>Ga0207647_10004013_pt1 | contig 10985 bp, 11 predicted proteins | sample KBSCornC2_FD_184295 | JGI IMG/M metagenome (GOLD analysis project Ga0207647, IMG submission 184295) | Corn rhizosphere microbial communities from Kellogg Biological Station, Michigan, USA - C2 (SPAdes) (version 2) | ecosystem: Host-associated > Plants > Roots > Rhizosphere ...
CGCCAGTCGCCGATGATGCCGTTGGCCATCAAGTATTCGAACAGGGCACGGCCGCGTTCGCGGCCACCCGTCACGCGGATCGACAGCTGGGCGCCGCGGCGTGCGGGTTCGGCGGGAGTCACTACCTGCAGCACGTCGGACAGTTGGGTCTGCACCAGCCATTCCAGGTAGCCGGTGAGCTGCAGCGATTTTTCGCGCAGGCGATCCATGCCGGCGCGGCGGAAAATCTGCAGCGACACGCGCAGCGGGGCCAGCGCCAGGATCGGCGGGTTGGACAGTTGCCAGCCGTCGGCGCCGGGGGTGGGCACGAACTCCGGGCCCATCTGGAAGCGGGTGGTCTTGTCGTGGCCCCACCAGCCGGCGAAGCGCGGCAGCACGGCCTTGGCATGGCGCTCGTGCACGAACGCGCCGCCGACCGCGCCGGGGCCGCTGTTCAGGTATTTGTAGCTGCACCAGATCGCGAAGTCGGCGCCGCTGTCGTGCAGCTGCAGCGGCAGGTTGCCCACGGCGTGGGCGAGGTCGAAGCCGACCGTGCAGCCGTGCTTGTGGCCCAGCTCGGTGATCGCCTTCAGGTCGAACGCCTGGCCGGTGCGGTACTGCACGCCAGGCAGCATCACCAGCGCGATGCGCGGGCCGTGCTCGGCCAGCGCGCGCTCGATCGCGGCGAGCGAGGTGGTGCCGTTCGGCTCGTCGCTCTGCAGTTCGATCAGCGCGCTGGCCGGGTCGAAGCCGTGGAAGCGGATCTGCGATTCCACCGCGTAGCGATCGGTGGGAAAGGCGCCGCCTTCGATCAGGATCGCCGGGCGTTCGGCGGTGGGGCGGTAGAAACTCACCATCATCAGGTGCAGGTTCACGCCCAGGGTGTTCATCGCCACCACTTCGACGGGCCTGGCGCCGACCACGGCGGCAAGGTCGTCGCGCACGAACTCGTGATAGTCCATCCACGGCAGGCGGCCCTTGAAGTGGCCTTCGACGCCCAGCTCGCCCCAGTAATCCAGTTCCGCGTTGACCGCTTCGCGCACCGCGCGCGGCTGCAGGCCGAGCGAGTTGCCGCAGAAGTACACGCTGTCGTGCCCTTCGTGCGGCGGGATCAGGAACTCGTCGCGGAACGCGCGCAGGGGGTCGGCAGCGTCCCGGGCGTTGGCCCAGTCGGGGGTGGCTTCGAAGCTTGCGGACATCGGATATCTCTTCGAGGTGTTGGCTCATCACCCGCATGCGGGAAGCGGGCCCGAGCATGCGGGAAGATCAAGAGCGAACCCCTCACCTGAAGGACTCCCTCCGGTCGCCCAGCCATCCCCTGCGTAGCAGGGGAGGGAGCCGGGTGGTGGGTTACTTCAGTTGCGCGGCGATCGCGTCGCAGCCCTTGTCGAAGGCGGCCTTCCAGTCGGCGCCGGCTTCGGTCTGGCTGGGACGCACGCAGCGCAGCTGGATCGCGTGGCCGTTCTTGAACCAGTAGTGCTCGGTGTAGTTGAAGCCGGTGGCGTTTTCCTGCGCGGTATAGATGTTGCTGTTCGGGCTCGGCGGCACCGCGGCAGCCTTGTAGCCGGGCAGCGCCATGGCCTTCGCGGTGGCTTCGCTGCGGTACTGGTTGAAGCCGTTGACGTCGGCCACCTGCTTCACCGTGACGGTGACGCGGGCGAGGCTGTTCTTGCCGGTGGGTGAGGGGTCGGGCACCTGGAACACGCGGGCTTCGGGGTCGCCCTGGGTTTCCATGATGCCGAGCCAGTTGTCCGGCGTGCTGAAGTGGACGCTGCCGTCGGCCATGCTGACGTCGGCGGCATGCGCGCCGCCGGCCAGCAGGGCGGTGGCGAAGGCGATCGCGAGGGTGGTGGTGCGCAGGAAGCTCATGCGGGTTCCTTCGGAAGGGGATCGGGGGCGAAGCGGTGGCGGGGCAGGCCCAGCCATTCCAGCGCCGTGCCGTGGAACAGCCGTGCGCGGTCGGCTTCGTCCAGGCCCAGCGCCTCGATGCCGCTGCCGGGTTCCTGCTCCCCCAGCGGGAAAGGATAGTCGGTGCCGAGCATCACCTGGTGGGCGCCCGTCACATCCAGCAGATAGCGCAGCGCCTGGTCGTCGTGCACGCAGGAATCGAAGTAGAAACGCTTGAGGTACTCGCGCGGGTTGCGCGGGTTGTCGGTGGCGACCAGATCCGGGCGCATGCGGAAGCCGTGTTCGATGCGGCCGATCGTCGAGGGGAAGCTGCCGCCGCCGTGCGCCAGCATCACGCGTAGCTTCGGCAACCGCTCCATCACGCCGCCGAAGACCAGGCAGCATGCGGCGCGCGACTGTTCGGCGGGCATGCCGACCAGCCACGGCATCCAGTACTTCGGCATGCTGGCCATGCCCATCATGTCCCATGGGTGCACCAGCACCGCCGCGCCGAGATCGGCGGCGGCTTCGAAGAACGGGAACAGTTCCGGCGCATCCAGGTTCCAGTCGCCGCAGTGCGAGCCGATCTGCACGCCTTGCAGGCCCAGTTCGTCGATGCAGCGTTCCAGTTCGCGCACGGCCAGCTGCGGCGCCTGCAGCGGCACCGTGCCGATGCCGGCGTAGTGGCGCGGGAAGTCGCGGCAGATGCCGGCCATGTGGTCGTTCAGATGGCGATGCAGCTCCAGCGCCTGGTGGCCCGGCGCCCAGTACGAGAACAGCACCGGCACGGTGGAGATCACCTGCACGTCGACGCCGAAGCGGGCGTAGTCGTCGATGCGCGTCTGCGGGTCGAACGCCGAATCCCACACTTCGCGGAAGAACCGGCTGTCCTTGTAGATGCGGTGGCGCCCGTCGGTATGGGTCATCACCGGGAAGCGGTCGTCGCCGTACTTGGCCGCCAGGTTCGGCCAGTCGCGGGGCAGGATGTGCGCGTGGGTATCGATCTTGAGCATCCGTGCAGTGTAAAACCTCCGCACGGTGGCGTCGCGTTGCGCCCGCACATGGTGCGGCGCGGCTTACGCCGGCGGCGGTTCCGCGGCGGCGGGCTCCGACAGGCCGCGCTTCGTCACGTGGGCCAGCGTGTCGACGTTGTCGACCAGCCGGTCGCTGATGCGTGCCAGCAGCTCGAGTGCGGCGCGGTCGCCGACCTCCTGCATCGAGGTGACCAGCTCGCGCTGCATGGCGCGCAGCTCGGGCAGGGCGCCCAGCGGCTGCCGTTCGCGCAACGCCGTGGCGATGGCCTGCACGGCGTCGGCGTTGTGCTCGACGAAACGGCCGATGGCGTCCGCCGCGGGCAGCGTGGCGAGATCGTCGAGGGTGGCTTCCAGGGCCATCGCGGTGCGCGCCAGGCGGTTGCCGTTGGCGAACAGCGCGCGGGCCAGCGCCAGCAGTTCCGGCGGCGTGGCCGGCTCAGTACGCATGCGGTCGATCGAGGCCTGCGCATTGGTGCGGGCGGTGCGCGCCGCGGTGCGGGTGTCGTTGCGGTTGCCGCCTCGGTCGGGTTGCGCCAGGGCGCGCAGGTAACTGGCGTAGGCATCCAGCATCACCGCCAGTGCGGCGCGGGCGCGGCCGCGCTCCCAGGTCGGCCAGGCCACGTAGGCGAGCAGGGCCATGCCACAGCCGAGCGCGGTGTTGAGTACCCGGTCCGACACCGCCAGGCCGGGGCTGACGCCTTCGAACGACAGCAGGATCACCACGGTGCCGGTCAGCGTCGCCACCGCGATGCCGTAATGCGCACCGGCCAGGTAGCGGAACGCCATGCACAGCACCGCCATCAGCGCCAGGTGCGCCCATGGTTCGTCCGGCGTGATGTGCAGCAGCACCGTGGTGAGCACCAGCCCCAGCACCGTGCCGAGCACGCGCAGCAGGCCGAAGTTGAAGGTGGCGGCGAAGTCCGGGCGCAGCACGATCGCCGCGGTCATCGGCAGCCAGTAGCCATGCGGCAGGTGCAGCAGGCGCGAGATCCACAGCGCCGCGCTGAGGCAGACCGCCATGCGCACGGCGTGACGGAACGCCACCGAGCGCGGCGTGAGGTTGGCGCGCAGGGTGGCCCAGGTGGAGCTGCTGCGCAGTGACGTCGGCAGCCGGGTCTCCGCCGCGCTGGCGCGCAGTTCGCCGCGGCTGCCGGCCCAGTCGGCGTTGCGCACCGCGGCGGCCAGCTGGCCGGCCAGCGCATGGATGTGCGCGGCCAAGCCGTCGGCGTCGCCGCCGCCGTCGAGCAGGGCGCGTTCGCTGGCACGCAGGGTCTGCAGCGCGCGGTCGGCCTGCTCGGGCGGGTCGCCCTGCTGCAGTGCCTCGGCGATCGCCGCCAGCACGCGCGCGGCGTCGTCGCGGAACATCGCGTGGATGGCGGGGTTGGCATGCAGCTCGGTCATCGCGGTGAGCTCCAGCCGAATCCGCTCGGCCAGCTCCAGCAGCACGCCGAAGGCTTCCATCGCGCGGCCGTGCGCGCGATGGCGGCCCAGCAAGGTGCGCTGCAGGCTGGTCATCGCCTCGGTCAGCGCCGGCACCTCGGCATCGTCATGCGCCTGTTCGCGGGCCAGTGCGGCGAGCCCGGCGTACACCCGCGCCAGCTCGATGCGCTCCGGCCAGTAGCGCTGCAGCGGCCACGCCGCCAGCGAAAACGCGGTGAGCAGCATGCCGCCGGCGAAGATCAGCGCGGCGCCGCCGAGCGCATGGCTCAGCGACGTCGGCGTCGATGCGGTGATCACCAGCAGGATCATGCTGGTCATACCGACCCGCGCGGTATCCGCACCGAACACCACCAGCATGCCGCCGAAGAAACCGCAGGCGGCGGTGGCGAGAAGGATCGGCAGCAACTGGCCGCCGATCAGGAAACCCACCAGTGCGGCGAGGCCGGCCGCCAGCGACGCCAGCAGCAGTTGCCGCATGCGCTGGCGATACGGCCCGGGCTGGTCGGAGAACATCGTGTCCAGCGCACCGGCCGCCACGCCCAGGCCGATGTGCGGATGGCCGGTCGCCATGCCCACGGCCAGCGGCAGGATCACCGCCGCGGTATTGCGCAACACCACCCGCAGCGGCACGTCCGGCCGCTTGATGTCGGTCAGGCTCTCGATCGCATGGGCGCGCAGCGAATAACCGGTGGGGGGCATGAGGCTGGAAGTTGGTGTCGAGGAGTGAGGGTCGAGTATGACAAAACCACTCGTTTCTCACGCCTCTTCACTCACTCCTGCTCTCAGGCTCTGCCAGCGAACTCGCCGGTGAGCGTGTTCACCCACACCTTCTCGTCGTTGCTGATGTACTCGGGCACCTGGATTTCGATGCCGGTATCGAGCTTGGCCGGCTTGGTGCGCTTGGTGGCGCTGGAGCCCTTCATTTCCGGCGCGGTGTCGACCACGGTCAGCACCACGCTGGTCGGCACCTGCAGGCCCACCGGCGCGTCGTCGATCAGCTGCACGTAGTAGCCCTCGACGCCTTCGACGATGTAGCCGGCATTGTCGCCCACCAGTTCCGGCGACAGCGGGTACTGGGTGTAATCCTCGGCGTCCATGAACACGAACGCGCCGTCGTCCATGTAGGAAAAGTTGGCCGCGCGGCGCACCAGGTCCATCTCGCGCAGCTCGTCTTCGGCACGCAGGCTGAGGTCATACTTGCGCCCGCCGGGGATCGTGTACAGGGTGAAGCGGAAGGTGACGTTGCCGCCACGCGCACTCGGCGAACTGCGCTCGATGTCGCGTACCTGGTAGACGGTGCCGTCGTGCTCGACCACGTTGCCTTTCTTGACGTCGGAAGCTTTCATGCGATGGATTCGTATGGAGTGGGGTTGGAAACGGGAAGATTACTTCGGCTGCAGCCGCACCGCGCCGTCGAGGCGGATCGTCTCGCCGTTGATGTAGCGGTTGCCGAGGATGAAGGCGACCGTCGCGGCGAACTCCGCCGGCTGGCCCAGCCGCGAGGGGAACGGGATCGAGGCGCTCAGCGACTGCTGCACGGCCTCGGACATGCTGTCGACCATCGGAGTCCAGAAGATGCCCGGCGCGATCGTCGCCACGCGGATGCCGAAGCGCGCCAGCTCGCGCGCCATCGGCAGGGTCATGCCGACCACGCCGCCCTTGGAGGCGGAATACGCGGCCTGGCCGATCTGGCCTTCGTACGCAGCCACGCTGGCGGTGTTGATGATCACGCCGCGCTCGCCGTCCTCGCCCGCCTCGTTGCCCTGCATCAGCGCCGCGCCGGCCTTGGCCACGTTGAAGCTGCCGACCAGGTTCACCATCACCGTGGTGGCGAAGTTGCCCAGCGGCATCGGGCCTTCCTTGCCCAGCACGCGGCCGGCGCCGAGGATGCCGGCGCAGTTCATCACCACGTTCAGGCCGCCCATCGCGTGGTGTGCGGCGGCGACATTGGTGGCCACGCCTTCCTCGGAGGTGACGTCGGTGCGGAAGAAGCGCGCGTCGTCGCCCAGTTCCTTCGCGGCGGCCTGGCCCTTGTCCTCGTTGACGTCGAACAGCGCGACCTGGCCGCCGTGGGCGACGATGTGCTGCGCCACCGCGTGGCCGAGACCGGAAGCGCCGCCGGTGACGATTGCCTTGACCTGATCGAGCTGCATGGGGAATCCTTGATAGCCAGTGCCGAAAGGCCGCCATGGTAGCCGACCGGCGCGCACGGCTGCAGGCTGAACGCGAAACCTGCCATGGCAGCGAATTCACGCCGCGTTGTGGTAACGGCGGCCATCGTGGCCTCGAACCGCCGGCGCGAGCCGGTCAATACCGGGAGTGGCCCGGCGGAACCAATCCATCAACAGTGGGGAGCAATGCATGAAGAAGCTACTGAGTCTGTCTGCCGTGTTGGGTGCGATGCTGATGCTGGCCAGTGGCTCCGTGCTGGCGCAGGGCAACGGTCACGGCCGTGGACACGGTCACGACGACAAGGGGTATGGGCAGGACGACGGCGACCGCGGCAATGGCCATGACCGCGACCGCGACCGGCACCAGCGTGACGATGGTTACCGTGATGACCGCGGCCGCCGCTATGTGCGCGACGATGGTCCCCCGGGCCATGCCTATGGCCGCTACAAGAGCTGGCACGATCGCGGCCGTCACGAGGGCTGGTACAAGCGCGGCGGTTACCTGCCGGTGGAATACCGCACCCGCTACGTGGTGACCGACTGGCGCCGCGACCGCCTGCGCGAACCGCCACGTGGCTATCACTGGGTACGCAGCGACAACGGCGACTTCCTGCTGGTGGCGATCGCCACCGGCGTGATCGTCGACCTGCTGCTCAACCAGTAGCCGGTTCGGTCATCGAGCCTAACGGCGTGCCCGCTATCGCGGGCACGCTTTTTTTTGCCGCGGCGACAGGCAGTTCCTGCTGGCGGACTGGCACCGCAGCTTCGACGTGAAATCGACTCACGGGAATATTCACGCGCACAGGGGGTTCCGGCGCTGATAGTGCCGGCAGGGCTGGCGAGCTATCAGGATCGCCAGTCCCTCGGAATTCTCCGAACGCGCCGCGGCAGGAACCGCTCCCCGGTTCCCGTCATTCCCAGAGGTGAAGAGTCATGAACAAGCAGCGAAGTACGTGGGTGGTCTGTGGCGCATTGTTGATGTTTTCCGCTGTCGCCGCGGTGGCGCAACCGCAGGGCCAGGATTATCGCGATCAGCAGCAGCGCCGGGACCAGGGTCAGGATCGGGGTAATCACGATCAGCATCAGGACCAGGATAATCAAGGTCAGAACCGGGGTAATCGCGGCCATGCCCGGAACTATCGCGGCATGTACGACCGCGGTCGTCACGAAGGCTGGTACAAGCGGGGTGGCCATATGCCGAGCGAGTACCGGGGTGGTTCCTATGTGGTGACCGACTGGCGCAGCCGGCACCTGCGCGAGCCGCCGCGCGGCTATCACTATGTGCGCAGCGACAACGGTGACTTCCTGCTGGTCGCGATCACCACCGGCATCATCGCGAGCATCCTCGCGAATCATTGATGCGTGAACGTATGAGATCACCGGCAGGGTGAGTACCGACGACAGGCCCGCCAACGGCGGGCCTGTCCTTTCGAGGGATCAGCCTGCCGCCGCGGTCAGCAGGCGCTGCAGCGCAGCGGCCCCGGCCAGGTCGGGGAACGGCGTCACCGCGCGCGGCGGCGATGCCGCCACCTGCAGTTCCTTTTGCCAGACGCCCACATCCCACCATTGCCCCAGCTTGTAGCCGCACTGGCGCCACACGCCGGCGGAGGTGAAGCCCATCGCTTCGTGCATCGCCACGCTGGCGGTGCCGGGCAAGGTGATCACGCCGACCGCCTGGGTGATGCCTTGCAGCCGCATCACGTCCAGCAGCACGCCGTAGAGCCGGCGCGCGATGCCGCGGCGCTGCGCATCGGCGTGCACATAGATCGAGGTTTCGGCGATCCAGTCGTACGCGGCGCGCTCGCGGAAGCGCCCGGCGTAGGCGTAGGCCAGCACCTCGCCGGCGTCTTCCCACACCAGCCACGGGTAGTGCTGCAGGCGCGTGCGGAGGCGTCCGCGCATCGCGTCCACGCCGGGCAGTTCGGTCTCGAAGGTGGCCACGCCGGTGCTGACCGAGGGGGCGTAGATCGCATGGATGGCGGCGGCGTCTTCGTCGCGGGCGGTGCGGATCATGAACAGGCTCTCAGCATTTCTCGTACTTCCAGTTGCGCCGCTTGCCTTCGGCCAGCCATTCCAGCGTGGTGGCGAGGCGCTTCTGGCGGGTGGCGTCGGTTTTCGCCTCGGTAATCCAGTCGACGTATTCGCGCTGTGCACCGGGCGGGAAGCTCTCCCATGCCTTGCGTGCGGCGGCGTGCTTCTTCTGCGCGAGCAGGGCGGCCAGATCGTCCGGCAGCGTCGGTGCGGGTTTCGCGGCGGCCTTCGGGCGCGCCTTCTTCACGCCGGCCTCGTTCAGCGCCATCGCCTTCTTCAGGTGGGCAGAGAGTTGCCTGTCCGGGGGCAGGTCCTTCAGCGAGGCGAGTTTGCCGAACTGCCCCATGCCATCCTCGTCGCTGCCGCCGGTGACTTCCTTCGACAACCAGAAGCCGAAGCTGCAGTGCTGCTTGAACGCGGCCATCATGCACAGCGGCGCAGCCTTGTAGCTGAAGAACGGCATGCTCCACTTCAGGCTTTCGTCCACCGTGGGACAGGTCTCGTGCACCAGCGCGCGCAGGTGTTCCAGGATCGGCCGGGCGAAGCTGGCGGATTTCGCGATGTAGGCGTCGACGCGGGGATCGTGGTTCGCCATCGCCTCACCTCACAGCTCGCGGATGAAGTAGCGGTCGCAGCCGTGGTGGCCGGTGCCGCCCATCGCGCTGCACAGGGCGGTGAAACCGCTGCGCTTGTACAGCGCCTGCGCCGCATCCATGCCGGTCAGTGTTTCCAGGTAGCAGCGCGTGAAGCCGTGCGCGCGCGCCGCGTCAAGGCAGCGCTGCATCATCGCCGTGCCCGCGCCGATGCCGCGCGCCGTGGGCAGGAAGTACATCTTGCGCAGCTCGCACACCTCCGGCTCGCCGCCTTCCAGCGGCGCGATGCCGCCGCCGCCGATCACCACGCCGTCGCGCTCGACCACGAAATAGCTGCAACGCGGTTGCGCGTAGGCCTGGTACATCGTGTCGACTTCGGTGTCGTGGATCGCGAAGCCGGGACCGTCGGCGCCGAACTCGGGCATCACGCTGCGGATGATCGCGGCCATGGCCGCGTTGTCGGATGGCTCGATCGGGCGGATAAGGAACGTAGCGGTCATGGGGTCATGTCGGGAGTGCGATAGGGAACGCCGTCCTTCATCACGAAGACCGGTTTCTTGAGAGCGTCGATCTGCATGCTGGGATCGCCGCTGAACGCGGCGAGGTCGGCCGCCAGGCCGGGCGCGATGCGGCCGAAGTGTTGCGACTGGCGCAGGATCTTCGCCGCCACGTCGGTGGCCGCGTGCAGCGCCTGCGCCGGAGTCATGCCGTCGCGTACCATCGCCGCGGGCTCGCGCCAGTTGGTGCCGTGCGCGAACACGCCCACGTCGCTGCCGTTGCCGATGGTGACGCCGACTTTCAGCGCGGTGCGGAACGCGCGCTCGGCTTCCTTCATGGCAGGCGTGGGTTCGGACTTGCCCGGCACGTAGTGCTGGAAATACTCCGAGGTGGCGTCGACCGCGGTGAGCGTGGGTTCATAGGCCACGCCCTTCTGCTTGAGCAGACGGAAGGTCGCCTCGCTGGCGCCGTAGCCGTGTTCGATGGTGTCCACGCCGGCCTCGACCGCCATCCGCACGCCGGCATCGCTGGCCGCGTGCGCTGCGACCGGGCGGCCGATCTGGTGCGCCGTGTCGACGATCGCCTTCAGTTCCGCCGGGTTGAGGGTGGGCGCGGTTTCGCCGCCCGGGCCCACCCGATAGTCCGCGTACAGCTTGATCCAGTCGGCGCCGCGGGCGGCTTGCTCGCGCACGGCGGCGATGGCCGCATCCACGCCGCTGACCGGCTGCGCGCCTTGCGGCAGGTCGAGATCCGGACGGAAACCGCGCGGCCCCGGTCCATAGCTGGCGGTGGCGACGATGGCGCGCGTGGCGACGAACATCCGCGGTCCCGGGATCAACCCTTCGTTGATCGCACGCTGGATCGACACGTCGGCAAAGCCCGCACCCTCGGTGCCGAGGTCGCGCAGGGCGGTGAAGCCGGCCATCAGCGTGGCCTTCGCATGGGCGGCGGCTTCCAGCGTGCGGTAATCCTGCGGCTCGGTCAGCACCTGGTCGTTCCACAAGGTTTCGTTGTACGGATGCAGGAACAGGTGCGAGTGCAGGTCGATCAGGCCGGGAGTGAGCGTGGCGCCGGGCAGCTCGACGCGCTGCGCGCCGGGCGGCGCCTGGATCGACGCGGCGGGGCCCACCGCGGCGATCGCACCGTCGTGCACCAGCACCGCCCAGCCGCTGTGCGCAGCGTCACCGTTGCCGGTCCACACGCGCTCGGGCAGCAACAGCCAGTCGCCCTTCGGCGTGGCCGCGCTTGCGGGCAGGGAGCACAGCAGGAGCAGCAGGATCGCCGCCGTTTGCCACCAGGTCGTCAGGCTTGCGCGCATCGCTTCGTCCGGTCAGCCGAAGCGCCGATGATAG
>Ga0207647_10004016_pt1 | contig 10983 bp, 10 predicted proteins | sample KBSCornC2_FD_184295 | JGI IMG/M metagenome (GOLD analysis project Ga0207647, IMG submission 184295) | Corn rhizosphere microbial communities from Kellogg Biological Station, Michigan, USA - C2 (SPAdes) (version 2) | ecosystem: Host-associated > Plants > Roots > Rhizosphere ...
GCCGACAAGACCGTGAGGTGCGTTCGGCATGACATGTAGCGCGAAGGCGGCATCGGGCAGCGGATCGATCAGGCCGTCCTCCAGCATGAAGCGGGCGCCGTGATATCCCTCTTCTCCCGGCTGGAACATGAACTGGACCTCGCCGCTCAGGCTTTCGGCCCGGGCGCAGAGCAGCCGTGCTGCTCCGACCAGCATGGCAGTGTGCGCGTCATGGCCGCAGGCGTGCATCACGCCGGGATGGCGAGACGCGAAATCAAGCCCCGTTTCCTCCGGCATCGGGAGCGCGTCCATGTCGCCGCGCAGCAACACCCGGCGGCCCGGCCCGTCTCCTCCCTTTGCTCCGCCGATCAGGGTGGCAACCAGGCCGGTCGTCGATGGCCCTTCACGCCAGCTCAACGGCAGGCCGGCGAGCGCTGCGCGAACCTTGTCGCGTGTGAGCGGAGTGTGCAGCCCGACCTCCGGTTCAGCGTGGATAGCCCGGCGGAGCGAGACCAGCTCGCCGGCAATCCCTTCGGCTGAGGTCAACATCGTATCGTGCGGCATGGCAGGATGATACGCCAGCCGGCGGCGGTGTCGAGAGGCTCAGGCCTCAAGCCGGGCGGCAATGCGCTTAGCCGCGCGGTTGTGCGCGATGACCGAGACCACGAGCAGCAGGTTCAGCACGATCGACTGGTAGACGAAATACCAGAATGGGCTGCCGGCCAGCATGGAAAGACCCAGCACGATCGCGCGAGGGTTGGGACCGAGCACCTTGCACAGGGCCAGCAGCGGTGGCGCTTCCCGGCGTACGGCCGCGCGAATCTGATCCCGGCGGGCCGGATCGCTTCCGGCCGATTCGACCGCTTCGTCGATCCTAAGGGCGTGCGGGGTCATTCCGCTGGCGAGCGACAGATAAAACGAGACGATGCCGCCGAACATGCTCTTCCCGGTCGCCGAATCCGCACTGTGGCTCATGCGGATCCAAGGTGTGCCATAGACCCACCATTGGTACTGTCGGCGCTGCACCTCGACATGGTTCGACTGGAGGATGTGGCTGAGCCCCGCTGCCCACATCCACAGCCACGGATGGGTAACCGGCCAGGCCGCTGGCACGCGTCCGTGCGCGAGCAGCCAGCCCAGCGTAAGGTAAAGCACGACATGGCTGGCATAGTCGCAAAGGCCATCGACCATCTCTCCGACCGGGCTGGAGCGCCCGGTCATCCGCGCAAGGTCCCCGTCGGCACCGTCGACGACGTGCCAGGTCATGTGCAGCAGCATTCCGGCAAGGGCGGGCAGAGGCCAGCCGGGCTGGGCATAGGCAAAGCCAGCCGCGATGACGAAGCATCCGCCGATCACCGAAACGGCGTTCGGTGTGATCGGCGTCCGCGCAAGAAGCCGGGCCAGCTGCCAAGCCAGGGGGTGATAGAGCCAGTGGTTCAGCGCGTCCTGTAGCTCGCGGGGGCGCAGCGGACGCCGAGGCGGCGCCTGCGTTGCGGTTGCTGCACCATCACTTGCTTGCGCCATGCCCTCGCCCATCGTAATCCGCGCCCCAACCGAGTCCCGAGTCCCACAAGCTGCTTGCAGGGCCGGGCCCGCCAACTATAGACAGGCCATCACGTAGGGAAGGTGTGCCGCACCGCCGGTCGATATCAGTCGCAAGAGGATCAGCAAAGACACATCACGGCGGCAATCGCCAAACGGCGCACAGGACGGACCGGGCTAAGGGGCAATTGCGATCAGTTGCGACGCGCCTGTGCGGCTATGCATTGCCAGAACGGCAGAATTCAACCAAGGATGCCAGATTGCAGCGGCAGTTCCGCGCGTCCGTCTGAAGGGGTTTTGAGTACATGAAGCCAATCAAGGTTGCCGTGATCGGCGTGGGCAACTGTGCCAGCTCGCTGGTCCAGGGCGTAGCCTACTATCGGCAGAACAATTCCTCGCAGGGCCTGATTCACGACGTGATCGGCGGCTACGGCGCCGGCGACGTGGACTTCGTGCTCGGCGTCGACGTGGACAAGCGCAAGGTCGGCAAGGACATCGCCGAGGCGATCTTCGCGGCGCCGAACTGCACCGCCGTGTTCCAGCAGGACGTGCCGGCCACCGGCGCCAAGGTCATCATGGGCAAGGTCCTGGATGGCGTGGCCGACCACATGACCGGTATGGGCGACAAGGGCTTCGTCCTCGCGGGCGAACAGGAAGCCACGAAGGAATCGATGATCGCCGCGATCAAGGCGAGCGGCGCCGAGGTGCTGGTGAACTTCCTGCCGGTCGGTTCGGAAACCGCGACCGAGTTCTACATGGAATGCGCGCTCGAAGCGGGCGTTGCCGTGGTGAACTGCATGCCGGTGTTCATCGCCAGCCGCCCGGAATGGGAAGCGAAGTTCCGCGACAAGCGCATCCCGATCGTGGGTGACGACATCAAGGCCCAGGTCGGTGCGACGATCGTTCACCGCGTGCTGTCCAGCCTGTTCGCCGCCCGCGGTGTGACCGTGGAGCGGACCTACCAGCTCAACACCGGCGGCAACACCGACTTCATGAACATGCTGGATCGCCAGCGGCTCGGTTCCAAGAAGGAATCGAAGACCGAAGCGGTGCAGGCCATGCTGGCAGAGCGCCTGGCGGACGAGAACATCCACGTCGGCCCGTCGGACTATGTGCCGTGGCAGAAGGACAACAAGCTGTGCTTCCTGCGCCTGGAAGGCGCGCAGTGGGGCAACGTTCCGATGAACCTCGAGCTGCGCCTCTCGGTTGAGGACAGCCCGAATTCGGCAGCCTGCGTGATGGACGCGATCCGCTGCTGCAAGGTCGCGTTGGAGCGCGGCGAGGGCGGCGCGCTGATCGGGCCGTCGGCCTACTTCTGCAAGCATCCGCCGCAGCAGTTCAACGACGATACGGCAGCGCAGATGGTGGAGGAGTACATCTCCACCACGGCCATCGCCGCCGAGTAAGCCGGGCAGGCAGGGGCGGGGAATGGACGCGGTCATCATCGCCGCCGGCTATGGCAGCCGGCTGCGCGACCTGTCCGACTCCAAGCCCCTGACGCCGGTCGCCGGAATTCCGCTGATCGAACTCGGCGTGCTCCAGGCCCGGGCCGCCGGGGCGCGGCGCGTCATCGTGGTGACTGGCCACGAGGCCGAGCGGGTCGAGGCGTTCCTCGCCGGCCTTGCCGAGCGGACCGGGGTCGAGATCGTTGCCGAGCGTGTCGCCGACTGGTCTCGGCCCAACGGCTTCTCGGTGATCGCCGGTGCCTCGCGCGTGGCCAGCCTGGGCGGGCGCGACTTCCTGCTGATGATGGCCGACCACATATTTTCGGCCGAGATTCTCGTGCGCCTTGCGCGGGAAGGTGCTGCCGATCGCGGCGTGACCCTGGCGATTGACCGGCGGCTGGACAATCCACTGGTCGATCCTGAGGATGCGACCTGGGTGAGAACGGATTCCGGCGGACGTATCTTCGCCATCGGCAAGACGATCCCGGCCTACGACGCGGTGGACTGCGGCGCCTTCCTCGCCACGCCGGAACTGCCCGAGGCGATTGCCGAGGCGATCAGCACGGGCCTCTCCGGTAGCCTGTCGGACGGGATGCAGCGACTGGCCGATAAAGGCCGTGCGGCCACCATGGAGATCGGGGGCGCCTGGTGGCTCGACGTGGATGATGCTCGCGCCCATGCGATCGCCGAGGCGGAAACACCCTCGCGCCTCGCCCTGCACTATCGCTGAACCGGCAGTTGCCTCAGGGGTACTTGAGGTGAATGCGGGTCACGAGGCCCGAGCGCGGAATATTCAGGCGGACCGATTTGAACGTCGGCAGCCCGGCCAGAGTGCTGGGATTGTTTGAAAAGCCATAGCCTTCCGCCGGTAGTCCGATGCCGGTACGGTCAAACTTTCCGTCGCCGTTTTCATCGTGGTAGATGGCGATGGCATAGACCCCGGGCCTGGGCACGAAGATGCAGCCCGCCGTCGTGCCGGCCTTGGCATCGACCCGCCCGACGTAGAGGGATCCGTGCTTGACGAGGAACTTGCGTGAGTTGTCTGCATAAAGCGTGATCGCCAGCAGCCCGTCGCCATTTCGCAGGCCGTCCACCACTACGTCGATCCATGTGGAACTGGCAGGACCCGTGCACCCTTGCGGCACGGCCTGAGCGGCGGCAGGCTGCGCAAAGCCAAGCAGAGCCGCAGCGGCCATTCCCGCATAGCATGACTGTGTAAGGCGCATTACCACTCCCGGTCCTGGTCATAATGCCTTCATGGCCGGGGCCGAGGCGATCATTGCACGGTTCATCAGCGTGCCGGGGCGGAAAAATCAACCCTCAAGCTGTCGCCCATTGTAACGACCCGCCCGCCTTTCAGTTTCACCGTGCGCTCGGCAAGACCGGCAAGGCTGCCGCGATGGCCTATCACAAGAATGGTCAGCGTGCCTTTGAGACGGGCCACGGCGCGGCCCACCGCAGCCTCGTTTTCAGGATCCAGCGCGCTCGTCACCTCGTCGAGAATGAGGAGGGCAGGGCGGCGCAGCAGCCCGCGCGCGAGGGCGATGCGCTGGCGTTCGCCGCCGGAAAGGCGCGCGCCCCGGTCCCCAACGATCGTGTCCAGCCCTTCGGGCAGATCGAACACGAAATCGGCCGAGGCGCTGCGCAGGGCCTGGGCCAGCTGGTCGGCGGTTGCCTCGGGCATGGCCCAGTGCAGGTTGTCGCGGATCGAGGCGTGAAACAGCAGCGGCTCCTGCTGGACATACGCGACGCGCTGGCGCCAGGCGGCGAGGCCGACGTCGTCCAGCGGGCGGCCGTCGATGAGCACCCGGCCCGAATCGGGCAGGATCATGCCGCCCAGTAGGTCGGCAAGCGTGCTCTTGCCGGCGCCGGACGGCCCGGCGAGCAGGGTCATGCTGCCGACCGGGAGATCGAGCGAAACCTCGCAGAGGGCCGGGGTCTTGCGCCCCGGCTGGCGCACGGTCGCCCGCTCCACGCTGAGGCCCATGCGCGGATCGGCAAGGGCCGGGCCGGTGCCAGCCGGCTCCTCGGCGGCGGCAGCCTCGGCCAACAGGGCGGAGACGCGGTTTACAGCCGGCTGCGCGTGCAGCCAGTTCTGCCACGATGCCTGCGTGGTCTGGAGCAGGGGAAGGGCGCGGGCGAACAGCGCGATCAGCGGCAGGAGAGTGCTCGGGGCGGCATGCCACCGGGCGACGGCGATCCAGGCGCCCACGGCTAACACCGCGGCGGCGCCAATTTCCAGCGCGGCCTGTCCGCACGAGAGGTTGCGTTGGTGGTCGAGCCGGGCACGGATCATTCCCCCGTTGACCTCCTTTGCGGTTTCCAGTTCTGCCGCCTCCCGGCCGAAGCTCTTGACCAGGCGAAGCGCCGCCAGCCGTTCGACGAAGAAGCCGAAGAAGCGTTCGTGCGCGGCGGTCAGCCGTTTGCCGCCGCGATCGGCCCTTTGCCGCAGCCCTGCGTAAGCCGCCAGAACGCCCAAACCACCCGCGGCGAACAGCAGGGCTGGCCATGGGGCGATCAGCATGGCGCCGCCGGCGATCGCCGCCAGGGTCAGGGCCGCCGCGGCAAGGGCGAGCAGGCTCTGCATGGCAAAGCCGGTCTGATCAACCAGCCCCATCACCGCGGCGAGCGCCTCGCCACCGTTCAGCCGGGCCAGATGGCGCCAGCCTGCCTTGAGCAGCACACCGAACACCCGCTCGCGCAGACGCGCCGTGGCCTGTTCGCGCAGGCCCATTTCGGTGATCGTGCGGGCCTGGAGGAGGAGGGCGCGCAGGGCAATGAGCGCCACGAACAGCAGCAGCAGGACAGAAAGATCCGCAGGCAGACCCAGCCCGCGCCACAGGCGGCTGACGGGATCGCCTCCGCTGATCGGGCCCGGCCCGCTCACTGCCTGGAGGATCGGCACAAGCAGGATCAGGCCCATCCCCTCGGTCAGTGAACAGAGCAAGGCAAGTAGGCCGAGAACCGTCAGTTCACGCGGGGTCATGTAGCTGGCGAGCACGCCCCGGCCTCGCCTTTCAGCGCCAGCCTCAGGCCGCATTGCGCCCGCTTACGAAGCGCGCAAAGCGGGCGGCCATGATCGCGCGGGGAAGCGTCATGGAATAGCGCAGCACCTCGCGCCATTCATGGGTCGGGGCATCGGGGAAGGTATCCAGCCGGTGCCGCACCTCCTCGAAGTCGATGATCTCGGCCAGCAGCGGATCGGCTTCGGCATCGGCGAGGTCGGCGCGGAGCGCAGGGAGGTCCTGCTTGAGCCGAAGGTGCCAGTCCGGCTGCGGCATGCCCGCACGGCGTTCGAGGCGGATCTCGTCCGGCAAGCGCCCGCGCCCCAGTTCGCGCGCGAGCCAGCGCTCCTGCCCGTCACGCAAAAAGCAGTCGGTCGGGATGGCGTGGCAGAACTCCATCAGCGGACGGTAGGCCGTCACGTCGCGGTTGGGCATACCGTAAATCTGCTCAAGCCCGAGCACCACATCGGCGCTGTTCATTTCCCCGCGCGCGAACATCGCGCGCATGGCGACGGCGCGGCTGGTGCGGAATGGCCGCTCGTCGAGCAGGCCGGCGGCGCGGGCGCGCTCTTCGATGCGGTGCTCTGCGCGGAAGGCGGCGCGGATCGGAGTCAGGTCAGGCTGGGCGACGTGGGATCCGGCATCGCCCATGCCCGAGAGCACCTGCTGGACCGGTAATGGCAGCAGGGGCTTGACCGACCAGGAAAACAGGCGGCGAGGGAAGCCGCAGGTCTTTTCGCGCACGTTCGCCAGCGCGCGGTACAGCTGGATCCAGCGTCCGCGCTGCAGGTATTCGACAAAGCCCCATTCGCCCGACTGGCTGATGTTGAAATTGCCCTTGCCGGCGTTGAGCATCACGTCGCACCCGTCGTCGCGGGCAGCGCTGAACACGCCGAGCAGCGGGGCAATGTTGGGCAGGGGGTCGGGGGCAATTCCGGTGGCGAGGAACAGGCGGTCCAGCTCGCGGCGGAAATCCACATCGCGGTTGTCGCAGAAGTGAGGACGCAAGCGCGGGTGGAGCCGGGCCATCTGCTCCACCTTGTCGCGTTCGCTGGCGTAGTAGTTGGCGGGGACCGTGCCCGACCAGTCCGGATGCGGGATGAAGGTGTAGCTGTTGAGCGGCTGGTCTCCGGGCAGGACCGACAGTACGCGCGCCGCCACGTTGGACGAGTCCAGTCCCCCGCTAAGCTGCACCGCCGGCTTGCGTGCGCCGCGCAGTGCCTTGGCGACCGCCTCGTCAAGCAGATGGCCGGCTGCCTCGACATAATCCTGCGGTCGGCGCAGACGGATTTCTGCGCGGGGCGCGAGGTGATCGTAGAAGGTGGAGCGGTGGATCTGCCCGCCAGCAAGCCGCACGACCGTGCCGAGGCGCACCTCGTAGCCACCCTCGTACCATCCCTCGACCTCGGTCAGGTTGTTGTACATGCTGTCCGCCAGCTTCCGGCGGTTCAGCGTGCCCGACAGGCCGCAGAGCTGCAGCACGCGGACGACCGAGGCGGCGCCATGGCCCTCCGGCCCTGAAACGTAGTGCAGGGGTGGGGCGGCCCATGGGCTGCGCGCAAGGCGCAGGGCCTGCGTCTCGGGTTCGAATACGATCGAGGCATAGGTGCCGACCACGTGGCGGTCGGCCTCGTCGCCCCAGCGCTCCAGCGCGGCGCCATAAAGAGCGGCCGGATCTGTCAGCCGGGTGCCCAGCGTCTGGCGCAACTGGTCGTCGTTGTGGATCTCGCCCGCGATGAGGACGACCCGCCCTGATTCGGTCTGCACCGGCTGCCAGCCGGCGTCGGGCCGGGCGGGGCGCCGGGCGCGCCGGCCGTGACGGAGCGCGGATGAGGTAGCACCCGGCATGGTCGGCGCCGGGAGCAGAGCCGCGAAAATTGCCAAGCCTGAACGGCAAACAGCCGAAGGCTTGCCGGCGAACAACCCCAGTGACGAGGCCATCCTGTCGGCAAGGTCTTCGGCCGGTACGCCCCGCGCGCAGAAGCAGGCGATCAAATGCGGTCCACCGTCTTCATCGAGGTGAGCCGGGCGCGCTGGTTATCAGCTGTTCGAGTGGTTGGTGGTGCCGCCGCCACCCGGATCCTGCGACGTCTTCTTGTTGCCGGCGACTTCGGCAATGGTGCCGAGGCGGTTGAGAGCGGGTTTCGCCCAGTTCGTGTTCGACTTGGTCAAATCAATTCTCCTTTTGTGAGGAGGGCCCCGTCAAAGACGTGTCCGCATCGGATGAAAACTTCGAAATGATAGTGCCTTGAAAAGCTTCTCGTTGCAACCGCGAAAAAGCAGGATCAATTACCCGGGTTAAGCGTTTAACCGCCCCTTGTATCCGGAATGGAGGGTCAGCAGGCGCGCCCAGGGGCCGGGCAAATTGCCTAGCAGGATCAAGCCTGAAGCCTCGATCCAGGCATGCAGATCGTCGTCTCCGCCCCGGGCCGCGCCGGGTCTGGCAGCAATGACAAGGGTGTGGCTGATTGCGCGGCGGCGCAGCATCCGGCCCAGTGCCATGGCCCGCGCGAGGCATTTCGATTCGCCCGGCAGCCGCGTGGCGGCTCTGTCCACGTGCCGGGCCAGACGCCGCGCTTCGGCCAGATCGTCTTCGGAAATCCGATTGTCATCGCCGGGATAGGGATCGGCGGTTGCGCCCAGCTGGTCGCGCCACCGCGCGAAGGGCACGCGGGCGACCAGCAGCCGGGCGCGGATGAGTTCCAGCGCGGCTTCGGCCGTGCGGGCCCGCAGCCGCCAGGTCTGGCTCACGCCCCGGTCACCCTGCGCTTACCCCTCGATCAGCCCGGCGATCTGCAGTTCCCCCAGGAACTCGGTCACGTCGGCCATGATCCGGTCCAGCGGCTGGTCGTACTCGTCGGCAAGAACCGCGGCGATCTGGTCTGCCGAACGTTCTCCGTCGATCGCACGCCATACGGCGAGCGAGGTGCCCGCCAGGGAGAAGAAGTTCCCGCTTTCAAGGTCCATCAGCACGACTTCGTCGTCGATCTCAGTCTCGACGAATTTCCCCTGTGCCTTTGCAATTGCCATCGTCAAAGCCTTGTTGCCCCAAATTTCTACCTTGCGGAGGCCGTCCGCACCAGCCCCTCGCCCAGCGCCCGCGCCATGCAATCGACCCCTTCCGCGAACGTCGTCCCGTCCCGCGGGCGGGAAAAGACCAGCATGGGGATCGACTGTGCCAGCCGGGCCCGCAGGCGAAAGTGGTCTTCCGGCGAGAGCGCCCCCGCCAGAGCGAACAGGGTGGCGGTATAGTGGTCATCCTGCAAGCGGGCGAAGCGCTCGGCGCCAGCAATGTGCCGGATCGAGACATCCGACGATTCCTCAAGGAAGATCAAGGCGGTGAACGGCAAAGGCGTCTGCCAGTCGCCGGCTGCGGGGCGTGCATAGAACTTGCCCGTGCCCGCGCCGACCGGCTCCTCGCGCTCGGCCGCGGTCAGCGCCACGGCCTCGGGCGTCAGCTTCAGCCGCTTGTGGCCGGGCATGGCGGTGATCGCGTCCGGCGCCGAAATGTCTAGCACCAGAGTATCGTCGCAGAACATCGGGAAGCCGCGCTGCCCAAGCGCGGCGATGAGGGTGGACTTGCCCGCTCCCGTCCGGCCCGTAAAGGCGATGGCCCCGCCTTCGTGCGCCACGGCCGAGGCATGGATGGGGAGAAAGCCGTTGATCGCCGCCATCGCCGCATAGACGCTGCCGTTGAGCCAGAGGTGCTCCTGCACCGGATCGGCGCCTTCCAGCCGCTCCACCGTGATACCCTGCCCGCGCGCATAATGGAAACCCAGCGTCTCGTCGGGACGCAGCAGGTACTCGTCGCCGATGAGGCGGGAATGGCCCGGCAGGACGGGGCGGCCGGCGATCCCCTCCGGAACCGGGCCGATGCGCACGCGCGATTCGGATTTCAGCAGGGAGAGCGATTGCTCGGGCGACATTGACCGGCGATTGCCTGTTTCTCCGGCCAAGGTCAATGCGTTGCGGGATGAGCTGATTCGCCCATTTCGTGTGGAAAACGGCGCGATTCGCGGTTGTAGGGGGTGCGACCGAGCTCTAACCCGGTCGAAGGAGTCTTCCCCGTCATGACCGAACCCCTGATTTCCCCGTCCATTCTCTCGGCCGATTTTTCCCGCCTGGCAGAGGAGATCCGCGCCATCGACGCGGCCGGGGCAGACTGGGTCCATGTCGATGTGATGGACGGCCATTTCGTGCCCAATATCACGATCGGCCCGATGGTGGTAAAGGCCCTCCGCCCGCACACCGCGAAGCCGTTCGACGTGCACCTGATGATCTCGCCGGTCGATGCCTATATCCAGGCCTTTGCCGATGCCGGGGCGGACATCATCACCGTCCATCCGGAAGCGGGCCCCCACGTCCACCGCACGGTGCAGCTGATCAAGTCGTTGGGCAAGCAGGCCGGGATTTCGCTGAACCCCGCCACCCCGGCCAAGATGCTGGACTATCTGATCGACGATATCGACCTTGTCCTCGTGATGAGCGTGAACCCGGGCTTCGGCGGGCAGAGCTTCATCTCCAGCCAGCTGCGCAAGATCGAAGCGGTGCGCAAGATGATCGACAAGTCCGGCCGCGATATCCGGCTCGAGGTGGACGGCGGGGTGGACACGGCCACCGCGCCGCAGTGCGTCGCCGCAGGAGCCGACGTGCTGGTTGCCGGCACGGCAACGTTCCGCGGCGGCGCGGAACGCTACGCCGCCAATATCGCCGCGCTGAAGGGGCGGGGCTGACGCCATGGACGCCCTCGCTTCCGGAACGGCCGCATCCGGCCCGGCGGCTGAGGGAGACGCGGACCGCGCAGTGCAAGAGCTGCCTGAAGATGCCGCAAGCTCTGCGCCGCCGCGACTGGTCGAGCCCGGACGGATGCTGGCCCTGGCGGATTTCTCCGCCCCGGCGCTCTCCGCCTCGGAACGGGTCCTGCGCCTTGCCTACGGGCTTGGCATCCGCGGGCGTCTGGCGGGCGGACTGCGCAAGCCGGCCAAGAAGCGACTGCTCGCAACGGTACTGAA
>Ga0207647_10004019_pt1 | contig 10981 bp, 10 predicted proteins | sample KBSCornC2_FD_184295 | JGI IMG/M metagenome (GOLD analysis project Ga0207647, IMG submission 184295) | Corn rhizosphere microbial communities from Kellogg Biological Station, Michigan, USA - C2 (SPAdes) (version 2) | ecosystem: Host-associated > Plants > Roots > Rhizosphere ...
GGCACCGCCGTGCCGATCCACTGCGCCCAGACCGGCATTCCGCGGAACGGGAACAGGAAGCCAGAGAGCAGGATCGACGGCAGGAAATAGAAGAAGGCCATCTGCATCGCCTGAAGCTGATTGCGGGCGACGGTCGACACCAGGAAGCCGAGACTGAGGCTGCCGACGATGAACAGGAACAGCCCAAGGATGAGAGCGCCCCATCCGCCGGCGAGTGGCACTCCGAACAGCAGTCGCGCCATGCTGATGATGGCGGTCGCCTGGAAGATCCCGATCAGCACATAGGGCGTGAGCTTGCCGATCATCACCTCGAGCGGGCGGAGCGGCGTCGCCAGCAGCGTCTCCATCGTCCCGCGCTCCGATTCGCGGGTCATTCCGAGCGCGGTCATGATGACGAGCGTCAGCGAGAGGATCGTCCCCAAGAGGCCGGGAACGATATTGTAGGCGGTGATCGATTCGGGGTTGTAGCGGCGCTGCACGACGAGCTGGAACGGCGCAATGACCTTGGCTCGGCTGGCGAGCGGGCCCTTGAGGTCGTGCACCAACGCGTAATTCGGGATCGCGGCTATCGCCGCGACGCCGCTCGCGGTCGCAGTCGGGTCGGAGGCATCGGCCTCAACCAGGATCTGCGGGTTTTCGCCTCGGACGACCCTGCGCGTGAAGTCACCCGGAATCGTCACCGCGAACAGAACCGTGCCACGCTCGAACAGGCGGTCGAGTTCGGCGGGCGTCCGCACCGTCTCGACGATGTCGAAGTATTGGCTGTTCTTGAGGCTCGCAATGACTGAGCGCGAGAAGTCGCCCTGGTCCTGCACCAGCACCGCGGTCGGCAGATGCTTGGGATCCGTATTGATCGCATAGCCGAACAGCAGGAGCTGCATGATCGGGATGCCGAGGATCATGGCGAAGGTCAGGCGGTCGCGGCGGAGCTGGCGGAACTCCTTGGCGAGCACCGCGAAGATCCGCGAGAGCGACAAGCCCATCATGCCGCCTCGTCCAGGCCCTCTGCCCGGGCGCGTTTCATCAGGTGGATGAAGACATCCTCGAGGCTCGGCTCGACCTCGGTCCAGCGCCAGGGGTCGTGGCGGAACGGCTGGATCGAGGCTTCGAGCGCCGTGCGGTCAGTACCGCTGACGTGGAGCGCGGGGCCGAACGGCGAGACCATCTCGATTCCGGTTTTTCCCGAAAGCTCCTTCGCCAGCCGATCGGCGCGCGGACCGTCCGCTTCGAACGTGACCAGGTGAGAGGCACCGATCAGCTCGTCCGCTGTGCCGCGCGCGATCAGATCGCCGTTGAAGATGTAGGCGATGTCGTGACAGCGCTCGGCCTCGTCCATGTAATGCGTCGAGACGAGCACCGTGATGCCGGTTTCCGCCAGCGCATGAATCTCGTCCCAGAAGTCGCGGCGGGCCTGCGGATCGACGCCGGCGGTCGGCTCGTCGAGCAGCAGGAGGCGAGGTTCGTGCAACGTCGCGGCGGCGAGTGCGAGCCGCTGCTTCCAGCCGCCCGACAGCTCGCCGGCGAGCTGGTTGCGCCGGTCCTGGAGGCCGAGCTTCTCGAGCGCTCGGTCGACTCGGTCCGGCACATGATCGAGACCGTAGACCCGCGCGATGAAGGTCAGATTCTCCTCGATCGTGAGGTCCTCGTAGAGCGAGAAGCGCTGCGTCATGTAGCCGGTCTGGCGCTTGATCGCGGCGGCCTCCTGAGGGAAGTCGAGGCCGAGCACTTCACCCTGGCCACTATCCGGCGTGAGAAGCCCGCACAGCATCCGCAGAGTCGTCGTTTTGCCCGAGCCGTTCGGCCCGAGGAAACCGGTGATGTGCCCTTCTTCGACCTGAAGCGCGATGTCATTCACGACGCGGTGGCTGGCAAAGCTCTTGCTGAGGTTAGAGACGTCGATCGCGAGAGTCACGGCAGCGGCTCGACTTCCACCGGAAGTCCCGGAGTGAGCTTGTCCGGGTTGGTGGGATAGGCTTCGACCATGAAGACCAGCCTGTCGCGGCTTTCGCGGCTGAAGATGATCGGCGGTGTGAATTCCGGAGTGGGGCTGACGTAACCGATCCGCGCGCTGAGTCCGCCCGCGCAGCCGTCGCAGGAGAAATGCACGGTGTGTCCGGGCCGGTAATCCGCGACCTGCTTCTCGGGAACGAAAAAGCGGACCTTCACCTTGCCGTCGGGGATGACGCTGACCACCGGCTGGTTCGCCGCCACCCATTCGCCCGCCTGGTAATAAACCTCCTGCACGCGCCCCGCGGCCGGGCTCGCCGGTGAGAGCTGCGCGACCTGGATCTGGACGCTGCGCTGCCCCCCGGCAGCCTGGCGCGTCTGCGCCTCGGCCCGGGCGATGTCCGCGCGGCGCGCGTCGGCCGCTTTCTGGGCAGCAGCGACATTGGCATTGGCTTCGCGCAGCGCGGCGCGCGCCTGGTCGAGGTCCTTGCCGGCGACAGCCGCGGGATCGTCGCGCTTCACGCCCTGAAGCCGCGCGAGATCCTGCCGCGCGCGTTCGGCGACCGCACGTTGAGCTGCAACCTGCGCTAGCGCCTGCGTCAGGGCAGCTTCGGCAGCCGAAACCTGGGTCTGGTTCGCACTAACATTCGCCGCAGCCTGCTCGCCCTGTGCCTCGAGCGTTGCCGGAGCGATGCTGAACAGATGCTGCCCGGGACCGACGCGCTGGCCGTCGACGACCGAGACCGATTGCACGGTCCCTGAGACAGGTGCGGCGAGGTTGAGATCGTCGCCGATGATATAGCCGGACAGAACCTCGCGCTTGTTTGACGCGCTGAGCCACCGCCACGCGACGAACGCCGCGATGACGATCACGAGGATGATCAGGACCGGGCGAAGTCGGTTCATGGCTCGGCGCCTTTCGATAATTTCTCTTGGGCCAGCTCGGGCCAGCCGCCGCCGAGCGCCTTGAACAAGGCGACCGTTTCACGATCGAGCTTGCCGTGGGCCTCGGCCAGCTGATTCTCGAGGGAGATCCGGCTCGCCTGCACCTGCAGCACGTCGGTGTAGGTGACGAGGCCGCCTTGATAGCGCTCCCGTGCAATCTGTTCCGCGCGCGCGGCGTTTGCGTGCGCGTCGCCGAGGCTCGCGACCTGTCGACGATCGTTGTCGATGTTCCCGAGCGCATCCTCAACGTCTTTCAAGGCGGTGAGGACCGTCTTGCGATAGGCGATCAGCGCCTGTTGCTGCACCGCCTTGGCGGCTTCGATGTTGGCGCGAGTGCGCCTGCCGTCGAAGATCGGCCAGTCGACGGCCGCGCTCGCCGTGTAGCTGCGGCTCCCCCACTCGAGCAGCGAAGCGAGCGCCGTGCTGACGAGCGCGGGGGCCGCGGTCAGCGAAAACTTGGGATAAAGGTCGGCGGTGGCGACGCCGATATCGGCGGTCGAAGCATGGAGGTTCCGCTCGGCGGCGCGGATGTCGGGTCGGCGGCGAAGCAGGTCGGAGGGGAGGCCGGCGGGAACTGCCGGCGGTTGCGGCAGCGCCGCGCTGGCGGAGAGCTCGGCGATGAGCGTCTCGGGCGTGTCGCCGGTCAGCACGCCCAGCGCGTGGATCTGTGCATCCGCCTGCGATTTCAGCGGCGGGATGGAGGCTTCGGCGGCTTTCAGCTGCGATTGTTGCTGCGCGAGGTCTTCACCCGTGACCAAACCACCGCGCACGCGCGCGCCGACGAGCTCGACGAACCGCTGCTGGCGCGCAACTTCGGCTTTGGCGGTGGCGATCTGCTGCTGCAGCGCGCGCAGCGTCAAATAAGCGTCGGCGACCTCGGCAGCGGCGATGACCTGTGCATCGCGCCGGTTCCAGATTGCGGCGCCGGTGCGCGCATGCGCTGCTTCGACCGAGCGGCGGGTTTTGCCGAACAGGTCGATTTCCCAGCTCGCGTCGAAGCCGACTCGGAAGGTGTCGAACTCGCTTCCGGGCAGCCCGAATGAGCCGCCCCCAGCAGTCCCTCCGGCGCCGGGCGGAACAGGGATGGCATTTTCACTGATCCGCTGGCGAGAGGCGGAGGCCTGCGCGTCGACCTGGGGCATAGCGGCAGCGCCGGCGGCTCGCTCTTTCGCGCGCGCTTCGCGGATCCGGGCGGCGGCACTTTCCACGTCGAGGTTCTGAGCGATCGCGCGATTCACCAGCTTGTCGAGCTCGGGATCTGCGAAGCCGCTCCACCAGGAGGCGAGGCTTGCATTGTTGGCAGGGTCGGCGGCGTGCGGTTCCGCATATGACGGCGGGACCGGCGCCGCAGGGCGCTGGTAGTTCGGGCCAACGGTGCAGGCGGCCAGCAGCGCTGTCGGGGCGCCGAGCAGAATCGGCCTCATGCCTCTCGCTCCACAAGCAGTCCGCGGAGCACGGTCTCGGCATGCTGCAGGGCAAGGGCGTGGAGATCGAGCGGCTGCGCTCCGGCTGGGACAAGCGTCGCGCGCCATAAGGCCCCAAGTACCATCGGCCCCATCAGGCTCAAGGCGTAGAGACGCGGGTCACCGGGGCGGACCTCGCCGCGCTCCTGGGCCGCGTGAACGAAGCCGGCGAGTGCGCCGATCGCTTTCGACGCGACCTCGTCGTGCCAGACCCGCGCAAGCTCCGGGAAGTTGCGGGATTCACCGATCACGATCTTGGCGACTGCACCGACCGGCAGCTTCGCCTCGCGCTCGGCAAAGCCGCAAAGGAACATGCGGACGATCTCGGCAAATGGCGCATCGAGCGAAGAAAGCGCGGACGTGAGTGCTTCGACGTTCGGCGCAATGGCGTCGCGCACCACGGCTCGAAACAGGTCAGCCTTGTCCTTGAAGTAGAGGTAGAGCGTCCCCTTCGACACTCCGGCGCGGCGCGCGATCTCGTCGAGCTTTGCCGCGGCAAACCCTTTTTCCGCGAAGACGTCGAGCGCCGCCGCGCAGATTTCCCGCGGCCGCTCGTCGGCGCGGCGCTGCCACTTGGGTTCGGCCAATTGCTTTTCCTGACTGACCGGTCAGTTATATAGGCACTCCAGCGTGCGTCAACCGCAGGGGGTCACTGATCCACGACGGGCACGTGATATTGCGCGAGAAGCTTGTGGATCTCGCCCGAGCGGCGGCGCAGCACCCCATCGATTTCCTTCAGCAGCCTGTAGTTGCCATTCTGAACCCCCACGGAGATGTCGAACTGCATCGGCCACTGATTGTTGGCGAGCCACGGAGTCACCGGCTCGAGTCGCAGCGGAACCTTCGACTGCGCCGCGAAATAGCCGGCGAGCGGCCCCCAGACGAGCGCGACATCGACATCGCCGCGCTCGACGGCCCGCACGATCTCTGCGGGCGGGTTCGGGGCCGAATAATCGCCGTAGAGCATGTAGCCGCGAACATTCCCGACGATCTTGCGCGCCGCGAGGGCGTGGGCCGGAGGCGTGTTGGTCGCGTCGTTGCCGACCATCTGAACGCCGATCTTGAGCTTTCTGAGGCGTGGGTCGTCGAGGGTGAGGCCGGTCAGGTTCGAGTTCGCCCGAGTCACGAACTCGTAGGTCGAGCGATAATAGGGCCGGCTGGTCGCGACCATCTCGACATTGCTTCCGACGCCGGGCCAGAAGTCGCATGCGCGTTCGTTCAACGTGTTGCGGACATAGCCGCGGCGCTGGGCCCACCACACATATTTGAGTTGAGCGTGGAGGTCTGAGGCGATGAGCGCGGCGAGCTTGTTCTCGAATCCCTGTCGGGCCCGGTTGGAGAAGGGCAGGTTGTTCGGGTCGGCGCAGGCAGTCAGGGTCGGCTGCGGCACGAGGTTGCACGAGCCCAGCAGGAAAGCGCCGAGCGTGGCGGCAATCCTTCTCATTTCGGCGCCGCGATCGCTCCCCACGGCCTGCCGCCGAGCTTCACCGTGTCGACAACCTTGTTGGCCTTGAGGTCGATGATCGTCAGTGTGCCAGACAGTCCGCTCGCGGCGTAGAGCCGGGTCTCGTCGGGCGAGAGGCCGATGCCCCAGGTCCGCTCGCCGGTCGGGAAGGAGCGCAGCACCTCGCCGCTGACCGGGTCGAGCTCGGCGACGCGGTTGGCCCGTCCCATGGCGACAAACACGCGGCTCTCGTCCTTGGTGGCGCGCATCTCGATCGCCTGCACCGGCTCGGGGATGTCGAAGCTTTGCGTCAAGTCGATCGTGCGGCCGATGCGCCGCGTCGCCGTGTCGAAGACGCTGATCGTCCCGCGCTGCTCGGACGACACCCAGACGATGCGCCCGCCGCGCAGGAACAGCACGAACCGAGGGCGGCTCCCGACTGGCACGCTGGCGAGGAGATTGCCGGTCGAAGCGTCGATGAAATGTGCGAGATTGGCCGTCTCCGAGGTTGCGACGACCAGCTTCCCGTCGGGGCTGACTCCAACGCCCTCTGGCTCCGGCCCGACGGCGACTTCGCGCACGATTTTCCCGCTCTTCAGGTCGAGGAACGAAACCGCGCTATGGTCCTCGTTGGCGATGTACATCGTTCGGCCATCGGGGCTCACCGCGAACCGCTCGGGGTCGGTGCCCGACGGATACATAGCTATCCGCTTGCGCGACCCCACGTCCCACGCCTCGATCCGGTTGGCTTTGGATGCTGCGACATAGAAGGTTTTGCGATCCGGCGAGAAGGCCATCCCGCGCGGCCTCGGCCCGGTGGCGAGCTGCCCCTCGATCTTCCCCGTCGCCCCGTCGACCAGGGTGACATAGCCCGCCTCGTTGGAGACGAAGACGATGTCGTTCGACGGCCCGTGCCGCGGCGCGCAGGCGCACAACGTCAGGAAGGCGGCGAAGAGCGGCAACAGGCGCTTCATCACCTCGCCCTGTAGGCTCGGGTACGCGCCCGCGTCGAGGTGCCGCACGGCGGGTCAAAGATGGGGCTCCGCAGCCATCCCTCCAGATGGCGACGGAGCCCACAATGTTTTGCGATGCCGCTCAGGCGGTTGCGAGCTGGCGTTTCTTTCGCGTCCGCATCGCGGTGCCGATGCCGGCAAAGCCGAGGAGCATCATCGCCCAGGTCGATGGCTCGGGAACACCGCTCACCACGGTGACTCCGCCTGCCACGTTCGCAAGGTCTTCCTCGAGCGTGAACCACGCCGTTCCGCCGTTTCCGGCGAGGCCGCCGTTCGTGAAGTTCACGGTGCCGTTGTCGTTGTCGACAATGTTGAACGACGTGTTCGGGCCTTCATAGCCGGTCGGTCCGTAAGACACGTTCGAATAGGCGTATTGACCGTCGTAATCGAATGCGAAGATGTCGCTGCCGGACAGCGTCAGGCTGTTCAGCGTGTTGGGCGAGTTGTTGACGACGCCAACAAGCGTGTCTTCCGAGCTGTCATACGGTCCCTGCCCCGTCGAGCCCGCAGTGATGCTGCCGTCGGCGTTAATCGTGATCAGAAATCCGCAGTCCGTGTCCGCCCCGAGAGCGGGACAAGTACCGGCGTTCGCCGGCGTCGCAGCGGCAATCGCCGCGGCAGCCGTGAACGTTGAAAAAAGAGCCTTTTTCATCAGCGCCCCTCCAGCCAATTGTGCAACCAGGCATTGACCGGCGCCGCTGTTAGACGTTGCCGAGTCGCGTTAACAATACATTAACTTAACCATCGTTAGCAACGGATGGATATTTTCCGGTGTTTAATCGGCCCACGATTCAAGCGTTGGCCCCAGCGCGTCCTTCAGTTCGGCGAGCCACGGATCGTAATGTTTCCACCGCTCCACCCCGGCGCTGCTGATCGGCTGGCGGACCTGTTCCGCGCTCGGCGTACGGACCGCCCGATCATTCTTGTGGTGCTCGAGGCATGAGCGCTCAAACGGCAGCTCAAGGAAATCGAGCATGGCGCTCACTGTCCCTTCGGGGTCTTCGACCAGCCGCTCGTTGATCACCCGGTGGACGGCGTTCGGCTGAAGGCAGTCGAAATGGCGCATGAAGCGCCAATAGTCGCGATAGAAGATGCCGATCGTCCTGAGGCTGAACGAGTAACCGACGCCCCTTGGATAATGCTGCTTGAAGTTCGAAAAGCCGCACGCCATCGGGTGCCGCCGCGCGTCGATGATCTTCGCATTCGGGAGCGCGGCGCGGATCAGGGCGAGGCTCACCCAATTGCCGGGCATCTTGTCGACAAAGAAAGGCCGGTCCGTGTTCCGGTAGGCGCGAGTCTTCTCGAGATATTCCTCGCCGATCGACCGGAATTGCTCACGGCTGAGCGCCGCGACCGCGCGCGCTCCTGACTGATGCGTCTCGCGTTCGAGGCGGCCCCAAATGCTGCCCATCACCGGCAGCTCGGCGGTACCCTCGATCATCGAGTGGCTCGCGAGGATCTGCTCGATCAGGGTCGAGCCGGCGCGATGCAGGCCAACGACGAAGATTGGTCCCCGCTCGGTGCAGCCGGCGCCGCGGTTCCGGTCGAAGAACTCCGCCGTCATACATGCGATCGAGTCATCGACGGCCGCTGAGATCGTCTGCTCGGTGGTGAAGCTTTTCGCGCGAATTGCGTTGCCGGCGGAATAATGGTGGAAGCTCTCTTCATATTCGCCGCGGTCCTCGAGCGCTTTGCCAAGCGCGAAATGGACGTGGAGAAGATCGTCGTCCGACAGCTTTCGGCCAAGCGCCTTGCGCATCGCGGCGATGTCGCCCGCAGTGAAGCGATAGGATTTGAGGTTCGACAGGTGCCACCACGTCTCGCCGTAATTCGGCGCGCCGCGCGCCGCGCGGCTGAGTGCCTTGACCGCATCGTCCGTCCTTCCGACGGTCCTGAATGCCGTGGCGAGCCTGCACCAGTGCCACGGCTCGGAAGGGCGTTCGCGCGCGATTTGCTGCCTCAGCTCTATCTCCCGCTCGTGAAGGCCGAGCTTGCCGAGCACCGTCGCCTCGATTTCCCTCATCTGGAGCTCGGCCCGCGCCGCCTGCGGCAGCTGCTCGATTTCCGTGAGCGCCAGCGCCGGGTTGGACGAACGCAGCAAATGTTCGATCAGCGTGACGCGGTGCCGCGTCGAGGGATCGGCCGCGACCGCCCGCTGAAGAAGCAGCGTCGCCTCCTCGTTCGACTTCTGGTTCATCGCGATTTCGGCAAGCTTGGCGAGCACGTCGGCGTCGGCCGGGTGTCCGGCAAGCCAGTTCAGCAGAGCCTGGCGGGCGCCGATGAGATTGCCGGTTCGCAGCTCCGCCGAGGCAAATTCAACGACTGGCCGTGATGAAGCGGGCTGACCCGACTGGGGCGATCGCAGGACCAAGTGAACACTCCGGCTCGTTGCCGCCGGCATAGTCCCTGCGAAGCATTGCGGCGTCAACGGTGTGGCGATGCCCTCAAGGCGTCGTCGGCTTCAGAAGGAAGAAGGCCCGCTCAGGGGCAACTGAGTCGGGCCTTCCACTCGTCGGAGTGCCCCGAGCGTCGGGGTCCCCCTGACGCGCGATCCGGCGGCGGCCTTGTATCGTATCCGTAACAATTGACAATATATGGCCTTGCCTCGCTTCACCGGCGCTCCTGCGTAGGCAGGAGCCCAGCTTAAGCAGCAGCTGGCACGAGCGCCTTCGAAGCTTTCCACAGCTGGCGGTTGATGAAGTTCGGCGCGAGCCGGCGCATGAACGCCGCCTGGTTGGCCTGCCCTGGCCGGATCTCGGACTTGTCCGCCCTAAGGGCCGCAATCGTCTGCTTCACCAGCTCGTCGGTCGAGATGGTGCTGATTCCGGCTTCGTCGAATTCGCTCGTCATGTCGGTCCGCACGGCTGGCGGCATCAGCTCGATGACCTCAACGCCGGAATCCTCTAGCTGGAAGCGGAGCGACTGCGTGTAGGAATGCACCGCCGCCTTGCTGGCGCTGTAGATTGGCATCGCCGGAACCGGCACGAAGGCGAGCAGGGAAGAGACGTTGATCACCGTGCCCTGATTGGCGGTGAGAAGGTCGATCAGCGCCGACGTCGTGCGGATCACGCCGCCGACATTGATTTCCATCTCGGTCATCAAACCGGGGAGATCGTTGGCCGAAGTTTTGAGGTTCTTCGCAAAGCCGACGCCCGCATTGTTCATCAGCACGTCGAGCCTGGGGAAATCTCTCTTCACCCGCGCTGCCAGCGCAGCGATTTGCGCGGGATCCGCGCTGTCGCTCTGGATCGTGTGAAGCTTCGGATACTGAGCCTTCACCGCATCCAGCACGGCCTGGCGGCGGCCGGTGACGATGACCTCATTGCCGAGCTCCAGGAACTTGAGTGCGAACGCGAGGCCGATGCCGGCCGACCCGCCGGTGATGAGGATGGTCCGACCAGTGAGTCTCATGATGATCTTCCTTGTGAATCTTGCCGACAACCGGTATTGAATTATGACCACTTAGTAATATTATGGTCGTAATGCAAACGGAAAGATTCGCGGGAGTCGCCAATGCGATATGAGAAGGGGCGCAAGGACGCGTCGCGCCAGAAAATCATGGAAGTCGCTTCAGAGCGCTTCCGCCGGGACGGGATCGCCGCGACCGGATTGGCCGCCATTATGAGCGATGCGGGAATGACCAACGGCGCGTTCTATCCGCATTTCAAGTCGAAGGCCGATCTAGTCCGCGAAACCGTCGCAGCGGCCACCGTTGCCACCGGGTTTGGGGACCTCATTGCCGAAGAGGGCCTGGAGACGACCATCGTCACCTATCTGTCGCCGGAACATCGCGACGATCCCGGGCAGGGCTGTCCGCTGGCCGCGCTCCTGCCCGAGCTCGCTCGCCAGCCGCTGGAGACACGGTGCGTCTATGCCGACAATTTCCTCGCTTTGGCCCGCGAGCTGGCCTCGGCTCTGCCAGCGAAGACGAACGATCCCGAGGCGGTGGCGATAGCCATCTATGCAACCCTGATCGGCTCGGTTCAGCTCGCCCGCGCCGCCGAGGGGACGGATTTGTCGGACCGCATTCTTGCCGCGGGCCGCGATGCTGTGTGGGCGCTGGCTGAGCGCAATTCCACAAACGGAGCCCATCACCATGGATGACGTCATCATCATCGGCGGCAGCTTTGCGGGTCTCGCCAGCGCCCTGCAGCTCGGCCGTTCCCGCC
>Ga0207647_10004020_pt1 | contig 10972 bp, 7 predicted proteins | sample KBSCornC2_FD_184295 | JGI IMG/M metagenome (GOLD analysis project Ga0207647, IMG submission 184295) | Corn rhizosphere microbial communities from Kellogg Biological Station, Michigan, USA - C2 (SPAdes) (version 2) | ecosystem: Host-associated > Plants > Roots > Rhizosphere ...
GAATCGTGATTCCATCAGGCGTGGTGCGCTCGCACCGAATGCTGCTGTCGGAGTCACGCGCCAGCGTAAATTCCGGAAGCACCGGCTTTGCAGGATCGTCGACCATCGCACCGATGGGCATGTGCTTGGAAGAATTCAAGATCACGCGCTTGGCGTCTTCGCCGATGTGATTGAACATAATCGCCTCGGCGATGCCGCCACCGCGGTTAGTGAAGCGTAATTCGAAATCTGAATTGCGCAGCGTCTCGACCTTTTCCGCAAAGGTCGGAACCGACTCAGCGCCCTGTGGCGCAGCTTCCGGCGTGGCAAGCGGAGACGGCGAAGGCGCCAGGACCGCCGGCGTTGCCGTTGGCAAAGTTTGTCCGGGAGTCGCAGTGACGTGGGCCGGTCTGGGCGCCATCTGTTTTGCCAGATACATTTCCCATACGACGAGCCCAACTACGCAAAGAGCGACAACAATCCACGCTGTTCGATCCATAAATTCGGTTTTGCACGATCTCAGACGCAGCGACGGATCTCGTTCTGAGATCCGCCTGCCCAGCGCGGCGGCACCGGGTCGTACCCACATCCACCCCATGGTTGGCAGCGAGCGAGGCGCTTCAGTCCCAGCCAGCTTCCGTGCCGAACGCCATGCGCTTCCACCGCTTCCAGAAAATATCTCGAACAGGTTGGGGTAAATCGGCACCCGCAATCCGGACCGCAAAGCAGGCGAAGCACCGGCGAAAGCGTGCACTGATAGAGACGAATCGTAAAACGAACCAGTTTGAGCATTAGAGCAGAATAGAAGCGCGCCTAGCGAGGCGCAACCATTCATCTTCCAACGCGCTATAGCTCGCGGTCGCGGCTTCGTATCTGGCAACAATTACAAACCAAACGCCTTGCCGTAGTTCGTGCTGGTGCCGACGAACTATTTCGCGCAAACGACGTCGAACGCGATTGCGAAAGACCGCCCCGCCCAAGCGGCTTGAAGTAACCAATCCTGCACGCCACGGACCAGAATTCTCCAGCGGCATCGCATTTAACATCAGAAGTTTGCCGCGCTGCGTGGTTCCGTTCCGTTTTACGCGCTCGTATTCCAGACGATGCGTCAGGCGGCGTGTTTTTGGGAAGGAGAATGAATTCACTTTCGTCGTCTACGTTGCGCGACTTTTATCTATCCCGGAACGAGCTGCCTCAAGACGCAGTCGCGATTGGTGATCCAGCCCTCAGTACAAAAGAAGTCTTCCACCGAAAATCAGGGGAAGACTCTGAAAAAAGAATTCCAGCCTTATTGCGAAGGCGACTCGGCAGGCGTCTCCTCGGTGGCAGCCGGAGCATCAGTGGTGGCAGCGGGAGCTTGTTCCATTGCAGCGGGACTCGTTTCAGCCGCGGCAGGCGGCGGGGTCGTGGGAGTTGGACTTGTCGCAGGCGCGACAGTTTCAGTTTTTTGCTCGCACGCTGCGAAAAGCGCGACCCCGGCCAGAATGCAGATGTATTTCTTCATAGTTGGAGACGCACATTGCTTTAATTGATCAATCCCAGCAAGCGCAGTTTTGGACCGCGCAGAATATTGGTAGAAACACAAATGTCTCGCCACGAACACTAAAAAGGTGGCTCCCATTTGAGCCCATGCGCTTCGGCTACCGCGTTGCAAGTGAGCCGGCCATCGCGCGTATTGATCCCGCCAATTAGCGCCGGTTGCTTTTTGCACGCGCCCTCAAGGCCGCGGTCAGCCAACAGATGGACGTAACGATAAGTGACGTTCATAAGCGCTTGCGTCGCCGTGCGCGCGTACGCTGCGGGCATGTTCGCGACGCAATAATGCGTCACGCCTTCCTCCACGTAAACCGGATCGAGATGCGTCGTCGGTCGCGAGGTTTCGGCGCAACCGCCCTGATCAATCGAAATATCTACGAATACGCTGCCGCGTTTCATTTTTTGCAACATAGCGCGCGTAATCAGCTTTGGCGCTTTTGCTCCCGGCAAAAGCACGGCGCCGATGAGCAAATCGCAATCGGGCATCAACTCGTCCAGATTTGCTTCGTTCGAGTATAGCGTGTGCAGATTTTCTATTGCGATATCGAGAAATCGTAACCGCTCGACGTCGATATCGAGAATTGTGACGTCGGCGCCGAGGCCTTTGGCCATGCGCAAGGCGTTCACGCCGGAAGTTCCGCCGCCGACAATGACTACGCGTCCAGGCAAAACCCCTGGAACGCCGCCAAGCAAAACTCCGCTGCCACCGTTGTATTTGGCGAGAAAATTCGCACCCATCACCACCGACATGCGACCGGCAATTTCGCTCATCGGCTCAAGCAAAGGCAGACGGTGGTCCACCTGGATCGTCTCGTACGCCACGCCGGTCACGCCTGATTTCAATAATGCCTCGGTGAGCGGCTTGCTTGCGGCCAGGTGCAGATACGTGAAAAGAATTTGGCCTTTGCGCAATAAGGGGAACTCTGCTTTGAGAGGTTCCTTCACTTTTACAATCATGTCAGCACGCGCGAAGACTTCTTTCGCCTGCTCCACAATTTCCGCACCCGCTTTGACGTAGTCCTGATCGGAGTAGCCGGAACCGAGTCCCGCATTCGTCTCCACCAAAACGGAATGACCGTGTTTGGTAAGTTCGTGGGTACCGGACGGCAGCAACCCAACGCGCTGCTCTTGTTCTTTGATCTCCTTTGGGACACCGATGATCATGGGGTGAAGTGAGAGTGATTAGTGAAAAGTGGGACTTGGAATCAAGCTAAATCACTTCGGACGTCTCACTTCTTCAATTAGTTGAGCGAGGGATCATCTGGAGCGGCGGCGAGCATTTTATACCACGGTCCCAGCGTTCGCATAATGTCGAACCACAACTCTGGCAGGCGATCAAGTTTTAGCAGCGATGGGTTGGCATTCTGAACAACCCACGCTTTCTGCTTTACCTCGCTTTCAAGTTGGCCGGCGCCCCACCCTGCGTAGCCGACAAAAGCGCAAATGGTAAGCAAATTTTTATGACCCTGTGCATCGCCTCCTTCGTCGAGCGCGATGTTGTGATTGAGTTTCAGGCCTGCGCCCTTCTGCCATTCAAACGCCGCAAACATCAGTTGATTTTTTCCAACCGGACCGCCCAAAAACACCGGCACATCGGCGAACCCCGCTGGCGGCGTATCCGAGACCAATTCAGCCACTCGCCGATCAAGAGGGCGATTGATTATCACGCCCAGTGCGCCCTCATCAGGTTGATGCTCGGAAACGAAAAGCACCGTGCGGCGAAAATTCGGGTCCATCATATTTGGATGGGCGACCAGCAACGAACCGGCAAAATTGCGCGATAACCGTTCATCGCCCAAATCACGCATCCAAAACTAGAAACCGCGACTCGCGCTTGCGCAACCTCTTGATTCCACTGGAATTCGAAGTCCTGTTCAGTCCGTCGTGTGCTCATTTACTGTGAAAATCGCAACGTCAGAACGGGACAAAAATTTGTTGAAAATTTTGTTGCAGGCGGTCGCAACCTCGCTTACAGGCTTGAAAGTTTTCTACGATTGTTCTGGGGGGAACAGCCGCCCTTCACGCCTATCGGGCGTGGGGGGCGGTAATTTTTTAGGGCACAAGCGTTCGCCGCTTTCTTCTTGCTCTTGCTCGTGATCTTGCTCTTGCTCGATTCCGTCTGAACAAAAACGCTCAACGCCCAACGTCGATCGTCCAATGTCGAAATCAGCAAACGGGTCTCGCATCGCATGGCCAATCGCACTGACGATCGTGGCGCTTATTATTGGGACCACGATCTTGATCATTTTCTTGCGTTTGGAGAGTTGGCCGGCGCGCACAGCGCGGCAAAGCACGGCTGAGCTGGAGAGGCTTGGCAAAGATCTGCGCGCTGCGTTCGTCGACATGGCGCATTTGCAGCCACGGATCACGATCAATGACCGCGTTTACATGGAACAGACGCAGCCCGTAAGCGAGCTGGTCGTCCTGTCACGGCGCATCGAAGTCGAACACGAATTGCTCCACACATGGGTGGGCAGCTCCAAGCGCGTAAAGCTGCATGGCACATTCATTTCCAAAGCCGGATTCGATCTGCGGAAAGGTCTCTCCATCGATATTCGCCCGAACGAAATCGTCGTGCAGCTGCCACACGCGCAGATTTTGGGCGTTGAGCAGCAGCAAGTGGAAGTGCTCGCATTCGAAAACGGGTTATGGAACCGTATTTCCGGCCAGGATGTTCAAAGCGAATTGTCCGTGCTGCCCGAGTTGGCGTGGAAGAAAGCAGCAGAAGGCGCGCTGACCGCTGAAGCCGAGGAAACTTTGCAGCAGCAGCTCGAACAACGAATTCACACGGCGCAGACGCTGCGTTTGGTCTTCAAAGACGAGAAGAAAAGTGAATAGTGGTAAGTGAACTGTGATCAGTATCTAAGTGACACACGCTGGTGTAATTACCGATTATCGCTCCTCCTTTTCATTGATCACCGCCTTGTCTCACAGCGATGCCGTTTAAGAATCGAATCTTTTTCATTATTCTGGTGATCGTCGGCCTGGCCCTCGGCGCTGTCCTGCTTGCGCCAATTGCGGTTTCCAATGCTGTTCGCATCTGGGTCGGGTGGTTCGCCCGTCAGCAAGGATTCGTCGCCACCATCGATGGAGTGGACGCGCCTTTTCTGCGTCCCGTTACCATTCACCAGATTCACCTGAAAAGCGCGCGTGACGACGCAGTCCGCGTTGATGTCACTCTGCTTGAGGCGCGAGTTGTTTTGAATCTAAAACACGTCTTTCTGCATGTGAGCGGCCGCGACATTCGAAATATTTTCGTTCGAGAACTCCACGCCGAGGTACACCGCACGAATCCAAATGTGCAAGTGCTAAGCGAACGTGGCTGGGCGACACTCCATCGATTGCTCCCGGAAACCTTAACTATCGCCAAGCTGGAAACACGGGTCGAAACCGGCCCGAGTTTGATTTTGCTGCGAAACGCTTCGCTGTCTGCCAGCGAGACGGAACCCGGCCGGTTCACCGCTGCCGAGCTAATGATCACCTCACCATGGGTGCGCCAAACTTTTTCGCAGTTGCGCGGCGCAACTCACTGGGAAGGCAATCGCTTGACGCTCGCGGGACTGACTTTGACGCACGGCCTCGATTTGCAGGCCGCGACGGTGGACCTGGCGCGGCTGGGCAACCGACGAATGGGATTGCAGTTCGACGTCGATGCTTTCGGCGGCAAACTGCGGGCGAATATTTCACATGAATGGCACTCGCGACATTCTAACTGGAAGATTGCAGGCGGCGCTACCGACCTTTCGCTGGCACAAATTTCAGATGCACTTGGTTTCGCCGGCCGTGTCAATGGCTTGCTCCACGCTTGCAACTTCACGTTTCGCGGCAATCTGGCTGAGCCGGACCGCACAACCGCGTCGCTGTGGGGTGAATTAACCGGGCTCACCTGGCGCGATCGTACCGCAGAAGCACTCATGCTCGGCGCCGCACTTTACAACCGTAAGATTCAGCTTCAGCAGCTTTATATCAGGCAAAAGAGCAACCAGTTCACTCTAAGCGGCGAAGCTGCATTACCCGCGACTTCGGCCGAGTGGCTCAGGCCGGATTTTCGCGGAAACATTTCCGCATCGATTAATCAGCTCGGTGAATTCCTTGCTCTCTTCGGTGCAAACCCCGCTGATTTCGCAGGGAAAATCAGTATCCAAGGATCGATGGATACCCACGCCCGCAATTTCGGCGGCAACCTGGCGATCGATGGTGCCTCGCTAACATTTTTCAAATACGACATCGACAGCTTCACCGCAAAAGTGACCTTGAAACCGAGCGAACTGGAAATCGAACGCTTCGATTTGGTTCGGAAGAGCGATACTCTCTCGGGTGAGGGCAAGATCGGTCTTTCACCGGAGCACGAGTATTCAGGGACACTCGATGCATGGACGAACGATCTACGCGATTACGTTTCGACCGTTCGCGGGTCGTCACCACAAAAGGCAGGGCCGGTTCCGGTAGAACTTCAAGCAACCATCGATTCGAGTCAGTGGGATATGCGCGGTGCCATTCACTTGCCCAAATCGAGTCCACTTAGTTTCACCGCGAGTTTTCCGTTGCCCATCGGGATCACTTGGAACGCTTTTCAAATGTCGCCGCTTAAGGTTTCTCTGGATTTCCCGGCACTCTTCTGGGCAGCCGCGCCTCAGTTTTTCCATTCAAACATTCTTGAAGACGGCATTTTGAGTGGAAAAATCTCTCTCTCCGAAACGCTACAAAATCCGCACCTCATTGGTGAAGTGCAGCTCGTAAACGGAAAGCTGGCCCGCAGCGACTCTTTCTTAAATGTCATTGGAGCCAGCGCCCTGGCCATTTTTGATGGCACTCACGCTTCCCTGGAGTTTCTGAATCTCGCAACCAAAGATGTAGACCTCGCGCTTAGCGGAGAAATTGATTTTGAAAATACAAGACACGTTGTGGTTAGAATCGCCGGAGCGACACCCATTTTCGATCTAATGTCGCGTCCTGTTGACTGCGTGAACAAAATTGAAATTTCGCCGGCGCTCCTGCCACTTGCTCCTGTCGCGACGGAGCTGGAGTTTCGCGGCCCTCTTCTTCAATCCGGCTGGAGCGTCAGCTTGAAAGAAGCGATCGGCAGCCAGTTTTCCATCGTTTCAACGTTGGATGGTGCCGAACGCATTTTTCCACTTTGTTTTGGAACAGGCCCGGAGGAAGAAACATTGTTACTCGGCGCTGTGCCGCGTGCTGAAGTTGCCCCCAAGGAGAGTCAAAAAAAAGGAGAGAAACGGCGATAGTCTCAGCTACTGCTGTTGCTCGGTCACAAGCCAACGGGAAAGTTTCTCTGCCAAATCCGGGGTAAGATCCACTCTAAACTCAGTGCCCGCATCCAGCCGCAACGAATTGCCGTTGCCGCGATCAAACAGCAGTTGGACCGGGTGACGTCCGGGTGAGCTGACCAGGATGTTGCGGACCTGACGCAACTCATCGCCCGTCGTCGTCGCAGAAAACCGTAAACGAATCGCCGACACCTGTGATGTATCTTCCATTCGTTCGGTTGCGCCATTGGGTCTTGCCGCTGCCAGCGGCTTAATTTCCACAGCAGTAGCACGAAGCATTTCGTCGCGTCTGTCCAACGTCGCTTTCAATTCAACAACGCGCCCGGGCACCAGAACATCCGAGACCTTCAGATAAACCTCGTTCCACACGACCACCTCGAGCACGTCCACAAGATCTTCCAGCCGGACAACCGCAAATGGCTTGCCCTCCTTCTTCGTGAACTTTTTCTCGACCTCCACGATTGCTCCCGCGATCTTGAATTGCGCGCGATCGTCCAGCTCCCCTAACGAGGCAATCGGTCGATAATTTTTTGCTGCAAAGACGTCGGCGTAGGCGTCGAGCGGGTGTCCACTGACGTAAAACCCGAGAAGCTCTTTCTCGTAGGAGAGCTTTTCATGCTCGTTCCACGGTCTGATTGGTTGCCGTCTCGCTGCCGTGGCTGCGTGTGTTTGCTCATCGAAAAGCGAAACCTGCCCGGCTGCCCGATCGCGTTGTGCTATTGCTGACGCGTTCAGCGATTCCTCGATGCACGCAAAGAGCTCCGCGCGGTCGCGCCCCGTAAAATCAAACGCACCGGCCTTGATGAGACTTTCCAACATTTTGCGATTGGCCACGCGCGAATCGAGTCGCGTACAAAAATCCTCAAGCGAACTGAACTCGCCGCGCTGATCCCGCTCGCGAATGGCAATCGCCATGGCTGCCTCGCCCACGTTTTTAATCGCAGCCAGGCCGTAACGAATTGCATTCAATGTGGGAGCGGCCTTAGTGCCGCGACCGTCGGGACGCTGAGGTCCCTCCCACATTTCGGGTGTGAATTTCAAACCGCTCTTGTTGATGTCCGGGGGCAGAATGGAAATACCCATCCGTTTGCATTCACCTACGAAAACCGAAATTTTTTCTGTGTTATTGATTTCGTTGCTTAGCAAACCGGCCATGAATTCCACTGCATAATGCGCCTTGAGGAAGGCCGTTTGATAACTGATCACGCCATATGCTGCGCTGTGACTTTTGTTGAATCCGTAACCGGCAAATTTTTCCAGCAAATCGAAAATGGCGTTCGCCTTTTTCTCAGCAATCTTGTTCGTGCGCCCGCAGCCTTCGATAAAGTTCCTGCGTTCTTTCGCCATCTTCTCCTTATCTTTGTTGCCCATGGCGCGTCGGAGAAGATCGGCTTGCGCGAGCGAATAGCCGGCAAGTTTGCTCGCAGCAGCCATTACCTGTTCCTGGTAAATCATCACGCCGTAGGTGTCGGCGCAGATGTCCTCAAGTAGCGGGTGCAGATATTTTATCGGCGTAATCCCTTTTTTCGCTCTCACGTATTCCGGGATGAGCTCCATCGGGCCGGGCCGGTACAACGCGATTAGCGCGATGATGTCGTCGAGCTTTTTTACCTCGAACTGCTTCGACAGATTGGTCATGCCGCCGGATTCCATCTGGAACAGGCCGATGGTTTCGCCGCGGTTGTAGAGCGCGAAGGCGTCGGCATCATTCAGTGGAATATCTTTTAGCGAAAAGTTTGGGTGACGTCTGCGAATCAGCGTCAGCGTGTCCTCGATGACGGTCAGCGTTTTTAGTCCAAGGAAATCCATCTTCAGGAGTCCCAGATCGTTGAGCGGTCCCATGGCGTACTGGCTGATCACGTCGTTGCCTTTTACGTCGTGGCAAAGCGGGATGTAATCGGACAAGTCCCGATCTGCGATGACCACGCCTGCCGCGTGCACGCCAGCATTGCGCGACAAACCTTCGAGAAGTTTCGCGTGCTCAAACAGCTGCCTTGTAGGCGGCTCGGTGGTGATCGCGCGTTTCAGCTCCGCGTTCTTTCCCGCTGCTGTTTCGAGCGTAATGTTCAGCTCGTTGGGAATCATCTTCGCGATGCGATCTGCATCGCGATAGCTCCATCCCAGCACGCGGCCGACATCGCGCACAACGCTCTTCGCCTTGAGTTTGCCGAAAGTAATAATCTGTGCGACGCGCCGCTCGCCGTATTTTTGTCGAACGTATTCGAGGACCTCGCCGCGGCGCGCCTCGCAGAAATCGACATCAATGTCAGGAGGCGAAACACGATCAGGATTCAAAAACCGCTCGAAAATCAGCCCAAACTGAAGCGGGTCGATGTCCGTGATGCCAAGGACAAAAGCAACAATCGAGCCTGCAGCCGAACCGCGTCCGGGTCCGACCGGGATCCCTTTTTCCTTCGCGAAATGAATGAAATCCCAAACGATGAGGAGATAACTAACGAACCCTGTTTTTTCCAGAACGCCGAGTTCGTACTCGAGCCGCCGGGTCAGTTCCGAATCGGTCGTCGCTCGTTCACCGTAGCGCGCGCGCAACCCCTGGTAGCAAAGCTCGCGCAAATATCCTTCCCGCGTTTTGCCGGTTGGCACCGGATACTCCGGATATTTCGAACTCCCAAACTCAAGATCCAGATGGCAACGTTCACCAATTTCCAGTGTGTTCGTGATCGCCTCCGGAAAATCGCGGAACACCTGCCGCATCTCGGCCGGCGATTTGAAATATAATTCGGGCAGATAACGCATCCGGCTTTCGTCCTGCACCATTTTGCCGGTGCCGATGCAAAGCATCACATCATGCGCTTCGTGATCGCTTCGGCGGAGAAAATGTACGTCATTTGCCGCGACTAGGGCAACGCCCAGGTCGCGCGCCATGTGGACGAGTGCTGCGTTGCACAATTTTTGCTCTTCCATCCCGTGGTCGTGCAACTCCAGGAAGAAGTTCTCCGCACCCAGGATATCCCGATATTCGGCGGCGCTCTGCTTTGCTTTCTCGATGTTGTTTGCCTGAATCGCGCTGTTGATTTCGCCCGCAAGACAGCCGCTCAGTCCGATCAAACCGTCCGAGCGCGCCGCCAGCATCTCCTTGTCGATCCGCGGCGCATAATGAAATCCATCCAAATGGGCCGCCGTCACCAGCTTTACGAGATTGTGGTAGCCAGTATCGTTTTTGGCCAACAACGTGAAGTGATACGCTGATTCCCGCCGCGATGGCGGCCTGTCCTTGTGCGATCCGGGCGACACGTAAACCTCGCAGCCGATGATCGGTTTCACCCCGGCTCGCTGGGCTTCCTGATAAAATTCAATCGCGCCAAATAAATTGCCGTGATCGGTCATCGCCACGGCAGGCATCCCAAATTCCGCAGCTTTTTTCATCAGCTCCTTCATTCGGATACTTCCATCGAGCAGCGAATATTCGGTATGCAGATGAAGGTGAACGAAAGAGTCGTGAGACATCAGATTTGACTATAAGCGTCAAAAAAAATCTTTGGCAAATCTGCGAGGCATGTCAGTCCCGACCAGGTGATCGAACGCGACAATTTGTGCTCATCGGACAGCTTTTCTCGCCTCTCCCCTTGTTTAAGGGGCGAGGATTAAGGTGAGGGGTTGGTCCCGTCACCGGAATTCATTGGAATCCACCCTCACCGTCCCCCTCTCCCTTGCGAAGGGAGAGGCGCCCCTATGCGCGGTTTAGCAGTCCATTCGGGAACTCACTATCGCCGAACCTGCCATCGCACGTAGCAGCCAAAAATTCGTGATTGCATTCGCGCCGCTGCATTGCTATGAGAGCGCGTGCTGCGGTTGGCTTTCGACCCGCCTGCATCGTTTTGCGAAGCATTACGGGCAGGTTGTAAAGCGCCGCGCGGTGCCAAGGTTACTGCGACATGAAAAAATTGGAGGCCATCATTAAACCGTTCAAGCTCGAAGAGGTCAAAGAAGCGCTCGCAGAGCTCGGCATCGAAGGGATGACCGTTACGGAGGTCAAAGGTTTTGGCCGGCAAAAAGGGCACACCGAAATTTACCGGGGAAGCGAATACACGGTGGATTTTCTGCCGAAGGTGAAAGTAGAAGTAGTGATGGCGGACGACTTGATTGAGAAGGCGGTCAATGTCGTTGTGGCTGCGGCGAAGACCGGCAAGATCGGCGACGGGAAGGTGTTC
>Ga0207647_10004021_pt1 | contig 10971 bp, 10 predicted proteins | sample KBSCornC2_FD_184295 | JGI IMG/M metagenome (GOLD analysis project Ga0207647, IMG submission 184295) | Corn rhizosphere microbial communities from Kellogg Biological Station, Michigan, USA - C2 (SPAdes) (version 2) | ecosystem: Host-associated > Plants > Roots > Rhizosphere ...
TTTGTGCTTTTTGGCGCGTTTTTGTGTATCACGGTTGCTGACGTCAACGCGGCTTCGCTGTTTGGCAAAGTGATCGAAGTCAACAGCGGCGACGTCATCACGATCTTCAATCTCAATCGGCCGGTTCGAGTGAAGCTGCTCGGAGTTGACGCACCGGAGATGAACCAGGCGTTTGGCGAACGTCGCGAAGAAGCATCTTACGGATCTTGTTTTTGATAAGGCGGTGCTGGTCCATTATTCGGGCATTAGCCCGGACAGCAGTCTGACGGGTCGTGTCTTGCTGAATGATGCAGATGTCGGCGCGCAGATGATTCGTGATGGCGCCGCGTGGTTCGATCCGAATTCCAGCGATCAGCTGGCTGCGACGGATCGTGAGGTTTATCAACAGTCCGAACAGGCTGCACGAAGTGAGCGCCGTGGGTTGTGGCAGGATGCAAATCCGACCGCGCCCTGGGAGTTTGTCAAAGCCGAGAGGTTGAGAAAGTATCCGGTTGTATCGCTGAGCAGAGACGAGCTCTCCACAAAAGTTAAGGGGAGCGGTTTAGCCTCGGAGTTGACGAATTTCTCGTTGATGACTCGGAACGTAAGGGCTGCTGAACCATCATCTGCGGCTTCAATTCTCAAGAGCGAATTGATTGAAGGTGCTGGGTTGCCATCCGGATTGCCTTTTATAGCGTTCCCACCACCGAATGGGACGCGGGTCGTGAAATCAATCGCTGTTGGTAGCGAAATAGTAAAAACAAATCAGTACTTAGCCTCGGAAGGTAGAAATCTTTACTCAGTTGCGTGGTTTACGGCCCAGACTTATGGGGAAGACGACCGTTTGGCGTTGGACCAGTTTATCTTCAACGAGTTTATGGCCGGCGCTGCAGGTGCATTTACCGGCGGTGACCCGAAAGCTCGATGCAAGCCGCAGAGTGAAAAAGATGTTTCCGCAAATGGATATTTTGGAGTTGAGTTCGATCTGAGTCTATGTCTAATGCCAACTCGCATCCGCGCGTTTACCAAAAAGACAGGTGATCGAAGAGAAGTTTATTTTGTGGCGGTAACGTTCAGTGATGAAGACGCAAACGTCGCGCGTTTCCTCAAGACCTTCACCATGCGTCCCCCGAAAAGCATAAAGAGTCCGGTGAAATAAAGTGTTCTTTTATGTGCTTCTTGTGCCTTTTTGTGGCTAAGGTAATTTTATGTAAGGCATGCCCCGGAGGATGATGCGCTGCCGGCGAGCGACGCGTCGTGGATTTACCTGCGGATTGAAAACTGTGCGCGGATTCGGAATCATCGCCGAGAGAAATGCGGCTTCGTTGGCGGATAACGCCGCTGCAGGCTTGTGAAAGTAACGTTGCGACGCAGCCTCCGCGCCGTAAATTCCATCTCCCCACTCAATCACATTCAAATAAATCTCGAGTATGCGACGCTTCGTCAGCGTGCGTTCCAGCATGATCGTCAGCGCCGCTTCCTGACCTTTTCTCAAGAACGATCGTTGCGATGAGAGGTAAAGATTCTTCGCGAGTTGCTGACTGATCGTCGAACCACCACGCTTGAACTCAGGAAGGCTCGGAAGCCAGTCGTCATCTTCACCTTCAGCCTTCGCCTCGCGCGCCGCTTCCCGCTGCGCCTGCTCGAACGCTTTTTGAATCGCTTCGTAATCGAAACCGTGATGCGTGAGGAAATTTGTATCCTCACCAGCCAGCACCGCCCGCTGCAAATTGGGCGAGATCTTGTCCAATGGCACCCAGGTCTGTTCACGCTTAGGTTGTTGGCCCTTTGCTTTTGCCTCTTTGATACGCGTGTCGATCAGCGACGTCGATGAAGGATTCCCATTGCGCAGCATGAGCACGCGCACAAACATGATGCATTCATAACCGATCAGGCCCACGAGGAGGCCCAGCACCACTAAGAACAGCGGTCGGAAGATTCTTCGCATGCGCGGCCAGTATAGGGCCTACAGGTCGAATAGGACATATAGGACCTAATTCTTCTTACTTATTTTCTGGAGGATTTTCGAGTGATCCCGCGGTAGCTAGCGTTGCCGGGAAGTTTTCTTGGCAGCTCGAGGTTGTCGTCAACGATGTCTTCGAGGTGGACGCTCGCTGCACGGGCGTAGGCAAGCAGGGTTATCAGGGTGGGCTCGCGTTTGTCCTGCTCGTACTCCGAAATTCGGCCGTAGTGCATGCTGTCACTGAAGCCGAGACGTTCCAGCATCTGCGTCTGTGATAGACCAAGCCCAATCCGGATTTGAAGCAGTTTTTCGGCCAATCGCACCGGCCGCGGACGCGGATTGCCCATCAGAAGTTTCCTCCTGATGGGTCCGGCGGATGCGTACTCGCAGTTGGGAGTGTGCTGCGCTCGCCTTTATTTGTCGCCGTGAGTATGAACCTTTCATGCTCAACGGCGATGCTCATCACTCGTTAGTGTGGGAGGTTGAGCCGCGCATTTTGCCGTTGTTGAATTGTCAAAGACGGTCCTATCCTAAACGACGGAGCCGGAAATCGTAAATAGAAAAATTAAGTTGGGCCACAGATCGGGGATCCGTGGCCCAGTTAGGTTAGCGGGCGATGAACTCGTCCGTCAAAACAACAGTCACCGGAATGCCGTCGATTGAATCAGGTAAATTCGGCCGGTTACCGGAATTCTTATTCACATACAGCACGATGACTGCTTCACCGTCTGCTCGATCCGACGCACCAACACCGGCGCCCATGACGCCCGGAGTGACCATCAAATTCGCACGATGTACTTCGAGCACTGCCAAAGCGCGATCGGCTGCCTGTTGTGGAAGTTGCATAAGACCCGCCAATCCGGGCGTGAATGGTTGACGTCCGCCGCCACCCATCTCGCCGCCTAACGTGATCGGTGCAGCGCCGCCACCTACATTGAAACTGAAGGTGCGACCAAGTGCTGTTCCGAGTTTGGTCAACACTTCGCCGATCGGATTACCGATCGTGGTGCTGCTACTGCCGGCGAACAAGAGAGCTACCGGATTATGCGAGGCGTTGTTGGTTACGATTAGCGAACCTGAATCACCGCCGGCGCTGAAAGTGGTGCTGTTAATTACCACCTGGTTTGTGTACGACACGTTAAATTTCTGACCGCCGCCACACTGTTTCGTGTACTGAACGCTGACGCTGGTATTGATCGACGCGATGGTTCCAGTGGTGAAGCCGGTAGTGCGGCCACTCTTTGCCACCCCAAGACCCACCGAGGGATTTACGACGGTGCTGCTCGGTACACCGACGTCTTCTATAGAACCGGTTCCATCCATCAGGCCGGTCCGCAGTTGCGCCACTGCGGCATCGACGTTTGATCCGAGCGGCGACGCGCCGGTGTAGTCAGCGACGACAGTCGAGACCGCACAGTTGTTATCGATCAATCCTGGCTGCGAAATATCTTCGCCGGCCACTGCCTGATCGCCTCGTCCGAGCACGTGATTATTACTGAGGATGTACTTGTTGGTGCCGTCACTGACCAGCGAGCCCAGAGTGCCGCTGCAACAAAAGCGACGCGTAATGTCGTTGACGTTTCCGCCGGAAACACCCAGGTGTAAGTTTCTAGCGCGGTGATTTGCTCCGCCGTCTGCCAGTCCTGATGTGAGCAGTGAGCTGAAAAGGGCAAGCGTCGCGACGAGGGCGAAGACCAGAATGGCCTTAAATCTAAACATGAGAGGTCTCCTTTACTGCAAAATCGTAACGGTAAATGTAGAAAACACCGCAACTACAGGGGCGCTATTCGAATGTCTTTTTTAATAAGGCGCCTGATTGGCGGACCGGGGGAGCCAATTCTTACGCCGTGCATCTGAAAAGTCAATGCAAAATGTTGAAGATTTTCCCCGCTTTTACGAGGCGCGCTAGTAGCTCATTACTGAGGATCTACAGCTCAGAGTCTTGTGCGAGGCGAGCATGGTAGTCAAACGTGCCAGGAAGCTTGCGTGGCAGATCGATGTCGTCGTCAACGATTACTTCAAGATGAACCTGGGCCAGCTTGGCATACGCGAGCAGAATCATGAGGGGCGGTTCGTTTTTGTCGAGCTCATACTTCGAGATGTTGTTGTAGTGGATCAATTCCGTAACGCCCAATTGCTTGACCATCTCAGGCTGAGAAAACCCGAGGCTCTGCCGAATTTGCAGCAACTTCTCAGCCAATCGTCTTGGACGTGGTCTCGCGCTCCCCATATTAGAACCCGCGAACACATAGCTACCGAAAATTAACACTTGACTTGCGGGATAGTTGTCCCTATACTACTCGCTGTAGAGAGTATAGCTCAGGTCCGTAGTAAGTGGGGTGTATTTGTGGATAAGTGTACCTAACGAGAGAAAGGTAATTCGATGAGAGAAGCGTCGGAGAAAGAATCTATGGTGGTGTGGAAGGCAGAAATAAGGGACGGTCGTATACGAAAGCGGTCTCCCAAGAGCTCGAAAAAGGACGTCAAACGCAACCCTGATCGGTTTCCTCTGGATTCTGTGCTTCAGCTCACCATCAAGCAAAGCCTGACGTTGAGGTCGTCAGGTTCAAGGTCACAAATTGTGACCTTGAGTTGGTATTGGCAGGCAAAATTGGATTCTTATGATCACAGTTTGTGATCTTAAAGATGGAATTACCTCAGTGCACCATCTCGTCGGCGTGGGATTCTTCGGCGCCAATCGTCAGCGCGAGGGTGCGGATGGTGGTGCGAGCTTCGTGTTGTTCTTCCTCAGTGAGAAGTGTCCAGGCGAGAGAAATCGGACATTCCGTGTCGTGAGTCTGCGATTTGTGACAGACAGGGCAGTTGTCGCCGGAGAGCTCCAACACGACATAGAGCTTCGCCAGCAACGTGATGATCAGCTCAGCGCGTTTTTTCTGCTCGTCTGATTCAAACATGCCCGTCCCACAGTTTACGCGATTAATACTGCAGCGTGTTTTCCCATTTCACACGCTTCAGCAGCGCAAAGTCGGAAAGCATCTTGCCTGCGCCAAGCACGACCGACGTCAGCGGGTCGTCAGCGACGAAGACGGGCAGGCCGGTTTCAGTTCTCAAACGCTTATCGAGGTTTGCCAGGAGTGCTCCACCGCCTGTGAGAACGACGCCGCGATCGATGATGTCTGCTGAAAGCTCCGGCGGCGTGCGCTCGAGCGCTACACGCACTGCATCGACGATCGCGCTGACCGCCGGATTCAACGCCTGACGCACTTCTTCATCACTAACAGTGATCGTCTGCGGAATGCCTTCGACGAGATTGCGGCCACGCACTTCCATCGACAAAGGCTCATCCAGCGGAAACGCACTACCAAGTTGAATCTTAATCTCTTCCGCGGTGCGCTCACCAATCAGCAGGTTGTACTTCCGTTTCACAAACTCCGCGACTGCATTGTCCATGGCGTCGCCGGCTGTGCGCACTGCACGCGCGTAGACGATACCGCCGAGACTGATGACTGCGATGTCCGTCGTGCCGCCGCCAATGTCGACGACAATATTTCCCTGCGGCTCGGTGATGGGAAGACCAGCGCCGATAGCGGCCGCGACTGCTTCCTCGACGAGATAGACTTCCGAAGCCTTCGCTCGATACGCTGAATCTTCGACAGCGCGTCTCTCAACCTGCGTGATCTCACTGGGGATTCCGATCACGACGCGCGGGCTAACCCACGTGCGACCGTTATGCGCTTTGCGAATGAAGTGCTGGAGCATCTTCTCAGTCACTTCGAAGTTTGCGATCACGCCGTCGCGCATCGGTCTGATGGCGACGATATTTCCGGGTGTCCTGCCCAGCATCTCCTTTGCGTCCTTACCCACTGCCTCCACCTGATTAGTCACTTTATTAATGGCGACTATCGACGGTTCGCTCAGCACGACGCCACGTCCTTTGGCGTAGACAAGGGTGTTGGCGGTTCCGAGATCGATGGCCAAGTCGTTTGAGCGCAGTCCGGAGAGCAGGGGAAAAGACATAGTGATACCTCAGTTTTCTGATTTGTGATCTGGAAAGGGGCAAAGCCCAGGTAGAAGCCGCCTTTGTCAGCTAAACAAAGACAAACAGAATTTAAATTGTTGACAGGACAGTGTCAAGAGATACTTGCGGGAAAATTCACTACGGATGAGACGGATCCAAGCCACGGATTAGATCCGGATTTAATCCGTGGCTTTTGATCCGTTAAATCAGTACTGCCAGTTGACGGTCACAAATCCGGTGCCGCTCGAGGGTACGGTGTAGGTGTGATTGCTTCCAGCTTCCCACGTAACCGAGCCATTTGCTGCAATTTTGATGAATTTGAACTGGATCGTCTGTCCAGCCGGAACCGAAGCGACAAGAAACCAGTTCGGATAATTCGGCGTCAGCATGGGCCCCACTGCAGCGTCCCAGGTAGTCGACCAGTTACTGAGTTCGACGGTGTTCCCGGTCAGGAAGATGTAGTCGCCCACCTGTGTCGGAGATGCGTTATTGACGGTAAACGTGATCGGGATCAATTTCGCCGTCAGCACTGTGTACGTGATCGCATTCGAAACCTGGCTACTCGAATTCGTCACCGTAACGCTGTAATTGCCATTTGAAACTGAAGGTGTCGTGACCGTGATCTGTGTTGGCGTCCAGGAATTGACAGTCGCGGTCGTAGTGCCGAACTTCACTGTTCCGGTTGTCGAACCAAAGTTCTTGCCGGCGATCACAGTTTTCACGCCAGTTTGTCCAGCCGTTGGACCGATAGAACCGATCTGAGGTGTCGACGCACCTTCTGTGAACTGCCACACAGCAACAGTGTGTGCGGGCAGCGTGAAGGTGGTAACAGGATTGTTACCGCCGGAACCCGAGCCCACCGAGATTGACGACCCGCCAACCAGACCAGACAGATAGTCCGAATAGCTGCCTGCAGGAAGCGATGTGTTCAGTCCAGTAATGCTGTAACCCGTGGTTTCGTTTTTATTGATCGCAATCAGCACGACGTTGCCAAAAAACTTTCGTTCGTAGATGTAAACGTCGTTATTGATCCAGCGTTGGCCCATCGAGCCGTATGGGATCGCCGTGTTGTTACGCCGGAGCGTTGAGAGCGAGCTCACGAGCTGGTATGCCGTGGTGCTGGTGCTGAAGTTCGTCATCATCGGACGATTGTATGGATCGGTGCCGCCACCCGTGTCGTTGTGCAGGTATTGTTCGGTTCCGTAGTAGATGCACGGAATACCACGACTCGTCAGCACGAACGCAAGCGCCTCGTGCAGTCGATTGTTGTTATTGTTAATTGAAAGGAAGCGCGCCATGTCGTGATTGTCGATGAAGGTGACGAGATCTTCCTTCCAGGTAAAGTTACTTCCTTCAGTCGAGATAACCGAGTCGATGTCGGAAAAGTTGGAGTTGGAACCAAAGACATTCCGGATCGCGGTATTCAACGGAAAATCGAGCAGCGAGATACCGCTCTTATTCGCAAACTTGTATGAGTCGCGATAAAGCGGATCGGACGTGTTGCCCTGATACCACTCACCAAACAGAAAACTGTCGCCGTAGGTATAGATCGAGTTTGCGAGACTGTACTGCCAGCCCCACGTCAGATGTTTGACCGCATCGATGCGAAACCCATCCACGCCGTGTTGTTGAAACAGTTGCGCAGCGGCTTTCAGATAACCGTCCATCGTGGAATTTTCCTGATTGATGTCGGCGAGATCGAAGAGGGTGTAGTACTGCACTTGATAACGATCATCCCAGCCGCCGCCCGAGATGTTGGCGTTGTGATGGAAGTAGCCATTGCTGTCGCTCGTGAAGTTGCCGAGAAATGTACCGTTGTCATAAAGCGCGCCATACTCCCCGGCGTTGTTTTGAGTTGAGTGATTAGGGGCGAAATCGATGATCACTTTGATCCCGTTCTGGTGTGCGGCAGTGACGAGATTGTCAAACTCGGTCCACGTATTACTCGAGTTGCCGAAATGTTCTTCAATCCGTTTGAAGTCGCGTGCCTGGTAACCGTGATAAGAAGCGGTTGGGTTACCACCGCCGTCGGGAATGTTTGTATTGAGGTTGTCGACTGGCGGCGAAATCCAGATTGCAGTGACACCTAAACCTGCAAGGTAAGAGATCTTTTGTTGAATGCCGGCGAGATCGCCACCCCAGTAGGCGCGCCAGTTTGTTTTGGTTGAATCGTACAGTCCGGAGCTTTGCGACGGGTTGTTGTTTGTGCTGCTACCGTCGAAGAATCGATCGGTGATGATCTGGTAGATGACTTCGCGTTTGAAGTCAGCAGCGTTTGTTGTTTTGAGGGGAGTTAAGAAGATTGCAGAGAGAAGAGCGACAACCGTGAGTCGCCGTGAGAGCTTATGCATGACAAATACCTCCGGTCCGTGAGTTCGGGGGAAAATCGGATTCTACAACAACACAGATCAATCCGTCTTTAAATCCGCGTTCATCCGTGGCCCAAAAACTTAACTTGACCTGAAACGCTCGGTAATTTTATTCTCTCGATGTAAGTTTCGCCCCACTCGCATCCGCGAGTACCCCTCCCAATTGAATACGGCCCATTTAGTCGCCCGAGCCGATTTGTTGGCAAATCTCGGGAAAGGTGTCTTAATGGAACAAGGTATATCGGAGTCAAGACTCAGAAGTACCAGGTTTTCACTCTCAAACATCTCGCTCAAATATCGACTACCGCTTCTTATCGGAACACTGCTCGCAGGCGTCATCATCGCTTGCAACTGGGCCTCGTATCGCGCCGTGAATGCGACCGCCCTCGACGTCGGACGCGAGCGTTTACAGAATGTCACCCAGCAACTCTCCACGCTGCTGCAACAGACGGCCAACAACATCTCGACAAAGACCAGCACGGTTGCAAACGACACCGCTATTCGCGCGTTCGTGAAGTCGCCCGAAACAGCATCGCAAGCGGACGTGCAGAAACTACTGCAACAGTTCACTGCACCGCAGGATGCCAACAGCATTCGCGTAGAACTGTGGAGTGTGGAACGCGGCCAGTTGCTCGTTTGGCCCGAAGGAGACAGGACACCGCTTGGCGATTTGACGACCGACTTCAAACAAGCCTCAGCCGAACCGTTTAGGTCGATTGGGTCTATCCGTCCTGTGAAAGACACGGTCGGATTTCCGGCGGTTGCGGCTGTCAGGAATGACGATGGGAAAGTCGCCGGCTATCTGGTTCGCTGGCGCAAAGTAACTGCAACTGCCGAGACACGGCAGCAACTTACGAAATTGCTTGGTACGAGTGCGGCGTTCTATCTCGGCAATCACGAGGGCGATGTCTGGACCGATTTCGCAAACATCGTCGCCCGGCCATCGGTTGATGTCCGTGCCAAAGAAGACATCTTCACATACGCGCGCGGTAACGACGAGGTGATGGGTTTGGCCCGACCGGTTGCCGGCACGCCCTGGTTGATACTGATCGAGTTTCCGGATGCCGTAGTTCTGAAGCCCGTTACGAGTTATGTGAAGCGGATCGTGGTCATCGGTCTGCTTCTCTTCGTGGTGGGAGTGGCGGGCGCGTTTGTGCTGAGCCGAAACATAACCAGCCCGATTTATCAGTTAACTGCGGGCGCCACTGCGATCAGTCGCGGCGATCATTCACGCAGCGTCAACATTCATCAGAACGATGAACTCGGACAGCTCGCCAACGCATTCAACGCAATGCGAGAGAAGGTCAGCAACGCGCAACGCGAGCTCGAACAGAAAGTTCAGGAACGTACTCGCCAACTCGAGGAGGCGAATCGCCAACTTGAGTCGCTTTCACAGTCACATGCCCACAAGCGTAGCGTAGCCGAGAAGGAACGCACTGACGCTCTCGAAGCGTTACACCACACTGAAAAGCAGCTCGTCCAGTCGCAAAAGCTCGAAGCTGTGGGCCGGCTGGCCGGCGGAATCTCACACGACTTCAACAACCTGCTGACCGTAATCCTTGGCTACAGCGACATCATGAAGAGAAATCTTCCGGATGGCGATCCGCTGCGAAGAAATCTGGAAGAGATCATCAGGGCGAGCGAGCGCGCTGCCTCACTGACACGGCAGCTACTGGCGTTCAGTCGCAAACAGGTGATGCAGCCGAAAGTGTTTGATCTGACTACTGTCGTCAGTGACCTCGGAAAGATGCTGCGACGAATGATCGGCGAAGACATCGAATTGCGCGTGACCTCCGAGAGTGACCTCGGAAATATCAAGGCTGATCCAGTGCAGTTGGAACAGGTGATTATGAACCTCGTCGTGAATGCGCGCGACGCAATGCCGAAAGGCGGGAAGTTGTCGATCGAGATGACGAATGTGTATCTCGACGAGTCGTATTCACAGGACCACGTTTCGGTAGTGCCGGGTGATTACGTGATGCTTGCGATCAGCGACACGGGTTGCGGCATGGACGAGGAGACGCGCCAGCGTATCTTCGAGCCGTTCTTCACGACCAAAGAGCAAGGGAAGGGAACCGGACTCGGGTTGTCGATGGTCTATGGCATCGTCAAACAATCAGGTGGGAATATCTGGGTCTATAGTGAAGAAGGGCGTGGCACGACGTTTAAGATTTACTTCCCGCGAGTGACAGCGGCGGCTGAGGAGTACAAACGTGCTTCGAATGGGCTTGATATGCCGCAAGGAAGTGAGACTATTCTGCTGGTTGAAGACGCAGAGTGGGTGCGCACGCTCGCGCGCGAGGTGCTCGAGACGGCTGGTTATCGAGTGCTCGAGGCGGCGAATGCCGATGCGGCGATCAGGCTGTGCGACAGTATCAATGGCGACAGGATCGATCTGTTGTTAACGGACGTGGTGATGCCGGGGATGAGTGGGAATGAGATGTCGCGAATTCTGCTGGTGAAGCATCCGGGAATGCCGGTGCTCTATATGTCGGGTTATACGGACGATGCGATCGTTCAGCATGGCGTACTGGAGGCGGGAATCAATTTCCTACAGAAACCCTTCACACCCGCCGCATTGGCAATGAAAGTGCGCGAGGTACTCGATACTCGGAACGTACTGTAGGGGCGGCCCTCCGTGGCCGCCCGTGGTTTTGGTAAGGGTTCACGAAGCAAACGCT
>Ga0207647_10004023_pt1 | contig 10970 bp, 4 predicted proteins | sample KBSCornC2_FD_184295 | JGI IMG/M metagenome (GOLD analysis project Ga0207647, IMG submission 184295) | Corn rhizosphere microbial communities from Kellogg Biological Station, Michigan, USA - C2 (SPAdes) (version 2) | ecosystem: Host-associated > Plants > Roots > Rhizosphere ...
CCTCTCGATTCCGACCACCGCCTGGTCAGCGGCCTAAGACCGTTGCGGCCGCCTGTGGCAGCTCTGTTGGCCTTGCATAAGCGGGCCGCCCGAACGCGGCCATGTCCAAGCCGGCATCGATCGATCCATGATCCATATCGACGCGCGCGTCATCGTCAGGCCAGCCGCTCTGCCGACTGCAGCAACCCTCGAATATAGCCATAGCAAAATGCGAAACTCGCCAGCCGAGCGGCGCCGTTGTCGCCCGGGACCTCCGGGACGTGATCGGGCATGATCATGCCGTCATAACCGACCTCTCGATAGGTCTCGAGCGCGCGAACCATGTCCACGCTACCCTCGTCCGGGTAGACTTCGAGGAACTTGTCGCGATGGCCGCGGATGTTGCGGAAATGGACGTTGAAGATCTTCTTGCGCCTGCCGAACCAGCGGATCACGTCGTGAATCTGGATGTTGGGATCGGTCAAATCCTCGCTGATCGTGCCCTGACAAAAATTGAGGCCATGATAAGCGCTCTCCCGGATGCCGACGAAGCGCTTCAGGCCGTCGATTGTGCCGAGCACGCGATCGATCCCCTGATATCCCTGGGGCGGCACGCCGGGATCGTGCGGGTGGCAGGCGATCCGCACCTTATACTCGTTGGCGACGGGCACGACGCGATCGAGGAAATAGGTGATCCGCTCCCAGAAGGCATCGGCATTGACCGGTCCGGCCTTCGTCAGCGGAGTTTTGGGCCTGGCCGTAGCCGCATCCCATTCCAAGTAGCGCGCGTCGCCGCGACCCGGCACGTCGCCCACGCGCAGCACGCCGAGCAAGCTCATATTATACTTGATCGCGGGCAGCCCCGCCTTCGCACAATTACGAATGAGGTTCTGGAACGCTTCGATATCGCGATCGCGCTCCCGGCTGTCGGCCAACATGATCGCGGGATGTGCCTCCCGGTCGATATGGCTGGAGGGTAGAAGGACGGGCTCCACCAGATCGACCTGAAGTTGATGGCGAGCCGCCATCGCCTTCAACGCCTCTAGTTCATCCACGGTCGAATATAGTCGCCCGCCCGACACTTCCGGCTTCCCGCAGATATTGTGGATGCCGTAGCGGGCGAAGAACGCGAAATGCTCGTCGGTCGAAGGGCCGCTCTGACAGCCAAGCTTCATCAGGAGCGGTTTCTTCGCAGCGCGGCCCGATTTTGCCGGAGTAGCGTGCGCCGAAGGAGGGCTCAATCCTGACGCGGCCAGCGCCGCGCCGCCGAGCGCCATGAACGCGCGTCTCTCCATCGATCCTCTCCCGCAGGGCCAGCTTGTTTGGCCGACGACAGAGATCACCGGCACTCTCATGCTAGGCCCGGCTGCTGCGCCGCCTCCATTCCTTTCTTCATATCAGGCGATGCCGGCTTTGGATCGAACGGCTTTTCGCGCCTATCAAGGTGCTAGCTTTCGCGCATTCGCCACTCGAGGGCTGATAGCTGGCTAACGGCCATAATCAGCCGTAGCCCGTGCGGGGATGACAGGAATTGGACCGGTTGCGGCCTGTCTGCTTTCGGACGCGGAGGTAGGATAGCTGCGGTCCAGCGGCGAACGATCGGTTACGCCCTTAGTCACCCGCGCTGGGCCGTCGACGGTTACCTTAAGCGGTCATCGCGAAGAACGCTTCGGGATGGGCTTATGGTAGATCTCTTCGCTGATGAGCTTTGCACTCATGCCTTCGACATTGCTCAAGACGATAAGCGTTTACGCCTTCGATCAATTTACCGCGAACCAAATAGTTCATGTTGCTCGCCGCCCATCGCCTCGGCTGAGGCGAATGGCTCGACCTGGCAGCTCGAGCGCCGCTACTCGATCGGCCGGACGTTGAAGCCGAAGCTGCGTTCCGCCAGCGGCAAGCGGTAGCGGGGCAGCGGCCGACCGGCAGCATTCCACGTGGTGATACCGCCAATCCCCGCTTGCCCACCGTCGATCAGCAAGGTCACGTGGCCGTGCGGCACGACGTCGGTGCTCTTGTAGGTTCCGGGCGGGCGGCGGAAGAGATCCTCATACGGGAAGGCGAGCGCGTTCATCGCCAGCGGCGCGTCGGCCGTGATGCGCAGCGCATTACCGCGCCCACCGGTCAGTTCCATCCAGCGCACCTCCACCTTGTTGCCCGTGTCCTGCGGCCGGATATAGTCGTGATACTGGTCGGCGATCGTGCCGCGCCACAGGCCGATCGCGGCCCCCGATTTGCGGTCGACATAGGTTTCCTGCGGTCCGCGACCGTACCAGCGCAGGCCCGTAAAACGCGTGGGCATGGTGAAGGCGAGCCCGATGCGCGTCGGCGCAGGCAGATCGGTGCGGAGCGGCGTGAAGCGCGCCTCCGTCGTGACCGCGCCGTCACCCGCCATGCGATAGCGAACCACGAACCGCGCCGCGCCCTCGCCCAAACCGTAGCGGACCGTGACACTTGCCCCCGTTCCACCTTCGCCGCGCACGTCGATGCCCTCGACCCGGCGGGTTTCCGACATGGCACGCCAGGGCGTCTGTTCCTTGTCGGTGCCAGTGCCGAGATCATTGTCGGTCGGCGCGCGATAAAAGTTCGGAGTGCCCCCTTCGAGCATCAGTTGCCCGCCCGAGCGATAGCTTGCCAGACCGGTGATGCGATCGACATCAAGGCTCACGCCGCTGGCAGACAGCTGCACATGACCACTCTTGTCCGCAACGCTCACCCGGCCGCTTTTGGGTGCGGGAGGCACGGGCGGGCCGCTGAGCGCGAACTGGTCCCAGCCCACGATGTGGCCGGCCGGGACGAAGGGGATCGTGCCGGCCGCCGCGCGGGCGCGCAGCGTGAGCAGATATTCCGCCCCCGGCTTCTTCGCCAAGGGCGGCAGCGTCAGCGCGAAACCCTCGCTTGAGCGCGCCGCGGTGGCGAGGTGCGGACCCTCGCCATGGGCAATGGTTGTGCCGTTTTCGGTGATTTCCCAGTCGAAAGTGAAGCCGGAAAGGCCGCGGAAATCGTGGTGGTTGATGACCGTGAACCGCCCCGCCGCTGCATCTACCGCCGCGAAAGCGATCGGCGCATAGACCTTGGCCAGCTCATGATATTGCGGATTTGGCGTGCGGTCGGACTGAAGCAGGCCGTCGCCGAACTCGATTTCGCCGCCCGGATTGGGCCCGAACGAGCCGCCATCTCCCCAATAACGCCGCCCATCGCGTGTGTAGCGATAAATGGATTGTTCGACCCAATCCCAGACAAAACCGCCCTGCAATCGGTCGGGATGGGCGTAAATCGCGTCCCAATAGTCGACCAGATTGCCCCCCGAATTGCCCTGCATATGGGCATATTCGGTCTGAATCATCGGCTGGCGGAACCGCGAGTCCCGCGCATAGGCGATCATTTGATCGGGGCTGTCGTACATCGGCGCATAGATATCGACGAAAGCGTTGGGGCGCGGTGCGTCGAGCTGCGTCCAGCCGAGGAACGAGATCAGCCGCGTGGGGTCGATCGCGCGCGCGACGGCAGCGGCCTTTTCGAAATTCGGGCCGATGCCGGACTCGTTGCCGAGCGACCAGAAGATGATCGACGGGTGGTTCTTGTCGCGTTCGACCATGTTGACGACACGCGATACCTGCGCCGCACGCCAGGCCGGATCGTAGCCAAGCTCATAAGTCGGGCGGTCGGCGTCGCCGTAGCGCGCGGGCATCAGATAGCCGTGGCTCTCGATATTCGCCTCGTCCATCACATATAGGCCGACCTCGTCCGCCAGTGCGTAGAGCCGTTCGTCGTTGGGATAATGCGAGGTTCGGATCGCATTGACGTTGGCGAGTTTCATCAGCTCGAGATCGCGCCGCATCGATGCTTCGCTGATGACGTGGAAGGTCTCCGGATCATGTTCGTGGCGGTTGACGCCGCGGATCATGATCGGCCGGCCGTTGACCGTCACCACGCCATTCTTGATCGCGACGGTGCGAAAGCCGATGCGATCGGCAGTCGCCTGCACCAGCGCGCCGTTCGCGTCGATCAGCTCCACTAGCAAGGTGTACAGATTGGGCGTTTCGGCGGTCCAGGGCCGCACATTCGGCAGCGTGTCTGTCAGGCGCAATGCCGCTCCCGTCACCGGGCTGGTGCGGGTGAGCATCACCCGCTCCCCGTCCAGCAGGGTCGCGCGGACGGTCATTCCCCGGGCAGGCGCGGTCAGGGTGAGCGCGAGGTCGAGCGTGCCGTCGCGATAGTCGCCGCTGAGCCCGGCCTTGACGAAATGGTCGGCGATGCGCGCGCGCGGCGCGGCCATCAGCCAGACCGAGCGCTCGATGCCCGAGACGCGCCAGAAATCCTGATCTTCGAGGTAGGAGCCGTCCGACCAGCGGAAGACCTGGATCGCCACGATGTTGCGGCCTGGCCGGACGAAGCGGGTGACGTCGAACTCGCTGGGGAGCTTGCTGTCCTCCGAATAGCCGACCTTCTGGCCATTGACCCAGACATAATAAGCCGAGCCGGCGGCGCCGATGTGGAGAATGACATCCTGACCCGACCAGGTCGCGGGCAGTTCCACGTCGCGACGATAGGAGCCGACCGGGTCGCGATCGTGCGGGATCAGCGGGCGGTTCGCCGGAAAGGGATAGGTGATGTTGTTGTAGCGTGCCTGATCATAGCCTTCGGCCTGCCAGTCGGCCGGCACCTTGATCGTCTTCCAGTGCGACACGTCATAATCCGGCCGCTCAAAGCCTTTCGGCAGGTCGTCCGCATTGGGTGAGAAAGAAAAGCGCCATTCATCGTCGAGCGAGAGGAAGCGCGCCGAACGGGCCGGATCGCGCGCGAGCGCCAGTCCGCGAGTCTCGAAGGGAAAGCCGGTCGCGCGCGCGGGCAGCTTGCCGATCGCGAAGATCGCCGGATTTTCCCAATCGGGCCGCGACGGATCGACCTGCGGCTGGATCGGGACGGGCGTGGAGCGCTGCGCCGTCGCCACGCCCGCGATTAGAAGCGGCAAGCAGCCGCGCAGCAGCGCGCGAAGAGCGATATCAGCCATGAAGATTGGCTTGACCTCTTTTCGGCACTGGTCAACCATTTTCTGCTTTGCTAGCGGTGCGCAGGCAAGCGGGAGACCAATAGGTGTTGATGACGCAGACGATGCGCTGGTTCGGGCCGCGCGATCCGGTGGTGCTGAGCAGCATCCGCCAGTCGGGAGCGACCGAAGTCGTCACCGCGCTCCACGAAGTACCGAACGGTGCGGTGTGGACGCGCGAGGCGATTGCTGAGCGCAAGGCCGTGGTTGAAGCCGCCGGGCTCGGTTGGACGGTGGTCGAAAGCCTCCCCGTCCACGACGGAATCAAGACGCGCAATGCCGATTGGGGGCGGTTGATCGACGCTTACTGCGAGAGCCTGCGCAATCTCGCGGCGTGCGGGATCAAGGTCGTCACCTACAATTTCATGCCCCTGCTCGACTGGACGCGGACCGACCTAGCCTGGGAACTGCCCGACGGTGCGCGCGCCCTGCGTTTCGAGTGGGAGGCAATTGCCGTCTATGACCTCCACATCCTGAAACGCCCCGGCGCCGAGGCCGATTATACGCCCGACGTGCGCGAAGCCGCGGCGCGCCGTTTCGCCGCGATGGACGAGGCGGAGCGTCGCCAGCTCGAACGCACGATCATCGCCGGCTTGCCGGGTAGCGAGGAAGGCTTCACGTCCGTCGAGTTCCTGGCGGCGATCGACACTTATGGCGGTATCGATGCCGATGGACTGCGCGACAATCACGCCGCCTTCCTGGAAGCGGTCTGCCCGACCGCCGAAGAGGTGGGCATCCGCCTCGTGGTCCATCCCGACGATCCCCCCTTCGCATTGTTCGGCCTGCCGCGCGTGGTCAGCACGGTCGCGGATCTTGATCGGCTTTTCGACCGCGTTCCCTCGCCCGCCAACGGCTTGTGCTTCTGCGCGGGATCATTCGGTATCCTGCCCGATGCCGACCTCCCCGGGATGGTCGAGCGGTTCGGATCACGGATCGGCTTCCTCCATCTCCGCGCGATCGAGCTGGAGAGCGAGAAGACCTTTTATGAGGCCGCGCATCTCGAGGGCAATGCGGGCATGCCGGCGGTGATGGCGGCGATCCATGCCGTCTCGGTACGGGAGAACCGCAGCATTCCGATGCGCCCCGATCATGGGCACCAGATGCTCGATGACCTCAATCGCAAGACCAATCCCGGATATTCGCTGCTGGGCCGCATGCGCGGCCTGGCCGAGTTGCGCGGATTGGAGCGGGGCATTGCTTATGCCGCCGCCAGGGCGGCGCGCTGAAGCCTGACCGGCGCGCTCACGCTACGTTCGTCAGTACGACCCAGATCCGGCGCTTTGCGCCCAGCCGGTCGGCTGCGCCGAAAGCGTGAGCTCGAGCGTGCCACCGGACGTGATGTCCGCCTGATGCAGGAACGGCGTGTTAAGCGGCCTGCCGTTGAGCGTCGCAGTGGCGATGTAGATCCGGTCGGGACGCCAGTTGCGGGCCAGGATCGTGAAGCGCCGGCCATCTTCGAGCGTGATCACGCTGCGAGGCTGGTGCGGCGCATGGAGATAGAAAAGATCGGTCGTGAGCTTGGGGAAGAGGCCGATCCTGTTGAACACATAATGCGAGCTCATCGCGCCATTATCCTCATCGCCCGGATAGGCGTCGGAGGTGAAGCGCTGAAAGATGCGGTTCGCCCAGTAACTCGCTAGATCGGGCCGCCCCACCTCGCTGAACAGCCAGGGCGTGGCGAAGCTCGGTTCGTTGGTGATGTCGATCAGCCCGCCGTCGAGCGCATGGCGCAGCCGCGCGATGAAGCGCTCGCGCCCGCCCATCGCCTGCACCATACCGGGAATGTCGTGGAGCATGCCGTAGGAATAGATCCAGGACGTGCCTTCGTAAAAACCAACATTGTCGTACCGTTTGCCGTCCCAGCCCAGTTTGGGATCGATTGGCTGGAAGCGTCCGTCGACAAAGCGCGGCAGGATGAAACCCCAATAGCCGTCGCTAGTCGCGTCCTTGTCCCACACGTTGCGCCAATTGCCCGAGCGGCGCAGCAGCATCGCAGCGTCGTCGGCCTGTCCCGCCGCGGCGGCGAGCTTGCCTGCGTAAAAATCGTTGAGCGCAAAGCCGAGCGTGGAAGATCCTGATTTGGCGCGCTGATTGTCGGGTTCGGGGCTGCGATCGCCGACCGCGAAATAGCCCTCGATCAGATAGCGCGGTCGCCGCTCCTCATAGGCATTATGCAGCGCTACCCCCGCCGCCTTGGTCCAGTCGATGCCCCGCACGCCGCGGATCAGCCCCTCGCCGAGCACATTGTCGACCTCGTCCCCGCCCTGGCCGACATGATAATTGCGCCCGCCAATAAAGGCGGTATGCGCTGCCCCAAACCGTTCGAAGGTCCGCACGATCGAGGCGACATTGCCGACATAGGCGCTCGGCCGGATCAGCATCATCAGCGGGAAGCCCGTGCGATACGTGTCCCACAAAGTGTAATAATCGTCCCAATGTGGGGTGTTGCGATCGGCCGACGGCTGGTCGCGCGTCCGATCGCGCGGCTGGACCGCGCTATGATAGAGCGCGGTGTAGAAACGCCGCTTGTCGGCATCGCCCACCCCATCGATCGTCACGCGCGACAATTCGCGATTCCACGCCGCCTGAGTGCCAGCGCGGACCGCGTCGTAGTCCCAGCCGGGAATATCCTCGTCGAGCAGTTCGGCAGCGCGCTCCGCGCTGGTGAAGGAAACCGCGACCTTCATCAGCACCGGCCGATCAGGAGTCGCGTCGAACTGCCACCAGGCCGCAAGCCTGGTGTCAGCGGGCGCGGCGGCGGAAGTGGCACCCGGCTGCACCGTCCCGCCAGTCCGCACACCCCAGCGCGTCGGCTTGCGATCGAGCTGCGCCACGAACCAGATGTCGACCTTGGCCGGGTTCCAATAATCCTTGGTGCGAACGCGCCCGATCAGGCGCCCGCGCACCGGATCGAGCGTCACCTCCGCGCCGTCGCTCGCCAGCTCGCCTCGGATCTTGCGTGTGATGTCGAAGACCAGCGTCGCGGACGCGCCGGCGGTGTAGTGGAAGCGGTAGATCGCGGCATTCTCGGCCGGGGTGAGCTCGGTGCGGATACCCCAGCGGGTTAGCGTCACCGCATATCGATCCGCCGCGACCTGCTCGTCCGCCTTGGGCGAGAGATGCTGCGTTTCGTCGAATTGCGGCTCGCCCGCCTGCGGCGAGACGAGGAAGGTGCCATAGGTAGTGCGCCCGCCCGACCCTTGCGTGTGAAGCTGGGCAAAGCCGCTCAGCGGCGCATCCTTGTCGTAGCCGGCATTACTACCCGTCAGCGTCTCGGGGCTGGGATGGATCGAGCCCGAAGGTCGGGTCGGCCCCGGCACCGTATCGCCCTGGTCGTCATTCCCGGTGCCGATGCGCGGATCGACGTAGCGATAAAGCGGCATAACCGGCGCGGCGGCGAGCCCGACCGGCATCAGCAATCCGGCAATCAGACCGACCGAGACGGGGACGCGGGACATGCGCAGCACGGGGGACTCCTCTCGATCCGGCTGGTATCTCCAGCGCTCTCACTCGACCTAGCGCGCTGCGAGTGGCATGACCAGAGCAGATGGAATGGGACAAAGTGGCCATTCCACCAGGAGGGACTAATGATTGCACGCCAAGCCCTGCTCCTGCTGGCCGCCTGCTGGGCCGCATCGGCGGGTGCTTCCCCCATCGAGCTGCGTCACGCGGGAATCGTGCATGATCCGACCGGCGCCGGCGATACGACGGGTTTGGCGGCAGAGATGCTGGCGGGAGACCTCGCCGCGCTGGGAGCCACGCCGCCCAAGGTGAGCACGGATTTCCAGACCTGCGCTGCCACCTGCATCGTGATCGGCCGCTATGACGCGCCGCTCGTCGCCCGGCTGGCGCGCGAGGGAGGCGTCGACCTGTCGGCGCTGCGCAATGGTTGGGAACGCTATGTCCGCGCGGTCGTGCGCATCGGCGGCCGCCGCATCATGCTGATCGCGGGCTCGGACCGGCGCGGCGCGGTGTACGGCGCGGTCGACCTGTCGCGCGCGCTCGGCATCTCGCCTTGGGTCTGGTGGGCGGACGTCACGCCGCGTAAGCGCGCTTCGATCGCGGTGGACGATGCGATCTTCGTCTCGCGCACGCCCTCCGTCCGCTATCGCGGCATCTTCATCAACGACGAGGATTGGGGCCTCGAACCCTGGGCCGCCAAGACCTTCGATCCCGCAAAGGGCAATATCGGCCCGAAGACGTACGAGCGCGTGTTCCAGCTCATGTGGCGGCTCAAGGCCAACACGCTGTGGCCGGCCATGCACTCGATCTCGACGCCCTTCTATGGCGACCCCGGCAATGCCCCGCTGGCGGACCGCTATGCGATCGTGATCGGCACCAGCCATGCCGAGCCGATGATGCGCAACAATCTGCGCGAATGGGACGAAGCGGTGCGCGGGCCGTTCGACTTCACCCGCCGCCCCGACGCAATCGTGGATTATTGGCGCGAGCGCGTCGCGCAGACGAAGGCGCAGGAAGACTTTTACACGCTGGGGCTGCGCGGCATCCATGACGGCCCGATGCAGGGCGCCAACACGACCGAGGAACGCCGCGCGATCCTCGAAAAGGTGTTCGGACTGCAGCAGCATGTGCTGGCCGACACGCTCGGCCGCCCCATCTCCACCATTCCACAGGTGTTCGTCGCCTACCATGAGCTCCAGGAAGCCTATGACGCCGGACTGAAGGTGCCGCCCGACGTGACGCTGATGTGGGCGGACGACAATTACGGTTATTTGCGGCGGCTGAGCACCCCGGCGGAGCGCGCGCGGCCGGGCGGCGCAGGCGTCTATTATCACCTGTCTTATTGGGGCCGGCCGCACGATTATCTATGGCTCGGCACGACACACCCGGAATTGATCCGCGAGGAGATGGGACGCGCCTGGTCGACCGACGCGCGACGCCTGTGGGTCGTCAATGTCGGCGACATCAAGCCGATCGAATACCTCTCTCAATATTTCCTCGATCTCGCCTTCGACGCGGATCTCTTCGTCAAACCGCCGGCGCAACACCTGGCCGCCTTCATGGCCGAGCAGTTCGGCCAGGCAGACGCGCAAGAAATCGCCGGGATCATGATGCGCTTCTACGACCTCGCCTGGGAGCGCCGCCCGGAATTCATGGGCTTCGGCGAAACCGAGTGGGTCACGCCCAACCGCCCGACGGCCTATGTCCAAGCCGACGGCGAGGAGGCGCAGCAACGGATCGCGGCTTATGGCGCGCTGGTGGCGCGCGCCGAGGCGATCGGCGCGCACCTTCCCGCGGACCGGCGCGACGCCTTTTTCGAGTTGGTGCTCTATCCGGTGCGCGCCGCGGCCAAGCTCAACGAGCGTATTCTCAAGCTCGACCTCGCCGAACTTTATGCGCGCCAACATCGGGCGAGCGCCAATTGGTATGTCGATCAGGCGCGCGCCGCGCATGCCGCGATCGTCGCTGACACCGCGACCTACAACGGGCTGGCGGGAGGCAAGTGGCGCGGCATGATGGATATGGCGCCGCGTCGGCTGCCCGTGTTCGACGAACCCTTGTGGCCGCACTGGGAGCCATCCGCCAAGGCGGGCTGCGACATGGCTTCCTGGGGATCGTGGATCGGCGACGAACGAACCGCGACCTTCATCCAGGGCCAGCCTGGGCGGCAAACGCTGACGCTCTATGGCTATCAGCCGAAGGATTTCGACTGGCAGGTTGCCGGCGTACCGGCCGGCCTGTCGCTCTCGAGCGAGCGCGGCACGCTTGCGAGGGATAATGGCTATGAGCAGCGCCTGACGCTTTCCTATGACGGCCGCGGCCCGGCAGGGACGATCGCGCTTCGCTGCGGTGACGAGACTATCCCCATCCATACCGCGCTGATTGTGCCGGCCACTTCGCTCGCGGACGTGGTGCCGGAGCGCGATCGGCGCGTCTCGATCCCTGCGCTGGCGGCGGCCGCGGGCGCGGATTGGGAGCG
>Ga0207647_10004025_pt1 | contig 10964 bp, 10 predicted proteins | sample KBSCornC2_FD_184295 | JGI IMG/M metagenome (GOLD analysis project Ga0207647, IMG submission 184295) | Corn rhizosphere microbial communities from Kellogg Biological Station, Michigan, USA - C2 (SPAdes) (version 2) | ecosystem: Host-associated > Plants > Roots > Rhizosphere ...
GCGAACATCGTGTATGTGTTCGGCCCACGCAGCAGCACGCGGTTGCCGGGGACCAGCCCTTCCTCGTCGACCAGCAGCCGCGCGATCCGCCCGCTGAACTCGTCGAGCTCGGCGTAGGTCCAGCGGCCATGGTCGTTGACTACCGCCAGCGCGTCAGGTGCGCCGCCCTTCAACAGCTCCGCGGCGCAGTTCAGCGCCTGCGGATATTGCAGCTCGGGCAGCTCAAAGCGGAATTCCGGAAGCAAATCCGGCGGCGGCAATCGGTCGCGGACGAACGAGTCGTTACTCACTCCTCCTCCACAACCGCCGTCGTCTCGATCTCGACCTTCGCGGCGCTTTCGACCAGGCCCTTCACCTCGACCAGCGCCATAGCCGGATAGTTCGGGCCCATGATCTCGCGCCAGGCGGTACCGATTTCATCGCGCGACACCATATATTCGTGACGGTCGGTGACGTAGCAGGTCATGCGCACGATATGCTGCGGCCCGGCGCCGTCCTCGGCGAGGATCTGCAGCGTGTTGCGGAGCGCCCGCGCGAACTGGCCGTGCAGCGTATATTCGGGGAAGCTTTCATGCTCGTCCCAGCCGACGATGCCGGCGGTGAAGATCATCCGGCCCTTGGCCGAAATGCCGTTCGAATAGCCCTTCGGACGCGGCCAATTGGGCGGCTGCAATATCTTCATGATGCGCCCCCTTTGAGCAGGTCGCGCGCAATGATCTGGCGCTGCACCTCGCTCGCGCCTTCGTAGATCCTGAGCGCGCGGATGTCGCGATACAGCTCCTCGACCTTCACGCCGCGAGTGACGCCCGCGCCGCCGTGCATCTGCACCGCATCGTCGATCACCCACTGCGCCGCTTCGGTCGCGTGGAGCTTGGCCATTGCCGCCGCGCGGCGGTTGTCGACACCACCTTGATCCTGCTGCCACGCGGCGCGGTAGATGAGCAGCGCCGAGGCATCGACGGCGAGCGCCATGTCCGCGAGCTTCGCCTGGGTCACGGCATTATCCGCAAGCAGCCCTCCGCCAAGGCGGCGGTTTCGCGCCCAGTTCAGCGCCTCTTCCACCGCACGCCGCCCGAAGCCGAGCGCCGCCGCGCCGACGGTCACGCGGAACAGGTTCAGCGTCTCCATCCCGATGCGGAAGCCTTCCCCGGGCTCGCCGATGATCGCGTCCGCCGGGATGCGGGCATTGTCATATTTGAGCCGCGCGAGCGGGTGCGGCGCGATGACCTCGATCCGCTCGGCGACCTCCACCGCGTCCGCCGGCACGATGAAGGCGCTGAGGCCTCGCGCGCCTTCGCCTTCGCCGGTCCGCGCGAAGGTCACATAGAAATCTGCGATGCCGCCATTGGAGATGTACGTCTTTTCGCCGACGAGCACCCATTCGTTGCCGTCGCGCATCGCCGAAGTCGCCATGTTTGCGGCGTCCGACCCGCATTCCGGCTCGGTCATGGCGAAGGCGGCGATCGCTTCGCCCGACGCAACGCGGGGCAGCCATGCGCGCTTCTGCTCGACCGTACCGAACAGCGAGATCGCCCCCGATCCCAGCCCCTGCATCGCGAAGGCGAAGTCGGCGAGCCCGGTGTGATAGGCGAGCGTCTCACGCGCGATCGCGAGGCTGCGGACGTCTGGGCGATGTTTTCCGTCGGCCACGCATAGTTTCAGGAAGCCGGCAGCGCCCAGCTCGCGCACAAGGGCGCGGCAGTCGCTGTCGACGTCTTCAGCGTAGCGTCCAGCCAGATTGTCGGCGCACCATTGCTGGAGCTGATCGGCGAGCTCGCGATGGCGCGGTTCGAAGAAGGGCCAGGCGAGGAACGACCGGTCAGCCATCAATCGCCCTGGAAGACCGGCTTCTGCTTGTTCGCGAATGCCTCGTAGGCGCGCTTGAAGTCGCGCGTCTCCATGCACCGTGCCTGCGCCTGCGCTTCCATCTCGAGCGCCTGGTCGATAGTGACGTTCCGCTCGGCGTCGAGCTGCTTCTTGGTCACCGCGTGGGCGATGCTCGGCCCCGCGGCGATGCCAGCTGCCAGCGACTGAGCTTCGCCTTGCGGATCATCGGCGAGGCGGTTGTAGAAACCCCATGCCAGCCCCTCTTCCGCGCTCATGCTGCGGCCGGTGAACAGCAGCTCGGCGGCGCGGCCGTGCCCAATCAGTCGCGGCAGGATCGCGCAGGCCCCCATGTCGGCGCCGCTCAAGCCCACGCGGGTGAACAGGAAGGCCGTCTTGGCGCCCGGGGAAGCAAGCCGGATGTCGCTCGCCATCGCCAGGATTGCTCCGGCACCCGCACACACGCCCTCGACCGCGGCGATGATCGGTTGCGGGCAGGCGCGCATCGCCCGGACCAGGTCGCCGGTCATGCGGGTGAACTTCAGCAGCCCGTTGCTGTTCATCCCCGTGAGTGGGCCGATGATCTCGTGCACGTCGCCGCCCGAGCAGAAATTGCCGCCCGCGCCGCGCAGGACGATTGCCTTGCACCGGTAGCAGTGGTCGAGGCTGTAGAAGGTCGCGCGCAACTCTTCGTAGGATTCGAAGGTCAGCGGATTCTTCCGCTCGGCCCGATTGAGGGTGATCGTCGCGACTCCGTCCGAATAGTCCCACCGGAAGTGGACCGGCTCAAACGACGCCGGATCGAAGCTCACGCGCTGGTTCCCCCGTCGAGCGTGATCGCTGCGCCATTGATGTCGCGCGACAGCGGCAGGCAGAGCATGGCGATTACGTTGCCGATCGCCTGCGGGTCGACCAGCCGCCCGCTCGCATTCATGTTGGTGATCGCCGATCGGGCGTCGCCTTCGCTGCGACCGGTCATCTGCGACACGCGCGCGACCGACTGGTCGGTCATCGGGGTGTCGACATAGCCGGGGCAAACCGCATTCACGGTGAGGTTGGTCTTCGCATATTCGGCGGCCAGACTGCGCATCAGGCCGAGCAGGCCGTGCTTGGATGCGGCATAATGCGACGCATATGGAACGCCGCGCAGGCTCGCGACCGAGGCGACGAACACCAGCCGGCCGTTGTCGCTCTTCAGCAGGTCGCCGATCGCCGCCTGCGAACAGGAAAAGGCGGCGGTGAGATTGGTGCCGATGATACGGTCCCAGCTCTCGCGCGTCATCTTGTGGAACGGCGCGCTCTCGGCGATCCCGGCATTGACCACCAGCAGGTCGATCGGGCCGTTGGCAGCGCGTGCTTCGTCGAATGCCGCGGCGATCCGCGCCGAGTCCGTCACGTCGCACTGGACAGCCGTGCCGCCATGCTTTTCGGCGACGGCCTGGAGCGGTTCCAGCCTGCGGCCGAGGAGCGAAAGCTTGGCGCCCGCGGCGCTCAGATGCTCAGCTGCGGCAGCGCCGATTCCGGTCCCTCCCCCGGTGATCAGCGCATGGCGTCCTGCAAGCGGCGTGTCGGGCATCGCGGGTCCTCTTTCACTTCAGCATTGGCTCAATGGCTGGGCGGTGGCAATGGCGCGGCAACACCAGTTGGGGGATGCCGCCATGAAGACTCGCGCCGCCGTCGCTTTCGCACCCAAGCAGCCGCTCGAGGTGGTCGAAGTAGATCTCGAAGGCCCGAAAACGGGCGAAGTGCTGGTCGAGATCATGGCTACCGGCATCTGCCACACCGACGCCTACACGCTCGACGGGCTCGACAGCGAAGGGCTGTTCCCCTCGATCCTGGGCCACGAAGGGGCGGGCGTCGTGAGGGAAGTCGGGCCGGGCGTGACCAGCGTGAAGCCGGGCGACCACGTGATCCCGCTCTACACGCCGGAATGCCGCCAGTGTAAGTCGTGCCTTTCCGGCAAGACCAACCTCTGCACCGCGATCCGCGCCACGCAGGGCAAGGGCGTGATGCCCGACGGCACCAGCCGCTTCAGCTACAAGGGCGAGACCATCTACCACTACATGGGCTGCTCGACCTTCTCGAACTTCACCGTCCTCCCAGAGATCGCGGTGGCGAAGATCCGCGAGGACGCGCCCTTCCAGACCAGCTGCTACATCGGTTGCGGAGTCACCACGGGTGTCGGCGCCGTCGTCAACACGGCCAAGGTCGAGCCCGGCTCAAACGTGGTCGTGTTCGGGCTCGGCGGGATCGGCCTCAACGTCATCCAAGGGGCGAAGCTGGTCGGCGCGGCCAAGATTGTCGGGGTCGACATCAATCCGGCCCGCGAGGAGTGGGGCCGCAAGTTCGGCATGACCGACTTCATCGACGGCCGCGGCAAGGACCGCGCGGCGATCGTCGACGAGGTGCTGAAGATCACCGACGGCGGCGCCGATTACACGTTCGACGCGACGGGCAATGTCGAGGTGATGCGCACGGCGCTCGAATGCTGCCATCGGGGCTGGGGCACCAGTGTCGTCATCGGGGTCGCTGAATCCGGCAAGGAGATTGCGACTCGTCCCTTCCAGCTGATCACCGGCCGCAACTGGCGCGGGACCGCATTCGGCGGCGCCAAGGGCCGGACCGACGTTCCGAAGATCGTCGACTGGTACATGGACGGCAGGATCGCGATCGACCCGATGATCACCCACACGCTGAAGCTCGAGGACATCAACCGGGGCTTCGAGCTGATGCACGCGGGCGAAAGCATCCGCTCTGTTGTCCTCTACTAAGGCTACGCTATTGGGGGCTCGGGCTGCTGAGGGGACGACAGGAGACCCGCGCATGTCCGACAAGGTCAATCTTCGCGAGAAGCTCGCGACCTTTACCGACCAATGGTCGCCCAAGATCGTGTCCACCTACAATGGCAACGACATCATGGTCGTCCGCGTCGAAGGGGAGTTCGTGTGGCACAGCCATCCGGACACCGACGACTTCTTCCTGATCATAGACGGAGAGCTGGACATCGAGTTGCGCGACCGCACGGTCACATTGACTCCGGGCGAATTGTTCGTCGTCCCGACCGGCGTTGAGCATCGACCGGTCGCCCGGCGCGGAGAGGTCAAGCTGCTGCTGATCGAGCCCAGGGGCACGCCGAACACCGGCGACGAAGCGACGGCCGCGCACAAGATCGCAATCTAAGAGGAGAGTCTATGTTCAGTCACGTCATGGTCGGTTCGAACGACGTCGGTCGGTCGAAGAAATTCTACGATGCCTTGTTCGAGAAGGACGCGATGGTCGACGACAAGGGGCGCATCGCCTACCGCCGCAACGGCTCCGTTTTCATGGTGTCGAAGCCGATCGACGGGAACGCCGCTTGCCACGCCAACGGCGGCACCATCGGCTTCAACTTCGACACCCCCGAAGAGGTCGACGCCTGGCACAGGCGCGGAGTCGAGGCGGGCGGCACGGCCTGCGAGGACCCGCCGGGATACCGCGAGAATGCGTTCGGCAAGCTCTACCTTGCCTATCTCCGTGATCCGGACGGCAACAAGCTCTGCGGGCTCCACCGGCCGCAGCAGTGAGCCTGGAGGTCGTCTCCGAGAACAGGTCGCATGGCGGACGGCAGCTGGTCGTCCGCCATCCGTCGAATGCGACGGGCACCGACATGATCTTCTCGATCTTCCTTCCGCCGCAATCGGGGCAAGGGGGGAGGCTGCCCGTCGTCTGGTACTTGTCCGGCCTCACCTGCACGCACGCAAACGTCACCGAGAAGGGCGAGTATCGCGCAGCGTGCGCCGAGCACGGCCTGGTCTTCGTCGCGCCGGACACCAGCCCGCGCGGCGAGGGCGTGCCCGACGCCGAGAGCTACGATTTGGGGCAGGGCGCGGGCTTCTACGTCGATGCGACCCGAGAGCCGTGGGCCGCCAATTTCCGCATGTGGAGCTATGTCACCGACGAGGTGCCGGCGCTCGTCGCTTCCGAATTCCCGGTCGATATGGACCGGCAGGGCATCACCGGCCATTCGATGGGCGGCCATGGGGCGCTGACCGTCGCGCTCAGGCATGGGGACCGTTTTCGCAGCGTCTCCGCGTTCGCGCCGATCGTCGCGCCGAGCCAGGTGCCGTGGGGGCAGAAGGCGCTCGCCGGTTATCTGGGTGAGGACCGCGCCGCGTGGCGCAGGCACGACGCTGTCGCGCTGATCGAGGACGGCGCCCGTTTGTCGGAAATCCTTGTCGATGTCGGCGATGCAGACCCGTTCATCGAAAAGGAATTGCGGCCAGACTTGCTCGAACGAGCATGTGCTGACGCTGGGATCGCACTGACCCTGCGCCGTCAGGGTGGTTACGACCACTCTTATTATTTCATCTCGACGTTCATGGCCGATCACATCGTCTGGCATGCGGAGAGACTGAAAGGGGGATAGGCCATGACGCTGAGCCGCCGCGACTTCATTCAGACTGCGGCGGCGCTCGGCGCATCGCTCGCATGGTGCGGCCCGGCCCGGGCATCGCGGTCGAACTGGCAAGAAAGGCGCGACCTATATCCCGAGGGTGTCGCTTCGGGCGATCCCGACGCACACAGCGTGATCCTGTGGACGCGCCGGCCGTTCGACAAAGGGAAGCGGCATGTCCTGACGGTCGAGGTCGCCGAGGACGAAGAATTCCGCCGCGTGGTTGCTCGTGCTCCGGCGCCCGTTTCGACGGCGTCTGACTGGACCGCACGGGTGCTGGTCGGCAAGCTGATGCCAGCGCGGGTCTACTGGTACCGTTTCACCGACGCCGAAGGGAACGGAAGCCGTGTCGGCCGCACGATCACGGCGCCGCGCCCGGACGATCCAAGACCGGTCAACTTCGCCTTCGTCAGTTGCTCAGGCATCAACGAGGGCAAGCTCAACGGCTACCGCCGGATGATATTCGAGGATGAGCGGGCGCCGCCCGATGATCAGCTCGACTTCGTCCTGCACCTTGGCGATTTCATCTACGAGGTCGTGCAATATCCGGAAGACGGGAAGCCCCGCTTCGATCGGAAGGTCTATGAAGTTGCGCGGATTCCGGACGCGCTGAAAGTGGCGATTTTTCACATTCCAACGACGGTCGAGGGTTACCGCGTAGTCTGGAAGGGCCATCTTGCCGATCCGGACTTGCAGGACGCGCGCGCGCGCTGGCCGTTCGTTTGCACCTGGGACAATCACGAATTCTCGTGGCAGGGTTGGCAGAGCATCCTGAAAAATCCGAAGTTCGAGCAACCCGGGCAGACGATCAAGGTCGCGGCCAACCAGGCCTGGTTCGAATTTATCCCGGCGCGGGTGAAGCCGCCAAGCGGATCGTTCAACGAATTCGGTTCGGTTCCGGTGAAAAACGTCAAGATCGAGAAGTTCGACGACGGCGGCCTGGGCCTGGAGCCGAACAATATCGCCGCGATCAACAGCCTGATCGTCTACCGGGCGCTACGCTATGGCAGGCACCTCGACCTCATCCTCACTGACGAGCGCAGTTTTCGCGGACCGAACCCGTTCGACGAATCGGCAAGCGACAAGTTGGCCGACTGGGCCGATTACGGGATGGTTCCGGACGACCTGCTCCAGGTGCTGGACGGCGGGCGCAGCTTCAACGGCGGCAATCCGCCGGCTGAGCTGGAATTCAACGGCGCGAAAGTTCCGAATCCGGCCAAGGACAACCCGCCGCAGACCATTCTCGGTGCGACGCAGAAAGCGTGGTTCAAGGACTGCCTGCGCAGATCAAGCGCGACCTGGAAGATCTGGGCCAGTTCGCAATGCACCCTTGAGCAGCGTGCCGATCCGGAGAACCTGCCGGCCGGGCTGACCAAGAAGCCGTGGCCAAAAGGTCGATTCGCCAACGTGGCGGGTGGAGACTTCGGCAGCGCCTGGATCGAACGCGCCGAGATCTACGACCTGGTTCGCGATGCCAAGATCACCGGTTTTGCCAGCGTCGCCGGTGACTTGCACAGCTTCTGGGCAGGTTATGCTTCGGCGCAACTTCCGCCGGGTAAATTTGAGCCCGTCGGCCTCAGCTTCACCGGAGGATCGATGACCAGCGTTGGCGGAGCCGAAGCCAACGAATATGTGATCAAGAAAGACAATAAATTCCGGCCATTGTACCTGGCCGACCGGCCCGGCTTACCGAAGCCCGAATGCACCCACAACATGATGCTGAGGCATGGTGTTCGATCCTGCTTCGAATATGCCAAGTCTTTCGACCGGGCGAAGGCGCTGGCACTGTCCAATCCCGATGTGGCGCCGCATCTAAAGTTCGTAGATATTGGCGGGCATGGCTACGCGACAGTGCGGCTCACCGGCGATGAGATGCGGACGGAATTCGTTTGCATTCCGCGCCCGATCGATCGGGCGGGAACAGCCGACGGCGGGCCGATCCGCTACCGGATCGTCCATAGCGCTAAGCTATGGAAGCCGGGTGAGGCGCCGAAGCTCGAACAACAGGTTCTCGAAGGGGACGCCGGCCTCTCCATCTAAAGTCACGCACGCGTGACCTGGTACGCGCAGGCGCTCGGCGTCGGGGCGGCGCTCGCGTGCGGATTGCTGATCGGAATCGAGCGCGGGTTCGACCTTCGCGGGCTTCGTGCCGGCACTCGCGTTGCGGGGGTGCGCACCTTCACGCTGGTCGGATTGGTCTCCGGCCTTGCGGGTCTCGCGGGGCGCCTCGGCCAGCCTTTCGCCGCCGGCGCCATCGTCGCCGGCAGCGCAGCGGTTCTGGCGGTCGGCTACGCGCACCGCCCTGGCCTGAAGCGGAAGCCGGACGCCACGACCCCCGTCGCGGCGCTGGGAACCATCGGCGTCGGTTTCCTCGCCGGATTTGGCGAGCCCGCCCTAGCGATCGCGGCGGCCACGATCGTTACCTTGATCCTCGCGCTCAAGGCTGAGCTTCACGGCTTGCTCGACAAGGTCGACGAGGACGATGTGAAGGCGCTCGCGCGATACGCCGTCATTGCGGGCGCCGTGCTGCCGTTTCTGCCGAGCGGTTACTACGGACCGCTCCAGGCCTGGAACCTGCAGAAATTGTGGCTGGTGGTCGTTCTGGTCACCGGCTTCTCGTTCCTCGGATACGCAGCCAACCGGATTTTCGGCGAGCGGCGCGGCACGATCGCGACCGCGCTGATCGGCGGCGCTTACAGCTCGACCGCCGTCACTCAGTCGCTTGCGCAACGGCTCGGCAGCGAGCGCAGGGCCGGGGCGGAAAATGCTGGAATCGCGCTGGCGTCCGCGGTGATGTACCTGCGCGTGCTGGTGCTGATCGGCGTCCTGTCGACGCGCGTGCTTCTTCCGTTCGCGATCATCCTGGCGCCGGCGCTGGTCGTCGCGTGGGTCGCCGGCTTGTGGCTCTACCGGACCGCGCCGACGTGCGACGCACCCGCGCCGCCTGGCAACCCGATCGCGATCCTGCCGGCGATGGGCTTCGTTGCGTTCGTCGCCTTCGCCGCCGTTGTTGCGAAATGGGCGTCGGGCCGGTTTGGCGAGCAGGGTATCGCGGCGCTGCTCCTGATCGTCGGCTCGACCGACGTCGACACGGCGATCATCACGCTCGGGAACCTACCAGCGAATGCGATCTCGCCCTTGCTCGCGGCGATGGCGATCGCCGGCACGATCATCGCCAACATGGCGGTGAAGATCGGCATTACCCTGGCCTATGCGCGCGGACGCGGCTTGCCGGCAGTGATCGCGATGGCGGCAAGCGTGACCGTCCTGGCCATCAGCATCGCCCTCGCCTGGACGCGGCTATGAGGCGCTGGCGTAATGAATACGTTTGCGGGGGGCCTTTTTCGGCCTGTGCGCCGCCGCTAACCGCAATATAGCGGCGCCATGGCAGACCGGATCTCGACCCTGGTGATGTTCGGCGCGACCGGCGACCTTGCGCGGCGCATGCTGCTCCCGTCGCTGTACGGGCTGGATTCGGACGGGCTGCTGCCCGGCGAGCTCAAGATCGTCGGAACCGCGCGTACCGATCTCGACGACGCCCGGTTCCGCGAGCGCGCCGACGAAGCACTGAAGGAGCATCTTCCCGACGGTTTCTACAGCGCGGGGATCGCCGAGCGCTTCCTGTCCCGGCTGCACTACGTCGCGATCGACATCACCGATCCCGGGAGCTTTTCGAAGCTCGCCGACAGGATCGGCGATCCATGCCACGGCGTGGCGATCTTCCTGTCGACCGCACCATCTCTGTTCAAGCCGACCATCGACGGGCTCGCCGGAGCGGGTCTCGCCTGCTCAACCGTTCGCATGGCGCTCGAAAAGCCGCTGGGAACCGACCTCGAGACCAGCCGCGAGATCAATGACGCTGTTCACGCGCATTTCCCGGAAGATCGTACGTTCCGGATCGACCATTATCTGGGCAAGGAGACGGTCCAGAACCTGATCGCGCTGCGGTTCGCCAACCTTATGTTCGAGCCGCTATGGAACAGCGCGCACATCGACCACGTGCAGATCACCGTTGCCGAGACCGTCGGGCTTGAGGGACGCGGCGATTATTACGAAAGCTCGGGCGCGCTGCGGGACATGGTCCAGAATCACATGCTGCAGCTGCTGGCGCTGGTGGCGATGGAGCCCCCCGGAGATTTCAACGCCGCTGCGGTGCGCGACGAGAAGGTGAAGGTCCTTCGCGCGCTTCGCCCGATCACCGCCTCAGACGTCGAGGCCATGACCGTCACCGGCCAATATACCCGCGGAGCGATTGATGGAGAGCCGGTGCCTGGCTATGCCGAGGAGATCGGTCACGAGAGCAGCACCGAGACCTTCGTCGCGATCAAGGCCCACGTCGACAATTGGCGTTGGAAGGGCGTTCCCTTCTACCTCCGCACCGGCAAGCGTATGCCGGCACGCGACACCGAGATCTTCATCCAGTTCAAGGATGTCCCTTATTCGATCTTCGCTTCGCGCGGAGCGACGACGCGGCCGAACAAGCTGATCATCGGTCTCCAGCCCGAGGAAGGAATCGAGCTGAGGCTGATGGCCAAGACTCCCGGCCTCGACCGGGGTGGAGTTCGCCTGCGCGAAGTGCCGCTCGATATCGGTCTTTCCAATGCGTTCAGCGAGCACCGCCGGCGCATCGCCTACGAGCGATTGCTGCTCGACCTCATCGAGGGCGATCCGACCCTGTTCGTCCGGCGCGACGAGGTCGAGGCGCAGT
>Ga0207647_10004026_pt1 | contig 10959 bp, 8 predicted proteins | sample KBSCornC2_FD_184295 | JGI IMG/M metagenome (GOLD analysis project Ga0207647, IMG submission 184295) | Corn rhizosphere microbial communities from Kellogg Biological Station, Michigan, USA - C2 (SPAdes) (version 2) | ecosystem: Host-associated > Plants > Roots > Rhizosphere ...
GCGATATCGAATTTCTCGCCCAATTGGTTGCGGCGACGATCGAGGCCGGCGCGACAACCATCAATCTTCCCGACACGGTTGGGTATTCAACCCCGAATGATTACGCGCAGATGTTCCGCGAGATCAGCGGCCGCGTCCCCGCCGTTGCCGGCATCACGCTGTCCGCGCATTGCCATGACGATCTGGGTATGGCGGTTGCCAACAGCCTCGCATCGATCGAAGGCGGCGTGCGCCAGATCGAGTGCACCATCAATGGCATCGGCGAGCGTGCCGGCAATGCCGCGCTGGAAGAGATTGCCGCAGCCCTGATGGTACGTCGCGACAAGTATCCCCATCCGAACTCGCTCAAGAACGATCGCCTCTTTTTGACGAGTCAGATGCTGGGTGAGCGTATCAGTTTCCGTCCCGCGCCGAACAAAGCGGTCGTCGGCGCGAATGCCTTCGCGCATGAGGCGGGCATTCATCAGCACGGCATGCTGGCAAACCCGTTGACGTACGAGATCATGACGCCCGCATCAGTAGGCGTGCCTTCAAACAGCATGGTGCTGGGCAAGCACTCCGGCCGCCATGCCTTGGCTCATCGCCTGCGGGAGCTCGGCCATACGCTCGACGCGGCAGAGCTGGATCACTTCTACCATCGGTTCGTAGAGCTGGCCGATCGCAAAAAGGCGATCTATGACCAGGACCTGATCGCGCTTGCCACGCAGTCGAGCGCGTCCGCGACCACTCTAGCGCAGGCTTAGGAGACTTCTGAATGAAGTTGAAGATTCTGGTTGTCGCAGGCGATGGTATCGGCCCCGAGGTGACACGCGAGGCTATCAACGTCCTGCGCAGCGTCGCTGACGTCGGTGGTCACGATTTCCAGTTCACCGAAGCAGCGATCGGCGGCGCTGCCATCCGCGCGGAGGGCAGCCCACTTCCCCAGAAGACACTCGACGCCGCGCTTGCGAGTGACGCCGTACTTCTCGGCGCGGTGGGCGGCAACGAGTTCAATTCCCTGCCTCCCGATCGACGGCCCGAGGCCGGCCTGCTGCAGCTGCGTAAGGCACTGGGCGGTTTTGCAAACCTGCGGCCTGCGTTCGCCTTCCCCGCGCTTGCAGATAACTCGCCGCTGCGGCCGGAGGTGATTGAGGGCGCGGACATCCTCTTCGTACGCGAACTGCTGGGTGGACTGTACTTTGGCCACCCCCGGGCGTGGCAGCGCGAATCGAACTCGGCGTGGAACACCATGCGCTATACGCGTGACGAAGTTGTGCGTGTGGCCCGGGTCGCTTTCGAACTGGCTTCGAAGCGCCGCAAGAAAGTCACGTCTGTCGACAAGGCAAACGTGCTCGAGGTCTCCCAGCTGTGGCGCGCTACTGTCACTGAGATGGCAGCGCAGTACCCAGATATCACCCTCGAGCATCAATATGTCGATGCGTGCGCGATGCACCTGATGAATACGCCTCGAAACTTCGATGTGGTGCTGACCGAGAATCTCTTTGGCGACATCCTTTCGGACGAGTCAGGTGTCATCACCGGGTCGCTCGGCATGCTGCCCTCTGCCACGGTTGGCGGCGCCATCAACTTGTACGAGCCTGTGCACGGCTCTGCGCCGGACATTGCCGGCAAAGGCATCGCTAACCCGCTCGGCGCCATCCTGACCGCTGCCATGTTGCTGCATCATTCCGCACACCTCGAAGGCGAGGCCCAGGCCATCGAGTCCGCTGTACGCACCGTGCTCGAGCGCGGCTATCGCAGCGCCGATCTGCTACGCGCAGGAGACGCACGTCAGACTGCCACCTCCACAGAAGAAATGGGCAAGCTTGTCAACGCCATACTGAACGACACGCTCGATCGTCACCAGTCCCTGCATGCTGTTTAGCAACGCATCTGTTGCAAAAGGAAGCTGAATCGATGTCCCAGCCGCAAACACTATTCGAGAAGGTCTGGCAGCAACACGTCGTCGCCGAACCGGAAGGCGAGCCGACGATCCTCTATATCGACCTGCACCTCGTCCATGAGGTCACGTCGCCACAGGCCTTCGATGGATTGCGTATGGCAGGTCGCAAACTACGCCGGCCCGATAGGCATATCGCCACGGTGGACCACAACGTCCCTACAACCAGCGCGCAAGACCGCCTGGTAATTGCCGATCAGATCTCGGCGCGCCAGGTGAATGCGTTGCGAAGCAATTGCGCGGAATTTGGCATCGAGTTCTTCGATGTGCAGGACGCCAGCCAGGGCATTGTGCACATGATCGGTCCGGAGCTCGGCGCCACCAAGCCGGGCACAACTATCGTGTGCGGCGACTCACACACCTCCACTCACGGCGCGTTCGGCGCCCTGGCATTCGGCATCGGCACCTCGGAGGTCGAGCATGTGATGGCGACGCAAACGCTGCCGCAATCCAAGCCGAAGACCTTCCGCATTAATGTCGAGGGCAAGCTGCCCCACGGCGTTACGGCGAAGGACATCATCCTTGAAATCATCGGCCGCATTGGCACCGACGGCGCGACCGGCTATGTCGTCGAATACGCCGGCTCGTCCGTCCGCGCGCTCTCCATGGAAGAGCGCATGACTATCTGCAACATGAGCATCGAGGCAGGCGCGCGTGCCGGCATGATCGCTGCAGATGAAACTACTTTCGCCTATCTCAAAGGTCGCCGATTCGCTCCGAAGGGTGCAGCATGGGACGAGGCGGTCGCCCACTGGCGCACAATGCACACGGACGAAGGCGCGCGCTTCGACAGGGAGATGACGATCGATGCCGCGGAACTTGCCCCTAGTGTCACCTGGGGCACGTCACCCGGCATGGTCACACGCGTAGATGCCATGGTTCCCTCCATCGAGGATGCGCGCAGCGAAGCCGATCGCAAGAGCTACGCGCGCGCCCTCGAATATATGGACCTGAAGCCTGGCATCCGCATTGAGGACATCGCTGTCGATCGTGTCTTCATCGGTTCGTGCACCAACGCCCGCATCAGCGATCTGCGTGCCGCGGCCGCAGTCGTCAAGGGGCATCACGTCGCCACATCCGTACGCGCCATGGTCGTGCCAGGTTCACAGCTCGTGAAGAAGCAGGCCGAAGAAGAAGGTCTGGATCACATCTTTCGTACCGCAGGATTCGAGTGGCGCGAGCCCGGCTGTTCCATGTGCCTCGGCATGAACCCGGACATCCTGCAGCCTGGCGAACGCTGCGCCTCCACCAGCAACCGTAACTTCGAAGGGCGCCAGGGACGCGGCGGCCGCACGCATCTGCTCTCGCCGGCCATGGCCGCGGCCGCTGCCGTTACTGGCCACCTCACCGACATTCGCAAGTGGCCGGCTGCTGCAAAGCCTGCAGCGACAGAACCGGCGCTCGCCCAAGAGGGTGCTCGATAATGGAAGCCATCCGCACGCTCACCAGCACCGCCGCTCCGCTTCCGTTGCCAAATATCGACACGGACCAGATCATTCCCAAGCAGTTTCTCAAGCGCATCGAACGCACCGGCTATGGAGACTTTTTGTTCTATGACTGGCGCCGCATCCAGGACGGCCCGAATGCCGGCCAGCCCAACCCTGAGTTCGTGCTTAACAAGCCGGAGCATAAGGGCGCGAAGATCCTGATCGCAGAAAAGAACTTCGGCTGCGGCTCTTCCCGCGAGCATGCCGCCTGGGCCATTCAACAGTTCGGCTTTAACGCCGTGATCGCGCCGTCGTTCGCAGACATCTTCTTCTCGAACGCAGGCAAGAACGGCATTATTCTTGTGCGCCTCACGGATGAAGAGGTCCAAACGCTGCTCTCGCGGTCAACGGCAAACCCCAAACACACCATCACCATCGACCTTGAACAGCAGACCGTGGACGATGACCAGGGCTTTCACGCGCACTTCGACATCGATCCTTTCCGTAAGTACTGTCTGCTGAATGGGCTCGACGACATCGGCCTCACGCTGCGACACGCGGATGCACTCGACAGCTACGAACAGAAACATGACGCCGCGTTCTGGCTTGCGCCCAAGTTCGATGCGCTCGTAACCGCAACACGGGAGACCCGCTAATTCATGGCTCACGAAGCAATCAGCAACGGCGCAAGTGCCGGCAAGAAGAACTCCATCGCCCTTACCGAAGGTCCTTCGCGCGCAGCAGCACGATCGTTCCTTCGTGGGGTCGGCTTCAGCAATGAAGATCTGCACAAGCCGATCATCGGCGTCGCGAACACCTGGACGGAGATCGGTCCCTGTAACTTCCATTTGCGTGACGTGGCCGCTGCGGTGAAGCAGGGCGTGCGCGAGGCGGGCGGTACCCCGATGGAGTTCAACACCGTCACTATCTCGGACGGCATCACCATGGGCACCCAGGGTATGAAGGCTTCGCTGATCTCACGCGAGGTCATCGCGGACTCCGTGGAACTGGTAGCGCGCGGCAATCTCTTCGACGGCATCATCTGTATCGCTGGCTGTGACAAGAACATGCCCGGCACCATCATGGCCATGTGCCGCCTGGATATTCCCGGCCTCATGCTCTACGGCGGCTCCATTGCTCCGGGCAAGCTGAAGCAGGCCGACGGCTCTTTCGTCGATATCACCATTCAGAATGTATTCGAAGCCATCGGCTCTCATGCCGCCGGCAAGATCACGGACGAGCAGCTCGAAGCCGTGGAAGCAGCAGCCTGCCCGGGCCCTGGGGCCTGCGGCGGCCAGTTCACGGCGAACACCATGGCGATGGCCGGTGAATTTCTCGGCATCTCGCCTATTCAATTGACCGGTGTTCCGGCAATGGCCGCAGACAAAGCCGATGCCAGCCGTCAGGCCGGCAAATTGATCATGGATCTGGTGCGCAACGATCTCCGCCCCTCAAAGATCATCACGCGCGAGGCGCTCGAAAACGCAATCACCGCAGTCTGTGCTTCTGGGGGCTCGACCAATGCGGTGCTGCATCTTATCGCGATTGCCCGCGAGATGGGTTTGAAGTTGACGATGGATGACTTCGATCGCATCAGCGAGAAGACACCGCTTATCTGCGATCTGACTCCAGGCGGCAAATATGTCGCTAAGGATTATCAGGACGCGGGCGGCTCCCGCGTCCTGGCGAAGCGGCTGCTCGATCGCGGCCAACTCCACGACACCCTGACTGTGACGGGCAAGACGCTGCGCCAGGAAGCTGCGGCGGCGGTCGAGACGCCGAAGCAGCCCGTAATCCGGGCCTGGGACCGGGCGCTGAAGCCGACCGGTGGCCTGGTCATCCTCAAGGGCAATCTTGCTCCGGAGGGATGTGTCGTTAAAGTCGCTGGACACGAGCGCGTCTTTCATCGCGGTACCGCTCGCGTCTTTGAAAGCGAGGACGACTGCTTCGCGGCGGTCGAATCCGGCAAGATCAACCCCAACGATGTACTGGTCATCCGCTATGAAGGTCCACGCGGCGGCCCTGGCATGCGCGAAATGCTTGCTGTGACCGCGGCGATCAAAGGCATTCCAGAACTGTCTGAGACTGTCGCGCTGCTCACCGATGGCCGCTTCTCCGGCGCGACCCGCGGGCTGATGGCAGGCCACGTCGCACCAGAGGCGCAACTCGGCGGCCCGATCGCTGCCGTTCGCGAGGGCGACTCGATTGTCTTCGACATTCCGAATCGCAAGCTAACCCTTGACGTCCCGGATGCGGAGATCGCCGCTCGCCTCAAATCGTGGAAGGCGCCGGAGCCGCGTTTCAAGTCAGGTGTCTTTCGCAAATATGCAGACAGCGTCAGCTCCGCTTCGCTTGGCGCCGTGACGATTTAGTCACAATTTTCGGATACACAATAGCAGCAGTTAACCCCGTAGAAAGGACACCCAGATGAGCAGACCCGAATCCGGCACAGGAACAACGGTCCTGACCGGCGCGGAGATTGTGTGGGCAACGCTGGAAGGCGAGGGTGTCCGCGAGGTCTTCGGCTATCCTGGCGGCGCCATCCTGCCCATCTACGACGCGTTGCGTAAGTTCCCCATCCGCCATGTCCTGGTCCGTCACGAGCAGGGCGCGGCGCACATGGCGGACGGCTACGCGCGCGCCTCTGGCCGCGTCGGCGTCTGCATGGCTACCAGCGGACCGGGCGCCACCAATCTCGTCACCGGAATCGCCACCGCCATGCTCGACTCTGTGCCCATCGTCTGCATTACCGGGCAGGTTTCGTCGAAGGTGCTGGGCTCTGACGCCTTCCAGGAAGTCGACATCACAGGCATTACGCTGCCCATCACCAAGCACAATTTCCTCGTCACCCGTGCGGAAGATATCGCACGAACTATTCGCCTTGCGTTCCAGATAGCCACCTCTGGCCGACCCGGCCCTGTCCTCATCGACATCACGAAGGATGCACAGCAAACCACCGCATCGTTCGAGTTCGCTGCTGCTGCGCCTTCAGCCGCGCGGCCCCATCCGATGCTGCGTGCGGAATCGAGCTCCATCCGTGAGGCTATCGCGCTGATTCAGTCGGCACAGCGCCCGATCATCCTTGCGGGCCACGGCATCACGCAGTCAGGCGCCGAGGCGCAGGTGATCGCTTTCGCAGAATCGCAACAGATCCCGGTCGCCTCTACCCTGCTCGGCCTCGGCAGCTTCCCTGCCGCACATCCGTTGAACCTCGGCATGATGGGCATGCATGGCGAGTCATGGGTGAATCACGCGATCCAGGAGGCCGATTTGCTGCTGGCCTTCGGTATGCGCTTCGACGACCGCGTTACCGGAAATCTCGCACACTACGCCCAGAACGCAAAGAAGATCCACGTCGAGATCGATCCCTCAGAGATCAACAAGAACGTCCGCGTCGACGTCGCGCTCATCGGCGACCTCCGCGGCGTGCTTGACACGCTCCAGCCGTTGCTTCCCAAGCGCACCGATACGGGCTGGCTGCGCAAGATCAATGCCTCGAAGGGCACGGCCGCCGTCCGCGACATCATCAACCTGCCGGACAATGGGCACCTCTACGCTGCGCACGTGATTCACGACATCTGGCGCGAGGCGCAGGCCGCGGGCCGCGAGCACGACACCATCATCGTTACCGATGTCGGCCAGCACCAGATGTGGGAAGCGCAGTATTTCAAGCATGAGGTGCCGCGCTCGCTTGTCACGTCGGGTGGTCTCGGTACTATGGGCTTCGCGCTGCCCGCGGCCATCGGCGCAAAGACCGCCTGCCCGCAAAAGGACGTGTGGGTCATCGCCGGCGACGGCGGATTCCAGATGACCGCAGCAGAGCTCTCAACCATCGTGCAGGAAAAGCTGGCCATCAACATTGCCATCATCAACAACGGCTTCCTCGGCATGGTGCGCCAGTGGCAGGAGACGTTCTACGAGAAGAACTACTCGGCCTCGCCCATCCTCTCGCCCGACTTCGTGAAGCTCGCCGAAGCGCATGGCATCGCGGGTGCACACATCGCCAAACGTAAGGATGTGACGCCCGCCGTGACCAAAGCTCGCACTTCCGGCCAGCCGTTCCTGTTCAACTTCCAGGTAGAGAAGGAAGACGGCGTATATCCAATGATCGCGCCCGGGGCCGCGCTGCACGAGATGGTTCATCGGCCAGAACGGGATCCGCTGCTTGAGACCGCGGAGGACGAATAATGCTCCACACCTTCGTAGCCCTCGTAGAAGACAAGCCCGGCGTGCTCACCCGCGTCGCGTCCCTCTTCCGGCGGCTCAATATCAATATCGTCTCGCTTACTGTCGGCGAATCGGAGCGCCCGGACACCTCGCGCATGACGATCGTCTGCGACGCACACGAGCACGCGGCGCACCGTATCCGGGCCTCTCTCTACAAGCTGGAAACGACAGTCCATGTCGACGAGGTAGATCGCTCCGCCGCCGTCGTCCGCGAGCTCTGCCTGATGAAGATCGCCGTCGGGCCGGACGCGCCGAACGGGCCGCACTCGCGCTCGCAAATATTCGAACTCGCCAATGTCTTCCGCGCCCGCGTGGTCGATCTCGCGCCGGAATCGATCATGCTCGAGATGACCGGTAGCTCCAGCAAAATTGAAGGGCTGGTGCAGGTCATCACCGAGTCCGGCTACACCATCCTTGAGGTCTCACGCACCGGCCGCATGGCCATGCGGCGCGGCCATCACACCAGTCGTGTGCTCTCCGCTCTTGGCAGCAGGCCAAAAGCAGATGGCAATGGAGATAATCACGGCAGTAAGCTGGACTTTCACGGCAACCTGGGGGACGAGATCCTCCCCAACGAATTTGAAAACGTGCACGAGGAAGAGATCTAGTACGGAACAACAGATCCCTCCACTTCGCTTCGGTCGGGATGACAGCCTATTTCGTGACGCAACGCTGACTCGCCGACTCTTGCTGACTCGCTAACCTGCTAAGAAAAAGGAGCAACAATGCCCAAGGTTTTTCACGATCAGGACGCTGACCTCTCACTCATCCAGGCGAAAAAGGTCGCCGTGATCGGCTATGGTTCGCAGGGCCACGCCCACTCGCTTAACTTGAAGGACTCCGGCGTTGACGTCCGCGTCGGCTTGCCGTCTTCGAGTCGTTCCCGTGCGAAAGCCGAGAAGGCCGGCCTCACCGTGCTCTCGATCGCCGACGCCGCAAAGTGGGCTGACGTCATCATGATCCTGGTCCCTGACCAGTCGCAGGCTGATGTCTACTCAGAGCACATCGCCCAGCATCTGACCAAAGGCAAGCTCCTTCTCTTCGCCCACGGCTTCAACATCCACTTCGGCTTCATCAAGCCGCCGGCGGACATTGACGTCGCCCTGGTAGCCCCCAAGGCGCCGGGCCATCGCGTGCGCGAGATTTTCACCGAAGGAGGCGGCGTCCCTGGGCTCATCGCGGTCCAGCAGGATGCCACGGGCGCTGCCCAGAAGCTCGCGCTTTCCTACGCTCACGGTATCGGCTGCACCCGGGCGGGCGTGTACGAAACTTCCTTCAAAGAAGAAACCGAAACCGATCTCTTCGGCGAGCAGGCTGTGTTGTGCGGCGGGACGTCTGCACTGGTCAAGGCCGGCTTCGACATACTGGTGGAGGCAGGTTACGCGCCGGAGATGGCCTACTTCGAGTGCTTGCATGAGCTGAAGCTGATCGTCGACCTCATGTACCGCGGCGGCCTCAGCTATATGCGCTATTCCATCTCCGATACCGCCGAGTTCGGCGATTACACCGCCGGTCCACGCATTGTGACCGACCAAACGCGCGCGGAGATGAAAAAGCTGCTCGCCGAAATTCAGGACGGCTCCTTTGCCAGAAGATTCATGGAAGAGAATCGTACTGGACGGCATCAGTTCGAAAAGTACCGCACTGCCGAGCGCTCGCATCCGATCGAAAAGGTCGGCAGCGAGTTGCGTGCGGCGATGCCCTTCCTCGATCCGGTAACTGCGCCATCGCAATCACCGGCGAAGGAAGAAGCCGCTACTACAGCGTAATTTGCCGTTCGGCACCGGGAATTGGGCATTCAGCCCTGCGGTGGATACCGCAGGGCGGCCGGTCGGCTACCATAAAGCCTCAAAAGGAGTCCGCCTGTGAGCGAGAGCCTGATCGACCAACCGGTTGCCACCACACCCAGTGACCGCATCGCGGCCCTCACAGACGCTCTTCGCCATGTCGGGCCTCTCGCCGGTATGACCGACGAAGAGTATTTGTGGCTGGCGACGAATGGGACTGAGCTGTTCATCGACGCGAATGTCACGGTATTTGAACAGGGCGAACCGGCGGACGCGATGACCATCCTGCTAAAGGGAGAGGTCCAGGTGCAGCGCGATCGCATCGGCGTTTCGCCTGTAATGTTCATCGGGCGGGCAGGACAGATCACCGGCCTGCTGCCCTACTCCCGGATGAAGACCTGGGGCGGCCGCGGGGTTACCACTGCGCCTACCTGGGCCGTCCGGTACGACCGCTCGCTCTTTCCACGCATGCTTGCGGAAATCCCGTCCATGGCGCAGCGCGTTGTCAGCATCCTGCTCGACCGGTCGCGCGAAATCACACGCATGGAGCAACAGTCGGAGAAGCTCAATGCGCTCGGCAAACTCGCCGGCAATCTCGCCCATGAGCTCAACAATCCAGCCTCTGCTGCCCAGCGCGCCGCTTCAGGCATGCTGCAGGAGCTGGAAATCTTCGGCCGCGAGCGCTTCCGCCTGGGCAGTCTCTGTTTTCAACCGGAGCACGTCGAGGCGTTGCGCGAGTGGGACGAGCACATGCGCAGCAGTCTGCAGGGAAAACCCACGCTGACGCCGGCGGAGATTGCGATTCGTGAGGAAGCTCTGGTCCGCTGGCTACAGGAGCGCCAGATCCCTAATACCGGGCAGATCGCTCCGGAGTTTGCCGAGGCCGGCATCACGCCGGAACATCTGGCCGCGCTGCCGACATTTCTGACAGCGGAGAGCACGGCCCTTCTCTTGTCCCAGCACGCCTCTACACTGCGCGCCGAGCGCATGGCTGAGGCCATGCTCGACTCGACGGCCCGCATCTTCGATCTCATCAGCGCCATCAAGGACTACTCCTACATGGACCAGGCGCCAATTCAGGATGTCGATGTGCCGCAGAGTCTCGAGAACACGCTGGCCATGCTGGGATCCCGGCTGCAGCATGTCGTCGTGGAGCGCAACTACGAATCAAACTTGCCTCTCATCTCTGCGTACGGCGGAGAACTCAACCAGGTGTGGACCGCGCTGCTTGAAAATGCACTGGACGCCATCAGGAATCGCGGACGCATCACGCTCAGGGTCCGCCGTGCCTCCGAGTTGATTCTGGCTGAAGTTGAAGATGATGGTCCCGGTATACCGAAGGACCAGCAGGGACGCATCTTCGAGCCGTTCTTCACCACCAAAGCACCGGGACACGGCCTCGGGCTAGGCCTCGACACGGCGCAGCGTATCGTGCGCATGCACCGCGGATTCCTTACCGTCGCAAGCATGCCCGGCAGAACCTGCTTCCAGGTTGCTCTGCCGCTGCAGCAGACCGGCGCGTATTAGGCTGCGACTCACAAGTTTGAGTACCTGCAGTGGGCGGTGCGGCTGTCGCGGG
>Ga0207647_10004029_pt1 | contig 10951 bp, 8 predicted proteins | sample KBSCornC2_FD_184295 | JGI IMG/M metagenome (GOLD analysis project Ga0207647, IMG submission 184295) | Corn rhizosphere microbial communities from Kellogg Biological Station, Michigan, USA - C2 (SPAdes) (version 2) | ecosystem: Host-associated > Plants > Roots > Rhizosphere ...
TCGTCATCGTCACCGACGACAATCCGCGCACGGAAGTGCCCGAGACCATCCGCGCGGCGATCCTCGCCGCTGCACCCGGCGCCATCGAGATCGGCGACCGCCGCAAGGCGATCCACGAGGCGGTGGCGATGCTTCGCGCCGGCGATACGCTCATCGTCGCCGGCAAGGGGCATGAGGAAGGCCAGACCGTCGGCACCGAAACCTTCCACTTCTCCGACCATGAGGAAGTGCGCGAGGCGCTGAAGGAGCGCGCCGCATGAACCTGCTGTGGACGTCGGAAGCGCTGGTCGAAGCCATGGGGGGCAGGCCTATCGGCTCGCTGCCGGAAGGCATCACCGGCATTTCGATCGACAGCCGCAGCCTGGAGGCGGGAAACGCCTTCTTCGCTATCAAGGGCGAGGCGATGGACGGCCACGATTTCGCGACAGCCGCGGTCAAGGCCGGAGCCGCCGTGCTGGTGGTCGCCGAGGGCAAGCTGCCGTCACTTGGACGGCTCACGGCGCCGATGATCGTCGTTCAGGACGTGCTTGCGGCCCTGGAGAAGCTGGGTGTGGCGGCCCGCGCGCGTTCGAAGGCCAGGATCATCGCGGTCACCGGCTCGGCCGGCAAGACGACCACCAAGGAAGCGCTGCGCCATGTGCTGTCGGCCGTCGGCAAGGTGCACGCCTCAGCGCAGTCGTTCAACAACCATTGGGGCGTGCCGCTGACTTTAGCCCGCATGCCGCAGGACTGCGACTATGCGGTCTTCGAGATCGGCATGAACCATCCGGGCGAGATCAGGCCGCTGGTCAAAATGGTCAGGCCGCATGTCGCCATCGTGACGATCATTGCCGCCGCTCATCTCGGTTTCTTCAAGAACCTCGACGAGATCGCCATGGCCAAGGCCGAGATTTTCGAGGGGATCGAGCCCGGCGGCGCCGCGCTGCTCAACCGCGACGATCCACGCTGGAAGCTGCTCGGGAAAATGGCGAAAGAGGCGGGCGTCGAGCATGTCTTCGGCTTCGGCGAAAATCCCCGCTCGGCCTTCCGCCTTGCCGGCTGCGAGCTTCATGCCGACCATTCCGATATCGCCGTCAAAATCGGCAAAAGAGACCTGACCGCTCGTGTCGGGGCGCCTGGCCGCCACATCGTGCAGAACGTGCTGGCGGTGCTTGGCGCCGCGCAGCTGGTCGGTGCCGACGTCGACAAGGTCGCGGCTGCGCTGGCAGACCTTTCGGCCGAGCGCGGGCGGGGCCGGCGCCATGTCCTGCATCATCCCAACGGGCCGATCACGCTGATCGACGAGAGCTACAACGCCAATCCGGCGTCGATGGCGGCAGCCATGGCGCTGCTCAACGCCACGCCGGTCTCGGGCGAGGGCCGGCGCATCGCGGTGCTTGGCGACATGCTGGAGCTCGGCAGCCATTCGGCCAAGCTCCACGCCGCACTTGCCGGACTGATCGTCGGCACGGGCACGCACAACGTCTTTCTCGGCGGGCCGGAAATGCAGGCACTGGCCAAGGTTCTGCCTGCAGAGGTCCAGACGGAATATCGGGCAGGCGCCGAGGAGCTGAAGCCGATCGTGATCTCCGCGCTCAGGCCCGGCGACGTGGTGATGGTCAAGTCGTCCAAGGGCATCGGGTTTTCAAAGCTGGTCGAGGCATTGCTCGGCAAATTTCCGGCGGAAGCCACAAACATTAAGCCGACTTGAGGTCGGGCCCCGGGGGACGGAAGGACCATGTTCACACTGCTCGTCGATTTCGCGGACAAGATCTCGTTCTTCAACGTCTTCCGCTACATCACTTTTCGCACCGGCGGCGCGCTGATCACCTCTGCGCTGATCGTCTTCATCTTCGGGCCGACGATCATCAATTCGCTGCGCCTGCGGCAAGGCAAGGGCCAGCCGATCCGTGCCGACGGCCCGCAGACTCATTTCAAGAAGGCCGGAACGCCGACCATGGGCGGGCTGATGATCCTGTCCGGCATCATCGGTTCGTCGCTCTTATGGGCAAACCTTTCCAGCATCTATGTCTGGGTGGTGTTGCTGGTCACTGTCGGCTTCGGCTCGATCGGCTTTTACGATGACTATCTCAAGGTCACCAAGCAGTCGCATCTGGGCTTCTCCGGCAAGGCGAGGCTGGCAATCGAGTTCGTCGTCGCGGCCATCGCCGCGTGGGTGATCATGCATAACGGCCAGGCGCCGTTCTCGTCGTCGCTGACCTTCCCCTTCGCCAAGGAATTCCTCGTCAACCTCGGCTGGTTCTTCATCCCGTTCTCCTGCTTCGTCATCGTCGGCGCCGGCAATGCGGTGAACCTGACCGATGGCCTCGACGGCCTGGCGATCGTGCCGATCATGATCGCGGCGGCGTCCTTCGGCGTCATCGCCTATCTTTCGGGCAACGCGGTCTTCGCCGAATATCTGCAGATCCATTTCGTTCCCGGCACCGGCGAGCTTGCCGTCGTGCTCGGCGCGGTGATCGGCGCGGGCCTCGGCTTCCTCTGGTTCAACGCGCCGCCGGCCGCGATCTTCATGGGCGATACCGGCTCGCTGGCGATGGGCGGCCTGATCGGCACCATCGCGGTCGCCACCAAGCACGAGATCGTGCTGGTCATCGTCGGCGGCCTGTTCGTGGTCGAGATCCTGTCGGTCATCATCCAGGTCGGCTACTTCAAGATGACCGGCAAGCGCGTCTTCCTGATGGCGCCGATCCATCACCATTTCGAAAAGCTCGGCTGGACCGAAAGCCAGGTGGTGATCCGCTTCTGGATCATTGCCGTCATCCTGGCGCTGGTCGGCCTCTCCACCCTCAAGCTCAGATAGGATGTCCGCTTGATCCCCGCCGCTTCCTTTTCAGGCAAACGCGTTTCGCTCTTCGGGCTTGGCGGCTCGGGGATCGCCACCGCGCATGCGCTGATCGCCGGCGGCGCCGAGGTGCTGGCCTGGGACGACAATCCTGACAGTGTCGCCAAGGCAGCGGCCGCCGGCATTGCGACCGGCGATCTGCGCGCCGCCGACTGGCCGCGCTTCGCTGCCTTCGTGCTGTCGCCAGGGGTGCCGCTGACGCATCCGAAGCCGCATTGGACGGTGGAGCTGGCGCGTGGCGCCGGCGTCGAGGTGATCGGCGACATCGAGCTGTTCTGCCGAGAGCGCATCAGCCGCGCGCCGGCAGCACCCTTCATCGCGATCACCGGCACCAACGGCAAGTCGACGACGACGGCGTTGACGGGGCATATCTTGAAGTCGGCGGGCCGCGACACGCAGATGGGCGGCAATATCGGCCGTGCCATCATGACGCTCGATCCGCCCGAGCCGACGCGGCACTATGTGGTCGAGTGCTCGTCCTACCAGATCGATCTCGCGCCATCGATCAACCCGACTGCCGGCATCCTGCTCAACCTGACGCCCGACCATCTCGACCGGCACGGCACGATGGCGCACTACGCCTCGATCAAGGAAAGGCTGGTCGCCGGCAGCGACACCGCGATCATAGGTGTCGACGATTCCTGGTGCGCCCAGATCGCCGACCGGCTGGAGCGCGCCGGGCGGGAGGTCGTCCGCATCTCCAAGCGCCTGCCTTTGACCGACGGCTATTTCGCCGACGGCACCAATCTGATGGAAGCCGCGCACGGCCGCTACAGCCGCGTCGCCTTCCTCGAAGGCATCGGGTCGCTGCGCGGCCAGCACAATGCGCAGAACGCGCTGGCCGCCGTCGCATCGTGCCTGAGGGTCGGGCTCGATCTCGGCGAGATCCAGGCGGGGCTCGAAAGCTTCCCGGGGCTGGCGCATCGCATGGAGCAGGTCGGCCGTAAGGACCATGTGCTGTTCGTCAACGATTCCAAGGCGACCAATGCCGATGCGGCCGCACCCGCGCTGTCGAGCTTCAACCGCGTCTACTGGATCGCCGGCGGCCTGCCCAAGGAAGGCGGCATCGAGCCGCTGCGCGGCTTCTTCCCGCGCATCGCCAAGGCCTATCTGATCGGCGAGGCCGCACCCGCTTTCTCGGCCACGCTTGGCGAGGCCGTGCCTTACGAAATATCCGGGACACTGGCGGCGGCGGTCGAGCATGCCGCCAACGACGCGGCAAAGGACACCGGCGGCGAGGCCGTGGTGCTGCTTTCGCCGGCCTGCGCCAGTTTCGACCAGTTCAAGAATTTCGAAGTTCGCGGCGAAGCCTTCAGGCAAGCTGCGACTGCTATTGATGGTGTGAAACCCATCGGAGGGCCACGTTGATGCAAAGCCGTCTCGACAAAAGTCCTGTCGCCACCTGGTGGTGGACGATCGATCGCTGGTTCCTTGCGGCATTCCTGTCGCTGATGGGACTGGGCATCGTGCTGTCTTTCGCCGCAAGTCCGGCGGTGGCCGAGCGCATCGGCCTCGACAGCTTCCACTTCGCCACGCGCCAGATCATCTTCACCATCCCGGCGCTTATCGTGATGCTGGCGGTCTCCTTCCTGGAGGCGCGGCAGATAAGGCGCATGTCGCTGGTGATGATCTGCATCATGCTGGTGCTGATGGTGGCGGTGCTCTACATCGGCGTCGAGGTGAAGGGGGCGCGGCGCTGGGTATCGCTGGCAGGCCTTTCCATCCAGCCGTCCGAGTTCCTGAAACCGGCCTTCGTCATCATCTGCGCCTGGCTGTTTGCCGAGCACAGGCGCCAGCCCGACATTCCCGGCAATCTGTTCGCCATGCTTTTGCTTGCGCTGGTCATCTCGCTTCTGGTGGCGCAGCCCGACCTCGGCCAGACCATGCTGGTGCTCGGCACCTGGGGCGTGATGTTCTTCATGGCCGGCTTGCCCTGGTTCTGGATCGTCGCGCTGGGTGCTGCCGGCATCGGCGGCGTGTTCGCGGCCTATACGGTGTTTCCGCACGTCGCCGCGCGCATCGACAAGTTCATGACCGGCGAAGGCGACACCTTCCAGGTCGATATGGGCCGCGAGGCGCTGATCAATGGCGGCTGGTTCGGCGTCGGCCCGGGCGAGGGAACGGTGAAGCGGGTCATCCCCGACAGCCACGCCGACTTCGTCTTCTCGGTCGCGGGCGAGGAGTTCGGCCTCATCATGTGCTTTTTCATCATGTCGATCTTCGCCTTCATTGTGCTGCGTGGCTTGAGCATCGCGCTCAAGGAGCAGGACGATTTCACCCGCTATTCGGTGGGCGGCCTCGTCACCGTCTTCGGCCTGCAATCGGCCATCAACATGTGCGTGAACCTGCAGCTGATGCCGGCCAAGGGCATGACGCTGCCCTTCATCTCCTATGGCGGCTCCTCGCAGATCGCCATCGCCGTCTCGATGGGCATGGTGCTCGCATTGACGCGCAAGCGTCCGGAAAAGCGCAAGCAGATGGGCTTCGTCCTTTCGCAGCGCGCAATGCCGGCGGAATGAGGCAGGATGGCGAAGGGTGTCATACTGCTTGCGGCCGGTGGAACGGGCGGACATCTGTTTCCGGCCGAGGCGCTTGCGCATGAGCTGATCGACCGGGGCTGGAAGGTGCATCTCGCCACCGACCATCGCGCCGAACGCTATTCCCGTCATTTCCCTGCCGCGGACATCCACTCTATCCCCTCGGCCACCCTGGGTTCGAAAAATCCGGCCACCGTGCTCTCGGCCTTCTGGAAGATATGGCAGGGCGTGCGTGAAGCCGGGCGGGTGATCGCCAAGATCAAGCCGGACGCTGTCGTCGGCTTCGGCGGCTATCCGACGCTGCCGCCGCTCTATGCCGCGACAAGGCGAAGAGTGCCGACGCTGATCCATGAGCAGAACGCCGTCATGGGCCGCGCCAACAAGGCGCTTGCCAGCCGCGTCGATGCGATTGCCGGCGGCTTCCTGCCGGAGGGCGCCAGCGCTGACGGCGCAAAGACGGTGACCACCGGCAATCCGGTCAGGCCACAGGTCCTCGAGGCAGCGAAAACGCCTTACGTGATATCGAACGAGGGCGAGCCGTTCCGCTTCCTGGTGTTCGGCGGCAGTCAGGGCGCGCAGTTCTTTTCCGATGCCGTGCCTGCGGCCATCGCGCTGCTGCCGCAAGACCTGCGCAAGCGGCTGGTGATCACCCAGCAGGCGCGCGCCGAGGATGTGGCGCGGGTGAAGGCCGCCTATGCGGATCTCGGCGTCGACGTCCAGGTCTCGCCCTTCTTCACCGACATGGCGGCGCGCATGGCGGCGGCGCATCTGGTGATGTCGCGCTCCGGCGCCTCGACGGTTTCGGAAATCGCCGTCATTGGCCGGCCGGCGCTGCTGGTACCTTATCCGCACGCGCTCGACCACGACCAGGCGGCGAATGCCGGCGCCCTTGCCGCCGCCGGCGGGGCCGAACTTCATCCGCAGTCGACGCTGTCGGCGGAGCGGGTCGCCGAGTTGCTCGGTGGGCTGATCAAGGACCCGAACCGGCTGGCGACCATGGCCGCTGCCGCCCGCTCGGCCGGGAAACCGAACGCGGCGCGGTTGCTCGCCGACCTGACAGAGGCTATTGCGTCCGGCAAAACGGTTTCGGACTACAGGAGGACGCGCGCATGAAGATGCCGCAGACGATTGGCCTTGTGCATTTCATCGGCATTGGCGGCATCGGCATGAGCGGCATCGCCGAGGTGCTGCACAATCTCGGCTACAAGGTGCAGGGGTCCGACCAGGCCGACGGCGCCAATGTGCAGCGGCTGCGCGACAAGGGCATCGAATGCTTCGTCGGCCACAGGGCCGAGAATCTCGGCGACGCCGAAGTCGTGGTCGTTTCGACCGCGATCAAGAAGTCCAACCCGGAGCTCAAGGCCGCGCGAGAGAAGCTGCTGCCGATCGTGCGCCGTGCCGAGATGCTGGCCGAGCTGATGCGTTTCCGCCAGGCGGTCGCCATCGGCGGCACGCACGGCAAGACGACGACCACCTCGATGGTGGCGACGCTGCTCGAGGCCGGCGGGCTCGACCCAACCGTCATCAATGGCGGCATCATCAACGCCTACGGCACCAATGCGCGCATCGGCGATGGCGAGTGGATGGTGGTCGAAGCCGACGAGAGCGACGGCACGTTCCTGAAACTGCCGGCCGATATTGCCGTCGTCACCAACATCGATCCCGAGCATCTCGACCACTATGGCAGCTTCGACAAGGTGCGCGAGGCCTTCCGTCAGTTCGTCGAGAATGTGCCGTTCTACGGCTTCGGCGTGATGTGCACTGACCATCCCGAGGTTCAAGCGCTGGTCGGCCGCATCGAGGACCGGCGTGTCATCACCTATGGCGAGAACGCGCAGGCCGACGTGCGCTTCACCAACCACCGCATGCAGGGCGCGATCTCGGAATTCGATGTGACGATCCGCGACCGCAAGGGGCGTGGCTCAATGACGATCAAGGACCTGCGCCTGCCGATGCCTGGCCGGCATAACGTGTCCAACGCGACGGCGGCGATCGCGGTGGCGCATGAGCTTGGCCTCTCGCCCGAGGCGATCAAGAAAGGCCTGTCGTCCTTTGCCGGCGTCAAGCGGCGCTTCACCCATACCGGCTCGTGGAACGGCGTCGAGGTGTTCGACGATTACGGCCACCATCCGGTCGAGATCGCGGCGGTGCTGAAGGCCGCGCGCAGCGCGACCGAGGGGCGGGTCATCGCCATCGCGCAGCCGCATCGCTTCAGCCGGCTGCACGATCTTTTCGATGAGTTCTCGGTCTGCTTCAACGACGCCGACACGGTGATGGTGGCGCCGGTCTATGCGGCCGGCGAGGAACCCATCGAAGGCGTGACCTCCGACGCGCTGGTGTCGCGCATTCGCTCCGGCGGCCATCGCGACGCACGCCACATCGATGGCGCGGCGGCGATCGCGCCGGCCATCCGCGAGCTTGCCAAGCCCGGCGATTTCGTCGTCTTCCTCGGCGCCGGCAACATCACGCAATGGGCTTACGCACTGCCCAAGGAACTTGGGGGGACGCCCTCATGATGCGCGGCCAGGATCTCATCGACAAGCTCGGCAACCGGCTTTCCGGCCTGCGCGGCCGTATCACGCCGAACGCCGAAATGGACAAGATCACCTGGTTCCGGGCCGGCGGCCTGGCGGAGGCACTGTTCCAGCCGGCCGACGAGGAAGACCTGGCAGCCTTCCTGCGCGCGGTGCCGGAAGAGGTGCCGATCATGGTGGTTGGAGTAGGTTCCAATCTTCTGGTGCGCGACGGCGGCATTTCGGGTTTTGTCGTCAGGCTCTCGGCCAAGGGTTTCGGCGAGGCCGAGACCACGGGGCCGACCACGATCAAGGCAGGTGCCGCAACGCCGGACAAGCGTATCGCCGCGGTGGCGTATGAAGCCGGTATCGGCGGCTTCCATTTCTACCACGGCATTCCCGGCGCCATTGGCGGCGCTCTGCGCATGAATGCCGGTGCCAACGGCGTCGAGACGCGCGAGCGGGTCGTCGAGGTGAGGGCTCTGGACCGCAAAGGCAATCTCCACACGCTCAGCAATGCCGACATGGGTTATGCCTATCGCCATTCGTCCGCACCCGCCGGATTGATCTTCACCTCGGCGATCTTCGAAGGCGTCGCCGAAGACAAGGCGGCGATCAAGGCGGCGATGGATGCAGTTCAGAACCATCGCGAGACGGTGCAGCCGATCAGGGAGAAGACCGGCGGCTCGACCTTCAAGAATCCGGAGGGCACCTCGGCCTGGAAGGAGATCGACAAGGCCGGCTGCCGCGGGCTGATGATCGGCGGCGCGCAGATGTCGCCGATGCATTGCAACTTCATGATCAACACCGGCACTGCCACCGGCTACGACCTCGAATATCTCGGCGAAACGGTGCGGGCGCGGGTGCTCGAGAACTCCGGCATCCGGCTGCACTGGGAGATCATGCGCCTGGGCAATTTCCGCCCTGGCCACGCGGTGCAAGAGTTTCTTGGCCAGCTGCTTTAGCCTAGGCTGAAGTTCATGTGATACTTGAACTTCGAGGGGTCTGAAATGGCCGCAAAACCGTTGCCTTAAAGACTCACAATTCACTTTTTGCTGCCGTTTTCGCGGAAAGTGAATCTCTCGGAATCATAGGCACTTGCCAGCGAATCAACTCTCTGATTCTCTGCCCTAAAGCGTTTCCTGATTTGAGTCGTTCGACGCGTGAATCCGCGTTTTCCGTCTGGGGGGCAACCTGCCGGAAGACTCGGACTCAATGCTTGGAAATGCGGTGCGGGAATATCGGTTGCAGGCCCGGCGTGAGAGGGGATGACGGGAATGAAGAACAAGCATGTGGCTGTCCTCCTGGGTGGATTCTCCTCGGAGCGGCCCGTGTCTCTGTCCTCGGGGAAGGCGTGTGCGGATGCGCTTGAGAATGAAGGCTATCAGGTCACCCGTGTCGATGTTTCGCGCGATGTCGGGTCTGTGCTCGCCGAACTCAAGCCCGACGTCGCTTTCAACGCGCTGCACGGCCCGTTCGGCGAGGACGGCACCATCCAGGGAATTCTCGAATATCTCGGAATTCCCTATACCCATTCGGGCGTGCTCGCTTCAGCTCTGGCCATGAACAAGGAGCAGGCCAAGAAAATCGCCAAGGCGTCCGGCATTCCGGTCGCGGAATCCAAGGTGGTCAACCGCTTCGCCGTCAAGAACAAGCATCCGATGAAGCCGCCTTATGTGGTCAAGCCGGTCAACGAAGGGTCGAGCTTCGGCGTCGTCATCGTGCATGAGGGGCAGTCGCATCCGCCGCAGGTGATCGGCTCTACGGAATGGCAATATGGCGAGACCGTCATGGTCGAGCGCTATATCCACGGACGCGAATTGACCTGCGCGGTGATGGGCGATGTGGCGCTCGGCGTCTGCGAGATCATTCCGACCGGGCATTCCTTCTACGACTACGATTCAAAATACGTTCCCGGCGGATCAAAACACGAAATCCCTGCAAAAATTTCACCGAATATTTACCAAAAAATACAGACACTGGCCCTTAAGGCTCATCTTGCCATTGGTTGCCGGGGCGTTTCCCGATCGGACTTCCGTTACGACGACCGCTACTCCGAAAACGGCGAGGTTGTCTGGCTCGAGGTCAACACTCAGCCGGGCATGACGCCGACGTCTCTGGTGCCTGAAATCGCCGCGCAAGCGGGACACTCGTTCGGCGATTTGTTGAGTTGGATGGTGGAGGACGCTTCGTGTCTGCGTTGAGGTGGGGACAGGGTAATGGCGGTAGCGCGGCTGGTTCCGCGCTGTTCGGCATGTCGCTGTCATTCGACCGTTTCGTGTTGCCGCGTCAGCTTCGCCGGCCGATGCGCGTGCTGGCGCGCCTGTGCGGCGGCGAGTACGAGGCGCCGCGTTTTTCGGCGGCGATCCTATCCGCCGCGTTGATCGCTTCGAGCAGCGCCTATGGCGCCTATCTCGGCGGCTACAGCGACAGCATCGTGCAGGGCGTGACGGCGCGCACCGGCTTTGCCGTGGACCAGATCAAGGTGGTCGGCAACCGCCAGACTTCCGAGATCGACGTGCTTGACCGGCTCGGCCTCGACGGCTGGACCTCGCTGATCGGTTTCGATGCCGAGGCGGCGCGCGAGCGCATCGCGACGCTGCCTTGGGTCGAGGGCGCGGCGGTGCGCAAGATCTATCCGCATACGCTGGAAGTGCGCATCGAGGAACGCGAGCCTTTCGCGCTCTGGCAGCAGGGCACTGCGGTATCGGTCATTGAGCGGTCGGGCGAGGTGATTGCGCCGTTCTCGGGCGGCAAGCAGGCACTGCTCCCGCTGATTATCGGTACGGGCGCGCCGGCCATGGCGCCGGCCTTCCTCGATAAGATCAAGCGCTATCCCGAGCTCGCGGCGCGGGTCAAAGGTTATATCCGGGTCGGCGAACGCCGCTGGGACTTGAGGCTCGAGAATGGCATCACGATCAAGCTGCCCGAAGACGACGAGGATCAGGCGATCGCAGAGCTCGTCAAGGTCGACCATGACAACGGCCTGCTTGCGCGAGACATCGCCGCCGTCGATATGAGGCTCCCCGACCGGCTGGTCGTGGAGCTGTCGCCGGAAG
>Ga0207647_10004031_pt1 | contig 10951 bp, 13 predicted proteins | sample KBSCornC2_FD_184295 | JGI IMG/M metagenome (GOLD analysis project Ga0207647, IMG submission 184295) | Corn rhizosphere microbial communities from Kellogg Biological Station, Michigan, USA - C2 (SPAdes) (version 2) | ecosystem: Host-associated > Plants > Roots > Rhizosphere ...
CGCGGTCACATTCAAATTCGCCGAGGGGCTGAGCTGGGCGATGGGCGGCGAGAGCGGCCGCACGCGCACCGAAACCGACCTGCAGCCGTGGCGCACCGCGCGCGGCGCCGCCGGGCGGATGCCGCCGACCGGATTCCCGCGCGATAACAGGTTTTGATTTAACCCCTCTCCCGCTTGCGGGAGAGGGAGGGGCCCGCCGCGCAGCGGTGGGAGGGTGAGGGGCTTCTTTCTTTTCTTGGGACGCTAATCGCTTGGAAGAAGAAAGAAGACCCTCACCCAACCCTCTCCCGTAAACGGGAGAGGGCTAGAATGTCGCTCCGCCAGCCACCCCCAAGTGGCTGAAACCGGGGCAAGCTTCAGCGCGCTTTAACCAATCCCGCCTAAGCGGGTCGCAATGGCGCTCGGATTGTCTCGCGCGAAGGCCGCTAAAGCCGTGCCCGTCGAATCGGCGGCGGTCGTGCTGCGCCCCGACGAGATCGCCGGAATCGCCGCATCGATCGAACTGATCCCGGTGCCGTTGGCTCTTGTCGGGCGCCCCGACAATGCTGTTATCGTGGCCGCCGCGAACCGCGCCTTTCGCGCCGCCGGACTGGGCAATACCGCGGGTGAAGCGCCGCTGATCGCCGCCTTGGGCGAGCGGATCGCGACGTTCCTGGCGGGGGAGGCCGTGAACGACGAGTTCACCTGGGAATTCGGCGACGCGGTCGATTGCCGCCATTTCCGCGTCACCCTGGCGCGGCGCTCGTCGGCATCGTCTTATTGCTTCGCCACCCTGGTCGACCATACCGGCGAATTGCGGACCGCGCGCAATTTGCGCCGCGAGATGATCACCGACAGCCTGACCGGTCTGCCCAATCGCAGCGGCTTCAGCGAATTGCTTGAGGAGCGGATCGCCGAGGGCGGTGGCGCGCGCTACGCGGTGTTGATCATCGACCTAGACCGGTTCAGCCGGGTCAATGCCTGTATGGGATCGATGGCAGGCGACGAATTGCTGATCACACTCGCGCGGCGCCTCAAGGGCGCGTTGCGGGCGTCGGACATGCTGGCGCGCACCGGCGGCGACGAATTCGGCATCCTGCTCGCGCTCGAAGAGAGCGAGGCGGAAGCCGAACAGGTCGTTCGTCGGATTCAGGAGACGCTGGCGACGCCGTTCCGTATGTCGGACTTCGAAATCCGCGTGTCGTGCTCGATCGGCATCGCGTTCGGGTCGGATGCGGTGGAGGATTCAGAGGATCTGATCCGCCACGCCCATTTCGCCGTCAAACGCTCCAAGACGTCGGGCCAGGCCGAATATTACCAGACCCAGGCGCTAGATATCGCGCGCGAGCAATTCGGCATCGAGACCGAGCTGCGCCGCGCGATCGAAAATGGCGCGATGCGGCTGACCTATCATCCGATTTGCGATCTCGCGACCGGCCAGGTCGTTGCGTTCGAATCGCTCGCGCGCTGGACCGACGAACACGGCCATGAACATTCGCCCGCCGACTTCATTCCGGTCGCCGAGGAATCGGGACTGATCGTTCCGCTCGGCCGCTGGGCGATCGAGGAGGCGGCGCGGACGCTCCGGTCATGGGATATCCGCGCGGGCGGCGACTGCGGCGTGCGCGTCGCGGTCAATCTGTCGGCGATCCAGCTGCAGCGCGACGATATCGCGCCGGCGGTCGAGCAGGCGCTGCTGCGCAATCAGCTGACCGGTAGCCGCTTCACGCTCGAGCTCACCGAAAGCGCGCTGATCTCCGATCCCGAGCGCGTCGCTGAGACCATGCATCAGCTCAAGAGCCTGGGCGCGACCCTGGCGATGGACGATTTCGGCACGGGCTATTCGAACCTGGCCTATCTTCAGAAACTGCCGATCGACGTGCTCAAGATGGACCGCAGTTTCGTGACCGGGATGCTCGCCGACCGCGACAAGGTGGCGATCGTTCGCGCGATCCTCAGCCTGGCCCAGGCGCTCGGCAAGGAAACCACCGCGGAAGGGATCGAGACCAACGAGCTGGCGCAGACCTTGGCGGCATTGGGCTGCACCTATGGCCAGGGATTCGTCTACGCCAAGCCGCTCGAGGCCGACGAGGCCTATGCCTATCTGGTCGCGTCGAGGGCCTGAGAGTCTGTTTGAAAACGCGCTGAGGGCGCGTTTCGCGGCACCAGCCCGCTCCCCCACCCGACCTCCCATAGAATACCCTGATTGGGAGGTCGGGTGGGGGAGCGGGCTGGTGCGGTCTCAAAACTCGCTCTTTCGCGAGTTTTCAAACAGACTCTGAGCGACTTCTTCGTCGGTGATCGCGGCGACACGCGCGGCATCGGGGAAGTGCTCGGCGATCCAGCGATCCTCGATTGCCCGCAAGGTCTTCGCCACATCGGGTCCGGCTTTCAGCCCCTTGGCGACGAGCTGTCCGCCCGACATGGGCAGCCTCGGCCGTGCCCAGTCGCGGATCGCCGCAGCGTCGCCACCCGACAGCAATAGCCGGTCGATTGCGAACTCGGTGCCCAGCCGATAGGCCAGCGCGTGCGGATCGGCATCGACCGGCAGTGTTGCGCTTTCCAGCCGCTGGCGTTGCTTGTTTGATAGCTTCAGCCGCGCTCCGACGCTCGCCGCGACGGCGGTATCGGCGGGCAGCAATGCGGCCAGCCGGCGGATCGGATCGGGAGCGATCCCGCTATCGGCTTCTTGTCTCGCCAGATCGGCAAGACGCGCGATACTTGCGATTTCTGGCAAGACGGGGACGAACACGGCGCGCTCGATCATCAGCGTGATGACCTCGACCGCGCGCGGTGCCACGAGCAAGCGCAGCAATTCGTTGGCGATGCGTTCGCGGGACAGCGCCATCAGGTCATTGGCGCGCTCGGTACAGGCCTGCAAACCGTCGGGGTCGGCGATATCGCCGAACCGCGCGAGGAAGCGGAAGAAGCGCAGGATGCGCAGATGATCCTCGGCGATGCGGCGGTAGGGGTCGCCGATGAAGCGGACGTGGCGCGCTTCGAGATCGGCGATCCCGCCGAAATAATCGTGGATCTCGCCGGTTGCGGGATCGGCATAGAGCGCGTTGATCGTGAAATCGCGCCGTGCCGCGTCCTCGCGCCAATCGTCGGTAAAGGCGACCGTCGCACGCCGGCCGTCGGTGGTGACGTCGCGCCGCAAGGTGGTCACTTCGTACACTTCATTGCGCGACACCGCAGTGATCGTGCCATGGTCGATCCCGGTCGGAACCGCCTTGATTCCGGCGGCTTCGAGCAATTGGATTACCATGCGCGGGTCATGCGGAGTGGCGAGGTCGATATCGGCGGTCTCGATTCCCAATAGCGTGTCGCGCACCGCGCCGCCGACGATCCGCGCATTGTCGGCGCCGAGCGCCGCGACCAACCGAGCGAGACCGGGGCGATCGCGCCACTCTGCCGGAGGAAGCAACGTCATGCCGCCCATCGCAGCCGCCGCGACAGATTGACCAGCATCGCCGCCGTCGCGCCCCAGATGCGGCGTTCGCCCCAGCGGATTTCGTAGAAATAGCGTGTCCGGCCCTGCCATTCCGCACTGGCGCGAAGTTGATTGGCGGGATCGAGCACGAACGCCAGCGGCACTTCGAACACGTCGGCGACTTCGGCCTCGTTAGGGTGATAATCGAGATCGGGCGGGACCACACCGACCACTGGGATCACCTCGAATCCGGTGACCGTGAGGTAGCGATCCGCCTCGCCGATCAAGGTGACGGCGGCGCGGGGCAAGGCGATTTCCTCCTCTGCCTCGCGCAATGCGGCATCGGCTGCGTCGAGGTCACCAGGATCGATCCGGCCACCGGGAAAGGCGACCTGTCCGGCATGGCGGCGCAGGCTTTCGGTGCGCTGGGTCAGGATCAGCCCGGGCTCGGGCCGATCGGTCACCGCGACCAGCACCGCGGCCGGCATGCGCGTGCTCCCGATCCCGGGATGATCGCCGGGGAGCAATTCGGGCTGATGGACATGGTCGAGCGCGAGGCGCAGCCGTTCGGCGAGCGTCGTCATGCGTCGGACTCCAGCGCGAAGAAGGCGCCGTTGCTCCACACGCCCGGCGGATCGTCGTCGCCCGACAGCGCCCGCTCGGCGATATCGTAATAGACCGATCGCGCGACCAGCGCCTCGAGCCCGCCACGAACGTGGAGATAGGGGCGCGGTCCGTCTTCACCCTGCTCGAATCGCAGCGCGTGACCGGCGTCGGCGGTGACCAATTCGCCAGTGTTGAGGCGAAAAGCGAGCGCCGCGTCGCGCCCTTCGCCTTCGGCCTTCATCTCGACCGCGAGGAAGGGAGCGTCCTCGACCTCGATGTCGAGCTTCTCGACTGGCGTGACCAGCACGTAACCGCCCTCGGATTCGCGCCGCAGGATGGTGGCGAACAGCCGAACCATTTCCTGCCGGCCGATCGGCGATCCCATGTGGAACCACGTCCCGTCGCGTGCGATCCGCATGTCGCTGTTACCGCAATGGCTGGGATTCCATTGCTCGACCGGCGGCAGGCGCTTCTCCGCCACGAGCCGCGCCACGTCGGCGAGCGACAGGCTGGCGAGATCGGGAGGCGGGGCCATCGGCATGGATGACCGCTAGGGCAGGGAAGATCGGGCTGCAACCGCGAGCCGGCATATGGCGGTCGGGATGACGACTCCTCCCACGTCATCCCGGCCTTGTGCCGGGATCCAAGGCGCCGCGAGCACCGGACTTTTAGTCTCTTGTCCTTCGCTCAGCCGCCCGTTGGGCCCCGGGACAAGCCCGGGGGTGACGACCGGCTGGCGACGGCTGTTTTCCCGCTACGTCAGACCGCGACGCTGACGCGCGACCCCAACTCTCCCGCGATGGCGGGCACGTTTGACCCGCGCGCGAGCAATCTATGCGCCTCCACGGGCCCCGGCAGGCGCCACCCCGCAGTCGCTGCGGCGGAAAATCCCCAGAAGCGGCCATAATATTCCGGATCGCCGATCAGCATCATCGCGCCGTCAAGATCGAGCTCGAGCGCGGCGTCGAGCGCCTGGTGGACCAGTTCCTTGCCCAGTCCACCGCGTTGGCGCGACGGCTCGACCGCGACCGGGCCGACCAGGACGAGTGGGTGAATGCTGCCGTCGTCGCCACGGAGCGCAATCGGCCAGCATTGGATGGTGCCGACGAGCATGCCGTCCTCGATCGCCGCGAAGCTGAGATCGGGAATCGATTCGACGCCGTCGCGCAGGCGATAGGCAGTGCGGCCGTGACGGTCTCGGCCGAACGCACGGTCCAGCAACGCCTCGACGGCGGCGGGATCGATGGCGTTGATCGGCACGAAATCGGTCACTTGGCGGAGTCTCCTCGAACGCTCGGGCAATACGCCCGGGGGCGGGCGCTTTATCGGCATCCCGGCTGAATACAAGGCGAATGCGCAGGCCGCGGCGCCACAAGGGGTTGATCGCGGGCCCCGGGACGGGCAGGGGCGCGCTCCTTAGATGGGATCACGCGACTTGGAAGACCGGCTGCAACTCGAAGTGCACGATATCGAGGTAATGGTGCTGACCGGCATCTATTCCGAGGAAACGCATCTTCCCCAGCCGTTGCGCATCTCGATCACGGTCGATCTCGACCTGCCGGGTCGATTCGGTCCCGAATCGCCGCTTTCCATGTCGAAAAATTATCTCGATTTGAAACACGCTGCGACCAGATCGCTGCCGGAGGGCGTGCATTTCACGCTGATCGAGGGCGTCGCCGATCACATTTGCGAGACATTGTTCCTGCAGGACAAGCGCGTCGCCCGCGTCGAGGTGAAGATCGTCAAGCTGGCGATCTCCGAAGGCGGCGAATCGATCGGGATTACCCTGGTCCGCCATCGCCGCTAGGAGCGATTTCAAGTCGATCGGAACAATCGGCGGCTCGGAAATCGCGGAGCGAATCCGTCAGGACGGATTCGCTCCGGCTCGGCAGGGACCGAGCCCTTGCTTGACCAGCGCATAGTCCTGCTGGATCGCCGCGGCGTCGGCCGGGTCGAGTCCGGTCAACGTGTCGGCTGGTATTTCGACCGGCAGGCCGCAGGCCAGACGGTACCACAGGAACGTGTTACGCTGTGGTGGCGGCAAGGCATCCTCCACTACTTCGCTCAGCGATACCGTCCATACCGGCGCCTGATTCTGTTTGCGCTGGATGCCGAGCGAGATCGGATGTCCGGTGGTCTTGAGGAAGATCTGCGTCTCTCCTTCGCCGGGAAGAGTGCCTGCCGCATGGAAGGCGTTGGAGATGCCGACGATCGCGGGCGGCGCCTTTGGCGAAACCAGATCGGCGGACAGTCTGCGTACCGTTGCATCGGTCTGCGGCGACCATTGCAACTGCGCGCCGGGGGTCACCAATTGAAGCTGGTCGGGGCTGTTAGCGACCGCGCGCGCGAAGATAATCACGCGCATTTTCTTCAACTTGGGTGGCCGGCCGGCGGCGTCGAGCGGGGCGTCGTATAGATAGCCGATCTGTGGCGGCAACGCCCCCGGCGCGCGGATCAGCGCGTTGATCGTGACCGTGAGATAATAGCGTATTTGCCCCGGCGCGAGCCCGGTCGCCTCCGCCGGCTTGATCTTCGCGGCATCGGTGATAGTGGCGTCCACGACCACCGGCGCCTTCGTCGCCAGATCAGCCATATCGGCATAACGATAAACAGGCGGCGGCGGGAGCACTTTGGTTGCTGACACCGGTATCATCGGAGCGGCGCCCGCAATGAACAGGACAGAGAGGAATCGAGCCATGGGAACGCGTGACATATCGAATGAGTTAGGCGATCAGAACGTTCCTTTACAGAAATAATTCTGCCATGCTGCGATTGTACGTTTGTTGCGCCCGACAAAGCGTTTGCGTCGTCGCAGGGGTAACGATAGAGACTCGCGCTCTGCCCGATCTGGCGCTAGCCGAAGGGTTCGTTGCCGAACGATTAACGTCTGGCGACATTCGCGGGTCGGACACGAAGGAGTTGAGTTTCTGAATGTCATACGCTGATCGTGATACAACCGGCAGCCGTATCGTAGCGATTATCATTGTTTCGCTGATCGTTGCGGGATTCGGTTATGCTTTCGTGACCGGCTTGGCGGTAGATTTCGCCAAGAAGGCCGCTGAAAAACTGAACGCGTTCGACGTGGCGCCACCGCCACCGCCGCCGCCGCCGGACAAGCCGCCGCCTCCGCCACCGGACCAGCCGAATCTGCCGCCGCCGCCGACTCAGGTCGTGATCCCGCCGATCACGCCGCCGGTGCAGTCGCCGGTCAACATCGCGACGACCAACGTGCCGCAGCCGCCGCCCCCGGTGACGCCGCCGGCCCCGGTCGTGCCGCCGCAGCCACCCGCGCCGCCTGCACCCAAACCCGTAGCCGTAAAAGGCGGGCCGAGGGGCAATCCCGGTAGCTGGTTTACCGACGACGATTATCCTGCCGACGCCAAGCGCGCTGGCGCCTCGGGCCGTGTTTCGGTGCTGCTCAGCATCGATACGTCGGGCAAGGTTGCCGGATGTCGCGTCACCGCATCGAGCGGCAACTCGTCGCTCGACGACGCGACCTGCCGTCTCGCGCAGCGTCGTGGCCGCTTCACCGTGCAGAAGGATACGGAAGGTAACGCTCAGCCTTACAGCTATACGTTGCCCGGCATCCGCTGGACGCTGAAGGACGAATGACTTTTTTCACGCCGGCGCCCGGAAACCCGGGCGCCGGCCGGGTTGTATCTTGAGACGATATTTTTAGAGGAAGCATCCGAATGAGCATCTCCATCCTTAACGCTGGTGCGGCCGGTGCCGCCCAGGAACAGTTCGGCTTCTGGAACGCGCTGCACGAAGGCGGCGCCATTTCCTATGCCACCGCGGGCATTCTGCTGATCATGCTGTTCTTCACGCTCTACATTTTCTTCACCAAGGTGTTCGAGCAGCAGAAGATCATCAACCAGGGCCGCCGCGTGCGCGCCACGTTCTGGAACTCGAACTCGCTGCGCGAAGGCGCCGCCAAGCTCGAGAAGAACTCGGCTTACAAGCAGCTGGTCGATGACGGCCTGGCCGCGCAGGAACAGCATGCAAGGCTGACCGATCCGGTCGAGGCGCACGACTGGCTGCACGGCTCGCTGCAGCGCTCGGAGGATGCGATCAACTCGGCGCTCGGCGGCGGTCTCGCCTTCCTCGCGACGGTCGGCGCGACGGCACCGTTCATCGGTCTGTTCGGTACCGTGGTCGGCATCTACAAGGCGCTGCTCGGCATCGCCGCTGCTGGTCAGGCCTCGATCGACAAGGTCGCCGGCCCGGTCGGTGAGGCGTTGATCATGACTGCCTTCGGTCTGGTCGTCGCGGTTCCCGCGGTGCTCGGCTACAACTTCCTGCAGCGCCGCAACAAGGCGATCCAGGAAGCGCTCAGCGCGTTCGCGAACGACGTCCTCGGCTACCTCGCGTCGAATGGCGCGGTGAAGCCCAGCGTCGCGGTCCGCAAGCCGGCAGCCGCCACGACACCGGCCAAGCCGGCGACGACCGCCGGTCAGGCGGGCGGCGTTACCACCAAGCCGTAAGCACGTGATGGCGGAACGGGCGCGGTGCCCTGTTCCGCCAGACGTCCGGGCCATGGCCTGGACGCACGAAGTAAGGATAGGAATGCTTAATGGCTATTAGCACCGGAGGCTCCTCCGAAACGCCGATGTCGGACATCAACACGACGCCGCTCGTCGACGTCATGTTGGTGCTTCTGATCATCTTCATCATCACGGTTCCGGTCGTGGTGCAAAATGTGAAGCTGAAGCTGCCAGAAGTTAAGTACGACGTGACGCAGACGAAGCCGGAAAATGTCAATCTGTCGATCGTGTCCGACGACGCGGGTCAGTGCGGCATCTATTGGGGCATGACCCGGATGACGCACAAAGAACTGCTCGATAGGGCGACGAAGAAGATGAAGGCCGATATCGAACGTCTCAAGGCGGCCGGTCCGATCGACCCCGAGAAGATCCCCGAAGTGCACATCCGCGGCGACGTCAATGTCCCGTACAAGTGCATCGGCGCGGCGATCTACACGATGCAGTCCTCGGGCTTCATCAAGGTCGGCTTCATTTCGCAGCCTCCCCCCAAGGACGGGTCCGCCGCGGCGTCATAACCGTCTCGCTAGCTCAGGAGTTTTGAATCATGGCAATGAGTGGCGGCAGGGATGATGGCGCCCCGATGATGGATATGAACATGACGCCGTTGATCGACGTCTTGCTCGTGCTCCTCATCATGTTCATCATCACCATCCCGGTCCAGACGCACGCGGTGAAGGTCGACCTTCCCGTCAACCAGGCGAACAACCCGCCGCCGGTCGACGCGCAGAAGAACAAGATCATCATCGACGCGAACGACAATGTGACGTGGAACGGTACGCCGGTGACGAGCGACGAACAGCTCGACCAATATCTGCAGGCGACCCTGCAGATCCAGCCCGAACCGGAGCTGCACTTCCAGCCGCTTCCGGACGCGCGCTACGAGAAGGTCGACAAGGTCCTGGCGGTCATCAAGCGCTCCGGGATCAGCAAGCTCGGCTTCATCGGCAACGAGCAGTACGCGAACGAATTCTGACGCTTCAGGGCATCGATTTCGTCGAAAGGGGCGGTCGCGCAAGCGGTCGCCCCTTTTCGTTGGCCGGTGAACTGTGCTGGCCTGTTCAATTTAGGATGCGGGCTGATAATCCGATCGGGCCTAACCCCGCGCGGCATGGAGATAGTCGACCAACTCGCGGTTGATCGCGACGCCCGCCAGTTCGGCTCCGATGCCGATATAGCCTTCGCGCCGCAACCGTTGGCGCACGTCGTTCACGGAGCTGCAGTCACCTGACTGCGCCAATTGGATGGCGCGTTCGATCGTCGTTAGTGGTTCGGACATGAACTCGCTTAGGCGCGAATCGATCATGATCCCATCGCATTCGGCGCTTGATGCCGGACACGCGGAGATCGGTGCGATAATCGGCGCCGGTTCCTTGGTCAGGGGTAGCGCGGGCCCTCTGCGACGACGGCGCCGTTCTCCTCGATCTTGATCGCAGGCGCGTCCGTGTCCGCAAAATCGATACGTAGATCGCGCTCCAGCGCGAAGAATCGGTTGGGCGCGCTGGCGGCAAGCGTAACCCGAAGGCCGCCGGACCGGAGCACGAGCCGATCATTCTCGACGGCGACGTCCACATCGCCAGCCCCGGTGCGGTAGCGACCGACATAGCGTTTCAACACATCGGGCGGAATCGAGAGCGCCGTTGCCGCTGGGCGATAGGGCACAGGGCGGTGGTCGTAGCTGACGATTCGCGTCATCAGCCAGCGGCCGGACTGAAGCTTCCAGATCACCAGAAACCGCGCATTGGTCGCGGCCTTCTCGGGCGCATCTCCTTGCTTTGCATAAAAGAGATGCTCGCCGGCCAGCATGGCGCCATAGCTCGGTATCGCCTGATAAAGCAGGCTTGGTGCAACCAGCTCCCGACGCATGCGCAGGTGGGGAGTACCGCACGGTCCCTTCATCAAAGAGGCGGCAACCGCTTCGCGCGAGCGGGTCAGACCGGTCATGTCATGATAGAATTCAACATCGTCCGCGAGAAATGGGGTCATGGCGGCGGCGTCGCAGGCGTTGAAGGCGCGCCAGAAGGCATCATCGGCCTCGCGTACGGCTCGCTCGTCCGGCGACATTGGGGATGACGTCGATTGTGCAGCAACAGGGGCGATCGCGACCGTTGCGCCGGCAACGGCGATAGACAAGCTCAGGCGCCGCAGCATCGTCGCGCTCTCCTTTGTGTATTGCTATAGCAATACACGCATGCAGCCGGCTTTGCCACGGGCTTCAACACTTTACGCCCGCTAAGGGGTTGGCGGATGTCTTATCCGCGCTCAGAGCCGCGGCAAAGTCACCCCGCGTTGCCCCATATATTTGCCCGCGCGGTCGGCGTAGCTCGTCTCGCACGGCTCGTTGCCCTGCAGGAACAGGAACTGGCACGCGCCCTCGTTGGCGTAGATCTTG
>Ga0207647_10004033_pt1 | contig 10946 bp, 10 predicted proteins | sample KBSCornC2_FD_184295 | JGI IMG/M metagenome (GOLD analysis project Ga0207647, IMG submission 184295) | Corn rhizosphere microbial communities from Kellogg Biological Station, Michigan, USA - C2 (SPAdes) (version 2) | ecosystem: Host-associated > Plants > Roots > Rhizosphere ...
ACTGGTCGCTGATCGACAACTTCGAATGGGCGGCCGGCTTCTGCCCGCAGTTCGGCCTGGTGCACGTCGACTTCGCCGATCCGACCCGCCCGCCATGTCCGCTCCTGCGCCGCGCACCTACCGCTATTACGACTTCATCCTTGGCGCCTTCGTCTGCGTCCTGCTCTGCTCGAACCTGATCGGCCCGGCCAAGGTCGCCAGTGTGCATCTGCCGGTCATCGGCGAGTTCACTTTCGGCGCCGGCGTGCTGTTCTTCCCGATCTCCTACGTGTTCGGCGACATCCTTACCGAAGTCTACGGCTACGCGCGCGCGCGCCGCGTGATCTGGTCCGGACTCACTGCACTCGTGTTCGCCTCGATCATGGCCACCGTCGTCGTCAAGCTGCCGCCGGCCGCGGGCTGGCACGGCCAGGAGGCCTACGAATCGATCTTCGGCCAGACCCCGCGCATCGTGTTCGCCTCGATCACCGCGTTCTTCCTCGGCGAGTTCGTCAATTCGTATACTTTGGCAAAAATGAAATTGTGGACGAACGGCAACGCGCTCTGGTCGCGTATCATCGGCTCGACGATCATGGGCGAGGGCGTCGACTGTCTTGTGTTCTATCCGGCCGCGTTCCTCGGCGTCTGGGAAACCCAGCTCGTGATCACGGTGATGGTGTCGAACTACGTGATGAAGGTGGTCTGGGAAATACTCGCGACGCCGCTGACCTACCGCGTCGTGGCCGCGCTCAAGCGCGCGGAGCACGAGGACTACTACGATCGCGACACGCAATTCACGCCGTTCACGCTGCGCACCTGATTTCGACTCGCCGGCGCTGCGGCGCGTGCCCGTGACTACGAACGCAGGCGGCGCGCGATCGCCGGCTTGGACACGAGTGCGAACAGCAGGCCCGCGGCGAAGCCGGCGATATGCGTCCACCATGCGACCGGGCCGAACGCCGGGCCGACAAACGTGAAGGCGACCTGCAGCAACGCCCAGAAGCCGATCAGCAGCGGCGCCGGGATGCGCACGAATTCGAGGAACATGCCCAGCGGCAGCACGAGTCCGAGGCGCGCACGCGGAAACAGGCCGAGGTAGGCGCCGATGATCGCCGACACCGCGCCGCTCGAGCCGACGATCGGCGTGCTCGTGCTCGAAAGAATCAGTGCCGCGAGCAGGTTGGCGAAGGCGCCGCCGAGCAGGAACAGGAGCAGGAAGCGCCACGGCCCGAGCGCGCGCTCCGCGGGTACGCCGAAGATCAAGAGGAACAGCAGGTTGCCGACCAGGTGCAGCCAGCCGGCATGGATGAACAGCGCGGTGAACAGACGCAGCCAGCGCAGTTCCACGAGCTGCTGCAATGCCGGTGCGTTGGCGTCGAACAAGCGCGTCGGCACGGTGCCCCACTGGCGCAGGAACTGCCAGCGCGTCGCGTCCGCTGCGAGCACGAGCCAGAGAAACAGCGCGATGCAGGCCGCGAGGATCGCGAGCGTGGCCCAGGGCAGGGCCGATGGCCGCTTTCGGTCGACGGTGACGAACACGGCGCTCAGGAACCGGGCCGCGGCATCAGCATGCGCCGGCCGTGGAATTCGAGCACGAGCCCGCTCGGGCGAATCTCCACCAGCGTCACGCCGCGCACGTTCTCGCCCTCGGTCACGCGCGTTCCCTCGATGATGGCGAAGCGGCGCTTCGGATCGGGCGAGTAGACCTGCATCGTGATCGGCAGTGCGGGCAAGGCGTTGCGCACGTCAGGGGGCATTTCATCGATCGTGGGCACATCGTTTGCCGCAGCCGCAGGTGGCGCGGGGACCGCCGGAGCCGGGGTTTGTGCTGCCGGCGCTGGCGCGGCAACGGGGGCAGGCGGCGGCGCGGGCACGGGCGCGGCCACCGGCGCGGGCGAAGGAACCGGTGCGCGGGCGGGCGCTGGCGCGGGTACGGGGCTTGTCGATTCCTTTCTTGGCGACGGTGCAGGGATTGTCGCCTGCGTGGTTTGTGTCGGCGAGGAGGGTTTCGGTGGCAGCGGCCGCGGCGTGTTCGTGATGCCGGGCTCAGTCGCCGCTTTCGTCGTCGCCTTGACCGAAGCCGATTCGCCCGGCGCTGTGGCCGGTGCTTGCGCCGCGTGCTGGCGCAGGTAGCGCCAGCCGCCGGCGGCGCCGAGCGCGAGCACGACCACCACGGCCAGCAACGGCAGCGGGCTGCGCCGCCGCCGTGTCGCCGTGACCGGCGTGCCGAGGTTCGGCATCTCGCCGAGCCGGCGCTGCTGTTCGGACTTCTTCAGGGCTTCGAGGATCAGTGACATGGACTTGTCAACGGGTATATTTTTATCTTTCTGTACAAATGCGGCGCGCGTTCACTGCACGCTGCGAGTCAGGTGCGGGCCGGCCGGATCGAGCGCAGACAACGCGAACAGCGTCTCCGGGCCGACGATGCCGTCGGGCTTGATTCCGTAGGCGATCTGCAGCTTGCGCACGCGTTCGGCGAGGGCGTCGTCGAAAAATGCCGGGCCGGCGTCGGCAGCGCCGCCATCCATATGCGCGAGCTGGGCCTTGATCCAGGCCACGCCCGGGCCGGCGTCGCCGTTGTGCAACCGCGCCGGTACATCTGCCGGCAGACGCCACAACGCGATGAATTCGCCATCCCACACGCTGGCGAGATCATCCTTGCCGACGCGGAAACTCTCGCCGCCGAGATTGAGCTGCACCTGGTCGCCGGCCACGCCCTGGAGCAGTGCATACGCGCTCGCGTTCTGCCACTTGACCGGCAGGATCAGCGGCCGGTCGAAGCGGGCGAGCTGCGTGATCGCGCCATGTCCGCGCAGGCAGTTCATGCCGGGAAAGACCACGGCACGGCAACGTGCCGCGTCGCGCACCGAGGTCTCGGCCGACGTCGCCTGCCAGCGCGCGAGCAGTTGAGTCCACGCGGTCAGCTCGGAGTCGGAGGCATTCTCGGCGAGTTTGGCGAGTTTCTTCTCGGCCGGATTTTCCTGCGGCTTCGCCGGTTCGGCCGCGGCCGCCGTCGTCGTCGCGGTTGCGCTCGCGGCAGCCGCTGCGGCGGGCGGCGGAGTGGCAACGGCGGTCGGCACCGGTGCCGGCTGTTGCAACTGGTAGAAATACGCGGCTGCGCCGAGCGCGATCACCGCGCAGGCCGCGGCGGCCCACGGGCCGTAGTGGCGCAGGCGATAGCGCGTCGTGCCGGGCAAGGTCTCGTCGGCCGCGCGATCGACCAGGCGCTCGCCGATCGAATTTTGTTCGCGCGCGTAGCCGGCCATCAGCGCGCGGTCGCCGATGACGTTGATCAGGCGCGGCACACCGCCGGAACGCTTGTACAGCGCGCGCAGGCCGAGGCGCGAGAACGGCGAGCGCAGCGCGCCGGCGATCGCGAGGCGATGGCGCACGTAGGCTTCGGTCTCGTCGCGGTCGAGCGGCGTCAGGTGATAGCGCGCGGTGATGCGCTGGGCGAGCTGGCGCAGCTCCGGGTCGTTGAGCTTGTCGCGCAGTTCGGGCTGGCCGAGCAGGATGATCTGTAGCAGCTTCTGCGTCGGCGTTTCGAGGTTGGTCAGCAGGCGCACCTGCTCGAGCGATTCGGTCGACAGGTTCTGCGCCTCGTCGACGATCAGCACCACGCGCAGGCCCTGCGCGTAGGCGTCGAGCAGGTAGGCGTTGAGCGCATCGACGAGCGCCTTGAGGCTGCCCTTGCGATCGGTGGTGTCGATCTTGAGTTCGTCGCAGATCGATTCGAGCAGTTCGAGCGGCGACAGTTTCGGATTGAGCACGAGCGCGACACGCGTGTTCTCCGGCAGCTGTTCGAGCAATAGCCGGCATAGCGTGGTCTTGCCCGTACCGACCTCGCCGGTGAGCTGCACGAAGCCGCCGCTGCCGCCCTTGCCGATGCCGTACAACAGGTGCGCGAGCGCATCCCGGTGGCGCTCCGACAGAAAGACGTAGCGCGGATCAGGGGTGATCGAAAACGGGGCCTCTTTGAGGCCGTAGAACTCCAGATACATACAGCTACTTTACCTTGGGAACCCATAAAAGTTTCGTGCGTGAGCCGGCGGGGCGGGATTTCCCGTATGAAAGGGCGAGCCCGGGTGGGTGCTCGCCTGCAGGCGGGCATCCGGGAGTAGCATCGCCGGGCGTTCCTGTTTCGGTCTGATCCATCATCCAGAGGATTCCGCCATGTCCAGGTTCACGCTCTCCGCTATTGCCCTGACCTGCCTGCTGTTGCCGATCACCACCTTTGCCACCGGCACCGGCACCTGCACCTACAAGGACAAGAAACTGACCCTCGTCGACGGGGTGGTTTATCAGCGCCCCGATCACTTCGAGCCGAACAAGAAGGAAACCACGGTCGCACTCGCCTCGCTCAAGCTCGACCCCGGCAAGATCGCCGCGGCGAAGGATCCGGAAGACGCGGTACGCGAGCAGGTCTGGAAAGCCGACGACGGCGGCCAGGTGCGCATTACGCTCGGCGAGGGCGGCGTGACCGCGATCTACGCCTACCTGCCGCCCGGCGCCAATATCTCGCAATCGGGCACCGCGTTCGGCGATCTCAAGCTTTCGCGCAACGACGCCAAGGGCGTGGCCGGCCACTATACCCTCAAGGGCAAGGCCAGCGACGATCTGTCCTGCGATTTCGGTTTCGATCTCGCCTACGCCAAACCGGGCACGGCGGCGACATCGTCAGCGGCACCCGCCGCTGCGGCCGCGCAGGGCGGCAAGCCGATACCCGCCGGCGGCGGCGAGGCCGGCAAAGTGCTGCAGGCCAATCTCGCGGCGATGCAGAAGGGCGACGTCGACGCGATGCTCGCGACCGTGTCGAAGCAGCAGGCCGACCAGATGCAAGCGCAGCGCAAGGATGCGCAGTTTCCGGCGATGCTCGAAATGATGAAGGCATTTGCGCCGAAGAGCCTCACGGTTACCGGTGGCCAGGACTTCGGCGATCACGCCGAGCTGACCCTCGAAGGCGTCGAGCAGGGCGGTGGCAAATCGACCGGTACGGCGCAGATGGTCAAGGAAGGCGGCAAGTGGAAGGTACAGAAGACGTCGATGCAGTCGAAGGGCGGCTGACGCAGAGTTGCGGTTGGAGCGTTCCATCGGGCAAACGATGGAACGCCCTACCTATCAGCCTTCGGCTTTCGCAAGCCGTTCAGACGCCAATCCCGATTTGCGCCATCCGGCTGGCGGCACGCCGAATTCGCGCTTGAACGCGCGGTTGAACGCCGCTTCGGATTCGTAGCCGCTGTGTTCGGCGATGCGTGTGATCGCCTCGTTGCCCGAACGCAGCCGTTGTGCGGCCAGCGCCAATCGCCAGCGCATGAGGTATTGCATCGGCGGCTCGCCGACCAGCGCGGCGAAGCGCTCGGCCAGGGCCGAACGCGACAGCGCCGAGGCGCGCGCAAGTTCTTCCACGGTCCATGGCTTGGCCGGGTCGGCGTGCATCAGCGCGAGCGCGCGGCCGACGTGCGCGTCGCGTAGCCCGGCGAGCCAGCCGCGGCCCTCGGGCGGCAGGCTTTCGACGTAGCGGCGCATCGCCTCCACGAGCATGAGTTCGGCGAGCTTGGCCAGGGTCGATGCGGTGCCAGGGCTCGCATGCAAGGACTCGCGCACACCGGCCTGCAGCAGTTCGCGTAGCAGCGCCGCGGCGTGGCCGTCGCCGATCGGAATGCGCAGCATGCGCGGCAGCGCCTCGAACAGCGGCCGGCACATGCTGCGGCTGCAGAGCAGGTAGCCGCAGACGAAGCGCGTCGCATCACCGCCGCCGCCATAGCGGATCTGAATGAATTGCGGATCGTCGGTCACCTCGGCAGCGCCGGTGCCTTCGTCGCCGAGTGCGGCGATGTGCAAGTCGCTGCCCATCAGGTGGCGATCGTCCTGCGGAAACAGCACGAGATCGCCGGCGCCCGCTTCCACCATCTCGCCGGTGTCGCGCAGGCGCAGCTTGCAGCGCCCCTGCATGATGAAGTGGAAGAACACCATGTGCTCGGCCGGCGCTACCCGGTCGCGATAGATCGCCCAGCCGGACTCGCCGCGCACGCACCATGGCGCGGTGAATTCCGCGTTGAGAAAAACGGCGCCGTCCATGTGCACGGATTTGAGTACGTCGGAAAGCGCGTCCATGGAGTTTCGATCAAAGAGTTTCGATCAAGAACTGGAGAGTGTCGGCGAAGTTCCGCGCCGGCCCGAAGCGGATACTAGTGGCGTCGGGTGAAGGGGGCAATTCAACAGCCTGCGATCGCCTGCATCGGTGCTTGCCGCCGAAACCCTAAGCGCGTTCAACCAGAGGAACCTGCCATGAAAATTCTCGCCATCGCCGTGAGTCTGATGTTGACAGGCGCCGCCTGCGCCGCCGATACCGCCCCGTCATCCGCCACGCACCGCTACATGATCGAGCGCACTTTTCCGAAGGGCGCCCTCGACGGTCTCGATGCCCAGGCCAAGCAGAGCGTCAACGCGACCAACGCCAAGTTTGGCGTGACCTGGGTCACTTCGTATGCAAACGCCGACAAGACCAAGACGTTCTGTGTCTATGAGGGTCCGAGCGAACAAGCGGTGCGCGACGCGGCCGTGGCCAACAAGATTCCGGTCGACTCGGTTACCGAGATCCCGGTGACGCTTGAATCGAAGTAGCACGCTGCGCTGCGCCGTAGCGAACGAGGATAGAACATGAGTGCGAATCATCAAGGCCGCTGCTTCTGCGGCGCGGTGAAATTCACCGTCAGCGGCGAGCCCGTGGCTATGGGCTACTGCCATTGCGAATCTTGCCGCGCCTGGTCGGCCGGGCCGATCAACGCTTTCACGTTATGGCCGCCGGACGCGCTGAAGATCACTGCGGGCGCCGACAACATCGGCAGCTACGCGAAGACCCCGGCGAGCGAGCGCCAATGGTGCAAAACCTGCGGCGGCCACCTGTTCACCCACCATCCGGCGTGGAACCTCGTCGACGTCTATGCCGCAGTTATTCCCGATCTGTCATTCAAACCCGGCGTGCACGTGCACTACCAGGAGACGAAGCTGCGCATGCACGACGGCCTGCCGAAGATGAAAGACGTGCCAGCGGAGATGGGTGGGTCGGGCGTGGCGCTGGCGGAATAACGCTTGCGCTATGACCGCATTATTCGCCGAGCGCCGTAGGTTGGGGTGAGCTTGCGAACCCCAACAGACTGCCTCACCATCCTCCAATGCGCTACCGACGAGCGAACGTATCCGGCGGGACGTATTTTTTTACGGTGAATCTCGCCGATCGATCCAGCCGTTTGCTGGTCGATCGCATCGACGACTTACGCGCCAGCGTGCGCCTGGTTAAGCAGCGGCATCCATTCGAAATCGTCGCGTGGATCGTCTTGCCGGAGCACCTCCACGCGATCTGGACGCTACCGCAAGACGATGCGGATTACTCAACACGCTGGGCGTTGATCAAGGCAGGCTTTTCGCGGCGCATCGAACGCAGCGAGCCCATCCGGCCGAGTCGACGAGCGAAGGGCGAGCGCGGCCTGTGGCAACGGCGATTCTGGGAGCATCAGATTCGCGACGAAATCGATCTGCAGCGTCATATCGACTACGTCCATTTCAATCCCGTGAAACATGGACATACGTTGCGTGCCGCGGATTGGCGGTTCTCCTCAATTCACCGGTATATGCGCTTGGGCGATTTGCCGGGTGATTGGGCGGTAGCGGCGGAATAATGTTGGGGTTCGCTTTGCTCACCCCAACCTACTGGCTACGGGCTGTCAAATCACCTCGTCGGCATCGTTTCGCACGATACTTTCATGCCATCGATTTCCTGCGGCACCCAAGTGTTTTTGCTTTCATCGATTTGGTAGGCGATGTCATCTTTGCAAGCCTTCCGCATTTCCGCTGCCCGTGGATCGTCAATCTTAGGAAAAGCATAGGCGGTTTTGTAAACCTTCTCGCCATTTTTCATGATGTAGCTGGAAGGCGGCGCCACATAAGGTGGTGGCGTATAGGTCGAACTGGTGTGGCTTGATGATGAGTGACTAGAAATAAACACCAACGTTTTGAAGATAAAAAGCAGTACTCCGCTGAAAACGGCAAGTATGAGCATCGCCGGAATCGAAGCGATGGCCCACTTGACCATCAATTGCACAATCGACCAGAACGGCATATCGAAATCCACGACGACTACGGGCATCCTCGAGGGTTGTTCATTACTCGTACTCATCACTTTACCCCTTCGTTGACGGTTGAAAACAATTGCCTTTTTCGGCGCTTGATTCCCAGTAGCCGGGTTCCCGTAGGTTGGGGTGAGCACAGCGAACCCCAACGCAAGTGTTGCGCCTAGTGTTTGGGGTTCGCGTTCGCTTACCCCAACCTACGTCAACTAGGCATTTCTACTCGCCGAGGGTGAGCAGCGAAGCATTTCCCCCGGCCGCCGTCGTATTGATCGTCAACGTGCGCTCGGTGACGAAGCGCGTGAGGTAGTGCGGACCGCCGGCCTTCGGACCGGTGCCCGACAGCCCTTCGCCGCCGAACGGCTGCACGCCGACGACCGCGCCGATCTGGTTGCGGTTGACGTAGCAATTGCCGACCTTCGCGCGCTGCGCGATGTGCGCGATTGTCGAGTCGATGCGACTGTGGATGCCGAGGGTGAGGCCGAAGCCGGTCGCATTGATCGCATCGATGACTTTATCCAGCTCGTCGGACTTCCAGCGGATCACGTGCAGGATCGGGCCGAACACTTCCTTGGTCAGTTGCGACAGCGACTTCAACTCGTACGCGCGCGGCGCGAGGAAGGTGCCGTTCGCGGTCTCGTCGCCGAGCTTCACCTGTTTGATCAGTTTGGCTTCGGCGTCCATGCGTGCGGCATGGTCGGCGAGATTCTTGCGCGAGGGCTCGTCGATCACCGGGCCGACGTCGGTCGAGAGCAGGCCGGGATCGCCGACCTTCAATTCGTCCATCGCGCCGGCAAGCATGTGGATGACCTTGTCGGCGATGTCGTCCTGCACGAACAGCACGCGCGCGGCCGAGCAGCGCTGGCCGGCCGAGTCGAACGCGGAGGCGACGACGTCTTTCACCAGTTGTTCGGGCAGCGCGGAGGAGTCGGCGATTAGCGCGTTCTGGCCACCGGTCTCGGCGATCAGCGCGGCGATCTGCGCGTTGCGCGCGGCGAGCGTGCGATTGATCGTCCACGCGGTTTCGGTCGAGCCGGTCATGCACACGCCGGCGATGTCGGGCTTGGTCAGCAGTGCGTTGCCGATCATCGAACCCTTGCCGGGCAGGAATTGGAGCACGGCTTCAGGCACGCCGGCTTCGTGCAGCAGCTTGACCGCGGCGTGGCCGATCAGCACGGTCTGGTCGGCCGGCTTGGCGATCACCGCGTTGCCCGCGGCGAGCGCGGCGGCGACTTGTCCGGTGAAGATCGCGAGTGGGAAATTCCACGGGCTGATGCAGACGAACACGCCGCGACCGTGCAGCGAGAGCTGGTTCGACTCGCCGGTCGGGCCGGGCAGGTTCTCGGGCTGGAACAGTTTGCGCGCGATCGCCGCGTAGTAGCGGCACATGTCGGCGGCTTCGCGCACTTCCGAAATCGCCGCCGGCAGCGTCTTGCCGGCTTCACGCACGAGCAGGGCGACGAATTGCGCGCGACGCTGTTCGAGCAGATCGGCGGCGTGTTCGAGGATCTTCGCGCGCGAGGCGGCGGGCAGCGCGTCCCATGCGGGCTGCGCGGCGACCGCGTTGGTCAGCGAGCGATCGATCGTGGCCGCGTCCGCGTGCTGCATCGTGCCGAGTTTCTGGCGGCGATCGGCCGGATTGGTCACGTCCTGCCGCGGTTCTTTGGATTGCGCGCCAGGCACAAGCGGCGTTGCGGCCCAATCGGCCTTCACTGCGCCGACCGCATCAGCTAGCGCCTTCAATTCATTGTCGTTGCCGAAGTTCACGCCCATGGAATTTTTCCTTTGCTCACCAAACAAGCCAATCGGCTGAGGAATACGGGGATGCGGTTTGCTGGCGAAGCCGCGCACCACCTCGACCGGGTCGGCGACCAGATCCTTGATCGGCGTCGACTCGTCGACGATGCGGTTCACAAAGGAAGTGTTCGCGCCGTTTTCGAGCAGGCGGCGCACGAGATACGGCAGCAGGTCCTCGTGCGAACCGACCGGCGCGTAGACGCGGCAAGGCACGTTGAGATTCTTCTCGCCGATGACCTCGTTGTAGAGGTCGGCGCCCATGCCGTGCAGGCGTTGGAATTCGAACGGACGGCCCTTCGCGATGTGATGGATCGCCGCGATCGTGTGCGCGTTGTGCGTGGCGAAGGCCGGGTAAAACGCGGCCGGGCCGTGCTCGAACAGGCGCTTGGCACAGGCGAGGTAGGACACGTCGGTATTCGGTTTGCGCGTGTACACCGGATAGCCGGCGTGGCCGCCTTCCTGCGCGCGCTTGATTTCCGAGTCCCAGTACGCGCCCTTGACCAGACGCACGCAGAAGCGGCGGCCGGTCTTTTTCGCTTGCTCGGCAAGCCAGTCGATCACAAATGGCGCGCGCTTCTGGTAGGCCTGCACGGCGAGGCCGAAGCCCTGGTAGCCGTCGAGCGACGGGTCTGCATGCACAGCCGCGATCAGATCGAGCGAGAGCTCAAGCCGGTCGGCCTCTTCCGCATCGACGGTCAGGCAGATGCCCTGCGCCTTCGCGAGTTGCGCGAGCGCGAGCAGCTTCGGCGCGAGTTCCTCATGCACGCGTGCGCGCTTGCCGACTTCGTAGCGCGGATGCAGCGCCGAAAGCTTGATCGAGATCGACGGCGCGTCGAGGATGTCCTTAAACGGCCCGCGCGCGCCGAGCGCCTTGATCGCATCGACGTAGGCCTGGTAGTAGCGCTCGCCGTCGGGCGTGGTCAGCGCACCTTCGCCGAGCATGTCGTAGGAATAGCGGTAGGCGCGGTTTTCCTTCTCCTGGGCACGATCGAGACCTTCCTTGATCGTGCGGCCCATGACGAATTGGTGGCCCATGATGCGCAT
>Ga0207647_10004035_pt1 | contig 10938 bp, 9 predicted proteins | sample KBSCornC2_FD_184295 | JGI IMG/M metagenome (GOLD analysis project Ga0207647, IMG submission 184295) | Corn rhizosphere microbial communities from Kellogg Biological Station, Michigan, USA - C2 (SPAdes) (version 2) | ecosystem: Host-associated > Plants > Roots > Rhizosphere ...
GCCGCGTTGACGGCGAACGGCTTCGCCGTCGAGCTGCTCGACGACGCCGCCGCCGCGCGTACCCGCGTCAAGGAGCTGATACCGGAGGGCGCGAGCGTGTTCACCGGAGCGAGCGAGACGCTCCGCCTGTCCGGCATAGATGAGGACATCAACGCCAGCGGGCGGTACGACTCCGTCAGGCGACGCGGCATGGCCCTGGACCGCGCCACCCAACTGGACGAGATGTGGCGGCTGATGTGCACACCCGACGTCGCCGTGGGCAGCGTCGCCGCGCTCACCGAGACCGGCTCCCTCGTCGCCGCCTCGGGCAGCGGAAGTCAGCTGCCCGCCTACTCCGGCGGCGCCGGCCGCGCGATCTGGATCGTCGGAGCACAGAAGGTGGTTCCCGACCTGGGCACCGCGCTGCGCCGCGTCGAAGACCACGCCCTCCCACTGGAAAGCGCCCGTACCCGGGAGGCTTACGGGTGGCCCAGCGCCGTCAACCGCCTCCTCATCCTCAACGCTGAACCCCGCCCCGGCCGCGCCACCGTCCTGCTCCTCCGCGAAGCCATCGGCTTCTGAACGAGGCGGGGAATGGGCTAAGACGGCACCAGGCCGCTGACAACCGTGGGCAGGTCCGCGGGGACGCCACCCTCGATCAACGCGGCCAAGGCGGCGGTGTCGAGGTGTTGCTCGATCAGGTCGGCGAGCACGTCGTAGCGGCGTTCCCGCACGGCGGCGAAGCTTACGTCGGGCGCGGGGGTGAAGTCTCGGCCCGTACGGGCGGCCAGGTCACGCAGGAACGCGCGCCGGAAGGCGTACGCCGGCGAGAGCAGCCAGTCCGGGAGCAGCTCGCGCACGTCAGCCCGGGTAGGAGGGCAGGACTGGCGCGTCGGCCAGGCGCGGCGCGACGCGGTCCTTCGCCGAGAGCAACGGCTCGGTCAGTGGCCAGGGGATGGCGAGCTCCGGATCGTTCCAGGCGATGGCCCGCTCGGACTCCGGGGCATAGAGCTCGGTGCACTTGTAGAAGAAGTCCGCCGAGTCGCTGAGGACGCAGAATCCGTGCGCAAAACCGGGGGGAATCCACAGCTGCCGCGCGGTGCTCTCGCTCAGCTCGAGGCCGACCCAGCGACCGAAGCGAGGAGATCCCCGCCGCACGTCGACCGCGACGTCCCACACCACGCCCCGCAGGACCTGGATCAGCTTCCCCTGCGCCTTCGGCTCCTGGAAGTGCAGGCCACGGAGCGTTCCCCGGAGCGAGCGAGAGAGATTGTCCTGGACGAACGGTCCGTGGATGCCCGCCTCCGCGTAGCGCCGGGAGTGGAAGGACTCGTAGAAGAAGCCGCGTGAATCGCCGTGGACCTTCGGGTCGACGATCAGGACCTCGGGGAGCTCGGTGGGCGTGATCTTCATCGTTTGACCGGGTGTAGCCTCGCGCGCCGACCATGGCCACTCCAGATCCCGACGCCGTCGCGCAGGTGCAGCGTGCGAACTGGTACCACTCCTTCGAGGTCCTTCCGGGGCTCGTGACACCCGGGAAACGGCCTACGAACGCGCGCTCGAACCTCGAGCGCTTCAAGCTCCCGGAGAGCCTCACCGGGAAGCGGGCTCTGGACATCGGCGCGCTCGACGGTCCCTACTCCTTCGAGCTGGAACGCCGGGGCGCCCGCGTCGTCGCCATGGACATCCAGGACCCGGACCACACGGGGTTCAACACCGCGAAGCGCGTCCGGCGCTCGTCGGTCGAGTACATCCAGGGGAACGCGTATGACCTCGCCAGGCTGACGACCGGCAAGTTCGACCTCGTCTGCTTCCTGGGCGTCTACTACCACATGAAGCACCCGCTGCTCGCCTTCGAGCAGATCCACTCCGTCCTCGCCGACGACGGCCTCCTCGCCTTCGAGGGCGAGTGTCTCCTCAACCACGGGGAGGTTCCGGGCGCCCCCGGCGCGAGCCGTGCGGAGCTGGTGCGGGCGATCGCGACCTCGGACCTGCCGCTCACCCTCTTCTACGCGACGACCTACAAGGACGACCCGACCAACTGGTTCGTGCCGAACCTGGCGTGCGTTCGCCAGTGGATCGAGGCCTCGGCGCTGGAGCTGGTGAGCTGGGGAACCGAGGACTCCCACCCCTTCCAGCGCATGTACGGCACGGCGAGGAAGCGGAGGGGCGCCAAGATCGAGCCCGACAACCCGGTCTGGTAGACGGACGGTCGCCGTCACCCGATGGCGCCCCGGTTCTCGACGAGATCGAGGAGGTAGCGGCCGTAGTCGTTCTTGCGCATGGGCTCGGCGAGCGCACGGACCTCGGCCGCACCGATGTAGCCCATGCGGAAGGCGATCTCCTCGATGCAGGCGATCTTGAGACCCTGCCGTCGCTCGACGATCTCGATGAAGGTCGACGCGTTCTGCAGCGACTCGTGGGTGCCGGTGTCGAGCCAGGCGAATCCGCGGCCGAGAACCTGGACGTGGAGATCGCCCGCCTCGAGGTAGGCGCGATTGACGTCGGTGATCTCCAGCTCGCCGCGGGCGGAGGGCTTCAGCCTCGAGGCGATCTCGAGCACGCGGTTGTCGTAGAAGTAGAGCCCGGTGACCGCGTAGTTCGAGCGCGGAGCCTTCGGCTTCTCCTCGATCGAGCGTGCCTTCCCCTGCGGGCCGAGCTCCACGACTCCGTACCGCTCCGGATCGCGGACGTAGTAGGCGAAGACGGTGGACCCGGTCGTGCGCGCCACCGCAGCCTTGAGGTGCCCGCTCAGCCCCTGGCCGTAGAAGATGTTGTCACCGAGGACGAGCGCGACCCGGTCGTCTCCCACGAAGCTCCGCCCGATGACGAAGGCCTGCGCCAGACCTTCCGGGTGCGGCTGCTCGGCGTACTCGAAGCGGAGCCCCCACTGCTGTCCGGTGCCGAGGAGCTCGCGGAAGCGGGGAAGGTCCTGCGGGGTGGAGATGACCAGCACGTCGCGGATGCCCGCGAGCATCAGGGTGCTCAGCGGGTAGTAGACCATCGGCTTGTCGTAGATGGGCAGCAGCTGCTTGCTGACCACGCGGGTCAGCGGGTACAGCCGCGTCCCCGAGCCTCCGGCGAGGATGATCCCCTTCACTCCCGTCCCTCCACCTCGGCCCTGAACTGCTCCAGCGAGGCCCGCAGTCCGAGCGGTCGGGCCTGGAGCGCGCCGAGCGCCTTGTCCACCCGCAGCCCGCTCCGCGGCGGACGGGGGCTGGCCATGCCCGCCTCGGCGAGCGTGCTGGGGATGAGCAAGCGGCGATCGAGACCGAACACGTCCACCAGAGCTTCCCCGAACTGCATCCGGTTGACCACCTCGGCTCCGGCCACGTTCCAGACGCCGGACAGACGGCGCTCGGCGAGCTCGGCGAGCTGCTCGGCGACGTTGAGGGCCAGCGAGGGCGATACGTACTGATCCACGAAGAGGCGCGCCGTCCTCCCCTCGCGGAGCGTGCCCAGGAGCCAGCTACCGAAGTTTGGACGCTGCGAGGGCGGATACCCGTAGACCACCGCGGTGCGCGTGATGGCCCAGCTCCCGGCGAGCAGCCGCACGCACTCCTCTCCCAGCCACTTGGTCCGGGCGTAGACACCGCTCGGGTTCGGCCGCGCCTCCTCGCCGTAGGGCCCGTCCTGTCCGTCGAAGACGTAGTCGGTGGAGACGTGGACGAGGTGCGCACCGGCCTCCCGGGCATGACGGGCGACGTGCGCGGCGGCGAGGGTGTTGGCGGCCCAGGCCGCGTCTGGGTTCCGCTCGCACGCGTCGACCTCGGTCATGGACGCGGTGTTGACCACGACCTCGGGGCGCGCACCGGCGAGCGCGCCCGAGACGCTCTCCGCGTCGGTCAGGTCACAGCTCAGGTACTCGTAGTCGCCCACCGTGCGGCGCTCGCCCCGGGCGACCGCGGTGACCACGTGCCCCTGGACCACGAGGAGCCGGCAGAGGCGGCTGCCCACGAGGCCGTTGGCTCCGGTGACCGTGATCCGCATGGGCGCGACGCTAGCCCCCGAGCCGGCCGCGATACTGGCTCTCGTAGTACTGGCGGTAGGCGCCGCTCTTCACGTGCTTCCACCAGTCGGGATTGTCCACGTACCAGCGGACCGTGGCCTCGAGGCCTTGCCGGAAGGTGCGGCGAGGGGTCCAGCCGAGCTCGGTGCGGATCCGGCTCGGATCGATCGCGTAGCGCCGGTCGTGTCCGGGGCGGTCCTTCACGAAGCGGATCAGGGTCTCCGGCTTCCCGAGGGCCGCGAGCAGCATCCGCACCAGGTCCACGTTGGGATGCTCGGCCCCTCCGCCGATGTTGTAGACCTGCCCTGCCCTCCCTCGCTCGAGCACTGCCACCAGCGCGCGGCAGTGGTCCTCGACGTGGAGCCAGTCCCGAACGTTGCCTCCGTCGCCGTAGACCGGGAGCGGCTCGTCGTGCAGCGCGTTCACCACCATCAGCGGGATGAGCTTCTCGGGGAACTGGTAGGGGCCGTAGTTGTTGGAGCAGCGGGTGACGACCACGTCCATCCGGAAGGTGTGGTGGAACGCCAGCGCCAGGAGGTCCGCCGCGGCCTTCGAGGCGGAGTACGGGCTGGAGGGCTGGATGGGCGACGTCTCGGTGAACGCCCCGCTGGGCCCGAGCGAGCCGTAGACCTCGTCGGTGGAGACCATGACGAAGCGGCGAACCTTCCGCCGGTGACAGGCCTCGAGCAGCACCTGGGTCCCGAGCACGTTCGTCCGGACGAAGAGCTCCGGACCGAGGATGGAGCGATCCACGTGGCTCTCGGCGGCCAGGTGCAGCACGGCCTCGATCCCGTGCTGGGCGAGCAGGTGGTCGACCAGCTCGCGGTTGCCGATGTCTCCGCGGACGAAGACGTGCCGGTCGTCCTTCTCGAGATCCCTCAGGTTCTCCAGGTTTCCGGCGTAGGTCAGGAGATCGAGGTTGACGATGGTCCAGTCCGGCCGCTCGGACCGGAGGTGCCGCACGAGGTTGGAGCCGATGAAACCGCAACCACCTGTGACGAGGACGTTCATCGTGGGGAGGATCGGACTGGCTGGACGGGCACCGCGCGCGGGGAGACTCTACCTTGGGTATCTCGATGGACCCAGCGGAAGGGGAGCGCGCACGAAGGGAAGCGGCCGTGAGGGCCGGGACGACCGACCTCACCCGCTGGGTGGACGAGACGCAGTACGAGACGGGGTGGCAGCCCCGCGCCGGACGCGCCGTGGAGCTGGCGAGCGGCTCGCGCTGGTTCTGTGACGTCGGGTGCGGACCGCAGCGGCTCCGCGCGCTCCTGCCTCCCGGGTCGATCTATCTCCCCGCGGACCTCCGGCGCTGGACGCCCGACACCGCGGAGATCGAGCTGAACGCCGGACGCCTGCCGGTCGAGTACCTCGACCTGAGCGACGCCTGCTTCCTGCTCGGAGTGCTCGAGTACCTCCTGGACCTGGAGGGATTCCTGCGCGCCCTCTCCGCGCACGTGGACCGGGTCGTCTTCTCCTACAACCCGGCCGAGCTCGTCCCTGACGACCGCCCGGCGATGGGCTGGCTCAACGCGCTGACCACGGCGCAGCTGAGGGAGGCTGTCCGTCGCGCCGGGCTGAGGCTGGAGCACCTGGAGCCCTTCGGGACGACGCAGGTCCTCGGGTGTGCCCGCGGCCGACGCTCCAGGCTCGCACGGACCCTCCTGCCGCTCCGGCGCGTGCGCTTCTCGGTGGGCCGGGCGGCGTCCCCCGGCTCCTGAACGAGCACGGCTCACTTCCGGGCGAGGAACACGAACTGCGGGTCTCCGAGGTGTCCGTGCTCCCGCGACCAGTACTCCAGGGCGAGCGCGCTCCGGAAGCCCGCCCCCGACAGATCGCGGAGCAGGTCCCAGCCGAAGAGGCGGTAGGCGAGCGCCCCTCCGTCGGGGTCCACCGGATTGCCGTGGTACTCCGGCTCGAGGAGGTGCTCGAGGGTCCCGTCCTCCCGGTGCCGCGCACGGACGAGCGTCTCCGGGCGCTCGGCGCGGAACGGCGCGGTGAAGAGGAAGGTGCCACCCGGGGTGAGGACACGGTGGGCCTCGGCGAGGGACCTCCGGTGGTCCGGGACGTGCTCCAGGACGTCGAAGCTGAGCACGTGGTCGAAGCTCTCGTCGGGGAACGAGAGCGCCTGGAGATCCTCGTGCCGAACGCCGCGGACGAGATCCCCGGAGCGGTGCTCGCCCGGGAAGTACTCGCTCCCCACGATGGACGGATGCCGCTCCGCCAACCACTGGTAGGTCGGGGTGACGCGCTCGGTGAGGTAGATCCGTGCTTCGCGGGTGGGCTCGCACTCCTGCTGGAAGAGCTTGAGCGAGGCGCGCAGGCGGTTGTTCAGACCGCACCGGCGGCAGGCGAGGTGCTCGCGCCAGTTGGGGATGAGCTTCCCGTCCCCCGTGCGGTCCTCGGCGTACTCGAAGCCGACCTGGAACTCCGTCGGCTCCACGCAGAGGTCGCAGGTGCCACGGATCCAGAACGCCTTCTCGCTCCGGGGAAGGAGCGCGAGCTCGATCTCCCGACGGGCGGCGGCCAGCTCGGGAGGACGTGCGGCGAAGCCGGAAGCACCACGCATCCGCGCGATGGGCAGATGGGCCGTCGGCGTCGCCTCCCGCGCGCGAGCCGCCTGCACGGCGGCCGGCGTGTGGAGGTTCTCGCCCTTGGCTCCGCTCCAGCTGTAGCCGTAGGGCAAGGTCTTGTAGTGCGCGTGGCCGTTCACCGCGAGCCGGTGCTCGTAGTGGGCGAGCACCGCCGAGAGCTCGCCGATGTTGCGACGGTTGAAGACCGCGGTGTGCCGGGAGAACACGCTGGGCGAGCCGATCACCGCGCCGCTGAAGTGCGCGAAGCGCAGCTCCTCCCCGTTCACCAGCCATCGGTCGCCGTCGCGGCTGACCCGGCGCTGCGACAGGTTCCAGTAGGCCACGTCGTAGCCCGGGTGCCGCAGGACGTGGACCCGGTCGATGAACGCCGGAAGCAGGTCCGCCCACTTCTGATCCACGAAGAGACCGGCCGCGAGATCGATGACGCACAGCCGCTCGAGCCGCCGGCCCCACCACGAGACCACCCGCCGCGCCTGGGGCGTGTCCCGGATCGCGCAGAAGCCGAGGTTGTAGACCCCGTACTGCAGGAACTTCTGGTCGTCGAACTCGGCGAACTCAGCGGGCTCGGTGATGTGGGGCGTGAGCACCGCGTCGGCCCCGCGGGCGAAGGCGTCCTCCACCTCCGACAGCCGGCTGGTCACGATGATGTCGGGATCGAGGTAGATGACCGGCGCGCCGGGGTGGAGATCGAAGAGCGCGAGGAACACGAACGGCTTCACCGCCGTGTTGAGCTCGGTGATGTTGTAGTTCTCCTTCATCCACTCCCAGTTCGGGATCCCCAGCTGCTCCATGCGGAGGATCTGGAATGGGAACTGCTCCAGGTCCAGCCCGTCGGCGACGTCGCACAGGGCCACGTAGAAGCGGAGGTTGTCCGTCACCCGGTCCAGCGACTCGTGGAGCGCGAGGGCGTGCGCGAGGAAGTTCTTCGCGCAGATGGTGAAGACGATCGTCTCCCCCGGGCGGGTCCTGGCCGCGCTCATGCCGAACCGTCCCGGCTCCGCCCTGAGTCGCCCTTCCGGCCGCCCGGCTGGCGAAGGGTGTCGCCCGCCGCGGGCAACCCCAGCCGCTTCAGCATACCCTCGATGCGCGCCCGAGCCGCCTGGAGCGAGTAGTTCTCCACCGCGAACCGCGCCGCGGCGTCCGACATCCGGGTCCAGGCCACCTCGTCCTGCAGCAGCGAGACGATCTGGGCCGCGAAGTCGTCGGGGGCCTCGGCCACCGCCACGATCTCCCCGGGGACGAGCTTCATGCCCTCGACCGCGAGCGGCGTCGCCACGCAGGGGACGCCGTTGGCGAGGCTGGACCCGATCTTCCCCTTCACCCCGGCCCCGTACCGGAGCGGGGCGACGGTGAGCCGGACCGTGCTGAGGAACTCGTCGATGTCCTTCACGTACCCGACCAGGCGCACCGAGGACGACGCGAACCGGGCGAAGCTCGCGGGCATGTCCGCCCCGACGACGCTGAACCTGGCGGTGGGCAAGCGGGTGAGCACTCGCGGCCAGATGTCCGCGAGGAAGTACTCGACGGCGTCGATGTTCGGCCGGTGGAGGTATCCGCCGACGAAGCAGAGGCCCTCCCGTGCCGAGAAGGGTTGCCGGCGCCCGGGGCAGTCGAGGATCAGCGGCAGCGTCATCACCTCCGCGCCGGGGATCTCGCGGCGCAGGAGGTCGTGCTCGAAGTCCGAGACCACGATGGCCAGATCGGCGCTCCTTGCGACGTAGAGCTCCCGCTCGCGCATCGCATAGGCGTCGTTGAGCGCGCGGCGGTCACCGGAGAGCCGGGCCTGGCGCTCCTCGCGAAGGAAGTGGAGGTCCACGGTCTCGAAGACGATCTTCGCTCCCGGGCAGTCGCGCCGGACCGTCTCGTAGTGGCGGCCTCCGGAGTAGACGCGGAAGAGCATGGCCAGCGAGAAGCCGTGCCCCTCGGTGGCGAGGAAGGCCTCGAGGTCGCCGATCTCGCTGTTGGGCAGGCACCGCACGCCGGCGGCGGTCAGCGCATCGGCGTAACGGCTCGATTCGTGGGCCTCGGCGTCGGCGTGGAAGCTCACCTGCCACCCGAGGTCCAGGAAGAGGTCGATCAGGAAGCGAGCGGTGACCGAGCCCGAGTCGCGGTCCGGCCTCGGGTAGACGCTGTCGATGAACAGCACCCGCGGCCCCACCGCGTTTCGGACGCCGCGCGGGAGCGGCCGCAACGGGGCCGGCGCCATCAGGCCCCCGCCCTCTCCCGTGCCCACCGCCGGCATCTGGCCCGAGGCTCCGGCCGCCGACGGCCGGCGCCCCTCGGCCCTCCCGTAGCGGAAGTAGTGGGCGAAGGGCTCGAGCCCGCTCCTGGCCACGTCCGGGTACGTCGTGAGGTACCAGCGAGGGTCGAAGTCCGGGTTGGGCCGCCGGCCCTCGTGCTGTCCGAAGCGGAGGTAGTGGACGAGCGGGTTCATCCCCGAGCGCGCCACGTCGGGATTCGTCTGGAGGTACCAGCGGGTGGCGAAGAACGGAGAGGGGTCGCGACCCTCCGCGGCGCCACCGCCGAGGTAGTCGGCGAACGGATCGCTCCCGGCGAGCCCCTCGGCGTGGGTGTCCCGGTACCAGGCGGCGTCGAACAGCGGGGAGCCGGCGAGCAGCCTGCGCTCCGCTCCGAGGGAGGGCACCAGGCTCGTCCCCAGCCGCACCACGCGGCGGCCCACCTTCACCGCGGCGCGCGCGCCGGGGACGCCCGCCAGGCTTCGACGGATGACCGGGGTGCTCCGGCGCCGGAGCTTCCCCGCGAGCTTCCACGCCGCGAGGATGGGGTGGGAGCGTTCCAGCTTCCGGGAGATCTCGCGGAGCTCGGTCTCGACCGCCGCGAGGCGACCGACCTCGGCCTCGGCGCTGCCGAGCCGCACCCGGAGCGTGTCGACCTCCGCGTCCAGCGACGCCACCGTCTTCTCCTTCGCGCGAAGGAGCTGCTCCAGGCCCTCGATCCGGCCGGCGTTCTCCGAGAGCTCGGCGGCCCTGGCCGTGGCGGTCTCCTGCGCGCGGCGGAGCTCGGTGGAGCGAGCCTCGAGCGCTCCCTGCGCAGTGGTGAGCTCGTCGGTCCGTTGCTTCAGCCGCGACTCGAGCTCGCGTGAGGCCGTCGCGAGCGTCTCGACGTTCCGGAACAGCGCCTCGATCCGTCGCGCGCTCCAGCGCTGGGGCGCGTCGCCCACCTCGTGACCGGAGAGCTCGCCGGTCCTGCGCTGGAGGTCGGTCCACTGGCTGAGCCGGCGGGAGAGGTCGTCGGCCGCGGGCTGTCCGCGCCACTCGTGCTGGAGCACCCGCATCGCCGCCTCGGGCCGGATCGCGAGCGGCGCCGAGGCCAGCAGCGGCCAGAGCGGGGGAAGGCGCAGGGCCGGCCGGATCCGCTCGGCGTGCACCGCCCGTCCACTCGCGAGGTCGGGCGCGAAGACGTCCCCGATGGAGAGCGAGGCGGCCAGGTCCGCCCACTTGAAGGGGAGATCCAGGTGCCCGTTGTTCCAGAACGCGAACGGCCTGCCGTACCCGGCGGCGATCACCGCGGCGTGCATGGCGCCGGCGAGCACGAACTCGGCCGAGGCGACCTGATCGATGAAGGTGTGGAGGGCCTGCCTGCTCGGGGGAAGCGCGGCGCGGAGGACGTCGTCGCACCCGGTGAGCGCGAGGATCTCGTCGTCGCTGCGAGGGTCGAGGATGTGGGGGACGCAGATCGTCCGCCCGGTCGTCACCGGATCCGGCCGGTGCTCGTGGAGGGCCGGAACCAGGAAGGCCGAGTCGCCCACCGGGACGGCGTCACCCAGCCGCAGGGCCGACCGGCTGAGCGGCCCCCGGACCGCGAAGATCTCGGAGCGCGCCTGGTTCTCGGCGCCGAGACCGTTCTCGGAGCGCATGCCGCAGCCCCAGAACACCAGGCGATCGTCGAGCGCATCGACGCCCTCCCGCCGTGGCGGGAAGAACATGTCGTCGATGACGCTGCCGATGAGGTGCACACCCTCACAGCGGACGGTCACCGGAAGGAAGAGCTCCTCCAGCAGGAACTCGGTCAGGTAGTCCCCGAAGTTCTGGCGATTCCCGATTCCGGGCCAGTACCGAACGAGCTGTCGCACGACTCCCTTCCGACGGATCTCCGCGCTGGACACAACTGCCCCCCCGGTCGGGGCGTCCTTACGCGTCGAGGGGTGAACAGGTCAAGGCGCCGCGCTCACCAGCCGTGGATCGAGCCAGAGGATCCAGTCGCCGCCACCGGTCCTGCCCGGGTCGTTCCCGGTGCGGAACGTGATGCTGCACCGGGGGACGTCGCGGCATGCGTCGAGCGGCACGATCGCCAGCCGGTAGTCGTCGGTCGGCTCGAGCTCCGCGGTCCACTGTC
>Ga0207647_10004036_pt1 | contig 10938 bp, 10 predicted proteins | sample KBSCornC2_FD_184295 | JGI IMG/M metagenome (GOLD analysis project Ga0207647, IMG submission 184295) | Corn rhizosphere microbial communities from Kellogg Biological Station, Michigan, USA - C2 (SPAdes) (version 2) | ecosystem: Host-associated > Plants > Roots > Rhizosphere ...
GACCAGCTGTGGCAACTCACGCTGTCGCCCAACGGCGTGCCCGGCGGCTATCGCGTGCCGCGCTGAAATCGGGTGAAACGGTGAAATGTGAGCCGCCCGTCCTGCGCTCCCGGCGCTGTGACGCTCACATTTGCAGTTCGGCCGCAACCTTCCGCACCCGCCGTGACCAGCTGTGGCAACTCACGTTGTCGCCCAACGGCGTGCCGGGCGGTTATCGCGTGCCGCGGTGACGGCGTCAGAGCGGGCAGGCGCGGCTGGACACTCTCCCGCAGATGTCCACTTTCATGCCGGAGTCCACACAAGTGACCGCGCAGACGCGTTTGCGGCACGCGCCGCGTCATCTCCCCAATTCCGGAAATGGCCCCAATGATTACTGCGCTGCTACGCGGACTGCGGTGCGTTGCCACCCGCCGGCCGACCGAGTGCCCGCTTCAGGGCATGTGACAGGCGATTGCCGCCCGCACGCGCGACGATCATCGTGTAATTGTCACGCGGCCCGCGCGCCTCGATGAGCGCAAGGCAGGCGTCGGAAAATTGCCGCGGCCTGCGCGAGTCCCGCGCGACACCCGACAAGTCACTCGGTTCGAGCATGGCATACGCGCCGTCGGTGGCCTGCACCAGCCAGTCACCGGCGATCACCTCGCGCCGGATTTCCTGCACCACCGGCTGGCCCGGGATACCGATGGCGCTCTCCAGGATGTATTTGCGCGGATAACTCGCGAGGTCGGCCGGCGAGAGGCGCCCTTCCTTGAACAGGCGCTGCGCTTCAGAATGGTCTTCGGTCAACTGCTCCACGCCATCGCGTCCAACCATGTAGAGCCGCGAATCCCCGCAGTGCGCGGCCACAAGTTCGCCACTGCGCAAGGCCATCACGGTCAGCGTGGTCGCCATCGAACGGTCTTCGACGCTTCGCTGCTGCAACGCCCGCAGGCCGCGATGGCTCTCCCGCACCAGCCCGGCGAGTTCCGCGGCGCTGATGTCCGGGCGCACCGCGTGCGACTTCATGAAGTCCACGACGTAGTTGGACGCGCGGTCGCCTCCACCCATTCCACCGAGTCCGTCCGCCACGGCGGCGAAAAACGTGTCGCCCGCCCACCAGAACGCGTAGCTGTCCTCGTTGGTCTGGCGCGCTCCTATTTTCGAGAATGCCGCCGCGTTGCCGATCACCGTAGCTCTCCGGGTCCGCTTCCCACTGGCGCGGCCGCCGTCATCCATGCGTCCTGCGGATGCCGGCTTTCTCCGGAATCATTCGGTGGATCGCGGCGGCGATTACGCGCCGCCGCAGGTCGCGCGACAGCCATGGCGGATTGTGAGGTGGTGTTTTTCGAATGATCGTAGCCGAACGCGTGCATTGAGGCGCGCGCGCCACGACAATTCCGGAATCGAAACTCGATCCCGATCCGATCCGGGAATTACGGACATCATGGCTCCCCTGCAATCCAACTTCGAACAAATCCCGCTGCGCGAGTACGCCGAGCGCGCGTACCTCGACTATTCGATGTACGTGGTGCTGGACCGCGCGCTGCCCTTCATCGGCGATGGGCTGAAACCGGTGCAGCGGCGCATCGTGTATGCGATGAGCGAGCTGGGCCTCGCCGCGACCGCGAAACCGAAGAAATCCGCGCGCACGGTCGGCGACGTGATTGGCAAGTTCCATCCGCACGGCGACAGCTCGGTGTACGAAGCGATGGTGTTGATGGCGCAGCCGTTCTCGTACCGCTATCCGCTGATCGACGGCCAGGGCAACTTCGGTTCTTCCGACGACCCCAAATCGTTCGCCGCGATGCGTTACACCGAATCACGCCTCACGCCGATCGCCGAATTGCTGCTCAGCGAATTGCCGATGGGCACCGTCGACTGGGCGCCCAATTTCGACGGCACGCTGAAGGAGCCGTCGTGGCTGCCGGCCCGGATGCCGCACGTGTTGTTGAACGGATCCACCGGCATCGCGGTTGGCATGGCCACCGACATCCCACCGCACAACCTGCGCGAAGTCGCTTCCGCATGCATCCATCTGCTGGACGAGCCGTCCGCCAGCGTCGCGGAACTTTGCGAACACATCAAGGCACCGGACTTTCCGACTTCGGCGGAAATCATCACGCCGCGCAGCGAGTTGATGGCCATGTACGCGACCGGCAACGGCTCGGTGCGCTGCCGCGCGGTGTACACCGAGGAACGCGGCAACGTCGTACTGACCGCGCTGCCGCACCAGGTCTCGCCCGCGAAGATCATCGAGCAGATCGCGGCGCAAATGCGCGCGAAGAAACTGCCGATGCTGGAAGACCTGCGCGACGAATCCGACCACGAGAATCCGGTGCGGCTGGTGCTGATCCCGCGCTCGAACCGCGTGGATGTCGACGCAATGATGCAGCACCTGTTCGCGACCACCGATCTCGAAAAGAGCTTCCGCGTCAATCTCAACATGATCGGGCTGGACGGCCGCCCGCAGGTCAAGACGCTCAAGCAAATCCTGGAAGAGTGGCTGCGTTTCCGTGGCGACACGGTGACGAAGCGCCTGCAGCACCGGTTGGAAAAAGTCGAGCGCCGCCTGCACCTGCTGGAAGGCCTGCGCATCGCGTTCCTGAATCTGGACGAGGTGATCCGCATCGTTCGCCACGAGGACGAGCCTAAGCCGGCGTTGATCAAGCGCTTCAAGCTTTCCGAGGAGCAAGCCGACTACATCCTCGAAACGAAACTGCGGCAACTCGCGCGACTCGAGGAAATGAAGCTCGACGCCGAGCGCGACGCGCTGGAAGAGGAACGCGCGAAGATCGAAGTGACACTCGGCTCGAAGGCGCGCCTGAAGACGCTCATCAAGCAGGAGCTGAAAGCCGACGCCGAAAAATACGGCGACGCGCGCCGTTCGCCGCTGGTCGAACGCGCCGTGGCGCAAGCGCTGGACGAAAGCGAGCTGGTCGTGTCCGAGCCGGTCACCGTGGTACTGAGCGAAAAAGGTTGGGCACGCGCGGCCAAGGGCCATGACGTCGATGCCGCGGACCTTTCCTACCGCGAAGGCGACCAGTACCTCGTCAGCGTGCGCGGCAAGAGTTCGCAACAGGCGGTCTTCATCGATTCCACCGGCCGCAGCTATTCGACGCCGGCGCATACCCTGCCCTCGGCACGCGGCAATGGAGAACCCCTGACAGGACGCTTCACGCCGCCAGCCGGCGCGCGCTTCGACGCCGTCGCGATCGGCGACAACGCCACGAAATTGATCCTCGCGACCGATGCCGGTTACGGATTCCTGACGCGCTTTGAAGGCCTGCTCGCCAACAAGAAGGCCGGCAAGCAGGTCATCAACATGGATGACGACGCGCGCGTGCTCGCGCCTGCGTATGTCAATGATCCGGCGCGCGACCGCATCGTCGCGGTGACGACCGAAGGTCATTTGCTGATGTTCTCGGTGGCCGACCTTCCGGAACTCGATCGCGGCCGCGGCAACAAGCTGATCGAAATCCCGAGAGCCAAACTGCAAACGGGCGAGGAACGCGTGGCCGGCGTCGCGGTGGTCGCTGAAGCTTCGGGCGAAATCACCTTGTACGCGGGCCAGCGCAAGCTGACCCTGAAATGGGCGGACCTCGTGGAATACGGTGGCAGCCGCGCGCAACGCGGTGGGTTGTTGCCGCGCGGTCTACGGCGGGTGGACCGGATCGAGACGACGGGCTGACAGGGGAACTCGCACGGCCCGGCGAACTCCAATCGTGTGCAGGCCCGCCTGCCCTTGTGCGTTTGAAAATGGTGCCGATCGGAGTTTCGCCATGAATGCAATCCGAAATGCCGCGTTGCTCGCCGCCTGCGTCGTGGCCGGCGTGGCATCGGCACAGACCAGCAAGCCGCCGCTGAACCTGCAGTTGCCGCCCAGCGACCTGCCCGCGGCCGCGAGCACTGCCGCAAATCGCCCTGCCAGCCATGTCACGATCGATCGTTACGGCAATCCGGTCAGCCCGCCGGGTGTGTATTACGGCGATACCAGCGGACGTCCCGCTGCCACCGGTGCACGCGTCGCGACCCAACGTTGCGACGATGCCACCTACAACCAGCCGCAGATGCACGGCAGCGCCAGCATGGGCGTGATGGGCGGCAACCACGTGAGCGGCAACTACCAGGCCGCCACCATCAACATGACGAAGAATCTCGGCGACTGCGAACACCCGTCCGGCACGGTCGGTTTGTCGATCCGTGTGGGCCAGAGCCGGTTCGACGGCCGCCACTGGTAGCTCTCAACAAGGGACGGAGGGCATTAAGTTGCAACTTGACGCGCTCCGTCCCTAAGCTTGTGCAATGCATGGCGAATACAAGATGCCCGGCGGCAAGCTGGTGGTGGCGGACCTCGAAGTGCGCAATGGCAAGCTGACCCGCGTGCGGATCAGTGGTGATTTCTTCCTGGAACCGGATTCCGCGCTCACCTTGATCGACCTGGCGCTGGAAGGCTTGGCGGCCGACGCCGGCAACACCCAGCATGCCGCGGCGGTCGAAGCCGCGCTTGGACCGAACGTGCGCATGTATGGCATTTCGCCCGAAGCCATCGCGGTCGCGGTGCAGCGCGCGTTGGAATCGCCCGCGTGAGGCGCACGGACTGGGCCGACTACACGTGGCGGCTGGTGCACACGGCGCCGCAACCGCCCGCGTTGCACATGGCGCTGGACGAAGTGCTGACCGACGAGGTCGCGGCGCGCCGCCGGCCGCCCACCTTGCGCGTGTGGGAATGGTCGGCGTCGTGCGTCGTCATCGGGCGCTTCCAGTCGCTGCGCAATGAAGTGGATGCCGCCGCCGCGGAACGGCACGGTATCGAAGTCGTGCGCCGCATCAGCGGCGGCGGCGCGATGTTCATCGAGCCCGGCAACACCATCACCTATTCGCTGTACGCGCCCGAATCGCTGGTCGCCGGGATGAGCTTCCAGGAATCCTATGAATTCATGGACGCGTGGGTGATCGAAGCCCTGCAAGGGCTCGGCATCGATGCCTGGTACCAGCCGCTCAACGACATCACCTCGCCCGCCGGCAAGATCGCGGGTGCCGCGCAAACCCGGCGCGGCGGCGCGGTGCTGCACCACGTCACGATGGCGTATGACATCGACACCAGCAAGATGCTCGATATCCTGAGGATCGGGCGCGAAAAACTGTCGGACAAGGCGACGCAAAGCGCGGCCAAGCGCGTCGATCCGCTGCGCAGCCAGACCGGCCTGCCGCGCGCGGAAATCATCGAGCGCATGATCGCCACCTTCCGCGGCCTGCACGGACTCGGGTTCGGCAAACTGGAAGAGGCGGAACTCGAGCGCGCGGAAGCGCTTGCCGCATCCAAGTTCTCGACGGAAGCCTGGACGGGCATCGTCCCTTGAGTGTGCGATCATCCCTGATCGCCGGGTCATGGGACGATCGAATAGCCGGCCCCGCCCAAGGTTGTGAGAGACCACCACGGCCATCCGTGGCCCGGCTTTCCACAACAACCACGTCCTTCAGTTGGCGCACCCCGCCGCAACCCTCCACGCTTGCGGTTCCCGGTGCGGCGTAGCACACTTGTGTCACACGTTCACCGAGGACGCCTCATGTCCGCCACCACAACCGTCCGCATGCCCGATCAACTCAAGTCGCGGGTCACGAGAGCCGCCAAACGCGCGGGCACCACGCCACACGGGTTCATCCTCGACGCCATTGCCGAGAAGACCGCGGCCGCGGAACACCGCCATGACTTTCACGCGCTTGCCGACAAGCGCTACACCGCCATCGTACGCTCCGGCAAGACACTGCCCTGGACGACGGCTCGAAAGCACCTGGAACGCCTTCTCGCCACCAAGCCGGCACAACGGTCTGCCACGCACAAGCCCGCGCGCAAGGCCTGAACCCGCGTGGCGCGCATCGAGCTCGCACCCGATGTGCTTGACGACTTCGAGCGGATCATCGCGCATCTGCGCCTGCACGACAGTCCTGGTTGGGCCGACCGCGGGCGTGAGATCATTGCCGCGATTGATATCCTTGCATCCAGTCCGCTGATTGGCCGGCTCTCGGATTCCGGCAACCGCGAGCTGATCATCGGGCATGATGCACGCGGATACGTGGCGCTTTATCGGCATGCCGAGCAACTGGACACGGTGTTCGTGCTTGCCGTTCGTGGCCAGAAAGAAGCAGGGTACGCACGGGGATGACCATGATGTTCATGCGCTGGTTTCGACGCATCGCCCTCGCGCTGATCGTGATCGTCGTCATCGTGCTGGCGATCAGCTGGCGCCTGCTCGCCGGAAGCCGTCCGCAGACCAGTGGCGATATCACGCTGAAGGGGTTGTCGGCACCGGTGACGGTCGTGCGCGACGCCGATGGCATACCCACGATCACCGCACAGAATCGACGCGACCTTGCCTACGCGCTCGGCTATGTGCACGGGCAGGAACGTTTTTTCCAGATGGATTTGCAACGCCGCGCGGCCGCAGGCGAGCTGGCAGCGCTGGTCGGCCCGAAAGCCCTGCCCGTCGATGAAAACCACCGGCTGCACCGGTTCCGCGCACTGGCGGAACGGGAACTCGCGCTGATGAACCCGAGCCAGCGCAAGTTCATGGCCGCCTACACGGCCGGCGTCAATGCCGGGCTGGCGCATCTGTCGGTGCGTCCCTGGGAATACCTGCTGCTGGACGCGAAACCGCAGCCGTGGACGGATGCCGACACCATCCTGACCATCGACGCGATGTTCTTCGACCTCAACCAGGACGGCGACAACCCGCGCGAATTGGACATCGCACGCATGCGCGCGGTGCTGCCGAAAGCACTGACGGATTTCCTGCTGTCGCCCTCGCCGCGCTGGGAAGCGCCGATGCAGGGCGGCGCCACCGAGCCGGTGCCGATACCCGCTGCTTCGGTTTTCGACCTTCGTGATTCGGCGATGCAAAAAGTCGCGTCCACGCGCGGCGCTCGCGCGGTCGCACTGACCGACCGTGCCAACGCCGGCATCGGCAGCAATGGTTCCGCGGTCGGCGGTGTGCTGACCGGAGGCGGTGCGATCCTCGCCAACGATCCGCACCTGAGCTTGCGCGTCCCGAACATCTGGTATCGCGCGCAGTTGCGCTACCCCGACCCGTCCGATCCGCAACGCATGATCGACTTGAACGGCGTCACGCTGCCCGGTGCACCGGCGCTGGTGATCGGCAGCAACGGCCACATCGCGTGGGGCTTCACCAACAGCTCAGGTGACTGGATGGACTGGGTGCGCGTGATTCGCAATCCCGCAAACCCTTCGCAATACAAGACGCCGGACGGCTGGGCCGCGGTCATCAAACACGACGAAACCATCCACGTGAAAGGTGCGCCGGACGCACACGTCACCGTCGAGGACACGCTCTGGGGCCCGATCATGGGCAAGGCGCCGGATGGCACGCCGCTGGCACTGGCATGGACCGCCCATGACCCGCGCGCGGTCAACCTCAACCTGATGAAACTCGAAACGGCGGACACGGTGGACCAGGCGCTGGCGCTGGCGCCGGCCATCGGCATTCCGCCGCAGAACCTCGTGGTCGCGGACGCGCACGGCAACATCGGCTGGAGCATCGCCGGCAGTGTCATCCCGGTGCGCGCGGGTTACGATCCTTCCGTACCGGCCGACTGGTCGAAGCCCGGCACGGGTTGGGTGGGTTACGCCACGCCCGCACAAGTTCCGTCCATCATGAACCCGCCCGATTCGCGCATCTGGACCGCCAACCAGCGCATCGTTTCGGGTGACGCGCTGGCCCTGATCGGCGACGGCGACTACGACATGGGGGCACGCGCACGACAAGTGCGCGATGATTTGCGCGCGCGCAATCATTTCAACGCGCGCGACATGCTGGACATCCAGCTCGACGATCGCGCACTGTTCCTGGCACGCTGGCAGAAACTGCTGCTCGGTGTATTGAATGCTTCGAATGACCCGGAACTCAAAATACTCAAACCGTTCGTGCAGGACTGGCAGGCACGCGCCGCCACCGGCAGCGTCGGCTACCGGATCGTGCGGATGTTCCGCGAGAAGACGCGCGAGAACGCGTTGGCGCCCTTCACGGCACGCGCCACGGAAAAATGGGACGACTTCAAATGGCCTTCGCCGCAGGTCGGCGAGTACGCGGTGTGGACCCTCATTACGCAAAAGCCCGCGTGGCTGCTCGATCCGAAATACAAGGACTGGAACGCACTGCTGGCCAGCTCCGCCAAACAAGTCGCGGAGGAATTGGCGGCATTGCCTGGACCGCTGGCGGACAAGACCTGGGGCAAGCACAACACCGCGAAGATCGACAATCCGTTGTCGGTGGCATTGCCGGCATGGCTGGCACGACTCTTCGACATGCCGCATGACGAGCTCGCCGGCGACAACAACATGCCGCGCGTGCTGCACCCGGCGTTTGGCGCATCCATGCGCATGGACGTGCAGCCCGGCGACGAGGCACACGGCATCCTGGAGATGCCGGCCGGACAATCCGACAACCCGCTTTCGCCGTGGTTCGGCAAGGGCCACGAAGCGTGGGTGCATGGCAAACCGACGCCGCTGCTGCCCGGGCCCGCAAAATATCGCCTGACGTTGTTGCCGGCAAACTGACGACGCCTTTGCATGCGGCCAAACCCGGCCGGCTGCACGCTTGCGCCCTTCCACGCAAACAGGCGACCATCCGCACATGGCATCCAAAAACACCCTGCAAGCGATGCGCGGGAGATTTGCACACTTGCTCGCCGTATTCGCGATGGCTGCGCTACCCGCGGCGTGCGGGCAGTCGTCGCATGGCATCTCCAGCCACGACGTGGCATTCGACAACATCCACTATCGGGTGGTGACCGTCGATACCGTGAAGGCGGACTTGAGCCTGCACTGGCGCGATCCGGCCACCGGCAAGCCGTTCTCCAGCATCCACGCATTGCAACAGTGGGGCGCGGCAAACGGACGCCGGTTGCTGTTCGCCGCCAACGCGGGCATCTACGACGCGCAGGGCGAACCGCTGGGCCTTTACGTCGAGGACGGCAAGGCGTTGAAGCCGCTCAACACCGCGCACGGCAACCCGGCATCCGGCAACTTCTCGCTGCTGCCGAACGGCGTGTTCGCAATCGACGCCAACGGCCACGCCTCGGTGCAGACCACCGCCGACTTCGCCGCTGCGCACGCGCATCCGCGCTGGGCCACGCAGTCCGGTCCCATGCTGGTGATCGACGGAAAGATAAATCCGAATTTCGATGTCGGCTCCGACAGCACCAAGTGGCGCAGCGGCGTGTGCGCGCCCAAACCGGACGAAGTCGTGTTCGCGGTCAGCACCGCGCCGGTGAACTTCCACGAATTCGCACGACTGTTCCGCGACAAGCTCGGTTGCCGCAACGCGCTGTACCTGGATGGCACGCTTTCGCAAATCTACGTCGACGGCGACTACTACGGCGCACCCGCGTTCATGGTGAAGCCGTACGCCGGGATGTTCGCGGTGTTCGCGACAGCGGACCGCGATTGACGAATCTCCTTGAAGCCGGTTCGGCTTCGGAATCAAAGCCGCTGGGGAGGAATTGGGGTTCGCCCATTCGGCTGCTTCGCGCGCTTTCCGTAGCCTGTACTGCAGGCTTTTCACATATCCATATGCATTTATGCCGCCGTGCTGGTTACGCTCGCGCCGCGATCTGCGCCCGTGCCGATCGATCCGGCCGCCGTGAAGGACGGCACGCCAACAGGGGAACAACATGCGCTTGAAATCACCGACCGCCGCGCCATCGTTGGCGCTGAAGGACATCCATGGAAGATCCGTTGTGATTGGCGGCGCGAATGGCCGCCGCACACTGCTGTGCTTTTTCCGGGACGCCGCTTGCCCGTTCTGCAACTTCCGCATCTACGAACTGACCCACCATCACGCCAGCCTGGCGGCGCTGGGTTTGGACATCGTCGCGGTATTCACCTCGACGTCCGAGGAAGTGCGGCGTTTCGTTGCGCGCAAACCGCGGCCCTTCGTCATGATCGCCGACCCGACTTCCAGCGCACATGAAGCATATGGCATCGAGCGCTCGTTCTGGCGCAAGTGGAAAGGTGTCCTGACGCGGATTCCGACGCTGCTGAAAGGATTGCGCATCGTCGGGCTGGCTGGCCTCAACACCACCAACCTGATGCCCGCCGATTTCCTGATCGACGAAGACGGCAACATCGCCGAGGCGTACTACGGTGGCGACGCCGGCGACCGCATCCCGTTCGAGCGCGTCGAGCTGTTTCTTGCAAAAGGGTTGCTCAAGCGCGCAAAAGCCGCCGCATGAAGCGGTTTCATCGATCAAGCAACCGCTCGGCGATGGCGAAATGGATCGCGGGCAGGCGTTCGAGGTCATCCAGCGCAACGTGTTCGTCGATCTTGTGGATCGACGCGTTGACCGGACCGATCTCGACGACTTCCGCGCCGAGCGGCGCGATGAAACGGCCATCCGACGTGCCGCCGCCGGTGCTGGGCTCGGGTTCGATGCCGCACACCTCGCGGCAGACACCGATGACCACATCGCGCAATTTTCCGCCCTCCGGCGAATGGAAGGATTCGCCGGAAAGGTTCCATGCGATCGCATGATCGACATCGTGTCTTTTCAGGATCGCTTCGATACGTTCGCGCAGCGAGGCCGCACTGCTGGCCGTGCCGAAACGGAAATTTGCGTCGACGACCACGCTGCCCGGGATCACGTTCAACGCACCGGTGCCGCCGTGGATGTTGGAAACCTGGAAGGTGGTCGGCGGAAAATCCGCGTTGCCGTCGTCCCAACGCGTGGCGGCAAGTTCCGCCAGCGCGGGCGCGATCGCGTGGATGGGATTTTTCGCAAGATCAGGATAGGCGACATGGCCCTGGATGCCGTGCACCGTCAACCGGAACGACAGCGAGCCGCGACGGCCGACGCGGATCAGGTCGCCCAGTTTTTCCTTCGATGACGGCTCGCCCACCACGCACCAGTCGATGCGCTGGCCGGTCTCGCGAAAATGTTGCGCGA
>Ga0207647_10004037_pt1 | contig 10937 bp, 8 predicted proteins | sample KBSCornC2_FD_184295 | JGI IMG/M metagenome (GOLD analysis project Ga0207647, IMG submission 184295) | Corn rhizosphere microbial communities from Kellogg Biological Station, Michigan, USA - C2 (SPAdes) (version 2) | ecosystem: Host-associated > Plants > Roots > Rhizosphere ...
CAATGGACCACATTCGAGGTCACCCCTCATATGGAAATAAACGATAACCGTGGCATGGCTACTGACAAGAATGGCTATACTTATTTTATAGACTTTACGCAAAGCAATATCGATTACTACATGACCTATCGTTTCTTTTGCTATGATGCCAATGGCGTAAAAAAATGGCAATATGACAATGATAGCTGCTTTACGGACTGCAATGATATATATAATACTGTGCTCCCCCTGGATGACAGCGGAGCCATATTTGTAGGCTATTACGAAACCCTGAGTGGTGTGGTGCTACGCTTAAAACGAATAGCCCTTAACGGGAACCTGGTATGGCAAAAAGACCTAACAGGCTCTTACCAAAAACTATTGCCGGTAGCATCTCATCTTGATAAAGATGGGAATGTAGTGATAGCATTAGATGAATGGGCATCAGCAGTAACTTCTGACGATTATGGGTTTGCAAAGTTTAGCAGAGCCGGAAACCTTCTATGGCATACTATCCTGCCACCAGACAGTGGCAGTACGGGCGCACATATAGCCGAGGTAATTTCAGATATGGTAGTGGGGCCTGATAACAATATTTATGCATGTGGCACATCGACAGACGAAGCAGCCGGTACAAATGTGGGGAATTATTTAATTAAATTAAGTTCTACAGGTAGCCTTGACTACAAGGTATTGACAAACATATCAGATAGCGGAGCTGATAATAAAATAATTGTAGACGGCGTGGGTAATATATCGATGCTTGGATCGGTATTTACATCCTCTTATCTTGAAACCCGTAAAGCAACTGATGGCAGCTTTTTGTGGTTGAAGCCTATAAAACTTGACGATTCAGCTACTGTAACCCCAGTAGGCTTTACACATGATGTAAGCAATAGCATCTATGTCCTATCTGACTATAAACATTTGTTAAAGGATACTGTAGGTGGCCATTTCTCGCATGATGAATATATGGTGTCGAAATATAGCCCGACAGGTAGCCTAAATTGGCAAAAGAGTTATTTTACAGATACCAGTGCAGCAACATCTGATGACGCAATCCAAATAAGTGCATGTAATGACTACCTGTATGTAACATCTGAAAAAAATGAAGCGAGCGGCCATGCGTACATCTTGTTGCAAAAAATGAATATTAATGGCACAAATATCTGGCACGACAGCGCGGCCATGGATTATAAGGCCGGCAATTTAGCCTTCGATAATAACTGCAACGTATATTTAAGCTATTCCAGCAGGCTGGGGCATAGCTCTATTGTAAATGTCACACGAAAGTTTACGGATTATCCGGCGACGGTAACCACAATTGCAAATGACCATTCTGTCTCTATTTACCCCAATCCGGCAAATGAGCGTGTTACCCTCAGCTATAATAGCGTAACAGACGCTTCATCCATAGCCGTACTTTATGATATAAATGGCAGGACAGTAAAAAGCATTTCTCTTAAGGGCGATAAGGCATATATATCTACCGCATCTCTGCCTGCAGGGCTATATGTTTGCAAAATGATAATAAACGGTCAAATAACTGCTAATAAAATTTCCATACAACACTAAATAGCTAAAGCTGCCAATTAATTTGGATACAGGCCGGATAATATTATCCGGCCTGTATCTATTTAAGCAATAGCGTACTTATAGTTAAATGTTTTAAATACTTTTTATTATAAGAATGCTATTTTTACTCTATAAAATATAAGCCGTGCCATTTAGCAATGCAGGATATGAGTTTAAAGCCTTATTTAATAATGTAGCCATTGGCATTATTGTAACCAATGATAATGGCGAGATAATAATGATAAATGATTTTGCCTTATCGCAGTTTCATTATGAGGAAGAAGAGCTAATAGGCAAGAAGATTGAAATACTAATCCCCCAAAGATATCGGGAACGTCATATACACCATCGCGAACGTTATGGCACAAATGCCCATAGCAGACCAATGGGCGTGGGCATGGACCTCTTTGCAGTAAAAAAAGAAGGCACGGAATTTCCTGTAGAGGTAAGCCTTAGTCCTTATAGCAGAGGAACCAGGCAGTTTGCCGTTGTTTTTATCAGCGACATATCTGTACGAAAGGAATCTGAAATGGCATTGCTGCAACTGAACGCTGAACTGGAAGAGAAGGTAAAGGAACGAACACAATCGCTTACTGATGCACTAAGCAAAGAAAAGGAACTAAACGAGCTGAAGTCCCGCTTTGTGTCTATGGCCTCTCATGAATTTCGTACACCTCTTAGCACAATCCTTTCTTCAGCCTACCTTGTGTCTAAATATGAAACAACAGAAGACCAGCCAAAGCGGGAAAAACATATACAACGCATTGTATCATCTGTAAATATGCTGAATGATATACTTAATGACTTTTTATCTGTAGGCAAGATAGAAGAAGGCAGGATGCAGGTACGGTTTTCTGACGTGAAGATAGAAGAAACGATACGTGCACAGATAAATGAGATGCACACGATACTAAAGAGAGGCCAGAAGATATACTACACGCACAGTGGCAAAGAACAGGCATGGCTGGATATGACCCTGCTAAAGCATATATTGATGAACCTTGTATCTAACGCTATCAAATTTTCTCCAGAAAGTTCGCAAATAATTATTAGCACTGAATACGCTGACGACACCCTGACCCTTTCTGTTAAAGACGCCGGGGTAGGCATATCAAAAGCCGACCAGGAGCACTTATTTGAGCGCTTCTTCAGAGGTTCGAATGTGACAAACGTGCAGGGCACCGGGCTGGGATTGCATATAGTGGCAAAATACGCTGAGCTAATGAATGGAGAAATAATATGCAAAAGTGATATAAACATGGGTACCGAATTCATTATTAACTTTAAACCATCAAACATAGAATAGTATGAAAACCATCTTGCTTATTGAAGACAATGAAGAAATACGGGAAAACATGGGTGAGATACTGGAACTATCGAACTACAAAGTACTGACAGCTGCAGATGGTAAAGAAGGTGTGGCTTTGGCTATACAGAATAAACCGGACCTGATAGTATGCGACATAATGATGCCGGTGCTGGATGGATATGGCGTGATACACATGCTGCAAAAAAATAATGATACACAAAACATACCTTTCATATTTCTCACAGCCAAAGCAGAACGTGCAGAGATACGCAAAGGCATGGAACTGGGGGCTGATGATTATATAACAAAGCCATTCAATGGCACAGAGCTACTGAATGCTGTTGAAAGCAGGCTGCGTAAATCTGAACTGATACGGAAAGAAATAGCGGCAGGGCTACAGGGCCTGGATGAGCTGATGACAACTGTAGGTGGTAAAGATGCACTAAAAACATTTGCGAATGACAGAACTACCAGTAAGTTTAAAAAGAAACAAATTATCTATTCGGAAGGCAACCATCCACACAGGATGTACTATGTAGAGAAAGGCAAGATAAAAACGTACAAAACAAACGATGATGGCAAAGAACTGGTAATAGGTTTGTATAACGAGGGTGATTTCTTTGGCTATATGGCCATGCTGGAAGGAACTGCCTATAAAGAAACTGCGGAGGCCCTTGAAGATAGCGAGATAGCAATAATACCGCGTGAAGACTTCGAAAACCTGATAAATAACAATAAGGATGTAATGCAGAAATTTATAAAGCTTCTTGCAAACAACATAACTGAACGCGAAACACAACTACTGAGCCTGGCATATAACTCACTGAGAAAAAAAGTAGCTGATGCTCTTATGACCATTCATAACAAATACAATGGTGGCAATGCAGAAACAGCTATAGATATAAGCCGTGAAAACCTTGCGAATATTGCCGGCACAGCCAAAGAATCTGTGATAAGAACGCTAAGTGATTTTAAAGACGAAAAACTTATTGATATACGGAACGGGGATATTGTGATACTGAATGAAAAAAAACTGCAGAACCTTATGAATTAGTTCATAAGGTTTCTGCTATATAAGTATTGAACTGAAATTTTAGCCTGCTAAATTCTCGCTCCATCTTTTCCATATCTCCTCTCAGCTTGCCTTGCCTCGCCTGTAGCTTTACAAAATCTCCATTATGCTCTACTCCGTTCTCTGATAGCCTATTTTGATTGGCAATATCGTAGCGCAGCAATGCAATAACAGCATCCTTATTTATGAACTGGTTTTGAAAATATTCCACCTGTTCCAGCATCTCAGGTTTTATATCATTTTTTATAATGTCGGCCAGATGATTTTTCAGGAAAACATTTTCCTGCTGAATATAATCCAGGGTTCGCAACCAGGTTTCCCGCTCATTTTTTAAATGTCCTTTCTTCGAATTAATCATAATACTACTCATTAGCACAAAAACTTTGTGTGCATAAAATTATCTCAGCGGAGAACCCTTTTAAAGAATGTTCATCAATGTTATCAATGATTTTTATCACTGTCGCAAAATATTGAGCGATAATCATTTAGCCGATGACTAAAATCATCTTTTTTAAAAGCCACAATCATATTTCACATTTTTTTGCAGCCCTATTTTCGTAGCAACGTAAATAATATGATAGGTAAAATGGAGCATATATCCCTGCATGCACTCAAAGAACGCATTAACAAAGATTACTATGAATTAATAAAACTGATAAGTAAACACATAAAAGAATACTCAGAATATATAAAACTGAAACAGCACGAGCCCTACAGCCAGACAATAGCAAAACAATGTGAAGCGTTGGCAGATATTGCACATACCTATGTGGCCAATAGAATAAACACCTACCTACCCTATCTGGATGAGCTTACTGACAAAGAAGCCACCGGTCACGATTGCGCTACCTGCTCAGGGCGCTGCGATGCGCAGCATAGTATTAAACTCCTTGAATTTACAGCTTCGCTTAATGAAATAAAAAAGACGTTTCGCCAATTAAAAACCTCTGTACTGCAGGAATATAAAGAGCATAGCCGGGCGCTGAAAATACTTATTGACGAAATAATACTACTGGACGATATAATAAATGAGCTATTCTGTATAGAAGAGGAGCAATTATTGCCCGGAATAAAGAGTGCGCAAAATAATATTCATGCAAGGAGTTAAGGGGCGAAATACTATAATAATAGAAAAGTCGGTAAAGCAGGAGACCCTTTGCTACCACTGTGGCGCGCCATGCATTACCAACAACATTGCCATTGAAAATAAAATATTTTGCTGTGAAGGCTGTAAGCTTGTATACGAGATATTAAATGAAAATGGTCTTTGCGATTATTACAAAATACAATCTCACCCCGGCCTTTCGCAGATAAAGCCGATACGGAATGATAAATATGCCTACCTGGATAATGAAGATATTGCAAAGCAACTTTACAAATTTACAGACGGCACGCATGTAATAGTAAGCTTCTACATGCCGGGGGTGCATTGCAGCTCCTGCATGTGGCTGCTGGAACATTTGCACAAGCTGAATAACGGCGTAACGGAAAGCCGGCTAAACTTTACCTCGAAAGAAATAACTATACATTTCTTAAAGAACAAAATCACCCTCAGACAAGTAGTAGAATTGCTGACTACCATTGGCTATGAGCCCTATATAAGCCTGGACGATACTAGCCAAAAAAAGGTAAAAAACTATAATAAACAACGCATATATAAACTAGGGGTAGCTGGCTTTTGCTTTGGCAATATCATGATGATGAGCTTCCCCGAATATCTTTCGAGCCATGTGGGGATTGAACATCAGTATGCAATGCTATTCCGGTTTTTAAATCTAGCTTTATCCATCCCCACATTTTTCTATAGCGCTTCGGAATTTTACATATCAGCATGGAAAGGGCTGAAGCAAAAGATACTGAATATAGATGCGCCTATAGTGCTTGCATTAATTATCACGTACAGCAGGAGCATATACGAAATAGCTACCAACACAGGTGGTGGCTACCTGGATAGTATGAGCGGCATTATATTTTTCATGCTGGTAGGCCGTGTGGTGCAGGAGCGCACATATAAGTCCATCTCATTTCACAGAGATTATAAATCTTATTTCCCGATAGCTGTAAATGTAGTAACCCCGCAGGGCATACAAAACAAAAACTTAAATGACCTGAAAGAAAAGGACATAGTGCAGCTTCACAACAATGAGATAATACCCGCCGATGCTATAGCAGTAAAAGGAAACGCAAAGATTGACTACAGCTTCGTGACAGGAGAAAGCGAACCTGTAAACATAAACATTGGGGAGATGCTGTATGCCGGCGGCAAACAGGTAGGAGAAGAACTTACTATACAGATAATAAAACCAGTAGCCGGCAGCTATCTTACTTCCCTATGGAACCACTATGCTTTTTCAAAAAACAAAACAGAACAGAACATAAAAGAAAGCAGCGTACAGTTACTTAGTAAGTATTTTACCTACATATTATTTGTTTTGGCGGGCATTACAGCAACCTATTGGGCCATACATGACACCAGCAAAATATTGCCAAGTGTATCTGCAATGCTGATAGTGGCCTGCCCATGTGCACTATTACTATCTTCCACATTTACAAACGGCAACCTGCTACGCATATTAAGTGATAATGGACTGTTTCTTCGCGATGCTTCTGTAATAGAGCGACTGGGCAACATAGACCATATAGTATTTGATAAAACAGGCACCCTGACACAAGGCGGCAGTAATATAATATGCGGTGGCCATCAATTGACAATAGAGGAAAAAAAGTGGGTGTACTCCGTTGTAAAATCAAGCAAGCACCCGTACAGTATGGCGCTGGCAGCCTATTTTAATTCCGGCGACGCTGTTAATATCACTGGCTGGAAGGAAATAACGGGGAAAGGTATAGAAGCACATTTTGAAGGCAACCTGATAAAGATAGGGTCAGCAGACTTTATTGGTATTGCTGAAAGCAACAATGAGCATGCACCAATATATGCGCGTATCAATAATAATATTACCGCGTTTTATTTGCAACCCGCATTTCGTAAAGCTATCCCGGAAATAATGCCTGTGCTCAAGAAGGATTATTCCCTATCCCTATTATCTGGCGACAATAGCAGGCAAAAAGATGCGCTACAGCAATTATTTGGCAGTAATAGTGAATTGCTATTTGAACAAAAGCCACTGGACAAACTTAATTATATAGAGGCAAGCCAGCAGAAGGGTGAAAAAGTGCTGATGCTGGGTGATGGCCTCAATGATGCAGGAGCATTGCAACAGAGCGATGTGGGAATAACCCTGGCCGACGACATAAATAATTTCACGCCTTCGTGCGATGCTATACTCAACGCAAATAATTTTTCAAAATTCCCTTCGCTTTTAAAGCTGGCCAAATCAGGAAAAATAATTATTGCTTTCAGCTTTATCATTTCCATACTCTATAACATTATTGGTCTTTTCATATCTGTGCAAGGCAAGATGAGCCCTATGATTGCCGCAATATTAATGCCCATAAGCACACTAAGCATAGTGCTGATAACCACAGGCATAAGCAGCATTGCAGCTAAATACTTTCACCTATCGCTTAAGTCAGGCAATGCATAATTGATGAGCGAAAAACATGATAATAATCATGTTTTTTTCTGAGTATCATCATAGTACAAGCTAAGCCTCAAAAGTAGTTTTGAAGAATAAATAGTTCTGCAAAATGAGTGTCTTATATATTCTTGTGATAGCGAGTATAGCAGTAGCAGCAACGTTTCTTATCGCCTTTATCTGGAGTATAAAAACCAACCAGTATGAAGACCAGAAGGGAGCAGCAATGAGAATGCTTTACGATAACGATACTGAAATAGATAATAATAATTCTAAAACAGCGTAAATAGATGCAAAATTCATCACAGCCTGAAAAAGCACCTCAGGACACTTCAGCACAGGAAGCCAGGCTTCACTCCAGTGTGGGTGAAATGGACAAGTTTTTTTATGACAACAAAATTGTAAAATGGTTTGCTTATGCCACAATATTCTGGGGCATAGTAGGCATGCTTGCAGGGTTATATGCTGCGCTCCAGTTAGTATGGCCTGCACTTAGCTTCAATATGGCCGCCACAACATTTGGCCGTGTGCGCCCGGTGCATACTAATGCTGTAATATTCGCATTTGTGGGCAATGGTATATTCATGGGTGTATACTATTCATTGCAGCGCCTATGTAAGGCACGCATGTACAGCGACAAGCTGAGTAAAATACACTTCTGGGGCTGGCAGTCAATTATCGTTCTGGCTGCAGTAACCCTGCTTGCAGGTTATACATCCGGCAAGGAATATGCAGAGCTCGAATGGCCTATTGACATACTGATAGCTGTGATATGGGTAACCTTTGGATGGAATATGTTCGGCACAATATTGAAACGCCGCGAACGTCATCTGTACGTAGCGATATGGTTTTATATAGCCACATTCGTTACTGTTGCTATGCTGCATATTGTAAACTCTATTGAGCTCCCCTACTCGGCACTAAAATCTTATTCATGGTATGCAGGTGTACAAGATGCTCTGGTGCAATGGTGGTACGGACATAATGCAGTTGCCTTCTTCCTTACTACTCCTTACTTAGGGCTCATGTATTACTTCCTGCCTAAGGCTGCTAACCGTCCTGTATATTCTTATCGTCTTTCTATTGTACACTTCTGGGCGCTTATATTCCTATATATATGGGCAGGCCCGCATCACTTACTTTACACTGCATTGCCTAACTGGGCACAATCATTAGGCACCGTATTCTCTGTAATGCTTATTGCACCATCATGGGGCGGTATGATAAACGGCCTACTTACGCTACGGGGTGCATGGGATAAAGTACGCGAAGATGTAGTATTGAAATTTATGGTAGTAGCTATTACCGCCTACGGTATGGCCACCTTTGAAGGCCCTATGCTGAGCCTGAAAAGTGTAAACGCAATAAGTCACTTTACAGACTGGACAATTGCACACGTACATATTGGCGCATTGGGCTGGAATGGCTTCCTCACATTTGGTATTCTTTACTGGCTGATACCACGCATATTTAAAACGCAATTGTATTCTCCGAAGTTGGCTAACTGGCATTTTCTCATAGGCACATTAGGCATTGTATTCTATGCTGTTCCTATGTATTGGGCTGGCTTTATGCAGAGCCTTGCCTGGAAGGAATTCACACCTGAGGGCCAATTGAAATACCAGTTCATTGAAACAGTGCAGCAAATGAAACCATTCTATGCAATGCGTAGCGTAGGTGGCACACTATACCTGATTGGCGCCTTAATGATGACCTACAACTTATTTAAAACTGTACGCTCAGGCAAGGCTGTAAACGATGAACCTGCCGAAGCAATGCCGCTAAACAAAAACTACCAGATACAGGGCAAAGAACACTGGCACCGCTGGATAGAACGCCGCCCTGTACAGTTTATGTTCTGGAGCCTTGTAGTGGTAATAATTGGCGGTGTAGTTGAGTTCGTTCCAACTTTCCTTGTAAAAAGCAATATACCTACCATAGCCAGTGTAAAACCATACACTCCCCTTGAGCTGCAGGGACGCGACATATATATAAGGGAAGGCTGCTACAACTGCCATAGCCAGATGATACGGCCATTCCGCAGTGAGGTAGCAAGGTATGGTGAGTATTCAAAAGCCGGTGAATTTGTTTACGATCATCCATTCCAGTGGGGTAGCAAACGCACGGGACCGGACCTGGCGCGCGTAGGTGGAAAATACCCTGACAGCTGGCACTTCAACCACATGTATGAACCCAATAGCATGTCGCCGGGAACTGTAATGCCGCGCTATATATGGTTATTTGACAACAAGCTTGATACAGCCATTACTCCTGCTAAAATAAGAGCTATGCAAACTTTAGGAGTACCATACCCGAAAGGATATGACCAAGTAGCGAACAGAGACCTGATGAAGCAGGCAGACGGAATAAGAGATAATCTGGCCAAAGACAAGATAACGATAAAGAGCGACAGGGAGATAATAGCACTAATAGCTTACCTCCAGCGCCTGGGCACAGATATTAAAATGGAGCAAAAGACAGCATCAGCCAATTAATAACAAAAATGTTTTTTCAACATAAAGACTTCAATTATGAGATTCATTAATTATCTGGAGCATATCACGGGGGTATCAATTTATCCGCTCATATCGCTGCTCGTATTTTTCGTATTCTTTACTGCACTCACTATCGGAGTACTAAAGGCAAGTAAAAAATATATGACTGCCATGAAAAATATTCCACTTTCTGACGAGAACAATAATAACAACAATAACTAATAATTTATGCGTACCTCTTTCATTAGATTATTATCAATCACAATGCTGTTAGCTGTTCCGCTCGCCTCATGGGCCGAGGAACCTGTAACACAAGCAGATAAAAGCACCTCATACAATCCCGTATTGATCTCACTTGTCAGTTTAATGATTGTGCTGTTGTTTGTGATTGGTGGTATAAGTTATGTACTGCGTCAACTGGTGTTTGCGTATCGGGACAAAGCACGGGAAGAAAGAAAAAACAATCAGCTTACTAAGGCTATCTTATTTCTGCTTGCACTTTCTATACCATCTTTTGCCCTGGCACAGAGTACTGCAGACACTACAACGGCAGTAGCAGCACATGTATCACCGTATATCAATGGCATACCGCGTATAGATTTTTATGCAATAATGTCTTTCATAGGGTTTGAGATCCTTATTGTATTCGCGTTGTTGTTGATCATTCGTACAATGGTTAAGCTTATTCGCAATAAGCCCGAGCTACAGGCTGAGGCAAAGGCAATACGCAGGCTACCATTCCTTGATTGGTTCAACAAATCAGTACCCCTGGAAAATGAAGCAGCCGTGCTCACAGACCATGACTATGACGGTATACGCGAGCTGGACAATGATCTGCCGCCATGGTGGAAGTATGGGTTTTACCTTACAATACTCGTCGCCATTATATATACATGGTATTACAATTTTGGCGGTGGCCCTACACAACTCGATGAATATCGTGTAGAGGTACAGAAAGGTGAGGAAGACAA
>Ga0207647_10004039_pt1 | contig 10933 bp, 10 predicted proteins | sample KBSCornC2_FD_184295 | JGI IMG/M metagenome (GOLD analysis project Ga0207647, IMG submission 184295) | Corn rhizosphere microbial communities from Kellogg Biological Station, Michigan, USA - C2 (SPAdes) (version 2) | ecosystem: Host-associated > Plants > Roots > Rhizosphere ...
AATCCAGACGCTACGGACTTCACGATGCGAGGCTGGGCAAAGCTCTATGAGCCGCAGTCGAAGATCCAAAATGGTCAGGCAAAGGACCTATTCGATAGTGCGCTACGCCTCGATCCGGACAACGTTGAGGCCTTGATTGGCAAAGCGCGGTGTCTCGCAGTTGGTTTGAACAACCGATGGTCTGCGTCCGTTGTTGAAGACAAAAAGCAAGCGATCGACCTCATCGACAGAGTTCTGTCCAAAAGCCCGGCAAGCGCCAGTGCTCATACGACCAAGGGAAGCATTGTTCTATTTGGACGTCCTGAGGAGGCATTGGCTGAATACGATGCGGCGCTCGAAATTGATCCAAATAATCCGGCTGCCTACGCTGCTAAAGCAATAGCACTCATCATCTCGGGGCGCACGGGCGAAGCCTTCTCGCCGGTCCAGTTGGCTCTCCGTCTCAGCCCCAGAGATCCTTTTGCTTTCCAATGGCGCTTCTGGCTCTGCCATGCACACTTGCACCTGCACCAATATGGAGAAGCCATCGAGGAATGCGGGCGCTCGGTCAATCTGAACAACTCGCACTTGTACGCCTATGTAGATCTGACATCGGCCTATGGAGCCACGGGGCAATTGGAACAGGCACAGCGGACGTTGACTGAATTGAACAAGCTGCGACCAGACTTCACGATCCATTGGTACCGTGATCTCGTTTACTCGATGTCAACCAACCCGCAGTTTCGTCGAGAGATCGACGACATTCTCGATGGGCTGAGGAAGGGAGGGGTCCGGGAGCAATAAAATGCAAGGCTATTCGCTCGCTGACGTTGATGGCCTCTTTCATCTCGAATGTCACCTATTGGCCCTTCGCGGACCTGAACCGCGGATCCGGTGATGTCCGCTCACAGTGGTGGAGCAGACCATCTACTATGGATCCTCCGACTTCCGAGTTTGACCCAACCCGGACATCGCCGAGCCACCATTGATTTTCAGTATGGCCTTTTAGACGGTAAGATGCGTTGACCTAGACCCTAGCTGGGGGGCGAACATGAGGCGGCGTGCTTTTCTCGTTGCCGTTTGTGGTGCGGTAGCATCGCCGCAGCTGGCTGCGGCGGCGGGGAGCACCAACAAGAAACGTCTTGCTATTTTCGTCCCATCAGAGCTGAGCGCGGACTGGCACGAGCATAGCGGGAAAAGATATTCTCGAGCCCTCTTCGCGGAGCTGCGACGATTGGGACAGATCGAGGGACAAAACCTCACAGTCGAAAGTTATGGCCGAGAGCAAAACACGTCCGGCCTCGAAGCCTTGGCGACGGAGATCGTTGACAGCAACCCGGACGTCATTCTCCTCGGTGGTCCTGGCGCACTCATCTTCAAAAAACTGACATCGCGTATTCCAATCGTAACGATAACTGCCGACCCCGTTCGACTGGGGATTGCCGAAAGTCTGGCTCGCCCGGGCGGAAATTTTACGGGAGCCAGCATCGACGCCGGTCCATCAATTCATGGAAAGCGGATTGAACTGCTGCGCGAAATCTTTCCTTCAATATCAAAACTTGGCGTGCTCGCTCTTCACATCCAATACAACGGGCTCGTCAAGGGTTCGCCTATTCCCGCAGCGGCCCAGGAGGCTGGCCTACCTATCGCGGTGTCGCTACTGGATGTTGGTGCTCAAGAAAATGACTGGCGGGCAGCGGTAGAGCGCCTTTCCGGCGAAGGCGCAAATGCAGTTATGGTGGTCGACTCCCCTGAAACTTTTCAAAACAGCGCTTTGATCGCCAAGTTGCTGACCGACGCGAGGCTTCCGGCGATTTTCGCGTTCGCCGAATCCGTCGAGGCCGGGGGCCTAATGGCCTACTCCTTTGATCTAGTCGAATTGTATAAGCGCGCTGCCAACAACATCGACGCAATTTTCCGCGGAGCGAAGGCTGGCGATATTCCATTCTACCAAGTGACCAAATTCGATCTGTCCATCAACTTGAAGACGGCCAGGCAGCTGGGCCTTACCGTCTCTCCTGCGCTCTCGGCCAGCGCCGACAAGGTAATCGAGTGAAAGGTTCGGATATGGCCCGTTTGACGATGTCCGTTCACAGGGGAAGACCGGAAGAGAACGGCACGCGGCCAAAGTGACGCGACTGGCCCGTCTGCGCCATGCGGCGATGTCCGCTACTGCGCCGTTCTTGGCGGAGCAGCGGACATCAGACGCGCCGGAGCGAAGCGCTCCGATCTCATGGGGCCGCGGCCTTAGCCGTGCCTACTCCTCGTCTTCGTCGTCTTCGTCGTCCTCTTCCTCATCCTCGTCCACCTCTTCCAGGTGTTCGAGCACGGCGAGCGGCAGCGTCTCGCGAAACAGGTCGCCTTCGACGCCCATCCAGAGACAGATCACGTCGTCGCCTTTGACTTCTGCGACGGTCAGCGGCTGGCCGCCGGATTTCAGCATGACGATATCGCCGGCTTTCAGTTCCATGGATGGTCCTTTCGGGTTGATTGACTTGAGAAGCTAGCAAGCCGGCATGACACGCCGATCACGGGCTGCGGGATCAGTGGATGTGCTGCGGCAGCGCGCATCCGCCGCCAGGCTGCTGAAGCGCCGACGACGGTGCTTCAGGCCGGGAGCGGGACCATGACGGAGGCGAGGGCGCCTGCTCGATGGGTTGCGCAGGGGCTTGTCCGTCCCATGCGCCGCGATGATGGCATCATGCGCCTGTTTTGCCCGACGGGTCAAACGATTTCGTAAAATCCGTAAGCATTTGATTTTGCAGCAGCCGGCTACTGTGCATGGGGTTGTTTTTCGAGTTTTTGTTTCGCGCCGATGGTTACGACCGGTCAGGCACCAGTTCGGTCAGCGAGCGGATGATGCGGTCGGGCTTCACCGTCGAGCCTTCGGGCAGGCCGTCGCCATGCACGTCGATCCAGATCGAATAGATGCCGAGGCGCTGCGGCGTCACGACTTCCCATTCGAGGTTGTCGCCGATCATCCATGTGTCCTCGGCGGTGACGCCCAGCGCCTCCATCGCGTGCAGATAGGCGCGCTCCTCGGGCTTGCCGAAACCGTGCTCGCCCTCGATCTGGATGTGGTGGAAGCGGTGCGCCAGCTCGAAGCGCTCGACCTTGGCGCGCTGGGTGTCGGCGGCGCCGTTGGTCACCAGCGCGAGCTTGATGCCGAGCGCCTTCAGCTTGTCGATCGCTTCATGCGCGCCGGGGAAGACGAACATCTCTTCCTCGCGATAGGCGGTGAAGCGGTCGGCGAGGCGAATGGCGAGGTCGTCGGATAGTGCGCGGTGGCCGGCGGCCGCGAGCGCAGCGAACCCGCCCTTCACCGTCAGATGCCGCGCCTCGGCGAGCTTCATCCGCCAGGCGGCTTCCGCATTGGCCCAGAAGTTTCGCGCGAAGGCCAGCACTGCGGTTGCGACCTGCTGCGGCGGCAGCGGCGCAAGCTCCTCGGCGAACTCGTTCGCGATCGTATTCCAGGCGATCTCGGGCCGGCCATAGGCCGACAGGATGGTGTCGTCCATGTCGATCAGCATGGCGCGGGGCAGCGGCCTCACAGCGGGCTTCATCGCAGTCATGGCCATTTCACCTCCGGCGGCAGCGACGACAGGATCGAATCCACATTGCCGCCGGTCTTGAGCCCGAAGATGGTGCCGCGGTCGTAGAGCAGGTTGAACTCGACATAGCGGCCGCGGCGGATCAGCTGCTCCTCGCGGTCCGCAGCGGTCCAGGCGCTCGCGAAATTGCGCCTGACGATATCAGGATAGATCTTCAGGAAGGCGCGGCCGACATCCTGGGTGAAGGCGAGGTCGGCGTCCCAGTCACCGCTGTCGTGCCAGTCGTAGAAGATGCCGCCGATGCCGCGTGCCTCTTTCCGGTGCGGCAGGTAGAAATACTCGTCGCACCATGTCTTGTACTTGTCGTAATCGGCAATGCCGTTCGGCTGCGCGCAGGCCTCTTTCATCGCAGCATGGAAGGCGATGCTGTCGGCGTCGTCCTGCGTGCGCCGGCGGTCCAGCACCGGCGTCAGATCGGCGCCGCCGCCGAACCAGGCTTTTGTGGTGACGACGAAGCGCGTGTTCATGTGCACGGCAGGCACGTGCGGATTGCGTAAGTGCGCGATCAGCGAGATGCCGGAGGCCCAGAACCGCGGATCGTCCGCCGCGCCCGGAATCTGCGCGCGAAACTCCGGCGCGAATTCGCCGTGCACCGTCGAGCAATGCACGCCGACCTTCTCGAACAGCCGGCCATGCATCATCGACATCACGCCGCCACCGCCGGCCGCGCCGCTATGATCGGTGCGCTGCCAGGGCGTGCGATTGAAGCGGCCGGCCTTGCCCGGATAGAGGCTTTGCGGCGCGTCGTCTTCCAGCCGCTCGAAGCTTGCGCAGATGTCGTCGCGCAAAGCTTCGAACCAGGCGCGGGCGCGCGTCTTGCGGTCTTCGATTGTACTCGGGTCCATTGTCGATGCCATTCCGTCAGCCCTGCGGACCGTAATAGGTGCAGCTCTCGTTGCAACTGTCGCGATGGATGCTGACGCGGGTGAGCTTGCCGATATGCGCTAGCCGCTCCCAGACGAAGCGCGACAGGTTTTCCAGCGTCGGCTTGCCCAGCGCCTCGATCTTGTTGAGGAACTTGTGGTCCAGCGTCAACCTGACGTCCTCGATGGCGCGCTGGAGGAGGCCGAGATCGACCACCATGCCGGTCGCTGGGTCCGGCGTGCCGCGCACCGTCACCTCGGCGCGGAAGGAGTGGCCGTGGATCTCTTCGCTCGCCGCGCCGAACGTCGTTCCCGACAGTGAATGCGCCGCCTCGAAGCGGAACGATTTCGTCAATTCCCACATCTGTTCGAAAACCAATCCTATCTGATGCCGAGCGATTTATGCGTCTGCACGCTGAGCCGCCATTGCGGATGGCGCAGGCAATAGTCGATCGCGCGCGCGGTGTTTTCGGCGACCTCGGGCCCGTCCATCGGCTGCAGCGAGAAGCGCTCGAAGGCGAGGCCCTCGAAGGCCTCCGGCGCGGCGAGGGCCTGCGGATAGACCAGCTTCAGCTCGTGGCCACGGCGCAGCACGAGCTCGCTGCCGCCCTTGGGGCTGACGCAGATCCAGTCGAGGCCATCAGGTGCGGCGATCGTGCCGTTGGTCTCGACGCCGATCTCGAAGCCTCTCGCATGGAGCGCATCGATCAGCGCGTCGTCGACCTGGAGCAGCGGCTCGCCGCCGGTGAGCACCACGTAGCGGTTGGCGGCCGTTGCCGTCCATTGCGCCGCGATGGTGTCGGCGAGCTCCGCAGCCGAGCCGTAGCGGCCGCCGAGCGTGCCGTCGGTGCCGACGAAATCCGTGTCGCAGAATTTGCAGGTCGCTGACTGCCGGTCGGCCTCGCGGCCGCTCCAGAGATTGCAGCCGGCGAAACGGCAGAACACGGACGCGCGCCCGGCATGGGCGCCTTCGCCTTGCAAGGTCAGGAAGATTTCCTTGACCGCGTAACTCAATGGTCTCTCCTCAACATATCAACCTTGCGGGTTCCGGATCTGCCGCAGCGCCTCGCCTGCGGCCATCGCCGCGGTCATGGCGACATTGAGCGACCGCAGTCCCGGGGCGATCGGGATCACCAGCCGCGCATCCGCGGCCTCGACCACCGCGTCGGTGACGCCGGCGCTCTCGCGCCCGAATAGCAGGATGTCCGACGTCTGGTAACGGAAATCGCGGTAGTCGGTGGCGGCCCTGGTGGTGAACAGCAGCAGCCGGCAGCCCTGTGCCGCGCGCCACGCCTCGAACTGCGGCCAGGAGACGTGCCTGACGATGCTGACATGGTCGAGGTAATCCATTCCCGCCCGGCGGAAATGCCGGTCGGAGACGGGGAACCCTGCCGGTTCGATGATGTGGGCGGCCAGCCCCAGGCAGGCGCAGAGCCTGAGAATCGTGCCGGTGTTCTGGGGGATGTCGGGCTGGAAAAGCGCTATCTGCATGGGCGGCGTCGGGTTGGTTGTGGGGCGGAAATGTCTCAATAAAACATCGCTGGCGCGGGAATTCGTGCATTGCACGCTTCCCCGCCGTTAGCGGGCTTGCGCTCGCCCGGCAAGGGTGCCAATAGAACGATTCTGGACTGCTGTTTTCGCTTGTTTTGGCGGGGACAAGCGAAGTTCTGCCGCCGCGGGGGGCCGCGGGCGCCGGCAGCCAGTTCTGGGGACCTTGGGGGCCCCTGGAGCGGTTCCACCGGTAGCATAAGAAGAAAGGGTTGGAATCGTGACGACAGCGTCTTCGGCGGACCATCCGACACGCCGTGATTTCTTATTCGTTGCAACGGGGGCAGCTGCAGCAGTAGGGGGCGCAGCCGCGCTCTGGCCCTTCATCTCCCAAATGAATCCTGATGCCTCGACCATCGCGGCCGGTGCGCCGATCGAGGTCGATCTCAGCCCGGTCGCCGAGGGGCAGGACATCAAGGTATTCTGGCGCGGCAAGCCGATCTACATCAGCCACCGCACCAAGAAGCAGATCGACGAGGCGCGCGCCGTCAACGTGGCGAGCCTGCCCGATCCGCAGTCCGACGAGGCCCGGGTCAAGTCCGGCCATGAGCAGTGGCTGGTCGTGATCGGCATCTGCACCCATCTCGGCTGCATCCCGATCGCTCATGAGGGCAATTACGACGGGTTCTTCTGCCCCTGCCATGGTTCGCAGTACGATTCGTCCGGCCGCATCCGCCAGGGGCCCGCGCCCGCGAACCTGCCGGTGCCGCCGTACCAGTTCGTTTCCGACACCAAAATCCAGATCGGCTGAGCTTCGGACCCTCGTCCGAAGCTTCGCGCCGTCTCGTCGTATTATTTCCTCAGGATCGCATCATGAGCGGACCATCCGACTACCAGCCGAGCAATCCGGCCCTGCAATGGATCGAGCGGCGCCTGCCGATCCTCGGCCTCATGCACTCCTCCTTCGTCGTCTACCCCACCCCGCGCAACCTGAACTACTGGTGGACCTTCGGCGCCATCCTCTCCTTCATGCTGGGGATGCAGATCCTGACCGGCGTGATCCTGGCGATGCACTACACGCCGCATGCCGATCTCGCCTTCAAGTCGGTCGAGCTGATCGTCCGTGACGTCAATTACGGCTGGCTGCTGCGCAACATGCATGCCTGCGGCGCGTCGATGTTCTTCTTCGCGGTCTACGTCCACATGCTGCGCGGCCTCTATTACGGTTCCTACAAGGAGCCGCGCGAGGTGCTGTGGATCCTCGGCGTCATCATCTACCTCCTGATGATGGCGACCGGCTTCATGGGCTACGTGCTGCCGTGGGGCCAGATGAGCTTCTGGGGCGCCACCGTCATCACCAACCTGTTCTCCGCCATTCCCTATTTCGGCGAGAGCATCGTGACGCTGCTGTGGGGCGGCTATTCGGTCGGCAACCCGACGCTGAACCGCTTCTTCTCGCTGCACTACCTGCTGCCGTTCCTGATCGCGGGCGTCGTCGTGCTCCACGTCTGGGCGCTGCATGTCGCCGGCCAGAACAATCCCGACGGCGTCGAGCCGAAGACGGAAAAGGACACGGTGCCGTTCACGCCGCATGCCACCATCAAGGACATGTTCGGCGTCTCCTGCTTCCTGCTGCTCTACGCCTGGTTCATCTTCTACATGCCGAACTATCTCGGCGACGCCGACAACTACATCCCGGCGAACCCCGGCGTGACGCCACCGCACATCGTGCCGGAATGGTATTACCTGCCGTTCTACGCGATCCTGCGCTCGATCCCGAACAAGCTCGCGGGCGTCATCGGGATGTTCTCGGCGATCATCATCCTGTGCTTCCTGCCCTGGCTCGATGCGGCCAAGACCAGGTCGTCGAAGTACCGTCCGCTGGCCAAGCAGTTCTTCTGGATCTTCGTCGCGGTCTGCATCCTGCTCGGCTATCTCGGTGCGCAGCCGCCGGAAGGCATCTACGTGATCGCCGGCCGGGTCCTGACGGTCTGCTATTTCGCCTACTTCCTGATCGTGCTGCCGCTGCTCTCGCGCATCGAGACGCCGCGGCCGGTGCCGAACTCGATCTCGGAGTCGATCCTCGCCAAGGGTAGCAAGGCGGTGGCCTCCGTCGCCATCGTGCTCGTTGCCGCCGGCGCGCTGTTCCTCGGCAGCTTGCAGGACGCGCGCGCCAACGAAGGCAGCGACAAGCCGCCGGGCAACAAATGGTCGTTCGCCGGTCCCTTCGGCAAGTTCGACCGCGGCGCGCTTCAGCGCGGCCTGAAGGTGTACAAGGAGGTCTGCGCCAGCTGCCACGGCCTGTCCTACATCGCCTTCCGCAACCTCGCGGAAGCCGGTGGCCCCAGCTATTCGGTGGCGCAGGTGGCGGCGTTCGCGTCGGATTACAAGATCAAGGACGGTCCGAACGATGCCGGCGACATGTTCGAGCGCCCGGGCCGGCCGGCCGACTACTTCCCCTCGCCATTTCCGAACGAGCAGGCAGCCCGTGCGGCGAACGGCGGTGCGGCGCCGCCCGACCTGTCGCTGATCACCAAGGCGCGCTCCTACGGCCGCGGCTTCCCCTGGTTCATCTTCGACTTCTTCACCCAGTACCAGGAGCAGGGCCCGGACTACGTTTCGGCCGTGCTCCAGGGTTTTGAGGAGAAGGTGCCGGAGGGTGTGACCATTCCGGAGGGCTCCTACTACAACAAGTTCTTCCCGGGCCACGCCATCAAGATGCCGAAGCCGCTCAGCGACGGCCAGGTGACCTATGACGACGGCTCGCCGGCCACGGTCGCGCAATACGCCAAGGACGTCACCACGTTCCTGATGTGGACCGCCGAGCCGCACATGGAAGCGCGCAAGCGCCTCGGCTTCCAGGTGTTCGTCTTCCTGATTATCTTCGCGGGCCTGATGTACTTCACCAAGAAGAAGGTCTGGGCCGACTCCCACTGAGCGGCGCGAGGCGAGATTGAAAAGGCCCCCGCAAGGGGGCTTTTTTGTTGGCCTTGTGTCCCGGGCGCGCGAAGCGCGAGCCGGGACCCAGAATGCGCGTGGCTGGGCCCCGGATCAGCAGCGCATCACGCCGCAAAGGGCGGCGCGCTGCGCAGCATCCGGGGCACGAGAGTTTGTTCGTGCGGCGATTGCGCCGCGCGCCCCCAGCGGCCAAAATACCGCCAACCGCTCCCCCAGAAACTCATCGGAGGACACCATGGGAACCACCATCACCTTCAAGCGTCCCGACGGCAAGGACGCCTCGGGCTACCTCGCCAATGCCGCGCGCGGCAACGCGCCGGGCGTGGTCGTGATCCAGGAATGGTGGGGCCTCTCTGACCAGATCAGGGGCCTGTGCGACCGCTTTGCGCTGGCCGGTTTCGATGCGCTCGCGCCCGATCTCTACAAGGGCAAGGTGGTGCCGTATCACGACACGGATGCGGCCGGCAAAGAGATGAACTCGCTCGACTTCATGGACGCCACCACGCAGACCGTGCGCGGCGCCACGCAATATCTGTCGCGCAACGGCGCCAAGGTCGGGCTGACCGGCTTCTGCCTCGGCGGCGCCGTCACCATCATCGGCGCGGTGCACGTGCCAGAGCTCGCCGCCGGCGTCGTGTTCTACGGCATTCCGCCGGAGCAGGCCGCCAAGCCCGCCGACGTCAAGATCCCGCTCCAGGCCCATTTCGCCAACAAGGACGATTGGTGCACGCCGGAGCTGGTCAATGGCTTCGAGAAGGCCATGAAGGCCGCCGGCAAGTCGCTCGAGCTGTTCCGCTATGACGCCGAGCACGCCTTCGTCAACGAGCAGCGCCAGGCCGTGCATGACCGCGAAGCCGCCGAGCTCGCCTGGGGAAGGGCGATCAAGTTCTTTGCCAATCATCTGGGCAGCAACAGCGCAGCTTAACCGGTGTCGTCCCGGCGTAGGCCGGGACCCACAACCACAGGATCTTGTGGTTGGTGCGAGCTGCCACTCCGAGTCTTCGCCAAACTCAATTTTGTGGCTATGGGTCCCGGCCTTCGCCGACGGAGATTGCCGTCGTCCCCTCACGGCTACCGCTGGTGGGACCGCCCTTGACGCCGCCCCCACGCCATGGTGAGTATCCGCCCATGAGCACCGCCGTCCGCCCAGCCCGTCTTTGGTGGCGCACCTCCTAAGAGGTGGCCGGTGCGATTTCTTTTCCCAAAATCGTCGAAGGTCGCCCACGCAGTGCGGCGGCCTGATCGTTTGTCCTGTGTGGCGTTCCCTCGGCAAGTCTCGTAAGAGGACCACATGAACAGGACAGTCTTTGCCCTCCCGGCCAGAAGCGACTATGTGACCCGCGCGGGTCTCGCGATCACGCGCGTGGCGGAGCAGTTTACCGGCGGCGCCAACCGGCTCGACGATCTCGTCAGCCTGCTCGACCGCCGCCGCGGCGTGGTGCTGTCGTCGGGCACGACCGTGCCCGGCCGCTACGAGAGCTTCGACCTCGGCTTCTCCGATCCGCCGCTCAAGCTCGAAACCACAGGCGTCAATTTCAAGCTGGAAGCGCTGAACGGGCGCGGGCAGGTGCTGATCGCCTTCCTCGCGGACGTCTTGCGCGAGCCCTGCGTGGTGATCTCCGAGACAACCGCTTCGCGCCTTGCCGGCCACATCATTCGCGGCGATGCGCCGGTCGAGGAAGACCAGCGCACCCGGCGCGCCAGCGTGATGTCGCTGGTGCGCGACCTCGTCGCCGCCTTCTCGGCCAATGACGACGGGCTGCTCGGCCTGTTCGGCGCCTTCGCCTACGACCTCGTGTTCCAGATCGAGGACCTCGTGCAGAAGCGCGCGCGCGAGCAGGACCAGCGCGACATCGTGCTCTACGTGCCCGATCGCCTGCTGGCCTATGACCGCGCCACCGGCCGCGGCGTGGTGCTCTCCTACGACTTCGCGTGGAAGGGCAAATCCACCGAGGGCCTGCCGCGCGAGACCGCCGACAGCCCGTACCTGAAGACGCCGCGCCAGGGCTTTGCCGATCACGCGCCCGGCGAATA
>Ga0207647_10004041_pt1 | contig 10933 bp, 8 predicted proteins | sample KBSCornC2_FD_184295 | JGI IMG/M metagenome (GOLD analysis project Ga0207647, IMG submission 184295) | Corn rhizosphere microbial communities from Kellogg Biological Station, Michigan, USA - C2 (SPAdes) (version 2) | ecosystem: Host-associated > Plants > Roots > Rhizosphere ...
TGCCGGTAATCCCACCAACTGAAATGTCCCGCGTCTTCCACGAACGCGCGGAAGGAGTCGACGAACCCGAGATCGAGGATGCCGCGCAGCGCCGCGCGTTCGGGTTCCGAACAGAGTATCTGCCCGCGCCACGCTTCCGGATCGTGCACGTCGCGATCTTCGGGCGCGATGTTGAAATCGCCCAGCACGATCACCTTGCCGTAGTGTTGCAATTCCGCGCGCAGGTGCTCGGTGATCGCGGCCAGCCACTTGAGCTTCCATTCGTACTTTTCGCTGCCGACGCTCTGCCCGTTCACCACGTACAGATTGACGATGCGCACGCCCCCGACCGTCGCCGCAAGCACCCGGCGGTGCGGGTCCTCGAATCCATCCACGCCCGCGACCACGTCCTGCAAGGATTCGCGCGCGAGGATCGCCACGCCGTTGTAGGTTTTCTGACCGGAGAACGCGGCGTGGTAGCCGAGCGCCTCGATGGCTTCGCGCGGAAACTTGTCGTCCTCGGTCTTGGTTTCCTGCAACGCCAGCACGTCCGGCTGCGCCTCGCGGCACCACTGTTCGACGTGCGGCAGCCGCACCTTCAGCGAGTTGACGTTCCACGAGGCGATGCGCATCGGCGCATTGTAATGTCCGACTGGAGGCCGGGCGCAGCCGCCGGGCGCATCGTCCTGTATTTGCCTGATCGTTCCGTCTACATCACCATGCTTCCACAACCCCATCAAGCCTTGCTCCGCAAGAGCTTGATTGCCCCTTGACTCAAGGGGCTGCAGATCAAGATCCACTCATCGCTTCGGAGACATGCCATGCTCGCCACCGACCTGTTGCTGCTCGCCCTCGACGACGAACGCGGCACCGTGTTGCCACAGGCGGCCATGGGCCTGGACTATGGCCTTGCCGGCGCGATCGTGATGGAACTGGCGCTGCGCGGACGCATCCGGCTGGATGGCGACGTGGTTTCCACCACGGGCACCGCCACCGATGACGCGTTGCTCGACGATGCGTTGCGCACGATCGCCGCGACGCCAGGCAAGAATCTTTCGCACTGGGTCTGGCACCTGTCGCGCGACCTCGGCGGCCTGCGCCAGCGCCTGCTGGACCGGCTGGTCGCGCGCGGCACGCTGGAGAAACGCGAAAAGCGCGTGTTGTTGCTGTTCCACCAGAAGGTGTATCCCGAACGCGACGCGCGCGTCGAGCACGACATCCGCGCACGCGTGGACGCCGCGCTATTGCAGGGCGCGACGCCCGATGCGCAGACCGCGTGCCTGATCCACCTCGCGGCCGCGTGCCGCGTAACCGATGCAATCTACCCGCGCGATGAGCAAGCGGCGATCAAGGCACGCATCGCCGCGCTCGATGACGCGGGTACGTCCGGTGCGAATGCGGTGGCGGCCCTGGTGGCGCAAGCGGAAACAGCCGCGGTGACCGCCGCGACGATGTCCGTGATCACGGCTTCGACGATGGCCGCGACCAGCGCGGCGACGACGGCAGCGTGCAGCGCAAGCAGCGTCACCTGCACCTGATCGGATTTTGCGGCGCGATTTTCAGCCGCGCGCGTAACGCCGCTGCAGGAATGCGTGGAATGCGCGCAGCGATTGCGCGTCGCCGCCGCGCGGCTTGCCGGGGCGTTCGCTGTCGTTCCAAGCGTACACATCCACGTGCAGCCACGGCACGCTGGCCGGCACGAAATGCTGCAGGTACAGCGCCGCGGTGATCGCGCCCGCGTGGCGCGACGCACCGGTGTTGCAGGTATCGGCGAGCGACGACACCAGCATCGTGCGATACGGTTGCCACAGCGGCAATCGCCACACGGGATCGTGTTGCGCATTGGCAGCCGCGAGCAGTTCGCCGGCGACATCGTCGCGGTTCGCGAACACGGCCGGCAGGTCCGGACCGAGCGCCACGCGCGCGGCGCCCGTCAACGTGGCGAAGTCGATCAGCAGGTCGGGCTTGCCCTCCACCGCCAGCGCCAATGCGTCGCACAGGATCAGGCGGCCTTCGGCGTCGGTGTTGTCCACTTCCACCGTGATGCCTGCACGGGTGCGGATCACGTCGCCCGGGCGCATCGCATCGCCCGCGACCGCGTTGTCCACGGTCGGGATCACCAGCAGCAATTGCACGGGCAGTCGCGACGCCATCACCAATTGCGCCAGCGCGAGTGCGTGCGCCGCGCCGCCCATGTCCTTCTTCATCCAGCGCATGCCGTCGTGGGTCTTGAGATCGAGCCCGCCGGTGTCGAAACACACGCCCTTGCCGACCAGCGCCAACAGGGGATGCTTCGGATCGCCCCAGCGCATTTCGATCACGCGCGGGGCGCGCGGACTGGCGCGACCGACCGCGTGCACGGTCGGGAAGCCGGCTTTCAGCAAACCCTCGCCGCTCCACTCCCGGCATTTCGCGCCGAAGCGATCGGCGGCTTCACGCACTGCTGCGCACACTTCGGCGGGCCCGAGATCCTGCGCCGTCGTGTTGATCAGGTCGCGCACGCGGGTGATGGCATCGATCGTCGGCTCGACTTCATCCAGTACCTTGCGCGGCAGCAGCAGTCGTGCAGGCTCGGTGCGTGCCTTGTGGTACTTCGTGAAACGGTAACTGCCGAGCGCCCAGCCGAGCGCGGCGTCGTGCAGCGCGAGCGCATCGCCATCCAGGCGATAGTCGTTGGCAGGCAGACGATACGGCAACCCGCCCAGCGCGAACGGGGGCGAGGATTCGTCGATGCCGCAAACCACGCGCGCGGTGCCGCCTTGTGCATCCGGCAACAGGCAGAACGCGCTGGCCTGGCCCTCGAAGCCGCTGGATTGCGCCCATCGCCTCTGGCGCGCGCCGAGCGTCTTGGCAAAATCGGGCCACGCGCGACGCGTGACCGGTGTCAAAGGAACGGCGCGTCGCCCGCGCCGATCCGCGCTCAACCCCTGCATGGTCGATCCCCCGCTTTCAAAACGACCGCGTCACTGCGCACTGACCTTCAACACCTGCCCCACCTTCAGCATGTCGCCGTGCAGGCCGTTCCACTTGCGCAGGTCGTCGACGCTGACCGACTTTTTCCTGGCGATCTTCGACAGCGTGTCGCCACTGACCACGGTGTAATCGGCCGCCTGGGAGGCCGGCGCCGATGACGCGGCCTGCGGCGACGGGTTCACGCCCGCCGCTTCCGCCATCGCAATGCGCTGCTGGTTGGCCGCGGCGACCTGGTCGGCGGCGGCCTGTTGCAGGTGCATCGCGTGCGCGAGATCGGCCGACTGGCTGGACAGGCGCTCGAATTCATTGCCGGGTGCGTACTCGGCCGGCAATCCTTCTGCGACCATCTTCGCGCCGAGCAGGTTGATGCGGTCCTTCTCGCTCTTGGCGTTCAGCACCACGGCCTGCGCATAAGGCAGCAGATCATGGCTGCGCAGGATCCCGGCGGCCTTGTCGCTGCCGAGGAAAGTCATGAGCTTCTGGATGGTGGCGAGCTTCGGACTGTCGGCCTTGTAGGCCAGGTAAATTGTCAGCGGCAGCGGATAGGTCGCATTCTCGAGCGTGGCGAGGCTGGGCATGACGCCTTCGATCGGAATGACCTTGATGCCTTTTTCGCGGCGTGCATGCACCAGTGTCGACAATGCCAGCGCCTTGGTATCCAGCGAAACTTCCTGCTGCAGCGAGTCGATGTTGATGAACAGGCGCGGCACCGCGACCGGGTTGTCGCCATTGCCGAACATCAAGCGGCGGAAACTGAACTGCACGCCGTCCAGCGGCGAGGCGATGCCATCAAGGTCGATCTTCTCGTCGGGGCCGCCGACCTGCGACCAGTTGGTGACCTTGCCGTAATAGATGTCGTGCACCTGCTTCAGCGTCAGGTTGTTCACCGGATTCGCGCTGTTGGTGATCAACACCAACGCATCCCACGCCACCGGCGTGAACGTCAGCCCCGCTTCCTGGCTGCGCTTGAAGTACGCGGGGCGCGCGCTGGCGGCGAGATCGACGCTGCCGGACAGCGTTTGATCGATGCCATCGACGGTGTTGAACGGCGTGACCTCGAGATGTCCGTCGCCGGTATCGGCGAACGCACTCGCGACGGCATCGACCAGGCCCTCGGTACTGACCTGGTCACCGCGCACGATCAGCGCAGGACCCGAAGTCTTGTGCCGCGTTTCGTGGTGGCGCGTGGAATGTTTGGCGGGAGCCGCGCTGGCGGCAAAAGCAACGAGGAGGGAGAAAGAAGCAGCGAACAGGCTCAACGAACGTGCTGACATGAACGGGTTACCGAGTGACGTGCGGAGGGAAAGGACCGGGTGATTATGGCGGAATCGATTGCCCCTGCGGCGATGCTGTTCAGTTTTCGAGGCGGCGTTTCACTGGCGCCCCTCACGTTTCGTCTCAGGTCACCGCTTCAACCTCCAATTTGTATCTGCACCAACTGCCCATCGCGCACCAGCGACAGCAGCAACACGCGCGGGTGCTGCGCGAACATGCGGCGCAATTGCGCAAGGTCGGGCGTCGCCACGTTGTTGACGCCGACCAGTACATCGCCGCTGGCCAACCCGTTGCGCGCCGCGCGGCTGCCCGGCGCCACATTCGAGACGCTCACGCCTTCGACGCCGTTGTCACCGGGAGGCGCATCGCTGAAACTCGCGCCCGCGAGCCGCGGGTCGAGCGAGGCGCCGTCGGCCTGCGTGCTGACTGCCGTCAATTTCGCGTCGATCGTGAGCGGCTTGCCGCCACGATCGATGGCCAGCGCCAGCGTGCTGCCGACCGGTGCCAGGCCTTGCACGTTGCGCAGGTCCTGCGCATCGGTGATGGTTTTGCCGTTCACGCCGGTGACGAGATCGCCTGGCTTCACCCCCGCCTTCGCGGCCGGCGAATCGGGCATCACGTTGGTGATCAGCGCGCCTTGCGTGGCCTTGATGCCCAGCGCCGCCGCCACGCGCGGATTGAGGTCCTGCGCGTCCACGCCCAGCGAGCCACGCTCGACCTTGCCATGCGCGATCAGCTGCTTCATCACCTCGGCGGCGAGGTCGGTGGGGATCGCGAAACCCAGCCCCGCGCTCGCACCGGAGGGCGAATAGATCATCGAGTTGATGCCGACCAGCTGGCCGTCCAGGTTCACCAGCGCGCCACCGGAGTTGCCGGGATTGATCGAAGCGTCGGTCTGGATGTAGTTCTGCACGCCGCTGCGGCGCAGGTCTTGTCGTTGCAGGCCCGACACGATGCCGGACGTCGCCGACTGGCCGAGGCCGAACGGATCGCCCACCGCGACCACGAAATCGCCCACGCGCAATTTCGACGAATCCGCCAGCGGCAGCGCCACCAGGTTCGGCGCGCGGATCTGGATCACCGCGAGGTCGGTCTGCGCATCGGCGCCGATCACCTTCGCCGTGTACGATTTGCCGTCGGTGAGCGTGACCTTGACGTCGTCCGCGCCCGCGATCACGTGGTTGTTGGTGAGGATGTAGCCATCCTTCGCGTTCACGATCACCCCGGAGCCCAGCGACTGCTGCACCAGCTCGCGCGAGGGCGGTACCGCGGGCAGGCCGAAGAACTGGCGCATGATCGGATCGCTGAAAAACGGATTCACCGCGACGCGGCGGTGGCTGGTCGAGGAGATGTTCACCACCGCAGGCGACACTTTCGCCAGCATCGGCGCCAGTGACGGCAGTGCCTGTCCGTTCACCGCGACCGGAAGCGTGCCGGCCGCGGCAGGCAGCGCGCAGGCCAGCGCCAATGCGGCGGCGGCAATCATGCAGGCGAGACGGGGACGCGGCGCAGACGACATGACGACTCCTTTTTCGATGCTCGAATCGAGCCATTATCGGACAAGCCGGCTGGGCGAATGTCACCCGCGCGGCGCCACCCGGCGCGCCGCGAAATTTTTTTGCTTCGCCCCTTTACAGCCCCGGCCGGTCAGCGTAGGGTGAAGCCTCGCTCGTGATCACAACATCTTGTGTTTTTGGCAGCGGCGAAGCCCAATAGTTTGGCTTCAACACAGTCTCGAGCAAGGGGGCGAAGATGGTGATCTGGCGATTGGACGAGGCGTACGGCCTGCATCGGCGCTTCATGGGTTGAAACGGACCTGAGCGACGCGGCACCGCAAGGCGCAACGCGTGGCGAGGTCGTCGGCATCCGGGCATCGAAAACAAGAACCTGGAACGGACACGGAGGATACGAACAAGATGGGTACGGCGCGGGTACGAGAGATTGCGCGGGCGGTAACGGAAGTTCCCCTGCAACCGGCATCCCTGGACATCTGGGACAAGAAATACCGCCTCAAGACCAAGCAGGGCGAACCGGTCGATGCGACCGTGGACGACACCTGGTCGCGGGTCGCGCGCGCGCTGGCCGACGTGGAGACCACGCCGGCGCTGCGCGAGCACTGGCACGAACGCTTCCTGTGGGCGCTGCGCCACGGCGCGATCCCGGCCGGACGCATCACGTCCAACGCCGGCGCGCGCGAGCACAAGCCCGCCACGTCCACGATCAACTGCACCGTGTCGGGCACCATTACCGATTCGATGGACGACATCCTCGAAAAGGTCCACGAGGCCGGCCTGACGCTGAAAGCCGGCTGCGGCATCGGCTACGAATTCTCGACGCTGCGCCCGCGCAACGCGTATGTGTCGGGCGCCGGGGCGTACACCTCGGGCCCGCTGTCCTTCATGGACATCTACGACAAGATGTGTTTCACCGTGTCCTCGGCCGGCGGCCGGCGCGGCGCGCAGATGGGCACGTTCGATGTCGCGCATCCCGACGTCAAGGAATTCATCCGCGCCAAGCGCGAGGACGGCCGGCTGCGCCAGTTCAACCTCAGCCTGCTGATCACCGACGGCTTCATGCAGGCGGTGGAAACCGACGCCGATTGGCCGCTGGTGTTCCCGGTGCACATCAAGGAAAAGGACGAAGTCGATCTGGCCGACGCAAACACCGTGGTCTGGCGTGAATGGCCCAGCCACGAGAACTACATCGTGCGCGACGATGGACTGGTGGCGTGCAAGATCTACGGTCACGTCCGCGCGCGGCACCTGTGGGACATGATCATGGTTTCGACGTACGACTACGCCGAGCCCGGCTTCATCCTGATCGACCGCGTCAACGAGATGAACAACAATTGGTGGTGCGAGAACATCCGCGCGACCAACCCGTGCGGCGAGCAGCCCTTGCCGCCTTACGGTTCCTGCCTGCTGGGCTCGGTGAACCTGACGCGTTTCGTGCGCGATCCGTTCGGGCCCAAGGCGCACTTCGACATGGACGAGTACAAGGAAGTCGTGCGCGTGTTCACGCGCATGCTCGACAACGTGGTCGAGGTGAACGGCCTGCCGCTGGCCAAGCAGCGCGAGGAAATCCGGTCCAAGCGCCGCCACGGCATGGGTTTCCTGGGGCTGGGTTCGACGCTGGCGATGCTGAAGCTGCGCTACGGCTCCGACGAAGCGGTGAAGTTCACCGAAGACGTCTCGCGCGAAATGGCGCTGGCTGGCTGGGAAGTGGCGCTGGAACTCGCACACGAGAAGGGCCCTGCCCCGGTGCTGCAGCAGGACTACACCGTCACCGGCGACATGCTGCGCAAGCGCCCGGAAATGGTGCACGACGGTTACAAGGCCGGCGACACGATCCCGGGACGCGTGCTGCACGCGAAGTATTCGCGCTACATGCAGCGTGTCGCGGAAGTGGCGCCGGAACTGGTGGAACAACTCGCCGCAACCGGTGCGCGCTTCACCCACCACAGCTCCATCGCGCCCACCGGCACGATTTCGTTGTCACTGGCCAACAATGCATCCAACGGCATCGAGCCTTCCTTCGCGCACAGCTATTCGCGCAACGTGATCCGGCCCGGCCGCAAGACCAAGGAAAAGGTCGAGGTGCTGAGCTACGAGCTGCTGGCCTACCGCGCCTTCATCAACGCCGATGCCAAGCCCGGCTCCGACGAGCCCAGCGAAAAGCTTCCGGACTACTTCGCCGCCGCCGACGAGATCAGCCCGATGCAGCACGTGGACATGCAAGCCGCGGCGCAGAAGTGGGTGGATTCGTCCATCTCCAAGACCGCCAACGTGCCGACGGACTATCCGTACGAAGAATTCAAGGACATCTACTTCCACGCCTACAAGAAAGGCCTCAAGGGCTGCACCACCTTCCGCTTCAACCCGGCCGCCTTCCAGGGCGTGCTGGTGAAGGACGCCGACCTCGCCAACACCACGTACCGCTTCGAGCTGGAAGACGGCAGCGTGGTCGAGGTGAAGGGCAACGAGGAAGTCGAATACGACGGCGAAACCCACACCGCCGCCAACCTGTTCGATGCCTTGAAAGAGGGTTACTACGGCAAGTTTTGATGTTTGCCGCTCCAGTCGGAGCGGCTGTTGTGAAAAGTCAGGCCACGGATGGCCATTCTGATGGCTGATGGCCGCAGCAGATTCACTGCGGTGAGTCGTTTCAAAGATGAAGCGATCACGGACGATCGCAAAAAATACGCGCCGACCGCGCTTTCATTGTGTGAGAATGCGTCCCGGCGACGCGCGTCGCCGTTCTTGAAGTGCAACCAGTGGTCCACTGTCAACGATCCATCCGGAGGAGCATCCGATGAGCAACGAAACAACGTTCCCGTGGAGCATCACCGAAGAACCCGCGGCAGCGCCCGCCGCACCGGCCCCGGCCGCCGCCAAACCGGCTGCCAAAAAGCCGGCGAAGAAGAAGGCCGCCAAGAAACCGGCGGCGAAGAAGGCAGCCAGGAAAGCGGTGAAGAAGGCCGCCAAGAAGGCGACGAAGAAAGCTGCAAAGAAGGGCGGCGCCAGGAAAGCCGCGAAGAAAGGCGCACGCAAGGCCGCCAGGAAGACCACCCGCAAGGCGGTCAAGAAAGGCGCGCGCAAGGCCGTGAAGAAAGGCGGCGCCAGGAAGGCGGCGAAGAAGGGCGGTGCCCGGAAAGCCGCGAAGAAGGCCACGAAGAAAGCCGCCAAAAAGGGCGGCGCGAAGAAGGCTGCCAAGAAAGGCGCCCGTCGCAAGAAAAAGTAATACCGCAGCACCCGGGACGCCGGCCCCAGCCGGGCCGGCGTCGCTTTTTTTGAACGAGCCGTTTGAGCCCGGCGCAGGAACGTACAGCATGACCACCCGCATCAACAAGAAGATCAAGGGCTACCAGGTCCTCGGCAACGAAGCGAAAGCCGCGCCGGAAACGCAAGCCGCCGCCACCACGCAGGCCGCAGCGCCCGAGGCGAGCGAGTTCAAGGTCATCCAGATGCACGAGAAGCTCGAGCGTCCGGAAATCCTGATCGGGGCCACCTACAAGATCAGATCGCCGCTGATCGAGCACGCGATGTACGTCACCATCAACGACATCGTGCTGAACGAGAACACCGAATTCGAGATGCGCCGCCCCTTCGAGATCTTCATCAACTCGAAGAACATGGACAACTTCCAGTGGATCGTGGCGCTGACCCGCATCATGTCCGCCGTGTTCCGCAAGGGCGGCGACGTCACTTTCCTCGTGGAAGAACTGAAGGCCGTGTTCGACCCGCGCGGCGGCTACTTCAAGGCCGGCGGCGTCTACATGCCCTCGATCGTGGCCGAACTCGGCAACATCATCGAGCAGCACCTGACGATGATCGGCCTGCTGAAAGGCACCGAGCTTTCCGACGCGCAGAAGGCGCTGATCGCCGAAAAGCGCGCCGCCTACGAGCGCAAGGGCGCAAAAAAAAACCCTGAAATAAGCACCACCGGCGAAATGGGTGGTGCGATGGTGGGCGAGGAAGCCGAAAACTACGCGGCCCCATCATCGTCATCCCGGCGCAGGCCGGGATCCAGCGACGCGGCCGCCGCCGAAGATTCATCCGAATCCGCCGGTGCCTTCCCGCCCGGCGCGATGCTGTGCGGCAAGTGCAATACCCAGGCGCTGGTGCTGCTGGATGGTTGCCAGACTTGCCTCAATTGCGGTTATAGCAAGTGCGGGTAGGTCCCACCATGACCTCAGACGGCCGAGCAGTCGCGAACTTTGTACTGGACTACTGCCTTTCCAAGGAAAGGCCGATCACAAATTTGTCCCTTCAAAAGATTGTCTACTTTTGTCATGTCCGGTCACTCGTTCATCTCAATAGGCCGCTCATAAAGCAAAGCTTTGAAGCTTGGCGGTTTGGGCCTGTGCTGCAGTATCTGTACCGTGAATTTAAGGGCTTCGAAGACAATCCAATTACTGGCCGGGCCACACGCATAGACCCCAACACAGGTTCTAAGCAAGTTGTCGAGTACCATTTTGACAAAGAAACTGAGTCCTTATTGGCTGAGACTGTCGACTTCTACAGCCGCATCAGTGCCGGAGATCTCGTTCGCTTAAGCCACGCCCCCGGCGGTCCGTGGGAGCGTGCCTGGAATTACGCCGGCTCGGTAAATCCAGGCATGAAGATCGACAACGCTGCAATCAAAAAATATTACTCGTCGGCACCACCGTCCTTTGTGAAGCAATAAGGGAGAATCGAAGTGTCCGGTTTGAACGTTCCTTCTTTGCAGCATCTTGCGCGATTTTGGCACAACGATCCTCAGCACATAAAGCGAACGTTGGTGAGCTTGGTCGATAACCGGCCTACGTTCAGCTATGCTCCGCTTTATGATGCAGTGCGTGATTTGCTGGTTTTACACCTACCTCGCGAACAAGTGCTAGAAGGGCTGCAACGAGCCAAGCAACCGATTGCGCGCAGTAGCTACTCTGAGATTCTGCCGCTCGTATATGAATACTTTGAAGGAGTAAAGCCAGCCTTCGTCCAAGCTGTTGCACCACGGCTATATCCGGTCGGCCGCGATCTTATGATTCCGTTCCAACCCCCTCTTATCTATGGCGTCAGTGGAAATTTTTATTTTCCGTGGTTCAGCTTTTGGCGAAGGAATCCGCTGGAAGAGGAGAAACTTTCGCTGTTTGTGACAATCGTAGAAGAGGTTCTACTTCAGGACGCTGATTTGGAAGATGCCGAGTTTACTATTTTGGATTTCA
>Ga0207647_10004042_pt1 | contig 10931 bp, 8 predicted proteins | sample KBSCornC2_FD_184295 | JGI IMG/M metagenome (GOLD analysis project Ga0207647, IMG submission 184295) | Corn rhizosphere microbial communities from Kellogg Biological Station, Michigan, USA - C2 (SPAdes) (version 2) | ecosystem: Host-associated > Plants > Roots > Rhizosphere ...
TGCCGTCCCTGGACGCCGTGGCGCAACCACCAGTGCGAGCGCCCGCAGTCCACGCCGGACGCCGACCACCTCGGTGCGCCCGGCGGGCCGACTGAACCGAGTGGGCCGGGTGGATCCGAGGGCCCCCGCGGGCCCAGCGGCCGCAGCGGGCACCAACTGGCGCGCGGCATCAGCGCGTTCCAGCGCAACACCGCACCTCTCGTGCGCAGCGAGCTGGCCCGGCTGGCCCGGGAGGGACAGCGGCCGTCCCAGCTCTTCCTCACCTGCGCCGACTCACGGCTCGTCACATCGATGATCACCTCCAGTGGTCCGGGCGATCTGTTCGTGGTGCGCAACGTGGGGAACCTGGTGCCGCTGCCCGGCGACGAGAGCGGCGACGACTCGGTGGCGGCCGCGATCGAGTACGCGGTGGACGTGCTGCAGGTGCGGTCCATCACGGTGTGCGGGCACTCCGGGTGCGGGGCCATGCAGGCGCTGCTCGACGCCGAGCCCGGCGGCGCCCGGACGCCGCTGAAGCGGTGGCTGCGGCACGGGCTGCCGAGCCTGGAGCGCATGGCCGACGAGAGCCGGCCGTGGGCCCGGGTCGCGGGCCGGGCACCGGCCGACGCGGTCGAGCAGCTCTGTCTGACCAATGTGGTCCAGCAGTTGGAGCATCTGCGCGCCCACGAGTCGGTGGGGCGGGCCCTGCGGGACGGAGCGCTGGAGCTGCACGGGATGTACTTCCACGTGGGCGAGGCACAGGCGTATCTGCTCACGGGGACGGGCGGGGACGAGGTGTTCGACCACGTGGAGGCGGCAGACCGGTCCGCCTGACCGGAAGCGGTCCGCCACGGGTGTGCGGCTCCGCTCCGTGCGGGTCGTGCACCCGTGGCGTGTCCGGCACCGGCTGCCCCGACACTCCCGGGCCACGAAAGATGTGCCCGTCTCCGCGCGGCTCGGGTGCACTGGGACGTGAGAGGCGTTACAAGTGCTGAACTCCGCCCCGTCCGCGTCCGTGGGTACCGATGACTCCGGGCACCTCAGCACACCACTCACAGGTCTAAACCAATTTCCGGTCGGCCCTTGTCATCGGCACCCCGGGTCTGATGAGCTGTGGCCTGGGACACAACGGACACCCTGGGAAAGGGAGATGTCGTGAGCAACGAAAGCCTGGCCAACCTCTTGAAGGAGGAGCGACGCTTCGCGCCGCCGGCTGACCTGGCCGCCAACGCCAACGTCACGGCAGAGGCGTACGAACAGGCCAAGGCTGACAGGCTCGGCTTCTGGGCCGAGCAGGCCCGGCGGCTGACCTGGGCCAAGGAACCGACCGAGACGCTGGACTGGTCGAACCCGCCGTTCGCCAAGTGGTTCAAGGACGGCGAGCTCAACGTCGCGTACAACTGCGTGGACCGGCATGTCGAGGCGGGGAACGGCGACCGTGTCGCCATCCACTTCGAGGGCGAGCCCGGCGACAGCCGTGCCCTCACCTATGCCGAGCTCAAGGACGAGGTGAGCAAGGCCGCCAACGCGCTGCTGGAGCTCGGTGTCCAGGCGGGCGACCGGGTCGCCGTCTACATGCCGATGATCCCGGAGACGGCGATCGCGATGCTGGCCTGCGCCCGGATCGGTGCTGCACACTCCGTCGTCTTCGGCGGTTTCTCCGCCGACGCCCTCGCCACGCGCATCCAGGACGCCGACGCCAAGGTCGTCATCACCTCCGACGGCGGCTACCGGCGCGGCAAGCCCTCTGCGCTCAAGCCGGCCGTCGACGAGGCGATCGGCAAGGTGGACAACGTCGACCATGTGCTGGTGGTCCGCCGTACCGGCCAGGAGGTCGCCTGGACCGAGGGCCGGGACGTGTGGTGGCACGAGATCGTCGAGCGGCAGTCGGCCGAGCACACCCCGGAGGCGTTCGACGCCGAGCACCCGCTGTTCATCCTGTACACCTCCGGTACGACGGGTAAGCCGAAGGGCATCCTGCACACCTCCGGCGGCTACCTCACCCAGACCGCGTACACCCACCACGCCGTCTTCGACCTCAAGCCGGAGACCGACGTCTACTGGTGCACGGCCGACGTCGGCTGGGTCACCGGGCACTCGTACATCGTCTACGGGCCGCTGGCCAACGGCGCGACCCAGGTCATGTACGAGGGCACGCCGGACACCCCGCACCAGGGCCGGTTCTGGGAGATCGTGCAGAAGTACGGGGTGACGATCCTGTACACGGCGCCGACGGCGATCCGTACGTTCATGAAGTGGGGCGACGACATCCCCGCGAAGTTCGACCTCTCCTCCCTCCGCGTCCTCGGCTCGGTCGGTGAGCCGATCAACCCCGAGGCCTGGATCTGGTACCGCAAGCACATCGGCGCCGACCGGACCCCGATCGTGGACACCTGGTGGCAGACCGAGACCGGCGCGATGATGATCTCGCCGCTGCCGGGTGTCACCGAGACCAAGCCGGGCTCCGCGCAGACGCCGCTGCCCGGTATCTCCGCGACCGTCGTGGACGACGAGGCGAACGAGGTGCCCGACGGCGGCGGTGGCTACCTGGTGCTCACCGAGCCGTGGCCGTCCATGCTGCGCACCATCTGGGGCGACGACCAGCGTTTCCTCGACACGTACTGGTCGCGGTTCGAGGGCAAGTACTTCGCCGGTGACGGGGCGAAGAAGGACGACGACGGCGACATCTGGCTGCTGGGCCGCGTGGACGACGTCATGCTCGTGTCCGGGCACAACATCTCCACCACCGAGGTCGAGTCCGCACTCGTCTCCCACCCGTCGGTCGCCGAGGCGGCCGTCGTCGGCGCGGCGGACGAGACGACGGGTCAGGCGATCGTCGCCTTCGTGATCCTGCGCGGCACGGCGAACGCCGAGGACGAGGGCCTCGTCGCCGATCTGCGCAACCACGTCGGCGCCACCCTCGGCCCGATCGCCAAGCCGAAGCGGATCCTGCCGGTGGCGGAGCTGCCGAAGACCCGCTCCGGCAAGATCATGCGGCGTCTGCTGCGGGACGTCGCGGAGAACCGCCAGCTCGGCGACGTGACGACGCTGACGGACTCGACGGTCATGGATCTCATCCAGGCGAAGCTCCCGGCGGCGCCCAGCGAGGACTGAGGTTTCCCCAGCTCCCAGGGGGCGCCCGGTGCGGAAACGCGCCGGGCGCCCCTTTTAGGTAAACTAAGCAAAACAGTGTGACCCTCAAGGTGTGCCGGGAAGTCTGGTCGGCAAGCAGCACTCCCCTGCCCACCGACCGGAGGTCTCCCCCGTGACCGCGCCCCGCACCACCGCCCCCCGCAAGGTTCTCGGCCGTCTGTCCCTGCCCGAGCGCACCTTCGTCGCGGATGCGCTGCGCACCGAAACCGTCGGCGGCGTACTGCTGCTCATGGCCGCGATCACAGCGCTGATCTGGGCGAACATACCCGCGCTGCACGACGGCTACGAGAGCGTCAGCCACTTCCACTTCGGCCCCGAGGCCCTCGGCCTGCATCTGTCGGTCGCGCACTGGGCCGCCGACGGGCTGCTCGCGGTGTTCTTCTTCGTCGCCGGCATCGAGCTCAAGCGCGAGCTGGTCGCCGGTGATCTCCGGGACCCCAAGGCGGCCGCGCTGCCGGTCGTCGCGGCCCTGTGCGGGATGGCCGTACCGGCGCTCGTCTACACCCTCACCAACCTGAGCGGCGCCGGCTCGCTCCAGGGCTGGGCGGTTCCCACCGCCACCGACATCGCGTTCGCGCTGGCGGTGCTCGCCGTCATCGGTACGTCGCTGCCGAGCGCCCTGCGGGCCTTCCTGCTCACCCTCGCGGTCGTCGACGACCTCTTCGCCATCCTGATCATCGCGGTCTTCTTCACGAACACCATCAATTTCGCGGCGCTGGGCGGCGCGGTCGTGGGTCTCGCCGTCTTCTGGCTGCTGCTAAGGAAGGGCGTGCACGGGTGGTACGTGTACGTCCCGCTTGCGCTCGTCATCTGGGCGCTGATGTACAACAGCGGCGTCCACGCGACGATCGCGGGCGTGGCGATGGGCCTGATGCTGCGCTGCCACCGCCACGAGGGCGAGGCACACTCCCCCGGCGAGCACATCGAGCATCTCGTACGGCCCCTGTCGGCGGGCCTCGCCGTCCCCCTCTTCGCCCTGTTCAGCGCCGGTGTCGCCATCTCGGGCGGCGCGCTCGGCGACGTGTTCACCAAGCCGGAGACACTGGGCGTGGTCCTCGGGCTCGTCGTCGGCAAGGCGCTCGGGATCTTCGGTGGTACGTGGCTGACGGCCCGTTTCACCCGGGCCTCGCTCAGCGACGACCTCGCCTGGGCCGACGTGTTCGCGGTGGCGACGCTGGCCGGTATCGGGTTCACCGTGTCGCTGCTGATCGGCGAACTCGCCTTCGACGGGGACGCCGTACTGACGGACGAGGTCAAGGCCGCCGTGCTGACGGGCTCCCTCATCGCGGCGGCCCTGGCTACGGTGCTGCTGAAGATCCGGAACACCAGGTACCGCAGACTGTGCGAGGCCGAGGAGCGCGACGAGGACCTCGACGGCATCCCGGACATCTACGAGGAGGACGACCCGGCGTACCACCTGCGCATGGCCGCGATCTACGAGAACAAGGCCGCCGAGCACCGCCGGACCGCCGAACGGAAGGCCGCCGAACGACGCGCGCTTGCCGAAGTGCCGGGCGGGGCAGGCGAGGAGGACGACCGTCCGGCATGATCTGACGAGACGGTACAAAAAGAGAGTGAGGGAGACCGCGATGAGCGCACCCGACGGCAGCCCGGTCGGCGCCGAACGCAGCATCGGCCAGCTGTTCGCCTCCGCGACGACCGAGATGTCGGCGCTGGTGCATGACGAGATCGCGCTGGCCAAGGCGCAGCTCAAGCAGGACGTCAAGCGCGGCGCGACGAGCGGCGGCGCGTTCACCGCTGCCGGCGCGGTCCTGGTGTTCTCGCTGCCGATGCTCAACTTCGCGCTGGCGTACGGCATCCGGACCTGGAGCGACTGGAACCTCGCGATCTGCTTCCTGCTGTCCTTCGCCGCGAATGTGCTGGTCGCGGTCGTCCTCGCGCTGATCGGCACGGTCTTCGCAAAGAAGGCGAAGAAGAGCAAGGGCCCGCAGAAGGTCGCGGCGTCGATGAAGGAGACCGCAGGGGTCCTGCAGAAGGCCAAGCCGCACCCGCGGCCGGAACTGCCTCAGCCCCCGGCGCTCGAGGACCGGGCCCCCGCGGCCATCGAGGCTGTGGCACGCTCGTCCTCATGACGGGCTCCTCCACCCCTGCGGGGCAATCACCTTGGGCGCAACCCACCTCGGTCGTACGACCGGACGCCCTTCCCGACGGGACCAGGGTGACCCACCGGGACGTGGCCGCCAACGGCGCCCGTTTCCACATCGCCGAGGCCGGCGACGGGCCGCTGGTGCTGCTGCTGCACGGCTTCCCGCAGTTCTGGTGGACGTGGCGGCACCAGCTGACCGCTCTTTCCGAGGCGGGCTTCCGGGCCGTCGCCATGGACCTGCGCGGTGTCGGCGGCAGCGACCGCACTCCGCGCGGCTACGACCCCGCGAACCTCGCCCTCGACATCACCGGTGTGATCCGCTCCCTGGGCGAGCCGGACGCCGCGCTGGTCGGCCACGACCTGGGCGGATATCTGGCGTGGACGGCGGCCGTGATGCGCCCGAAGCTGGTCCGGCGGCTCGCGGTCGCCTCGATGCCGCATCCCCGGCGCTGGCGCTCGGCGATGCTCTCGGACGTCAAGCAGACCCGCGCCGGCTCCTACATCTGGGGGTTCCAGCGCCCCTGGATCCCCGAGCGGCAGCTGACCGCGGACGACGGCGCGCTCGTCGCCGAGCTGATCCGGGAGTGGGCCGGGCCGAACCTGCCGGACGACGAGGCGGTTCAGACGTACCGCCGCGCGATGTGCATCCCGTCGACGGCGCACTGCTCGGTCGAGCCGTACCGCTGGATGGTCCGCTCCATGGCCCGCCCGGACGGCATTCAGTTCAACCGCCGTATGAAGCGCCCCCTGAGGGTCCCGACCCTCCATCTGCACGGCTCCCTCGACCCGGTGATGCGGACGCGGAGTGCGGCCGGATCCGGCGAGTACGTCGAAGCGCCGTACCGCTGGCGGCTGTTCGACGGGCTGGGGCACTTCCCGCACGAGGAGGATCCGGTCGCCTTCTCGACCGAGTTGGTCAACTGGCTCAAGGATCCCGAACCGGACCGGTGAGACGCGCACTTTCTGTGCAGATCCGGTCAATTGGCCGAAAGACCCCGAGCCCGATCGGTGACCGAGCCGATGCGCCCGGTATCCGGATCTGAACATGTGTCCTACGAACAGCCAATTGCCCGGCGCATAGGCCAATTGGGAGCCCAGGGGGCGGTTATCGACCTTGGGGCAGGGGCAGACGTCGGGGTATGGGCTGGACGCACGACTACAGTGACGCAGCACGCAATCGCCGCTCGGCCAGTGGCCTGAGCTCCCACCAGCGAGGCGGTGCACCGCAGATGGCGGGTACAGATCTCAGGGTGGGCATTCCGCGCATTCTGCGCCGCCGGGCCCGCTGGGTCTCGGTACGCCTGCGCCATCCCCGAGGCTGACCGGCCTCACTTACCCTGAACGGCGGCTCACAGCGCGCAGCTGTCGCTGTCCACCTGCTGGTTCGCGGTACGCCCCTTGGTGATGTCCTCCTGGATCTCGTCCGCGGTGAGGGCGTACCCCGTCTCGGCGTCGTCGAGGGACTTCGCGAACACCACGCCGTACACATTGCCCTTGGGTGTGAGCAGCGGGCCGCCGGAGTTGCCCTGGCGGACGGTCGTGTACAGCGAGTAGACGTCCCGGCGGACGGTGCCGCGGTGGTAGATGTCCGGGCCGTTGGCCGGGAGGCGGCCACGCACGCGTGCGGCCCGGACGTCGTACGACCCGTTCTCCGGGAAGCCCGCGATGATCGCGTCGTCGCCGCTGCGGGCGTCCGTGGTCGTGAACTTCAGGGCGGGCGCCTTGAGATCGGGTACGTCGAGTACGGCGATGTCGCGGTGCCAGTCGTAGAGGACGACCGTCGCGTCGTACTTCCTGCCCTCGCCGCCTATCTGGACGGTGGGTTCGTCGACGCCTCCGACCACGTGCGCGTTGGTCATGACGCGGCGGTCGCCGAAGACGAAGCCGCTGCCTTCCAGGACCTTGCCGCAGCTCTGCGCGGTGCCCATCACCTTGACGATGGAGCGCTTCGCGCGCGTGACCACGGGGCTGTTGGCGAGGGCCGGGTCGGGGGGACGGACGTCGTTGATCGGCTCGTTCGAGAACGGGCTGAAGACCTGCGGGAAGCCGTTCTGCGCGAGGACCGAGGAGAAGTCCGCGAACCAGGTGTCGGCCTGGTCGGGCAGCGCCCGGGCGACACCGAGGAGCACCTTGGAGCCGCGGACCTCCTTGCCGAGGGTCGGCAGGGTCGTGCCGGCCAGCGCCGAGCCGATCAGCCAGGCCACGAGCAGCATCGCCACGACGTTGACGAGGGCGCCGCCGGTCGCGTCCAGGGCGCGGGCCGGGGACCAGGTGATGTAGCGGCGCAGCTTGTTGCCGAGATGGGTGGTCAGTGCCTGACCGACGGAGGCGCAGACGATGACGACGACCACCGCGACGACCGCGGCCGTCGTGCTCACCTCGGCGTTGTCGGTCAGTGCGTCCCAGATGACGGGCAGGACGTAGACGGCGACGAGACCACCGCCCAGGAAGCCGATCACCGACAGGATGCCGACGACGAACCCCTGGCGGTAACCCACGATCGCGAACCACACGGCGGCGACCAGCAACAGGATGTCCAGCACGTTCACCGGTTCGAGCCTCGCCTCATCACTCTGCGGTCACCTCAGGTCGGCCGGGGGCCGGCCCGCCGCGCAGCGACGACCGAGCACGGTGCCCCCCGGGAAGACACAGCACGGCAGACACCCTGTCATGACCGCCAGTCGAGCGGGACCTGCTTCTCCCGGTCCCAGGGCCGCTCCCAGCCCGCGTAGTGGAACAGACGGTCGATGATTCCGGCCGTGAAGCCCCAGACCAGGGCTGATTCGACCAGAAATGCCGGACCTCGGTGGCCGCTGGGGTGGACGGTGGTGGCCCGGTTGTCCGGATCCGTGAGATCCGCCACGGGGACGGTGAACACCCGGGCCGTCTCGTTCGGATCGACGACCCCGACCGGGCTCGGCTCGCGCCACCAGCCCATCACGGGGGTCACCACGAAGCCGCTGACCGGGATGTACAGCCTGGGCAGCACGCCGAACAGCTGCACGCCGGAGGGGTCGAGCCCGGTCTCCTCCTCGGCCTCGCGGAGAGCGGCCCGCAGCGGCCCGTCGGCCTTCGGGTCGCCGTCCTCGGGGTCGAGGGCGCCGCCGGGGAAGGACGGCTGCCCGGCGTGCGACCTGAGCGAACTCGCCCGCTCCATCAGCAGCAGCTCGGGGCCGCGCTCGCCCTCGCCGAACAGGATCAGTACGGCGGACTGCCGCCCCGCCCCGTTCTCCGGTGGCAGGAAGCGGCTCAGCTGCAGCGGCTGCACCGTCTCCACGGCCCGCACCACCGGGTCCAGCCACTCGGGCAGCCCCTCCTTGCTGAGCACCACCGGACCACCCTGCGTATTGCTCGCCTTACTCGCGCGCGTCATCGCCACCCCCGTCCTGCCGAGTCCAACGCCCCGAAGGCCCGAGATCGTTCCTGAGCCCGCCCCGTCCGGTCCGGGGCTCTGCCGTGCCGCCCGTCATCCGGCCCCCAGCGGCGGCGCCGGTTTGCCGCCCGCGTCCAGGTACGACTGCGGGGGCTTGAGGCGCTGGCCGGGGAAGCCGCCCTTCTCGTACTTGAGCAGCTTCTTCGCCTTCTCCGGGTCCGTCTCGCCCTCGCCGTACGCCGGGCAGAGCGGAGCGATGGGGCAGGCGCCGCAGGCGGGCTTGCGGGCGTGGCAGATGCGACGGCCGTGGAAGATCACGTGGTGCGAGAGCATCGTCCAGTCGCTCTTGGGGAAGAGCCCGCCGACGGCGGCCTCGATCTTGTCCGGGTCGGTCTCCTCCGTCCACTGCCAGCGCCGCACCAGCCGCTGGAAGTGCGTGTCCACGGTGATGCCGGGCCGTCCGAAGGCGTTCCCGAGCACCACGAAGGCGGTCTTGCGGCCCACACCGGGCAGCTTGACCAGGTCCTCGAGGCGGCCGGGGACCTCCCCGCCGAACTGCTCCACCAGCGCCTTCGACAGCCCCATGACCGACTTGGTCTTGGCCCGGAAGAAGCCGGTCGGGCGGAGGATCTCCTCGACCTCCTCGGGGTTCGCGGCGGCCAGGTCCTCCGGGGTTGGGTACTTGGCGAACAGCCCGGGGGTCGTCTGGTTGACCCTGAGGTCGGTGGTCTGGGCGGACAGGACGGTGGCGACCACGAGCTGGAAGGGGTTCTCGAAGTCCAGCTCCGGGTGGGCGTACGGATACACCTCGGCGAGCTCGCGGTCGATACGGCGGGCACGGCGGACCAGGGCGGTGCGCGACTCGTTCTTCGGCGGCTTGGCGACGGGCTTCGCGGGAGGGGCGCCCTCGACCGCAGCGGACGCCTTCTTGGACACGACGGCGGCTTTCTTGACGGCCTCGGTCTTTTTCACAGCGGCCTTTTTCACCGCGGTCGTCTTCGCGGCAGCCTTCTTCGCCGCAGACTTCTTCACGGCAGCCTTCTTCACCGGAGCGCTTTTTGTCACTTTTGCCGGTTTCTTTCCGCCGCCGGAGTTCTGTTCGCCCACAGCGGAATCACGACGTACAACCACCCGCCCAGCCCCCTTGGCCTGTGCTCTCACCGGCGTTTTGGACACCCGGCCAGCCTAAAGCCCGGCACTGACATCCGCCCCGGACCCGGGAGATCGGCCCCCAATTGGACCCCTGCCGCTTACCTCGGGACAGGTGTGCGGCATCCTTGTGACAGATCACACTGTTTGGACCGTCCGGCAAAACGGGGAACACGGTCCCCTGGTACCAAGGGGGAGCAAGATCCCCTGAGCAGGTCGACAAGGAGAGAACTCGTGGACGACGTTCTGCGGCGGAACCCGCTCTTCGCGGCGCTCGACGACGAGCAGGCCGCGGAGCTCCGCGCCTCCATGAGCGAGGTGACCCTCGCGCGCGGCGACGCGCTCTTCCACGAGGGCGACCCCGGTGACCGGCTCTACGTCGTCACCGAGGGCAAGGTGAAGCTCCACCGCACCTCCCCCGACGGCCGCGAGAACATGCTCGCCGTCGTCGGCCCCAGCGAGCTGATCGGCGAGCTGTCGCTCTTCGACCCGGGCCCGCGCACCGCCACGGCCACCGCCCTGACCGAGGTCAAGATGCTCGGTCTCGGCCACGGCGATCTGCAGCCCTGGCTGAGCGCCCGCCCCGAGGTGGCCGGCGCCCTGCTGCGCGCCGTCGCCCGCCGGCTGCGCAAGACCAACGACGCCATGTCCGACCTGGTCTTCTCCGACGTCCCCGGCCGCGTCGCCCGCGCCCTGCTGGACCTCTCGCGCCGCTTCGGCGTGCAGTCCGAGGAGGGCATCCACGTCGTCCACGACCTGACGCAGGAGGAGCTGGCCCAGCTGGTCGGCGCCTCGCGCGAGACGGTCAACAAGGCGCTGGCCGACTTCGCGCAGCGTGGGTGGCTGCGCCTGGAGGCGCGGGCCGTGATCCTGCTGGATGTCGAACGCCTCGCCAAGCGTTCGCGCTGAGGGCTCCTGGGGGCTCCGCCCCCAGACCCCCCGTTCGGCCTGAACGGCCTCGTCCTCAAACGCCGGTCGGGCTGGTGCAGTGACCCCATGGCCGAAAACGTGACCCTCAAGGGCCTCGACGCCCAGGGCTGCATCGAGCGCGAGGGCTCCCTCGCGCGCGTGCCGTACGCCTTCCGGCCCGTCGTCGCCGTCGCGCGCGACCGGCTGCTCGAGGTGTTCGGGGCGCGGCTGGACAGTGCGTACCTCTACGGCTCGATTCCG
>Ga0207647_10004043_pt1 | contig 10931 bp, 8 predicted proteins | sample KBSCornC2_FD_184295 | JGI IMG/M metagenome (GOLD analysis project Ga0207647, IMG submission 184295) | Corn rhizosphere microbial communities from Kellogg Biological Station, Michigan, USA - C2 (SPAdes) (version 2) | ecosystem: Host-associated > Plants > Roots > Rhizosphere ...
TTTCGCCCGGGCCATCGCCGCGACGCCAGCGTCAATCGTCTCGTCCTTCTTGCCGAAGCACAGTCGCACCAGCTGGTGGGGAGGATCGCGCTCGGCAAAAGCCGACAGCGCTACGACCGCGACACCAGCCTGCTCGACCGCGGCGACAGCGAAGGCCTCATCATCAACCGGGAGGCCCGACGCTGCGAGGTCGACGCAGAGGAAATAGGTCGAGGTCGGGTCGAGCACCGTGTAGCCGGCGTCGCGCAAGCCGTCGGTCATCCGGTCGCGCGCGCGCTGGAAACGATCGCGCATCGGCTGGATCCACGCATCGCCCTCATCAAGGCCGAAGGCGACGGCGGCCTGCAGGTTAGGCGCGGTCGAGAAGGTCAGGAACTGGTGGGCGCGGGCGGCAACCGCAGCAAGTTCGGGCGCGGCGACGATCCAGCCGACCTTCCAGCCGGTCAGCGAGAAGATTTTTCCGGCAGAGCCGACCTTGATGGTCCGCCCGGCCATGTTCGGCACCGTCGCGAGCGGCGTGAACGTCCGGCCGTCGAGAAGCACATGTTCCCACACCTCGTCGCTGATCACGATGAGGTCGTGCTGCCGCGCTACGCCGGCAAGCAGGTCCAGTTCGTCTCGGTCGAACAGACGCCCGGCCGGATTGTGCGGGTTGTTGAACAGGATCGCGCTCGTCTTAGAGCTAACCGCGGCTCCTAGCGCTTCCGGATCGAGCCGCCACGCCGGCGGCTGCAGCGCGACCTCGACGGGGGTCGCCCCCGCCCGCCGGATCATGGGCGCGTAACTGTCGTAGGCGGGTGTGAAAATGATGACCTCGTCGCCCGGCTCTACCGTGGCCAGGATCGCCGCTCCGAGCGCTTCGGTCGCACCGCTGGTCACGCAGACATGCTCGGCCGCAAGATCCTGGCCGAAATGGCGCTGATAATGGGCCGCCACCGCCTCACGCAGCGCGGGCAACCCGCGCGACGGTGCATATTGGTTGGAATTCTCTTTCAACGCCCGCGCTGCGAACTCGAGGATCTCGTCAGGCCAACCGAAATCGGGGAAACCCTGGCCGAGGTTGACCGCATTGTTGCGCGTCGCTGCTAGCGACATGCGCTCAAAGACGCTGGTCTTCATCGACTGGTAGATCGGATTCATCGCGGAAGCGCATAGCGCTCCTCGCGGCGGACCGCGAGCAACGCGCTATTTCGCCAGGCTATGCTCCGGGACGAGCTCGATCTGCTGCGGTCCGTCCTCGCACAGCCGCCCGACGATGCTGTCGACCAGGGTCTGAACGGCCGATTCGCTGGCAAGGCCGCCGCGCACCAGGCAGCGGTCGACCAGCACGCGACGGAATGCGTCGTAAACCTCGGGCTCTGGAGGCACGGGATCGGTCCAGAAATCGTCCAGATGCCCCCGATATGTCAGCCCGGGAAGGTGGTAGATTGCCTCGCCGAGGGCACAGACGGCCGTTCCCGCCGCGAGGGCTAGGGTCGCCGAAGTGCTGTTCACGCAAACCATCCCGCTGGCATCGGCCGCAAGCTGCTCGAGATTGCCACCGTCGATGAACCGGACACGCTCACGGATCCCGAGGCGGCTGGCGTGCTGGCGAATGAACCTCGGCCATCGCACCAACGACGTGTCGAAGGGATGGGCCTTGATCAGCAAATGCGCCTCGTCGGGCGCGTGACGCGCAAAGCTCTCCATGACGTAGAGCGCAGCGGCCCGCATATCGGGGAATGGCGAGTGGTTCCGGATCTGGTAATCGCCAGAAAGCTGCAGCGGAAAGAGGAAGTAGGCCTTGCCTCTGAGCTCGCGCAGCACCGCCCGTGTCGCCCGGGCATTTGCCCCGCGCGTGCAGAATTTCCAGGCCCAGCCGATTGCTTCCATCAGCGCCGAGCCTGCCCGGTGCGTCCGATAATGGGGATAGGTGAACGTGCCGAGCGCATGCACTGCGGTATAGTGACGGGCGGTGTCGCGGACCCGCCGGCGGAAGCTGGCGGTAATCGGCGCAAGGAATGATTCCGGCGGGAGCTTGCGGGCCTGCTCAAGCAGCCATTCCTTGTTCCGCACGAGCCGCGAGTATCCGTTCACGCCGTCGAGCTCGAGGGTCATCCAGTGGGGCCTCAGATAACCTTCCTCCAAGACATATGTCCGGACCCCGCGAAGCGCGGCAATCCCTCGCGCCGAAGCATGGTACGGCCGGCAGTCGCCGAACAGCAGTATGTCGGTGATCTGGTGCTCGCGCAGGAAATTGTCGAAGAACACCGGCCATTCGCGAAAGCGGCCGCGGAAGTTCGTCGCGGGCTCGCGCCAGTCGATCTGGTCGCCGGCACATATATTGATGCGCTCAACCTTGATGCCCCTCCCTCGCATTGCGGTTGCAAGCTGATGAAGCATCGGACCGGGCGGTCCCTGGAGGAAAACGAAAGCGCGGCGTTCGGGCCGATGCATCGGTACCCTGGGACGCTGCTGCTCGGCGGCAGGATTGAGCAACAGGCTGAGATTTCCGGTCGGACGGTTCACTGGACCAGGCTCCTCAAGCGACGCATTACTTTGCCCTGCAATCGACGAAGCCCGACAACGAGGCTGGCATCGCCCTCGCCGCCGCCGGACAGGCGGGTAACGACGACTTCAGCAGGACAGGGAAGACCCGTAACTGGGTCAAAATACCGAGGGTAGAGGATCAGCGCAGCAGCGACGAGCTCGTCGATCGAGCGCCTCGCCGTCCGCCGCGTCGGAACAGGGCCCAGGTCGTTGGTGAGCCCCCAGCCCGCGTAGAACGGGACGCCGTAGGTCGTGACCCGCTTATCCCTCAGCAGGGCCTCGAAGCCCGCGAGTGAGGTGTTGACATGAACCTCGTCGACCATCGCGATCAGGGCGCTGATCGGCACGTCCCCGACAATCTCGTCCACATATTCGAGAGCGGGTGCCTCCGCCACCGAACCCTTGCGATGTCCGGCCAGCACATCCGGGTGCGGCTTGAAGAGGACATAGGCGTCGGGCGCCTGCGCACGCACGCGCTTCAGAAGCTCAAGGTTCGAGACCAAACCGCATCCGCCGCGGATGACCGCGCGATCATCCTCAACCTGCCCCGGCACCAGAATGTGAGTTTTGCCCGGCGCGGGCCGATCGACGATCTCGTCGCTGCAGTCGTACTTGCCAAGGCCAGAGTCGACGATCGACCTACGGAGGTGCCGCGCGCGTTCGAGCAGCGGTTCGTCGAACTTCCCATGTTCGAGCAGGCGTTCGAGCTCGCTCTCGCGCGAGGGATCGAAATGCGCCCCCAGTCGGTCGACCGTGATCGACAATGGCGGCACGCAGTCAGCGCCGAGGCCTCGTGAGCGGAGGAAGCCGTCTTCAACTTCGATCAACGCCGCACCCTCTCGTTCGAGTTCCAGGTCAACGGCTTCCGAAACTTTCGAGCGCCAGACGGCAATGTGCGACCCCGAAGCAACGTTCGCCGCATTGCGCAGGAACCTGACGGGCTCTGTTCCGCCCCACAGCAGCGGCGCAATGTGAGACTGCTTCCAGAAGGCAAATCCAAATCCGCCGGCGATCTCGCGATTGGAATCGATCAGGTCGCGCCAGAATGAGCAGAGGCCGATCGCCGCGAGCCCGTCCATCGGTTGGTCGGAAAATGGATTCTCGAAAAGACCGCCGAGTTCTTCTTCGAGGGTCGCATGGAGGTCGATCCTGGCCGCTCGATCCTCCCCCATTGCCGGCTCGATCTCGCTGGCCGGGCATCCGAGCAACGAGGCGATGACATGCAGCTCGTCGCCCGTATCCGCGACCAGCACGGTGGCTCCCGCCAGCATGTGCCAAGGGTCGCATTCGCCACTTATCACGGAGCCTTGAACGCTGACGGGCCCCTCCCGCCCAGTCCACCGCACGATTTGACGGCCGTCGGCAATTCGCTCTGCCGCCTGAATGCCGTCCGCCGAGGCAACCAGCACGTAACTGTCGGGAAGCTGGGGCCGAGCACCCCAAAAGGTCCCGCCGACCCGCGCGCGTTTAATTTCGGCGGCGGCGCGTTCGCTATCAAGCCCCGAGCGGCTGATCCTCTCAAAGGTCTTCAGGTTAGCGCCCGGGAAGGGCGGAACCCGAAGGAAAGGCTGCGAAAAGTTCTGCGGGCGCACCTTGGCCGAAGAATCGATTAGACCGGGAACCGCCGACTTGCGGCCCGAACCTCGAACTTCTTCCTTGGATGGCAAAAGGATAGCCGCCGAGCTCGAATTCACACACACCTCTAGCCGAGCACTGTTTCCCTATCGATCAACTGCGACCAGTCAAGTGAAGTTCACGCCGGTTCGGTAGTTGGTGCCGTGAACGGGAACAGTTACCTTAAAGTAAACGCGACATTGTGGCGAACCTACAACAATGTGCTCCGCCAACTAATGTTGCAGTACTATTTCGAAAGCGTTTCGATCCAACGATCAACCTTCTTAAAGTGAGTCGACCAATCTGGTGGATGAAAGCCTGCCAGCCGCTTGAGCTGTCGCTGGCGTTCCACCGTATCCTCAATGAAGCTACGGATTGCCAGTTCCCATCCGGCCTCGTCGCGGCTGTCGACATAGTGCGGGATGTTTGCCGCGAATTCTCGAAACACCGCCAGATCGCTGGCGATCACCGGGGTACCCAGCTCGAGCGCCTCGATGACGGGCAAGCCGAACCCTTCGGCGAACGAGGGCATCAGAAGCGCGCGTGCCCCGGCAATGATCCCGGCCAATTCCTCATCTGTGCATTGGCCGAGCTCGATCACGTGGCGGCGCAGCTCGCCCGCGCCGTCGAGCAACTCAATCGCCGCTTCGGCTTCCCAGCCCCGTTGGCCAACGATCACCAGCAATGGCACGTCATTCGCCCCGGCAGCTCCCATGCGCTGCCAGATGTTCAACAGGAGAATATGGTTCTTCCGCCCTTCAATCGTCCCGACGGTGACGAAATGCGGCCGATCGAAATGCCTCGGCGCAACTTCCGTCGGAACGGGCGGGCCGCCGATCTGCGCGGCAATCGCGGGCGGCATCCTTAGGTCCTCAGCCTCTGCGAATGCCGCAAGGTCGCGGAGCGTGGCCTCGGAATTGCCGATTACGCCGGCAGCATTCCTTAAGACGTTGATCATCCGCCGCCGGTGCTTTTGCTGCTCGCCTGCGCGACAAAATTCCGGATGAAGCAGCGGTATCAGATCGTGCACCAGAAAAATCGGCCGCACGCCGGCGCGCACGATCCATGCACCCAATGAGGGCTCATCAAGCCCGGTGTGCCCGACGTTCAGGTAGATCAAGCCTTTCTCACGCGGCGTAGTACGCGCGAACGGGAATGCCCTCAGCGCCAGGCGGACAAAGCCCGCGCGAAACCCCTCTGGCCCTCCAGCGAGCAGATCGAACAGACGGTGAGATTGTCGATCATCGAGGATGAAATATTGGCCCCGCCGTTGAACCACCGCGCGAGAGCGGCTCCGGAAATGGTCGAGATAGGCGAGGCAAACGCGATCGACGCCGGTCGGCAAGCGGCCCCGCCACAGTCGCCAGATCAGACGCGACACATCCAGGAGCACATCACGCTTCGACATCGAGGCTGGCCGCCTAGCCCAGCTTCGGACGAGCTGTCACGCGAGGCGCCGGATCATTTCAAGGGCCAGACCGAGCCTGCCGCGACGAAGCGCCCAGCGCAGCAGCTCCCATCGCTCGTTTCTTGCCAGCAGGCCCGGTTCAAGGCTCGAGATGAGGCGAAGCGCGTCAGCCGAGGAAAGGCGTTCGACGAGGTTGAAGATGCCGTGGAACCCGAACTCCCCGCCGGTCGGGCTCATCCGCTCATAGGAGAAGCGCCGCGCGACATCTTCGGGCGCGAACTGGATGCCTCGCTTTTCCAGCAAGGGCCGGCAACGCCGGCCGATGATCACGTCCTCCTGGATCGGCTCATCGAGAGGCAAGTCCCGGCAAGCCTCGAGCAGGTGCCGGGAGCGCAGCGAGAATCCGCCATTGCCGACGGTATGGCCGTCGCGGAAATGCGGCCATGGCGCGCCGATGTAGTCATAGTCCAGGAAGCGGGCTTCCCACGCCGTGCCGTCGAGGACGTAACCGTCCCACTGCACGCAGAGCGCGTGCGAGGTCGAGATGTGACCCGCCAGATCGCGCAACATGAAGCGCGAATAATCTTCTCGCGATCTGATTGGCTCGATCTCGCACCAGACAATTCCAGTTCCCTCGATTTGCGGCCGGCGATCGCTGAGCAGCAAGGCGTGGGCGAAGCGCGCCTGTGCCATCGAAGCGTGAAGCGCCTCGGTAGTCGCGTCCAGGGCCACCCCCGTCACCGCCACGAGCGTAACCGACGCCAGACTAGGCCGAAGATCCGTCATTGGCACTTCACGGTCTGAGCACGCACCGCTCGACCAAACGCGAGAATAATGGACTAAAATGGGGGTCCGAATAATCTTCGGTGCCCCATCTCTCCTGAAGCTGCGCCAGCTCGCTTGCGAATCGACTGACCTGTTCAGGCGTCCGATCTTGGCCACGCGATTCCGATTCCCGATGGATGAGCCGGACGTCTGCGACGTAGATGTTCCTGAGACCTCGTTGTTTCAGGCGCAGGCAGAAATCTACGTCGTTGAAAGCGACTGCGAAGTCCTCGTCGAAACCCCCAACTTCAGCGAAGACACTCTCTCTGACCACCATAACGGCCGCCGTGACCGCCGAGACCTGCCGTGTCACGGCGTGCCACGTCCAGAAGCGCTGATCCGCTGGATCAACGCCCTTTTGAACATGTCCCGCTGCGCCTCCAATCCCGATGGCGACACCAGCATGCTGGATCCGCCCGCTCGGATAGAGAAGCTGCGCGCCGACAGCTCCGACATCCTCGTTGAGGACATACGGAACCAGCCCAGTAAGCCAGGTGACATCCAGGGGCTCGACATCATTGTTGAGCAGGCACAACACGTCGCCCCGCGCAATGCGCGCGGCTTGATTGTTGAGGCGCGAGAAATTGAACGGTGAATCATCCCGAACAAGTCTCGCACGGGGATTTGATTCTAGCTGGTTCAAAATCCGAATGGCAGCGGGATCGCAGCTGCCATTGTCTACGACGATGGTCTCTAATTCACCTGGATAGGCAGTTCGCTCGATCCCGCTGAGACAGGCAGCCAGCAGCTCCGGTTTGTCACGCGTCGGGACGATGATCGAAACAGATGGCCAATTTGTGGGCTCGTTCGTCAGCGCCCGGCATGACCTTTGTCGTATCGGATTGCGCGATCGGTGAGTCAGGATCAGCGGGATGTGCGCCGGCGTGCCGGGGACTACGGCAATGCCATCCATGATCAGTCGTTCGATGTCCGGCACGTCAACCGCCTGATTCCCCATCGATCGAGCCGCTTTTGCAGCGACCGAAAGCCTGGCAATGCTAGCTCCGACCAGGCCGCCCAGACGACCAAAAAGAAGTGCGTCCCAGTCGGGTTTCACCCACGGACCGGATCGCTTGCTTCCTTCGATGGAATCCTCGTCCCAATAGATGATCGAGGCGTCGCCCTCATCAAACCGTTGGAGGACGTCACAGAGTTGGGGCGACAGGCGGTCACCGGCCTGGAGCGGCAACAGCCACGCAGACCCATGTTCCAAATCCAATTCGGTCAAGACGCTTGAGAGGTCATTTGTCGCCCCAGCCAACGAGCGAATTCCGTCCAGCCCCCCGCGTGTCGAATAAACCGGAACGGCCGTTCCAAGGGCCGCTCTGACGCTTGCGAGACCGTCCGCTATGCCGGCATCGGTGGCATCGCCGATAAGCAGGACAATTACCGACTTTCCATTTTTCCCCGCTGAATGTGATCGTCGAAAATCTGCCAGAGCTCGCGCTTCTCCGTGCCTAATCCAGCGAGCATAGTTCAGCGGTGCACTGGCGACGGCGATCATTAGCCTGGCCCAACCGCGAACACGCCGGCGAGTGGCCATCCAATAAAGACCGACCAGCGCCATCACCGGGTCGCCCCTGAAGGCCGGCGTCAGGTAGTCCCAGAAATGCTTCGATCCGAACTTTGGCGGTCTTTCGATCAAGCGCCTTCTTCCAGAAGCCGGCGGAGATATGCCGCATAATCCGATTTCCCGAGCACGTCGGCCGCCGCTGCAAGCTCGGCCGCGTCAATGAAGCCCATCCTGAAAGCGATCTCCTCAGGGCAAGCGATCTTCGTGGACTGCCGGCGCTCGAGCGTCCCGACGAACGAGGCCGCTTCGAGCAGGCTGTCAGGAGTGCCGGTGTCCAGCCACGCATACCCTCTGCCCATCACCTCCACATGCAGCTGACCGCCATCGAGATAGGCGCGGTTGACGTCGGTGATTTCATATTCGCCGCGCCCCGACGGCTGGATGTTCGCAGCGATATCGACCACCCGCTCGTCATAGAAATATAGGCCCGTGACCGCCCAGTTCGACTTCGGTTCAGCGGGCTTCTCCTCGATGCTTAGAGCCCGCATCTGCTCGTCGAACTCCACGACGCCATATCGCTCGGGATCGGCAACCTGATAGGCGAAGACGGTGGCGCCGGAGGTCCGCTGGCGGGAGCTCGCGAGCACCTCCGAAAGTCCATGCCCGAAGAAGATGTTGTCACCGAGAACCAGGCACGAAGGACCGCCCGCGACGAAGTCCGCGCCGATGGTGAACGCCTGGGCCAGGCCCTTGGGCTCAGGTTGGACCGCGTAACTGATGCTCATTCCCCACTGCGATCCATCGCCCAGCAGTTGCTGGAAGAGGGGGGAGTCATGTGGGGTCGTGATGACCAAGACCTCGCGGATCCCGGCGAGCATCAGCGTCGTCAGCGGATAATAGATCAGCGGCTTGTCATAGACTGGAAGGAGTTGCTTCGAGACGGTGAGCGTCATTGGGTACAGACGCGTGCCGCTTCCGCCGGCGAGAATGATGCCCTTCATTGAATTGCCGCTCCTGACTCACCGGACTGAACGAGCCGATCGACCACCACTTGCAGGGATTCGCGCCAATTCGGCAAGGAAACGCGGTGAATATGCTCCAGCCTTGAGGAATCGAGGCGGGAGTTGGCCGGACGGCGGGCGGGAGTCGGATAGTCTGCCGTGCTGATCCTCTTGACCGTCGCGGACGGTCCCCCGCCGCGGGCGGACGCATCGAAGACCGCCTCCGCAAGATCGGCCCAGCTCGCCTCACCAGCTGCTGTCATGTGGAATATGCCTCTAAGGCTCGGTTCGCGTCGGTCACGCAAGTTGCCGGCGACGGTGAGCAGGGCATCGGCGATATCGAGGGCGCTGGTCGGATTGCCGCGCTGGTCGGCGACTACGCCGATATCTTCGCGGGTCTCTGCCAGGCGCAGCATGGTCTTCACGAAATTCGCGCCGAATGGGCTATAGACCCAAGCCGTTCGCAGCACCGCGCAATTGGCATGCTCTGCAAGCACTGCCTTCTCACCAGCAAGCTTGGAGGCGCCGTAAACGCCGGCAGGGTGGGTCGGGTCGTCCTCGACGTAGGGATCGGCCTTGGTGCCATCGAATACGTAATCGGTGGACAAGTGGACCAACGGCACACCGAGCCTGCTCGCGGCGCGGGCAACTGCTTCGGCCCCGTGTTCATTGACCGCGAATGCCGTCTCTATCTCGCTTTCGGCCTTGTCGACCTGGGTATAAGCCGCAGCCGAAACGATGGCATCGGGCCGAGCGGCCTCGATCGCAGCGACAATCGCCCTTTGGGGGCCCGCGAGATCCAGATCGGGCCGGCCGAGTGCCACCAGGTCGATGTTGGCCCTCACCGCGCTCTCGACAAGCGATCGGGCGACCTGCCCCTCGCGCCCGGTAACGAGAAGTCGCACGCTGTTCAGCCCTTTGACGACTTGAGCAACCCGAGGCGCTGCCCGTCATAACGCTCGCGCAATGGCTGCCACCACCATTCGTTGTCGAGGTACCAACGCACCGTCTTCTCGATGCCCGTGTCGAAATTTTCCTTCGCCCGCCATCCGAGCTCGGCCTCGAGCTTGGTCGCATCTATCGCGTAGCGGGCGTCGTGGCCGGGACGATCGGTGACGAACTCGATCAGCTCCTCGCGGGGACGGTTGGCCGGAGCAAGCTCGTCAAGGACGGTGCAGATCTTCCGCACCACGTCGATGTTGCGCCGCTCGTTGCGGCCGCCGACGTTGTAGGTTTCGCCCACCCTGCCCCGTTCGGCGATCAGATCGAGCGCTCGCGCATGATCCTCGACGTAGAGCCAGTCACGCACGTTCTCACCCTTGCCGTAAACCGGCAGCCGCTCCCCCGCGAGCGCGTTGAGGATCGTGAGCGGGATCAGCTTCTCGGGAAAATGGTAAGGCCCGTAATTGTTCGAGCAGTTCGAAACGACGACCGGTAGCCCATAAGTTCGCTGCCACGCGGTTGCGAGATGGTCCGACGAGGCCTTCGAAGCGGAATAAGGCGAGCTCGGATCGTATGGGGTTTGCTCGGTGAACAGGCCATCGGCGCCGAGCGAACCGTAAACCTCGTCGGTGGAGACATGAAGGAAGCGGAAGGCCTCTTTCGCATTGTCGTCGAGGCCCGACCAGAAGCGCAGCGCTGCCTCGAGCAAGGTGAAGGTGCCGACGATGTTGGTTTGGATGAAGTCGGCTGCCCCGGTAATCGAGCGGTCGACATGGCTCTCGGCCGCCAGGTGCATGATCCGGTCGGGCTGGAACTCGCCCACGGCGCGCTCCATGGCTTCGCGATCGCAGATATTGGCCTGGAGAAAGCGATAGCTGGGCTTGCCTTCGACGGCAGTCAACGACGGGAGGTAGCCGGCGTAGGTAAGCGCATCGATGTTGAGGACGTCATAGCCCTTGTCCAGCACAAGATGGCGCACGACCGCAGAGCCGATAAAGCCAGCGCCACCGGTGACGATGACCCGCATCAGCGATCGCCCATCGAGAAATAGGCGGGCAGGTCAGCCAAAGACGCCTGCTGCCGATCCTTTGCGGACAGG
>Ga0207647_10004045_pt1 | contig 10929 bp, 10 predicted proteins | sample KBSCornC2_FD_184295 | JGI IMG/M metagenome (GOLD analysis project Ga0207647, IMG submission 184295) | Corn rhizosphere microbial communities from Kellogg Biological Station, Michigan, USA - C2 (SPAdes) (version 2) | ecosystem: Host-associated > Plants > Roots > Rhizosphere ...
GCGGCCGCGCGCTGGGTGTGACGTGGAACCTGCCCGAGCGCGACCGTTATTCGATGACGATGAAGCAGATGAAGGCGCGGCTTGCGCTCTGCTTCGGCGGCCGGATTGCCGAGCAGCTCATCTACGGGCTGGACGAACTCAACACGGGCGCGTCGAACGACATCCAGCAGGCGACCGACATGGCCCGTTCGATGGTCATGGAATATGGCATGAGCGAAAAGCTCGGCTGGCTGCGTTACCGCGATAATCAGGATGAGGTGTTCCTCGGCCACTCCGTCTCGCGCAATCAGCATATGTCCGAAGACACGGCACGGCTGATCGACAGCGAAGTCCGCCGTCTGGTCGAGGAAGGCGAGGCGAAGGCACGCGAAGTGCTGACCGAGCACCTCGACGAACTGCACCGTCTGGCCTCCGCCTTGCTGGAATATGAGACGCTGACCGGCGATGAAGCCAAAAAGGCGATCAAGGGCGAGGATATCGGCCGTGAGGATCCCTCGGCCAAGGCACCCGGCAAGCTTGCCGCTGGTGGCTCGTCCATCCCCAAGAGCCGCCGGCCGAGCGGCTGGGGCGGTGAGCCCTCACCAGCTGGCGCTTAGGGGGCCTCGACAACGAACATGAAAGGGCGGTCTTTGGGCCGCCCTTTTTGTTTGGGCGCGCCTCTTGCCTGTCATGCGAAACTCGTTTCAGCATCGACCGGAGGCATCGCGAGCCGCCCGATGGACCCTGAAACAAGTTCAGGGTGGCGATTGTAAAAAGGCCGCCGAGGGGAAGACGATTGGCAGACGGGCAAGCTAAAGCCGAAAGCGCAGGCGCCCATCCCCGCTGGACGCTCGCGACCTGCATACTCGCCTCCAGCCTCGCCTTCATCGACGGATCGGTCGTCAACGTCGCTTTGCCTGCGATCGGCCACAGCCTGGGTGGCGGCGCGGCGGACCTGCAATGGACGATCAACGCTTACACTCTGCCGCTGTCGGCCTTGCTGCTTCTGGGTGGCGCAGCGGGCGACCATTTCGGCCGCCGTCGTCTGCTCGTGGCGGGGATCGGGCTGTTTCTGCTCGCCTCGGTTGGCTGCGCGCTCGCGCCCGGCATCGCAGTATTGCTGGCGGCACGCGCGCTACAGGGTCTTGGCGCGGCAATCCTACTGCCCAACAGCCTCGCCATTCTCAGTCACACTTTCTCGGGGCCGGAGAAGGGTCGCGCGGTGGGTACCTGGGCGGCGGCGAGCGCGATCTCCGCGGCGATCGGTCCACCCTTGGGCGGGTGGCTGATCAACAATGTCGGCTGGCGTGCGATCTTTTACATCAACCTGCCTTTCGGGGCGCTCGCCATCCTGATCGCACTGCTCGCGGTGCGGGAAAGCGGCGAGGGCAAGCGCACGCTCGATTGGCGCGGCGCCTCGCTCGCGACGATCGCCTTGTTCGGGCTGACCTGGGCGCTGACGCTCTGGTCGAGCACGCACCATATGAGCGGCGCCGGCTGGATCGGTCTCGCCGGAGGGATCGTCGCGCTGGGCCTCTTCGTGCTCGCCGAGCACAGGCAGGGCGACAAGGCGATGATGCCGCTCGATCTGTTCGGATCGAAAGCATTCGGAGGTCTGACCCTGGTCACCTTCCTGCTTTACGCGGCGATGGGCGGGCTGATCCTGCTATTGCCCTATGTGCTGATCGTCGGCGGGGATTATTCTCCGCTACGCGCGGGTGCCGCCTTGCTCCCCTTCTCCATTCTGATCGGGGGCGCCTCTCGATTGATGGGCCGGGTCGCCGAGACGATCGGCCCGCGCTGGCCGCTCAGCATCGGCCCAATCCTGTGCGGCGCGGGGTTCGCGCTGCTGGTCCGGCTCGATCCGCATGCGAGCTTCTGGACGAGTATCCTACCAGGCATGGCGGTGGTCGCGCTCGGCATGGCAGGTGCGGTCGCGCCGCTCACCACTGCCGTCCTCTCTTCCGTCGATGATGACCATGCCGGCACTGCGTCAGGTTTCAACAGCGCGATCGCGCGCACCGGTGGCTTGATCGCGACCGCACTTGCCGGCGCGGTAATGGCGCAATCGGGCCCAGCACTGATCAGCGCCTTTCACTCTGCTGTGCTCATCGGCGCGGGCCTTGCCGTCGCCGCCGGCCTGGTCGCCTTCGCCACCTTACCTGCCGGGACGACCGGGCCGAACTGACATCGCGCCGCAAAAAGGTGTCGGAAATGGTGATTTCGGATACTTGACAATATATCATAACAGGAACAATTTTCCTCGACCGAGTGCCGCAAGCCGGACACTTCGATCCGCAACGGCGCTCCCGAACGAGAGGAATGCGCCATGTCCTATGTCGACCAGTCTGGAAGGAGAAATCCCGCCTCGATCGCCGCAGTCGTCGGCGTGCATCTCGCTATCGGTTATGCGCTGTTGAGTGGGCTCGCCATCAAGGTCATCAAGATTCCGCTGGCGCACACGGAGGTCGTTTTTCCCGTCGACCAGCCGCCGCCTCCGCCACCGCATCCCGTGGAAACGCAGCGCAACAAGCTGCCGACCCCGTCTGTTCCAGTGCCACCCCAGCCCCAGAATGACGAGCTGAAGACGGAGCAAACACAGATTCCTCTTCCCCCCTTATCTGGACCCACCGGCAGCGCGGGTGGAGGAGGCATCGAGCTTCCCCAGCCACTGCCGCCCAAACCCAACCTGGCACGGGATTTAGTCCCCGGCGCGGATCGGCTGCGCTGGATCACCACGGATGATTATCCCGCCGCCGCCCTCCGCCAGGGCCTTCAGGGCACTGTCGTGATCTCCGCCATGATCGGCGCGGACGGCAAGGTCCGTTCCTGCGTCGTGACGCAATCGAGTGGCAGCCAATTGCTGGATGATACGACCTGCAGGCTTTACGCCAAGCGCGGCCATTTCACGCCCGCGCGCGATGCGGACGGCAATGCCATCCCGGCACAGCGCACCGACCGGTTCCGCTGGCAAATTCCGAACGAATGAGCCACCCGCACTCCGCCGCCGCGGGCGGCGGGGTGCCACTCTGGCATCAGGATGGATTCAGCAGGCCGAGCAGCCCGTCGACGGTGTAGGGCTTCTGCAGCAGCTTGAAGCCATGGCTACCGTCTTCGGCGAGCACGTGGCTATAGCCGCTCGTCAGCACGATCGTCACCGCGGGCCAGCGGCGCCGTACCTCACGCGCCAGATCCACGCCGTTCATGCCCGGCATGACCACATCGGTGAAGAGCAGATCGAACGCCCCCTCTCGCTCCTCAAGGAGCCTCAACGCATCATCAGCCCCAGTCGCCCAGGTAACATCCTGGCCGAGCTCATCCAGCAGATGGTGCGCGAAGCTGCCAACCGCTTCATTATCCTCAACCAGCAGCACCGATCTGCGCGCAGAAGTGGAGAGAGCTGGCGCCTCCTCTGGCGCTTCGGATTGATCTCTCACTGGTTCGACGCGCGGCAGATAAAGCGTGAAGCGGCTGCCTTTGCCGACTTCGCTTTCCACCGCGATTTCACCGCCTGATTGCTTGACGAAGCCATAGACCTGGCTGAGGCCGAGACCCGTTCCCTTGTTGACGTCCTTGGTCGTGAAAAAGGGCTCGAAGATGCGGTTGAGCATCTCAGCATCCATGCCCGTCCCGCTATCCTCCACCGAAACCGCGATGAACGAGCCTTGTACTGTGGCGTGACCTCTTACTGCCGGGACGGCGTCCACACGTTTGGCATGGATCCGCAGGTCGCCCCCGGTCGGCATGGCATCGCGCGCATTGATCACCATGTTGAGGATCGCGGTTTCAAACTGATTGGGATCGGCCTCGACCGTCCCCACGTCGCGCTGGATCACGTAGGAGACCTGGACCGGCGAGCCAAGCGTCGTGTGAATGATCTGCCCCATCCCGCCCAGGCGGCTGGCGACGTCGAACCGCTCTGGCTTGAGCGGCTGACGGCGTGCGAAGGCGAGTAGCTGCCCGGTCAGCTGAGCGGCACGTTCGGCGGTATCTGCAATCGACTGAAGGTAGCGCTTGCGCTTGTCTTCGGAGAGGTCGGGCCGGGCCAACAGATCGGCGGATGCGCGGATCACCGTCAGAAGATTGTTGAAATCATGCGCGACTCCGCCCGTGAGCCGCCCGATCGCCTCCATCTTCTGTGCCTGCGCGAGCGCCTCACGCGCGGCCTGCATCTCCTGCTGCGCATTCCAGCGCTCGGTAAGGTCGCGCGTTATCTTGGCGAAGCCGACCAATTGGCCGTCGGCTTCGTAGATCGGGTCGATCAGCACGCCGGCGCGGAAGCGCGTGCCGTCCTTGCGGACGCGCCACGCCTCCGATTCATATTTGCCCTCGGCAAGCGCCGTCGCCAACGCCCGCGCCGGCACACCGGCGGCTCGATCCTCGTCCGTATAGAAGCGGGAGAAATGCTGGCCGACAATCTCCTCTTCGGTATAGCCCTTGATCAGCGCCGCGCCGGCATTCCAGTTGGTGACATACCCTTCCGGGTCCAGCATATAGATCGCGTAATCGCGAACATTCTGGACAAGCATCCGGAAGCGCTGCTCGCTCTCGCGCAGCTTCTTCGCATGCTCCAGTTTGTCGGTTATATCGCGCGTGACCTTGGCATAGCCGATCACATTGCCATGGACGTCGCGAACCGGATCGATGACGACGCTGGTCCAGAAGCGCGTGCCGTCCTTGCGGACGCGCCACCCTTCCTGTTCGAACTTTCCCTCTTCAGCCGCGATTCTGAGCGCACGCTCAGGAAGGTTGGTGGCGCGGTCTTCGGGTGTGTAGAAGGTGCTGAAATGCTTCCCGATGATTTCATCGGCGGTATAGCCCTTGAACCGCTGCGCGCCGCGATTCCAGCTCGCAACATACCCGTCCTTGTCCAGCAGATAGATCGCGTAGTCGGTTACCGCATCGACCAGGAGCTCGAAGCGGCGATCGCCCACATATCCGGCAATCCTATTCTCATCGGGTACTGCAGCCATATTCCCCCTCTATCGGCTGCCCGTCACAATTGCCAGAAACATCAAAGGGTTGGGCGGTAAGCTACTCGCTACCCATATAGAACAAGAAGGCAATGAAAAGGGACGAGGTGATCAGTGTGATCACCAGCAACGCAAAGGTACGCCAAAAGGCTCCAAACCATCCGAGCCGGTATGCTCCTCTAAGCTGGCGATACATGTGCACCGGCGGCACGAAGATCGCGAGCAGCGCGATCACAGCCCCAGATAGGCCGGCCCGGCTGAACAACGTCAGTGCGACCACGCCGAGCGACATGAAGCTCAGCGAGTAGATCGAGAAAATGGCATGGTCGTATAGCCCCACACCCCGCCGGAACGCGAAAAGCAGCCAGATGAAGGGCAGCGAGATGGGGATCAGCGCCCAGCTATATTTATAGGCATAGCTCTTGAGCTTGTAAAACGTGAGCTCCGGGTTCTCCGACATATGGGCCACGCTCCGATCGAGCCAGCGCCAGCCGGTGTCGAGGTGCGAGAGTTTGCGTGTGCTTTCCGCCGGTCGAGACAAAACCTCTCCCGCCTTGAGGCCCATCTGGAGGCCCTTGATCTCGTCTTTGACCTCATCGATCTGCGAGTCCAGTTCGTCGCGTGACTCCTTGTCTGGAAGCTTCGCGCGCGCGGTCTGCAATGCCCCCAGCTTGATCTGGTCCTGCTTCAGCCGTGTCCCAGTGTCGACCACGCCCTGCGGCGTGACCGTGGCTGGCTTGATCTCCTTATGGCTCGCCAGGCTGGAAACGACCGCAAACATCAGGAAAACTGAGAAAAGGAACAGCGCCATCGGCGACACGAACTTGGCGCGTTCGCCATCGACATAGCGTCGCGTGAGTTCGCCCGGTCGCCAGACAAGCAAGGGCAAGGTGTGCCAGATCTTCCCTTCGAAATGGAACACGCCATGCGCAAGATCGTGCACCAGCCCCATCAAATTCTTGTGGAGGTGCCCCGACTGTCCACAACCATGGCAAAAAGGCCCTACCCGCTCGGTGCCGCAATTGGCGCAGACGCCGCCTTCGCCATGATCCGCATGCGCGGCCCCGTGCGCAGGCTCGACCGCGCGGGCCCACAAGGCGGCGTTCGCCAGCGTTCCGATGCCATCCCCTGCTTCGCTCATGCCCCCTTCTTAGCTGCTTGAGATCGCGCGTCGAGGCCTTCCGCGCTCGACGGGAAGGGGCATTTCTGCTTAGGGAAGCGCATGACCGACGCCACTCCGATCGACCCCACCGCGCTCATTGCCGAGATGGGGCGCCGCGCGCGCGCCGCAGCTGCGGTGCTGGCGCTCGCGCCAACCGCGACCAAGGCAGCGGCGCTGGTGGCCTCGGCGCAGGCGCTGCGCGCCAATCAGGTTGCGATTCTGGCGGCCAATGGCGAAGATATGGCGCGGGGACAGGCGAGCGGCCTGTCGGCTGCGATGCTCGATCGGCTCAAGCTGACGCCGGAACGGATCGAGGGTATTGCCGCCGGGCTCGAGGCCATCGCGCGGTTGCCGGATCCGGTGGGTCAGGAGATTGACCGCGCCACCCGGCCCAATGGTTTGATCCTTAGCCGCGTGCGTGTGCCGCTGGGTGTGGTCGGCATCATCTACGAAAGCCGGCCCAACGTCACCGCCGATGCAGGTGGGCTGGCGATGATGGCCGGCAATGCTGCGATCCTGCGTGGTGGGTCCGAAGCCCGCGCCAGCAACGCCGCGATCCACGCCAGCTTGCAACAGGGTCTCGTCGAGGCCGGACTGCCCGAGGATGCGATCCAGCTCGTACCCGTTTCCGATCGTGCCGCCGTCGGTGCCATGCTCGGCGCGGCCGGGCTGATCGACATCATCGTGCCGCGCGGCGGCAAGAGCCTGGTCGCGCGCGTCCAGGCCGAGGCCAAGGTGCCCGTGCTCGCGCACCTCGACGGCATCGTCCATCTCTATATCGATCGCGCCGCCGAACCCGAAATGGCGCGCAGCCTCGCACTCAACGCCAAGATGCGTCGCACAGGAATTTGCGGCGCGACCGAAACCCTGCTGATCGACCGGGGCTTTGCGGACCCTAAGCCGATTCTGGCGACGCTCGCCGATGCCGGCTGCGAACTGCGCGGACCGGAGGATGTTCGCGCGATCGAACCGCGCGCCGTCGCCGCGACCGGTGAAGACTGGGACACCGAATATCTGGACGCGATCCTGTCGGTGAAATTCGTCGACGGCGTGGACGAGGCGATGGCGCATATCGCCGCGCATGGATCCCACCACACCGATGCGATCGTGACCGAAGACCAGGCCACTGCAGAACGCTTCCTCAATGAGGTCGATAGCGCAATCGTCGCCTGGAACGCTTCGACACAATTCGCCGACGGCGGCGAGTTCGGTCTGGGGGCGGAGATCGGCATCGCCACCGGCCGACTCCACGCGCGCGGACCGGTCGCGCTCGAAGGACTCACCACTTACAAATGGCTGGTCAGGGGCACGGGCCAGACACGGCCTTGAGCGACGTCGTCATTCTGTGGCGTCCGGTCGGACCGGCGGAGCTCGCGCTGATCGAAGCGAGCGGAATGCAAGCCTTTCCTCCGCGCCTGCCGGAGCAGCCGATCTTCTATCCGGTCACGACGGAAGATTATGCGATCAAGATCGCGCGAGACTGGAACGTGCCCGCAGATGGCAAGGGCTATGTCACGCGCTTCGCGGTACAGGCCGGTTTCCTGGCACAATATGATGTGCAGGAAGCGGGCGGACGGGCCCATCGCGAATATTGGATCCCTGCCGAGGATCTGCCCGCCTTCAACGCGGCGCTTGTCGGTGCGATCGAAGTGGTGAAGACCTTCCCCGAATGATCTCGACCGGATTGCTCGGCGGCTCCTTCAACCCCGCCCATGCCGGCCATCGCCGGATCAGTCTGCAGGCGATCGAAGCGCTGGGGCTTGAGGAATTGTGGTGGCTCGTCTCACCCGGCAATCCGCTGAAGGAAGGCCGCGGCGACATGGCGCCGCTTCCCGCGCGCCTCGCTTCCGCGCGGGCGATGGCACGACGATCGCGCATCGTGCCCACCGCAATAGAGGCGAAACTCGGCACGCGCTACACGGCCGATACGCTGCGCAAGCTCAAGCGCCGTTTCCCCAACCGCCGCTTCATCTGGCTGATGGGCGCGGACAATCTCGCCCAATTCCATCTCTGGCGCGACTGGCGCGGCATTGCCCGTTCGATGCCGATTGCGGTTATTGCCCGTCCAGGGTATGATAGGAACGCCCAAAACGCTTCCGCGATGGGCTGGCTCAGGCGCTTCGTCCGGCGCCCCGGTCAGGTGAAAAACTGGACGACGTGGAGTCCGCCGGCGCTCGTGCTGTTGCGCTTCCGCCCCGATCCTTCTTCCGCGACGCGGGTGCGCGCCCTTTTGCCCGACTGGCCCTCATCCTTGAAAACCAATGGGTTGCGTGACCATATCGCACGCCTTCCCCTCATATAGGAGGTTTCTTGCCCGCCATTGCCCAGCATACTGCCGAACAGCCGCCCGCCGATCCGGCCGACAGTATCGACGCTCTTCATCGGCTAGTGCTTTCCTCGCTGGATGATGATCAGGCGGTGGAAACGGTGTCGATCCCACTCGCTGGAAAGTCGTCGATCGCCGATCACATGGTGGTCGCCTCCGGCCGTTCCAGCCGCCAGGTCAGCTCGATGGCCGCCAAACTGGTCGAGAAGATCAAGGCGCTCACCGGCCGCACCCCGCGGGTGGAAGGTATGCCGACCGCGGACTGGGTGCTGATCGATGCGGGCGACGTGATCGTCCACCTATTCCGTCCCGAAGTGCGTAGCTTCTACAATCTCGAGCGGATGTGGTCGTTCGGTGAAGCGCCCCGCCCCACGCCCGAGGCGGTCGCGCACTGATCATGGGTTCAGCACGGCTGCCCCGCCGCGGCACGGCCTTCGCCCCGCGTCAGCCTCGCTGAACAGGCACCGTGCTGCTGCACATTATCGCCCGCGGCCGCATCGGGCGCGGCCCCGAGGCGGAGCTGGTCGAGCGCTATCTCGCACGCATCGCCTGGCCGACCAAGGTCACCGAACTTCCCGACCGTGGCGGCAAGGTGCCGCCTTTGCCCCCAGGCGGGATCACCATCATGCTGGACGAGAAAGGCAAAGGCCTGGGCTCGGTCGCCTTTGCTGAGCAGCTCGGCCTATGGCGCGATGACGGCGCGCGCGAGGCACGATTCCTGATCGGCGCCGCCGACGGCTTCGATGATCAGGCACGTGCCGGCGCTGACCTGCTGCTCAACTTCGGCGCGATGACCTGGCCCCACCTGCTGGTGCGCGGGATGCTTGCCGAACAATTGTGGCGCGCGGTCAGCATCCTTTCCGGCCATCCTTATCATCGCGAGGGCTGATGCTGCTTCCGCTGCTCCTTGCCAGCGCGTCACTCAGCCAAGTGCAGGCCGAAGCGCGGTTGAGCGCGCTCGACAGGGCCGCGCGTGCGCAGGAGGCGAAGCTCGCCGCGGCGCAGGCGCCGCTCGCGCAATTGCTCGCCACCGCGCAGCGACTCGCCTTGCGCCCACCGGCGCTGGCGCTCGCCAAGCCGCAGACTGCCGAGGAAATGGTGCGCACGCGTGCGCTGATCGCGGGTATCGCGCCGGAGATACGGCGTCGCACCGCCGCACTCCGTCGGGAGATGATCGCGACCGAGGCGCTGCGCGCCGAAACCGAACAGGCATTGGCTGCTTTGCTCGCCGCGGGACAGAGCAGTGACATATTGGCGCAATCCCCTCGGCAGACCGCGCAGCTAGCTGCGCTTCCCGGCCCGAGCTTCGATGCGCCGGTGACCAAGCCTAGCCGCGCTTACCGCCTGCCCGTCGCGGGCCTGGTCGTGCTCGGCATGGGTGAGCGTTCCGCCGTCGGCGTACAGGCGCGGGGGCTCACGCTCGCCACGGCGCCAGGCGCGAGCGTCGCCGCCCCCGCCATGGCGCGCATCGCTTATGCGGGCCCGTTTCGCGGCTATGGCGACATCGTGATCCTCGATCATGGCCATGGCTGGACCACGATTCTCGCCGGCCTGGAGCTGGCGACCGCGTCGACCGGCGGCTTGATCGCGGCAGGGGCGCCGCTCGGGCATATGGGAAGGGCTGATCCCCGACTCACGATCGAGCTGCGCCATGGCGGCCGCCCCGTCGACATAGCGGCGATGATCCTGCAATGATCAAGGCCGGGAGGCCGCAGCAAGCATTCGTACAGCAAGGCTGGCGCAAGCCGGTTTCGCCCCCTCGCACAAGCGGCTAAAGCGTTAGATTATGAAGACACCAGGTACCATGCGTAAGATCCTGCTCCGCACCGGCAGCTTTGCGGCCGCCGCGCTTTTCCTGGCTGCCACCGTGGCGGCGCCGGCATCCAGCGACGACAGCACGGATTACAAGGACTTCGACCAGTTCATGGCCGTGTTCGAACGTGTGAAGGCGGATTATGTCGATAAGGTCGATGACAAGACGCTGATCAAGGGCGCGATTGACGGCATGCTCGCCAGCCTCGATCCCCATTCCTCTTATCTCGACGCGCATGATTTCAAGAACATGCAGTCGACGACCGAGGGCAATTATGGCGGCCTCGGCCTCACCGTACAAATGGATCAGGGCGCGGTGAAGGTCATCGCAACGAGCGAGGATACGCCCGCCTGGCGCGCGGGAATCAAGCCCGGCGACTATATCACCAATCTCGACGGCAATTTGATCTACGGCGATTCGCTCGACCAATCGGTCGACAAGATGCGCGGCACGCCCGGTACTAAAATCCGCCTGACGATCGTGCGCCCCGGGCGAGACAAGCCGTTCGACGTGACGCTGACCCGCGAAATCATTTCGATCAAGGTGGTCAAATCGGAAGTCCGCAACGGCGTCGGCATCATCAACATCAACGGCTTCTCGAAGCCGACGGGCCCCGGAGTCGAAAAGGCGATCGCGGATATCGAGAAGCAGACCGGTGGCCATCCGCTCGGCTATG
>Ga0207647_10004046_pt1 | contig 10924 bp, 16 predicted proteins | sample KBSCornC2_FD_184295 | JGI IMG/M metagenome (GOLD analysis project Ga0207647, IMG submission 184295) | Corn rhizosphere microbial communities from Kellogg Biological Station, Michigan, USA - C2 (SPAdes) (version 2) | ecosystem: Host-associated > Plants > Roots > Rhizosphere ...
GCCATGATGATGCCTGTCTTTCGCTCGTTGGGGATCAATGCGGGGAGGGCGGCGGGCCGGGAGGGCCGGCGAACATCTGGTAGATCCAGACCCCGAGCCCGTAAGTGCCGACCGTTCCGACCGCGAGGACGGGCATTACGACCGCGGTCAGGAACAGGAACGCAAAAATCTCCATGCGCTTACGGCGCACGCGCGAAGTCGTGTCGTCAGGGGCCGACATATTCGGTCTCTCTGAATGGTATGGGAATCGGGACGGCATCCGGGCCGTTGCCTTGACGACACCTTAGGAGGACGAGCTCCAGGTACCTTGATTTAGATCAACCGGCTCAGAGCGAACGCTGCGTTGCACACCGCACCGTCAGCATTGTGTTGATCGCGCGCGACGCCCGAGCGTTGTCCGCGGGGCGGAATTGGGACTTCGTAGACAGCGCCGTCTCGCGCATTAAGATGACGTTAACAACAATAATGCGGGAGAGCGACGCCCATGAAGTTCGGCATCTTCTACGAGCTGCAATTGCCGCGGCCCTGGGTGGCCGGCGACGAGTTCGCCCTCTACCAGAACGCTCTCTCGCAGATGGAACTCGCCGACAAGCTCGGCTACGACCATGCCTGGGTGGTCGAGCATCATTTCCTCGAGGAATATTCGCACTCGCCCTCGCCGGAATCCTTCCTCGCCGCCGCCAGCCAGCGCACCAGGAACATCCGGCTCGGCCACGGCATCCTCCAGCTCACCACCAACCATCCGGCCCGCGTCGCCGAGCGCGTCGCGGTGCTGGATCTGCTCAGCAACGGCCGCTGCGAATTCGGCATGGGCGAGAGCGCGTCCATCACCGAGCTCACGCCGTTCGGCCGCGACATGGAGACCAAGAAGGAGGTGTTCGAGGAAGCCGTCGCCGCGATCTTCCCGATGTTCAAGGACGCAGGCAGCGAGTATCACGGCAAGTATTTCGACATCCCCCTGCGCAATGTCGTGCCGAAGCCGGTGCAGAAGCCGCATCCGCCGCTGTGGATGGCCTGCTCGCAGCTGCCGACCATCGAGCGCGCCGGCCGCCACGGTTTTGGCGCGCTCGGCTTCCAGTTCGTCAGCGCCGACGCCGCCCATGCCTGGGTGCACGCCTATTACAACGCCATGACCAAGCGGCTGCACAAGCTTGCCAACTACGAGATCAACCCGAACATGGCGCTGGTGTCGTTCTTCATGTGCGCGAAGACGGATGAAGAGGCCCGCGCCCGCGCCGACGGCGCCACCTTCTTCCAGTTCGCGCTGCGCTTCTACGGCGCCGCGCAGAACCGCCAGCGTCCGGCGCCCTACACCGTCAACATGTGGGACGAGTACAACAAGTGGAAGCGCGACAATCCCGAAGCCCAGGAGGCGGCGCTGCGCGGCGGCCTGATCGGCTCGCCGGAGACGATCCGCAGGAAGCTCAAGCGCTTCCAGAGCTCGCATATCGACCAGGTCATCCTGCTCAACCAGGCGGGCAAGAACAGCCACGAGCACATCTGTGAATCGCTCGAATTGTTCGGCCGCGAGGTGATGCCGGAGTTCCAGAACGATCCCGCGCAGGCGGCGTGGAAGAGGGGCGTCATGAGCGGCGAAATCAAGCTCGAGGAGATCGACACCCAGGCCTTCACCGACCGCTACGGCAAGCTCGCCGTCAAAGTCGCCCCGGCGAAGGTGGCGGCCGCGGGATAGGGGTGTACGTTTGACGTCGGCCATGCCTCTATTGGCGGCGCGGGGCCTCCGCATGGGGCCAATCGCCCACTCCCGCACGCTGCCGCAACCCCTGCTGATCGATCATCTCCTCGAAATCCTTCGGTTGCAAAAGACCGTTAACCGTATGATGCGTTCAAGATCCTGTTTGCGCGGGAAGAATGCCGGCTGGGACCGCAATAGTCCGTACTTGATCTCCCCCAAGGGCTCTGTTTGGATATTTGCGTTCGCCAATTCGAATTTCGGGGAATCGCAGTGAACAAGAGAAGTGGATACCGTTGTTCATGACGGCTCGTGCACCGGAAAGCATCGCGACCGTCCACCGCGCTGGCGTCGGCAATCGGTTGCTGGCGGCGTTGCCGCCGGCGGATCTCGGCTTGCTCACGCCCCACTTCCAGAAGGTCTCGTTCGAGCCCGATACCGTCCTGGTGCGGTCGGGCGATGAGCTCGACCCGGTTTACTTTCCCCATAGCGGGGCAATCGCCTTCATGCTCGATATGCCGGACGGGCAAACGGTTGCAACCACGTTGATCGGACGGGAAGGCGCTCTGGCCTCGTTCTCCGCGCTCGGCCCGTCGCTTTCATCCGTGACCGCGGTTGCCCGCGTGGCCGGCACGGCATCGCAGATCTCCGCCGCCAAATTTCGGGCTGCCTATGCGCGAAGCGAGGCGATCAGGAATGTCGTGCAGGTCCACGTCCGCGCATTGCTGTTGCAGCTCCAGCACGTTGCGGCCTGTAACGCGCTGCATCTGGTGGATGGCCGCATGGCGCGGTGGCTCCTGCAGCTCCACGACCGCGTTCCCAATGATCTCCTCCCGGTGACGCAGGAGGCGCTTGCGCAGTTGCTTGGAGTGCGGCGGACGACAGCGACGCTGACGATGAGCAAGCTGCGTGCGGCCGGCGCCGTCCCGTCCGACCGGCGCGGGTTTATCGAGATCGACCGGGTGCGGCTCGAGCGCGTTGCATGCGATTGTTATGCGCTCATGCAGGACAAGATCGATCGGATGTATTGCCAGGAATTGTCGGCGCCGCAGCCTGCCCTTGTGCCATTCCCGGAAACAACCGCGCGGTAGTCAGGGCGCATATGAGGTCCCCTGCGCCCCGTTCGTGAGCACGCACTCTGGACGGTTCGGCGTCCTCCGCGCCGGTGTGAGCTTGCGCCGTCGTGCCGCGATCTCATGCGGACTCCTCCGCCCTGCTTGATCGTGAACGGCGGGCCGCAACTGGGCCAGGCCCCGTCTTGCCTATCGCGTCCTTGAGACTGCGGGATGGGTTATCCAACTTGGGCGCAGCGTAGAACTCGAGTGGCTCTGCCACCTTGGCATGAGGCGGCAATACGTCCTCGTTGAACGCGTGCTCGCACTTGCGCAGAGCGACTGACATTTTCCGGTCTCCGCCAAGATCAAGTGGCCTGCAATTTCTCATACCATGCTGAAGAGTGCGTCCGCGCACGCCGATATGCTGGACGGCCAGGCCGCTGGATTCGTCGATGTCACCGTCGATTGCGACTGATGCCATGTCGTGCACTTTCCGTGTTGCGCGCGGATCGCCTGACTGCGCGGACAGCCATGAGTCGACCGCCGCAAGCCTACGCCGCCGTCCAGCCGCCATCGATCGCGAGATTGGCGCCGGTGATCTGCGCGGCCTCGTCACTGCACAGAAAAAGTGCGAGCGAAGCCACCTGTTCGACAGTGACAAATTCCTTGGTGGGTTGGGCCGCGAGCAGCACGTCGCTGATGACCTCATCTCTCCTCATCTTGCGTGCATTCATCGTGTTCGGGATCTGCCTTTCGACCAGCGGGGTCCAAACATACCCGGGGCTGATGCAGTTGCAGGTGATCTTCGAACGCGCAAGCTCCAACGCGACGGTCTTGGTCAGGCCGGCGATCCCGTGCTTGGCTGCGACGTAGGCTGACTTGAACGGCGAAGCTACACGCGAATGCGCCGAAGCCGTCGTGATGATCCGGCCCCAGCCACGCTTCTTCATGCCCGGCACAGCCGCACGGATTGCATGGAATGCGGCGGATAGATTGATGGCGATGACCGCATCCCATTTCTCGAGCGGAAACTCTTCGATTGGAGAGACGTGCTGGACGCCGGCATTGTTGACGAGGATATCCACAGCCCCGAACGTCGCTTCACCCAGCGCGATCAGCCCGGCGATTTCGCTCGGCTTCGCCATGTCCGCGGGCGAATAGATCGCCTTGACGGCGAACTCGCTTTCGATTGCCAAGCGCTCCTTCTCGACATCGGCCGCCCCGCCCATTCCGTTCAGCACGATGTTTGCGCCGGCACCTGCGAAGGCACGCGCACATGCGAGGCCGATGCCGCTCGTCGAGCCGGTCACGATCGCAGTTCTGCCCTTAATAACCATCTCAGTCACTTTGCTCCATGTGTTGCGCCAGCTGGCGAAGCCTCGCGCTTCACGCGCGAGTTGGTTTTGTGGATTTCCGATCAGGTGACCAGACTTCGTTCTGAAGCCCGGAACGGACGTCGCGCTGGCTCTTGCAGATAGTCATGGGCCACTCTGCCCAGTCCCAGCGTGAGGTCTGCACGGATGTGAATCGCCGAGACGATCTCCAGAACGGGCAGATCAGCGACCGGCGCCAAGGCGTGCGGTGTCAGGGAGAGAGCCGCGGGTCCGGTCCAGGCGCCCTTCAACGCGATCTGCTCGAGGCGATATTCAACGAGCTCGCAGATGCGCGGGCTGCCATCGACATGCGGGATGATCTTGAGCAGAAAATTCGGCTCCTCGAGCGCGGCCTTGACCTGGCCAAGATCGGCTTCGCGGTGCTTGTAGCCCATCGTGCCCGTCGCCACCCGCAAGGGCCCGTAGTCGAGCGTACCGATCAGGGTGTCGATCTCGGTCCGCAATGTCGGCTGGCCGAGCTTTTTCGGAAAGCCCCAGAGCTCGCGTCCCCCGGCAATCGGTCCTTCGTCGTTGAGGAACATGCAGTGGTTGTAGCCGCCCGTGTGGCCACGGAACGAGACCGGAATGACCTGGCCGCTTTCCGTGTAGTCGCCGAAGCCATTTGAATCCGGCATGCGGATGAATTCATACTTGACGAGCGGGTTGCGGTCATCGAGTTCCAGCGGTTCGGGCACCACAGCGCGCAGCCTTGCCGGGTCGGTGCGATAGGTGATGATCAGGTACTCGCGATCCACAAACCGATAGGGGCCTGGCGGATAGGCCGGGCTGGTGAGCGGCATCGCAAAGGCGCGCTTACGCACATCGTTCTCACGCATGGGGTTCTCCGTGCATCAAATCAGCGCTCTATTCACGGCCGTCGTGCTCCAGATCGAATGTGGAAACTCCGTCCGGGGTGACCGGGCGTGCGAGCACCTCGGGATGACGCAAGGTGCGAAGCGCATCGTGGTAGCCGGCGCGCCAATGGTCTTGCATCGAAAGGCGGGAGAACTCGTAGTCCTTGGAGTGGCCTTCGTGGTTGCGCGCCCGATAGATCAGGTGAACGATGTTGTAGACGTTGGGTGACACCGCGGTGTTCAGGAGCTTCACATCCTCGTGCTCCCTGAGTTCTTCGGGAATCCGGTCCAGGAGCGTCGTGAGCGCACGTCGCAGGCGCTGCACGTGCTTGAACTGGTCGGTGCTGGCGCGCGTGCGACTGGAATATTGAATTTCCTTCTGACGCGTGACGACCTCGGGCAGATTGCCCGGAAGCTGCCCCTTCGCGCTCCAGAGATCGACCTGAAACGCCAACATGTCCTGCGGCACACCCCCATCGATCACCCATTGCAGCGGCGTATTGGAGACAAGGCCGCCGTCCCAGTAATGCTCGCCCTCGATCTCCACGGCGGGAAAGCCCGGTGGCAGCGCGCCGCTTGCCATGATGTGCTCTGGGCGAATCGTGTGGGTGCTGTTGTCGAAATAGACGAAATTGCCCGTTCTCACGTTGACTGCTCCTGCACTGAACCGCGTCATCCCCGCGTTGATGCGATCGAAGTCAATCAGGCGCTCCAGCGTGCTCTTCAACGCGCCGGTGTCGTAGAAGCTGGTTGCTTCGGTCGTGCCGCCGGCGTGGAGCCATGGCAGGAGGGGGCGCGCGGAGAAGAACCCGTTTGCGCCGCATGCCGCGGCAAGGCCCGCGCTCATCTGGTTGAGGATATTGCGCGCATTCTCGTTGCGCGCATCGAGAAATGGGTTTCCGGCCCAGTCCCAAGGTGCAGTCGAAGTTACCCGCGTCCAGAAATCGCGCAGCCGATCAACACGCGACTCGGCCGGGTTGCCCGCGATGATCGCGGCATTGATCGCGCCGATGGAAATGCCGGCAACCCAATCGGGGTGGATGCCAGCTTCCGCCAGCGCCTCGTACACCCCCGCCTGGTAGGCGCCGAGAGCGCCGCCGCCTTGCAACAGCAGGGCTATGCAATCGAATGGCAGCCGCCGTTGGGTGGCCGGCAGGTGTGATCGGGGCTGGAAATTCATGACTGGTCTTGCTCTCGGTGTGGGATGATCGAGCCGGCGTCGCGGAAGCCGCGATGACCGTTCGCTAAAACAAACTATACGGTGTAGTGTATATATCGCCCGTTAATGCGCAACTCACGAGATCGTGCTTCAGTGGCGCGCCGTCACGTTCGTGGCTAGTGCTGAGTTGACCGCTGTCCGACCTTGGGCGGCTCGAGCATCACTTCCTTCAGGCGATCGCTGGTAGCGATGACGACCACGAAGGTGAGCTTGCCATCCTGTTTCACCAACCCGCCAGCGAGCGCCTGTCCGTCCGCCGCGCTTTCCGCGACCCGCACCGCGTCCGACAACTCCAGCTTGATCCACTTCAGGGCGATGATGTTGGCGAGGTCCGCGCGATCGAGCTCCTTGAGCGATGACGCGATCTCCGTTTGCGATACCCTTCCGGTGTTCGCATCTATGACATTCTCAAAGACCCGCTCGTTCTTGATCGTGCGCACGCGGTAGACCGGCGGACCGGATATCTCGAAGCTGATGTCTGCGGTCCTCGACCCATCGTGCAGACCCTCCGCAATCGCCATGGCCTGTCCGATCGGGACCTTCGTGGTGTGGAACTGCTCCAGCACGCGGCGAATGGCTGCCTCCTCGACGTTGCCCTGCGCGGTCGCGCTTTGCTGTTCGGCGTCGGCAGGGACCTGCGTGACGCCGGCCAGAGCACCGGTGCCGGCGAGGGCCGCGGAACAAACGATGAGGGCAAACAGCTGCTTCTTTGGCATCGCGCAATCCTGTGGTGTTCTTCATGATCGATGGTCTAGTTCGGCACGAAGGCGTACCGGCTGGTCTGGAAGCCCGGATGCCGAGCAGATCGCCACAACTTTCGAGGCCGCGCCGGAGCTAGCCTGCGCCGTCGCGCCGCGATCTCATGCGGGCTCCCCCGTCCTGCTCGATCATGAAGGGCGGGCTGCAACTGGGCCAGGCTTTCGCGAAGGCGCGGGTCGGCCGCCGCGACCGCCGGGTTATCGTCATCGTCGCGCACAATGGCGTCGCCGACTTCAGTCTCCGGCAACTGCGACTGGCCGATATCGTGCTCGGCGGGCGCGGGACGCTGTCCGAACCCGCTGGTGTCGATGACGGCCGCTTCGGGTCCCCTCCGCTCTGAGTGAATCCGGATCGGCGGCAACGCGGAATGCGAGTCCGTGAGCCGGCTCGGCGAAGGTGCGGGCAACACCCAGTCGGCTGCCAGAAGCAGCAGGAGCAGCGCGCCTCCAACGGAGAGAAAATACGCCCGCAGGGGTAGCTCGGGCTCGACGACGGCGCGCGCACGCGACAGCACAGACTTCCTGCTCACGGCCAGTTCCCAAACATGAAATGATTCCGCCTCGTTTTCAGAAGCTCGTGGGCCGCGGGTGCCGGCACGCGCGTTCGGCGTCGAGATAGCCGCGCTCGTCGAGCCATTCGATCGGGCAATAGGCCATCGCCTTCGGGTCAATCATGTGCCCGTCGCGCTCGAGGGCCGCTCGCGTGCCGGTGAGTCCGCTCCAGACCGAAGAGCCGGTGGCCGGCTCCACGTCCATGACGTCGAACACTTCGATGAAGTTGAGCATGTCGAACGTCCAGGATGCTCACGCGGCGGGCGGGGAAGGGGGCTCGACGCCTTCAAGCGCGACGCCTCTGCGGACGAGTTCGGATTCGATCGCGTCGAAGATGGGTTCGACCGGCGCGAGCCACACCGTGACCCAGCAGATGATGCAATTGCGCGCAAGCAGCAGCCCCGACGTCATGCGAGGCTCCTCCGGCTGGCCGCATGCCGCACCGGCGCGGCTTCGCCGTCGGCGAGCGCGTGCACGCAGGCGAGCACCGAAATGGTGAGACCCAGCAGCAGGCTCACGCCCACGAGCGACAAGGCCACCATCAGATTGAGCGCCGCGACGGCAATCCCGGGCCAGGGATTTTCCCGCACGAGCGCCAGGAACAGGCTTGACATCTTCGGTCTCCTAAATAAACTACACCGTATATTTCATATACAGCGCGGATCGCGGGATGTGTCAAGAGCCGAGACTCACAAGCCCGTGTTCGTCCTGGTCGGACGAGGGAGACTCCGGAGTGAGGCCAAGGGTCCCCTTTGAAAGCAGATGCCTCAACTCGAGAAAGGATTCGATATGTTCAAGAACAGGTTGGTGCTCGCAGTGCTGGTGCTCGTTGCGTGGGACGCCGCTGCGTTCGCGCAGGAGGACCGCGGCACAGCTGAGCAGAGAGCGGCGTGCACCTCTGACGCGTTTCGCCTGTGCGCCGGCTACATCCCCGATCCCACCAATGTGGAAGCCTGTCTCAGGCAAAGAAAGTCGGACCTGAACGAAGCTTGCAGAGCCGTCTTCGACCACGCAGACGCCGCGGTTCCGGTCAGGGCCGTGGGATCGCACCGATAGCGCGACGCCAGGAATGAGGAACGATCGTATGAATACAATATATGCTCCTGCTTTCGCCGCGTTCGGAGGTTCGGCCTTCGGAGCGATTTCCACGATCGTGACGGGATGGATGAGCCGGCGCCGCAGGCTCCGCGAGCGCCATCACGCGCACGCGACGTCGAAGCGTGAAAAGCTCTATCGAAGCTTCATCGAGGAGGCGTCCCGACTTTACGCGGACGCGCTCACCAGCGACAAATCCGAGATCCCCGCATTGGTGAACTTGTATGCGCTCATCGGGCGCATGCGGATTCTGTCCGACGATGGGGTGGTCCATGCCGCAGAGCGGGCAGGCCGGCTGATCATCGAGACCTACCTCGCACCGAACACGTCGTTCGTCGACCTGCCGGGCTTCCTGGAGGAGATGGATCCGTTGCGTGAATTCGGCGAGGCCTGCCGGCGTGAAATGCACGCGATTCCGTTGCGGTGAGGCCGAGCATGCCAGAGGCGCAGACGCCCCGCCAGGCTGGATTGTCGTGCACGCGTGAACGAATTGTGCAGGCTGCAATCCGCTTGTACCGGGAGATCGGGTACCGAAAGACCACGGTTGCCGACGTCGCTCGCGACGCAGCAATGTCCCCCGCAAATCTCTACCGGTTCTATCCCTCCCGCCGAGCGCTCGAAGAGGCCGTCGTGACGGAGCTGCTCGAGGAGGTGTCGGCGGCGGCCGCAAGTGCAGCGCGAAGCGGCCGCTCGGGCCTGGAGCGCCTCAATGCAGCGTTCGGTGCGATCTCCCGGATGAATGAACATCGGCTGGCAAACGATATCCGATTGCACGAACTGGTGGTGGCCGCGGGACAGGCGAACTGGCTGGCCTGCCTGTCTCATGCGGATCGGCTTCGCGGCGTCGTGCGGTCGATCATCGCGGCCGGGCAGGTGAACGGGGAGTTCCGGGGCGGCAGCCCGATGGCGCTCGCCTGCTGTCTGCTGGACGCGATGGATGCTTACCTCAATCCTTCCCGAGTCAAGGCGACCGCGCTTCGGCCGGCGTTCGACGAGATGATGCGCTTTTGCGCGGGGGCGCTTGGCAACGCGGCGTTCGCTGGCCCGGCGCCTCCTCAACTCATCAACGTTCAGGCCGGCTTGCGCCATAAATCGACCTGTTAAGCCCAGCGCTCGACGGCTCACGGCGTCCAGTCTGCCTCACAGGCCGCAAGGAAGAAGCCGACACGTTCGCGCATGAAGGACGGCAGCTCCCGTCTCAGCTCCTTCGGTGTCTCCCCGACCAGCGAACGAAACAGCATCGGCAACAGGATCAGATCCAGGAAGATCTGAGCGGTGGCAAGGCTTCGCTTGCCGCTGAAGGGCCCCTTAGGAGCGCGCGCCAGCTTCTGCGTCGTTTCATTCAAGAGTTGGGAAACGGCATTGACGGAGCGATCGCGCGCGGCGTCGTGGACGTTGCGGCTCAACTCGGGAAAACGCTGCGCTTCGGCGATCGTGGCGCGAACCATGCCCAACGATTCCTCGATGAGATTTTCCACGATGGTGGTGCCGAGGTTCGAGAGCTTGTCATGAAGGGTGCGGCCCTCGGGCTCGATGCCTTCGAAATCCGTCAGCCTGCTGATGGTGCGGGCCACCACGGCCGCGAACAGCGCCTCCTTGCCGGGGAAGTGCGCGTAGATGGTCGGCTTGCTCGCCGGCGCCAGCTCGGAGATGTCGTCGATGCTGGCACTACGATAGCCCTTCTCGAGAAAAAGCTGCTGGGCCGCGTCAAGGATCCGGACCTGGACGTCGCCGGCAAGGTCTTTGGGCGGTCTGCCCCGTTTCGGGGTGCTCTTCTTGGTCATCCGTCGATCCTCCAGTCACGAGTCTGTGCGCGCGCAGATCGCACTTGACATGGCAGGCGAGAAAAGGCAACAAAAAGAAAATATACGGTATAGTTTATTTAATCGCCGCGACGTCCATCGGGACCAGCGGCGGCACCTTCCGGACAGTCGAGGCCGCAGACCTTGGCCCAGCGATCGTCCGGTCGACCTCAGGAGAGAGTGAATATGTCGTGCCCCGACCCGGACCGCCCACACCACGGCATCCTGCTGCGCGAGTTGCATCACAGGGTCGATAAAGGGATCGCCTCGGCGATCGATCTGGTCTCGGCCGCGGTCATCCGCGCCGACGGAGCGGAAGCCAAGGCCGCGTTGAGCGACGTTGTCGAGCTGCTGCACGGACATGCGGAGCTGCATCGGGCGCTGGCCATGCCGGAGGGCGATATCCTCAACGATGCCGCGACTTACATTCGCAGGCTGGGCTGTGCCATGCGCCAGTCCTTTCTGGACCGAATGGGGATCCGGCTGGCGCTCACCACCGAGTCTCTCCCGCTTCAGCCAGAGC
>Ga0207647_10004051_pt1 | contig 10919 bp, 9 predicted proteins | sample KBSCornC2_FD_184295 | JGI IMG/M metagenome (GOLD analysis project Ga0207647, IMG submission 184295) | Corn rhizosphere microbial communities from Kellogg Biological Station, Michigan, USA - C2 (SPAdes) (version 2) | ecosystem: Host-associated > Plants > Roots > Rhizosphere ...
GACCCGCGGGTCCTTCAGCCCGCTTCCGACGTAGCCGGCGCTCGGATCGCCCGAGGGCCACCCGTTCACGACCAGGGTCCCGCCGGCGGTGCTGGTCTGGACGCATCCCGTCTGCGCGGGAACACCGCAGCTCAACGGGTGCTTGTCGAGCGTTGAAGCCGGCTCCGCGGAGGGGAACATGTAGTTCGTCTTGCCGTTCGGCCCGGTGAGGATGAGCACCCAGGCATCCGTCTTCTTGACGGTGAATCCCTGAGGAAGCGCCGCCTGGATGTATTTCACCGAACCCTGCGCGAAGGCGACGTTGAAGTTCTGCTCCTCGTCGAACAGGGAGCAGTACTTCGCCAGGTTCTCCTTGACGGCGACCGGAGTGTCGCAATACGGCGTCCACCAAGCGCCCGCCGGAAACTTCGGGCTGCTCGGTGCCGACGAGACCGCCGTCGACGTCACAGTCCGCCCCCCGCTGCCGGGGCCCGCGCCGTTCCCCGAGCCGCCGGCCATCGCGACGGCCCCGGTGCCGACCGCCAGCACCGCCAGCGCCGCCGCCCCGGACAGCGCCCAGTCCCGCCGCCGCCGGCGCGCGCCCCAGTCCATCGCGGCGTCGATGACGTCCCGCTGCTGTGGCTCGTCCTGCGGCGCCGGGAGGGCGCCGGACAACAGCTCACGCATGTCGTTCACAGTTCTTCTCCCAGCTAGTCGTGGATGAGCTCGCCGACGGCCGCACCGAGCCGCTGCCTCAGGATCGCGATGGCCCGGGACGTCTGGCTCTTGACCGTCCCGGCCGAGACCCCGAGCGCGTCGGCCGTCTGCTCGACCGTCAGGTCCTCCCAGAACCGCAGGACGACGACCGCCCGGGCCCGCGGCGGCAGCGTGTCGAGTGCGCTGCGCACCGCCAGCCGGAGGGCGGCGTCGTCGGTCGGGGAGGCGGGTTCGGGGGCGGCGTCGAGGCCGACGGTCGCCGGATCCTTCTGCTTGAGGTCCAGGAAGGCGCGGTACAGCACCGTCCGGGCGTACGCGTCGACGGAGTCGGCGCGCGACACCCTGGCCCAGTACCGGAACAGCCGACCGAAGGTCGTCTGGACGAGGTCCTCGGCGGTGTGCCAGTCCCCGCACAACAGGTACGCGCTACGCCGGAGGTGGGGTTGGGCCCCCACGGCGTACTCGCGGAACTGTTCGCGGACATCGGCCGAACCGCCGTGCGCCGACGGGCTCTTGAGTTTCCTCACATCAGGTATGACCGGAGGATGGTCCGTGTGGTTGGAAGACCGGCCAAGTTTCTCCGCCCCCTGCGAAGGACCTAGAGGGGAACCTCGTGCCCGATCGCCATCAGCAGCGCGCCGAGCTGCACGATCAGCTGCTGCTCGATGTCGGTGCGCGGCAGGTCCTGGTGCTTGAGCCAGTCGAGCACGGCGGTCTCGGCGGCGGCGACCCAGCACTTGAGCGTCATCCGGACCAGCGGATCCACCGGTAGAGGCTCGCTGAGCCCCTCCACGAGGAGTTCGTAGACGGTGTCCTCCACGGAATGCACCAGTGCGGCCGACTCCCCGCCCGAGCCGTACGCCGCCGAGCCGCCGAGCAGCGCGACGAAGCCGGCGGAGTGCGCCTCGGCGAACTCCACGAACGCCCGTACCGCGCGGTCCAGCCGCTGCAGCGGCGTGTCGCCGGGTTCGACCTGGGCGAGCCGGCGCGTCAGCTCCGCGGCGGCTTTCGACAGTGCGGCGGCGTAGAGCTCCTGCTTGGTGCCGAAGTAGTGGTAGACCAGCGCGCGCGAAGCACCGGCGGCCTGCGCCACGTCGTCGACGGACACCTCGTCGGGGCCGTGCTTGGCGAGCAGGTCCAGCGCGGCCTCGATCAGCTCGTCGCGGCGGCGGTCCACCGAGAGCCGGCGGCGGGGGGCCGTGCGCGGGGCCGGGCGGACGGGCTGGGTGCTGCGGGACTCGGACTGCACATCGCCATGCTGCCATGTCCGGCACCAGGAACGAATCGGCAAGCGTGTCGCGACGGTTCCCGAATCTGCTTCGGTCTGCCCGGATCTGCTTAACGAACCTTTTCGCGGGCCGGTGGGTGCTCCGGTGTCCGTTCCGGAAACGGGGTCTTGTCGCCGGGACACTCCGCGCCTACATTAGACGCCGTGTCCAATAAAACCGGCCCCACGCCCGAAGCCCTGCGGCGGCACCGCGATGCCCAGGCGCTGGCCTACCGCTGCGCCGAGACGGTCGGCGCGGGACTGGAGGCCGGTGTCACCGAACGGGAGGTCGCGCGGCGGATGCGCGTCTACCTGCGGGAGAACGGCGTCGAGGACTTCTTCCACATCCCCTTCGCCTGGTTCGGGGAGCGCACCGCGTTCCGCTCGCTGAGGGGTCCCTGGACGCCGCTGCACTTCTTCCCGACGAACAAGCGGCTCGAAGAGGGGATGCCGTACATCCTCGACTGCTCGCCGGTCGTCGACGGCTACGTCTCCGACATCGGCTACGCCGGCGTCCTCGGAGGCCCCGGCACGAACCGCGTCTTCGACGCGCTCATGCGCGACCTCGCGGAGTACCGGACGCTGATCCCGCAACGGATCAAGGCCGGGGACACCCTCGCCGAGGTCTACTCCGCGGTCGACGCGCTCATCGCGCGGCAGGGCTACGAGTCGCGGCACAAGGTCTACCCGGGCCGCGTCATCGGCCACCAGGTCGGCCGGATGACGCAGCGGCGGAACATGGGCCGCTACGCGTTCGGCTTCGGCGTCCGCACCCTGGAGACTCTCGGCCGCGAGATCGTCACCGAGGGCATCAAGGGCCGCTCCCCGCTGTGGGCCGGCGGTCGCGCCTCCCGCCACGCTCCCGCTCCGGGACTGTGGGCGGTCGAGCCGCACATCGGTTTCCGCAGCGTGGGGGTGAAGTTCGAAGAGCTGCTGGTCGTCACCGAAGATGACGCCTTCTGGCTCGACGACGACCTTCCGCATGTCCGGCGCTGGCAACTGGAAGGCGCACACGCATGACCCAGGACGTACGCACCCTCGCGGTCACTGTGGAGGGCGGCAAACTCTCCGTCCGTACCTACGGCGACCCCTCGAAGCCCACTGTGCTGCTCGTCCACGGTTACCCCGACACGCAAGCGGTGTGGGACGGCGTGGTGTCCGAACTGATTGAGGACTTCCACGTCGTCACGTACGACACCCGCGGTATCGGTGCCTCCAGGGGACCGCTGTTCAAGCACGGCTATACGTTGGACCACCTTGCGGACGACCTCTGTACGGTCGCCGACATCGTCGCTCCGGACCGGCCGATTCACCTGGTCGGCCACGACTGGGGTTCCATCCAGGCTTGGGAAGCGGTGACGCGCGCGGATTCCGCACAGCGTTTCCTCTCCTATACGTCCATCTCCGGACCGTGCCTGGACCACGCTGCTATGTGGACGCGGTCCGGCATCCGTAAGCCGACGCCCAAAGCAGCGGCGCGTTCGCTGAAGCAGGCACTCGCGTCCTGGTACATCGTCGTGTTCCACCTCCCGGTGGGACCGCGGGTGGCGTGGCGGCTCGGTCTCGCTAAGCAGTGGCCGCGGATCATCAAGGCTATAGAGGGAACCAGACTCGACCCCTCCCCGACGCTCCATCGGGACGGCTCGCGCGGTGTCCTCTATTACCGCGCCAACATGCTGCCCAAGATGCGGCGCCCCGAGGAGCGTCCGACGTCCGTCCCGGTGCAGGTGCTCACGCCGACTGGCGACCGGTTCGTCACTCCGGCTCTGGCCGCGCAGGCGCCGGTGCCGTGGACAGAGCGGCTCTATGTGCGCTCGGTCAACGGCGGCCACTGGATCGTCGTGAAGAAGCCCGCGCTGATCGCCGAGCGGATCCGGGAGTTCATCCAGTCCGACATCGCCACACCGGGAGGACCTGAGCCCGTGCGTTCCCTATTGCGTGCAGAAGCGAAGCAGGGCACTAAGGACCGGCGTGAGTTCGAGGACAAGCTCGTTGTCATCACCGGCGCCGGATCCGGAATCGGACGCGCGACGGCCTTGGCGTTCGCCGAGAAGGGCGCGGACATCGTCGTCGCCGATATAGACAGTGTCGCGGCGGCACGCACTGTGGAGTTGGTGGAACTGCTCGGTGCGCGCGCTCACCTCTATACGGTCGACGTCTCTTCGGGCGAGGCCATGGAGAAGTTCGCGAACGACGTGAAGGACACGGCCGGCGTTCCCGACATCGTCGTCAACAACGCGGGCATCGGGATGTCCGGTCCGTTCCTCGCTACAGAGGTGAAGGACTGGGAGAAGATCCTCGGCGTCAACGTGTGGGGCGTCATCCACGGCGCGCGCTGCTTCGGCGAGATGATGCGGGAGCGCGGCGAGGGCGGGCACATAGTGAACCTCGCTTCGGCAGCCGCTTATACGCCGTCGCGCACGCTGTCGGCGTATTCGACGTCCAAGGCCGCGGTCCTCATGCTCTCCGAATGCCTGCGCGCGGAGTTCGCGCGCTACGGCATCGGCGTCTCGGCGATCTGCCCGGGCTTCATCGCCACGAACATCACCCGGACCACGAAGTTCGTCGGGCAGAGCGCCGAGCAGCAGGAACGGACCCGGCAGCGCATCACCGGCCTGTACCGGAAGCGGAACTTCGGCCCGGACAAGGTGGCCGAGCGCATCGTGGACGCCGTGCGGCGCGACAAGCCGGTGGTGCCGGTCGCGTTGGAGGCCAGGGCGAGCAAGGCCGTTTCCCGGCTGTCCCCGGCGCTGGCCCGCCGGATGGCGAAGATCGACCCGACCGGCTGAGGAGCTGAACCGACATGGCTGACACCCCGGCGGTCCGCGTCGCCACGAAGGCGGACCTGGAACGGCATCCGGACCTGAAGCCGCGGCGCGTGAAGTTCGACTGGGAGAACACGCCGCTGCACTGGATCCCCGAGGATCCGTACGCGACCCACATCATCAACGTGCTGCACCTGCTGCTGCCGGCCGGCGAGCGCTGGTTCGTGCACGTCTACAGGCAGATCCTGCCCTACATCCGCGACGAGCAGCTCAAGGCCGAGGTCAAGGGCTTCATGGGGCAGGAGGGCACGCACGCGGTCGCGCACCAGAACGTGCTGCACCACATGAAGGCGCAGGGCCTGGACCCGGACCCGTTCGTGGCGCAGATCGAGTGGCTCTTCGAGCGGCTGCTCGGCGACAGCACGATGCCGCCCTTCGCGCGCAAGAAGTGGCTGCGCGAACGCCTGGCCGTCATCGCGGCGATCGAGCACTTCACCGCCGTGCTCGGCAAGTGGATCGTCGACTCCCGCGGCCTGGACGCCGCCGGCGCCGACCCGGTGATGCTCGACCTGCTGCGCTGGCACGGCGCGGAGGAGGTGGAGCACCGCTCGGTGGCCTACGACGTGTTCATGCACCTGGACGGCTCCTACGCCCGCCGCACCCGCGCGATGCTGGTGACCTCGGTGGCCTTCGCCTGGATCTGGGGCCGCGGCACGAAGTTCATGGTCGCCCACGACCCGGCGAACCTGCGCTCGGGCCGGCCGCCGCAGATGACCGAGCGCGAGTTCCTCGGCCGCTTCCGCGACGCCGCGCGCCGGGGGCGGCTGCCCTCGCTCGGAAGCCTGGTCGTGGAGGTGCCGAGGTATCTCAAGCCGTCGTACCACCCTTCGCGGCACGGGTCGACGCAGTCGGCGCTGGACTACCTGGCGGTGTCGCCGGCCGCGGTCTACGCGGCCGAGTTGGCGGCGGCGCGCAGGGGCGCCGGGGATGTGGGCGGCGTGGCTGGGAGCGGCGTGGGCTGAGCGCTCGTCTCCCCCTCAGACGGCGGGGCCGTGGCAGATCAGGGCTGCCGCGGCTCCGCCTCTTCTTTAATTCGGGCGATATGTTCCCTTTCACCCGTTTCCTGTCCCCGCGACGATCTAGCATGAGCCCATGCAGCACAGCACCGATGTCTCCGACCCCGTCTGTCAGTCCGGCCGTGCCTGGGTGGACGAGGCGATCCGGCGCGTCTCGGCGGATGCCAACCGCTCCGCCGACACGCACCTGATTCCGCTTCGGCTTCCCGATCCGTGGCCGGAGTGGGGCATCGATGTGTACCTCAAGGACGAGTCGACCCATCCGACCGGGTCGCTCAAGCACCGGCTGGCGCGGTCGCTGTTCCTGTACGGGCTGTGCAACGGGTGGATCCGCGAGGGGACGACGATCGTTGAGGCGTCCAGCGGGTCCACGGCGGTGTCCGAGGCCTACTTCGCGCGGATGCTGGGGCTGCCGTTCGTGGCGGTGATGCCGCGGTCGACGTCGAAGGAGAAGTGCGAGCTCATCGAGTTCCAGGGCGGGGTGTGCCACTTCGTGGACGATCCCGGGGCGCTGTACGAGGAGGCGCGCCGGGTCGCGGCCGAGGCCCCGGCGGCGTCCGGCGGCGGCCACTACATGGACCAGTTCACCTACGCCGAGCGCGCGACCGACTGGCGGGGGAACAACAACATCGCGGAGTCGATCTTCGAGCAGATGGGGCAGGAGCGGCAGCCGTGTCCGTGCTGGATCGTGGTCGGTGCCGGGACCGGCGGCACGTCCGCGACGATCGGCCGCTACCTGCGGTATCAGCGCCATGCGACGCAGCTGTGCGTGGTGGACCCCGAGAACTCGGCGTTCTTCGAAGGCTGGCGCGGCCACGACCCCTCGTACGTCACCGGCAAGGGGTCGCGCATCGAGGGCATCGGACGGCCGCGGGTGGAGCCGTCCTTCCAGCCGGACGTCGTGGACCGGATGATCCGGGTCCCGGATGCCGCGTCCATCGCCGCCATGCGGCTGGTCTCGGAGATGTCCGGCCGGGACGCCGGCGGGTCCACCGGCACCAACTTCTGGGGCGTCGTGAAGCTGATGTGCGAGCTGCGCGCCGCCGGGGCCCGCGGATCCATCGTGACCCTGTTGTGCGACGGCGGCGAGCGGTACCGGAACACGTACAAATCGGATGCGTGGCTGGCTGACCAAGGGCTCGATCTGGCACCGTACACCGAGCAGTTGCGGGTCGCCCTGGCGACCGGGAATTGGCCTGAATGACACCTGCGCGACCGGCGGGCCACCCTTGACCCGGATCGTGTCACAAAGCTGTTTCGAAGTCTTTACCAGGGCCGCGACAACCATCGCAGGCTACGTACGTAGGCCCATCGCTTTCTACGCACATCGCAGGATGCGCATATGCTCCCCGCTGGAAAAGGTTGCGTGAGCGGTTGAATAATCGCCGCCCGCGTCACCCCACGGAGGACTCCCGCATGCATGCCACCGACAAGGCCCGGCCGGCTGTCGCCGCCGCGGCCTTGTCCGCTGTCGGCGTGCCTGGCGCGGCGCCTCACGGCCGGGGCACCGCCCTGATGACCGCCTACTGGGGTGACCGGTCGGGCTCGCAGGTCAAGAGCCCGCACAACTGAAAACAGCACACAGAAACGCCGGATCAGCCAGTCCCAGGCACCCGGCCCATTCCGGAGGTCCCCCCAAGTATGGGAAACCAGAGCAACTCCGTGGCGCGCAAGCGCCTTTCGACGCTGGCCATCACCACGACGCTGGCCGCCGTCGGCGTCGGTGTCGTCGGCACCGGCGCGGCGAACGCCGCCACGACCTCGGGTACGCCGCTGGCGCACTCGCAGGACGGCCAGACGAGCACCAAGACGTCCGTGGCCGTGAAGGTCACCACCGGCCCCGGCCTGTCGGCCACCGCCAACCTGGCCGGCACCACGATCGGCAGCGGCGTCACGGACCCCTCCAAGGTGACGGTCGCCGTCGACTTCGGTGACGGCCATGTCGACAAGTCGATCACGGTCGACGCGCACGGCGCGCTGTCCGCGAGCTCGGTGGCGCACATCTACGCGACGGCCAAGGACTACACCGTCACGGTCACGGTCACCGACGGCGTCACCACCCCGGCCCCGTCCGCGAAGGCCGCCGCGAACTTCGTCGCCGATCCGGTGCTGAAGGCCGCGCTGACCCCGGCGAGCAACACCACCAAGAAGAACACCGCGGTGACCCTGAGCCTGGCCGGCTCGTCGGTCGACAAGGCGGCCACCGCGGCGGCGACCACGATCACCTGGGGCGACGGCTCCAAGGCCGCGACCATCGCCGGCGACCCGTCGAAGATCGCCGCGAGCAACCCGCTGCTGGCGCACACCTTCGCGGCCGACGGCAAGTACACCGTCACGGTGAAGCTGGACGACGGCCTGGGCGACGCCAACTCGGTGCAGACCCAGACCATCGCGGTGACCGTCTCCGAGGGCGCCGTGGTCCTGCAGGCCGCCGGCGACACCCGCTACGAGACCGGCATCCAGATCTCGCAGCACCAGTGGGCCAACGCCGGTGTCACGACCGACAACCGCGCGCAGGCTAAGGCCGTCGTCCTGGCGACCGGCAACGCGTTCCCGGACGCGCTGGCCGGCGGCCCGCTGGCGAAGAAGGCCGGCGGCCCGCTGCTGCTCACCGACGGCCTGGCGACGAGCGTCAACGCGAAGGTCCTGACCGAGATCCAGCGCGTGCTGCCGACCAAGGGCACGACCGTCTACATCCTCGGCGGCACCCAGGCGATGAACGCGGGCATCGAGACCCAGCTGCAGAAGCTCGGCTACACCACCACGCGCCTGGCCGGCCCGGACCGCTTCGCGACCGCGCTGCAGATCGCCCAGAAGGGCATGGACAACCCGGCGCACCTGGTCGTGGCCCGCGGTGACGAGGGTCAGAACCACGACGGTTTCGCCGACGCCCTGTCCGCCAGCCCCTACGCGGCCAACGTGTTCGACGGCGGCGACGCGGCCGTGGTCCTGAGCAACTTCAAGACCTTCGACCCGGCCACCCAGGCCTACGTGACCAGCAAGCTGCACCCCGGCACGCCGAACGTGGCGGCCATCGGCGGCCAGGCGGTCGCGGCGATGACGACCATCAGGGGCTCGGCCAAGACCTACGTCGGCATCTTCGGCGGCGACCGGTACGAGACCGCCGCCAAGGTGGCGGGGGAGTTCCTGGCGACCGGCAAGGGCGACCAGATCGGCATCGCGACCGGCACGGTCTACGCGGACGCGCTGACCGGCGGCTCGTACATGGCCACGGTCGACGGTCCGCTGCTGCTGACCAACCCGAAGGTGCTGCCGGCCTTCACCGCGGAGGCCATCACCAAGACCTCCACCCAGGAGATCAACATCTTCGGTGGCAACGCCGCCATCTCGCCGGCCGTCGCCAAGCAGATCGCGGCCCTGCTGAAGGTCTCCGCCATCGGCAAGTTCTAAGAACGTGCCGATGGACCCGGGCGCTTTCGCGAGCGTCTGACTACTGAAAACGGAAAACGGGACTGCGCTGGCCCGCCGGATTCGTTCGGCGGGCCAGTGGTTCTCAGCGGACCGGCCGGTTGAAGTACGACTGCCCGTTCTGCAGGTCGGTGCCCTTCATCAGCGTGCTGACCGTGACGAAGGTGTAGCCCTGCTGCCTGAGCCGCTGGATCACCGCGGGCATCGCGTCGACCGTGGTCTTGTGCGTGTCGTGCGAGATCACGATGCGGCCGGGCTTGACGTGGCCGACGATCTGATCGGCGATGCGCGCCGGGTCCGGGTATTTCCAGTCGTCGGGGTCGACGCGCCACATGATGAACGGATAGCCGCCGACCGCGCGGACGGTGTCGTTGACCGCTCCGTATGGCGGACGCACGAGCGTCGGGCGCGGTATGCCGGCCGCGGCTATCGCGTCGGCGCCGCGGGTGATCTCGTCCTCGATCCCGGCGGCGGGCAGCTTCGAGAGGTCCTTGTGGTCCCAGGTGTGGTTGCCGACCTCGTTGCCCTCGGCGTATTCGCGGTTGACCAGCGCCGGGCGTTTCACCGCCTGGTCGCCCAGGACGAAGAAGGTGGCCGGGACGTTCTGGGCCTTCAGCAGGTCCAGCAGCCGGCCGGTGTCCGGGCCGGGGCCGTCGTCGAAGGTGAGGGCGACGCACTTGGCGACCGAGCAGTCGACGTTCGCGTTGGTGCGGGGCGTGGGCGGCGGACGGTAGCCGGGGGCGGTGATGCTCGTGGTCGGTGTGCCGGCGGAGGAGTTCGGGGCGCTGGGGGTGTTCGGCACGCTCGGCGTGCTCGGGAGGCCGGGAGTACTCGGGGCGCTCGACGTACTCGGTCTCGGCGAAGACGGTCTCGTCCCCGGCGCCGTCGCCGTTCGTCCGCCCGGCGCACCGCTCGCGCACGCCGTCGCCGCCACCCCGACCGCGCCGAGGACGGCGACGGCGGCGAGGGTCTGCGGACGGGCGGGGAACCGGGACAACAACGGGCGAATCATCGGACAATCATTCACCGTCCTTCCGCCCGCCCCAAAACCGCACTGGTCACCGCATCGAGGTGAATCAGGGCATCACAATGGGTGATCAACCAGATACCGGCCGGTTCGATATGTTTTCGTCCGTGCAATCCCACGACCACCGCACAAGGGTCCGCGTCGGCTGGTCCGGCGCGCCCGATCTGGACAAGCGCGTCGAGCCGTCCTCGGCGGCGCGCGTCATCGACCTCGGACTCCGGATCGGCGAGCTGCTGCTGGCCAGCGGGGAGGGCAGCGAGGACGTCGAGGTCGCGATGGTCGGCATCACCGAGGCGTACGGCCTGCACGGGTGCGAGACCAACGTCACCTTCATCGTGGTCACGCTGTCCTACCAGCCGAGCCTGACCGACCCGCCGCTCTCGCTGGAGCGGGTGGTGCGGCGGCGGACCGTCGACTACACGAGCCTGGCCGATCTCCACCGGCTCGCCATGGACATCAGCGCGGGCGGGATGACGCTGGAGGAGGCCTACCGCCGGCTGGCCGCGATCCGGCGGAACAAGTACCCGTATCCGCCGTGGGTGATCGTCTGCAGCCTCGGGGCGATCGCCGCGACGGCGGCCCTGCTGGTCGGCGGCGGGTGGGTGGCGAGCCTGGTCGCGTTCGTCTGCGCCATCGCCGGGGACTGGCTCTACCGGCAG
>Ga0207647_10004052_pt1 | contig 10916 bp, 6 predicted proteins | sample KBSCornC2_FD_184295 | JGI IMG/M metagenome (GOLD analysis project Ga0207647, IMG submission 184295) | Corn rhizosphere microbial communities from Kellogg Biological Station, Michigan, USA - C2 (SPAdes) (version 2) | ecosystem: Host-associated > Plants > Roots > Rhizosphere ...
AGAGAACAGCCAGGGTCAAAAGCAGCGGTGGATGCCAAGTTAGATCGGCGTCCGGTTTGCCCCTGACAGCCGACATGACACGCGCTTAATCGACCTTCGGCTAAGGGCCACACTCGGAAGTCAGGCCGTCCAGCTCCTACGTCTGCTTTATCCTCGCGAACGGACATCGCCAGACGCATTCTTTGGGCATCCTGCTCGCCACGTCATAGCGGCGCAGCGCCACCTTCTTCGTTCTCTCGCACGAAGCAGCGTAGCTTGTCCGGCGTAGCGGCTTGCGAAGTCGGACGCTCAGTTCATCGCTTGGCTCGGCCAATCGGCTCTAAGCCGCCTGTACTTCCAGGAAACGCTCGGCGTAGTGGCAGGCGACGAGGCGGCCGTCGAGCGGGCGCAAGAGCGGACGCTGCGTGCGGCAGAGATCCGTCACATAGGGACAGCGGGTCGAGAACACGCAGCCTTTCGGCGGATCGAGCGGCGAAGGCAACTCGCCCTTCGGAACGATGCGCTGGCGTTTGCGACCGAGGCCCGGCGTCGCGTCAAGCAAGGCCTGTGTATAGGGATGCAACGACCGCGCAAAGATGCGCTCTTTCGGCCCATGCTCCACTACGATCCCCAGATACATGATCATCACGTCTTCGGCAATGTGACGCACCACGGCGAGATCGTGCGAGATGAAGAGATAAGCCAGCCCCAGTTCGCGCTGCAGATCGACCAGGAGGTTGAGAACCTGCGCCTGCACCGACATGTCGAGCGCGGACACAGGCTCATCGGCAACGAGCAGCTTCGGCCGCAGCATCAAGGCGCGCGCGATTGCGATGCGCTGACGCTGGCCACCCGAGAACATGTGCGGATAGCGGCCATATTGCTCCGGTCGCAGCCCGACCTTCGCCATCATGTCGAGCGCCTGCGCCCGCCGGTCTTGCTTGGAAAGTCTGGTGTTGATGATCAGCGGCTCTTCGAGTATGTGGCCAACGCGCTTGCGGGGGTTGAGCGACCCATAGGGGTTTTGAAACACGATCTGCACGGTGCGGCGCAATGTCTTCACAGCGCTGGCCGGAGGATTGACCGCATCGACGCCGTCGAGCATCAGCGTGCCGGCGCTCGGCTTCTCGATGAGAGTCACAAGCCTTGCGAGCGTCGACTTGCCGCAACCGGATTCGCCGACGACCGCCAGCGTCTTGCCGGCTTCAAGCGCGAACGATACTCCGCCCACGGCCTGCAGATGCGCCGGTGGGCGAAACCAGCCCTGCTTGATCTCGTAACTGCGCCTGAGATCGGTGGCGGTGACAAGCGCCGTCATGACACGGACTCGCGCTTGAGGATCGACGCGCCGCCCCCATCGGCCGCGATGCGCTCATCCCGTGTCGGATCGCCGAGCGGATAATGACAACGGATCAGGCCGTCCATCCAGGGGCGCAGATCGGGACGCACCTTGTCGGCCAGCGGCGTTGCATGGATGCAACGCGGACTAAACAGGCACCCCGGCGGTCGATCATGGAGCCCCGGCACCACGCCAGGAATGGTGGCGAGCCGTCCGCCATCACTCGCCTCCGGGCGTGCCGCCAGCAACGCGGCTGTATAGGGATGCTGTGGCGACGCAAACAGGCTCTGCGTCGGGCGCTGTTCCATGATCTGTCCCGCATACATGACGGCGACTCGCTCAGTCGTGTCCGAAACCACACCCATGTTATGCGTGATGAGGATCAGCGCCATGCCACGATCGCGTTGCAGAGACAGCAGAAGATCGAGGATCTGCGCCTGGATGGTGACATCGAGCGCCGTCGTCGGCTCATCCGCGATCAGGAGCTTCGGATTGCAGGCGATCGCCATCGCAATCATGACGCGTTGATTCATGCCGCCCGAGAGCTGGTGCGGGTAGGCCGACAGCCGGCTCTCCGGGGCCGGAATGCCGACTTGCTCCAAGAGCTCGATTACGCGGCGCCGCGCGGCCTTGCGATCCATCCCTTCATGGACGTGCAACGTCTCGGCCAACTGATAGCCGATCGTGAAAGAGGGATTGAGCGATGTCGTCGGCTCCTGGAAGATCATCGCGACGTCCTTGCCGGTGAGCGCGCACCGCTCGCGGTCGGACAAAGTCTGCAGATTCCGCCCCTCGAACAGCAGCTTGTCGGCTCGGACACGCCCCGGATAGGGCACGAGTCCCATCAGGGCCAACATGCCGACGCTCTTGCCGGAGCCGGATTCGCCGACGATTCCCAGCACCTCGCCTTTTTCGAGCGTGATGTTGACGCCATCCACGGCGCGCACCATCCCGTTCTGGGATGGAAACTCAACCGATAGATTTTCAATCTCGAGCAGCGGCATCAGATCGCCTTCAGGAAGCTATCGCTTGAGCTTGGGATCGAGCGCGTCGCGCAGTCCGTCGCCCAGAAGGTTGAAGGCCAGCACGGTCACGAGGATCGCCAGGCCCGGAAGCGTGACGACCCACCAGGCCCGGAGTACGAATTCGCGCGCGTCCGCCAGCATGGTTCCCCATTCTGGCAGGGGCGGTTGCGCACCGAGACCCAGAAAGCCGAGCGCGGCCGCGTCCAGGATTGCGGTCGAAATGCCGAGCGTCGCCTGCACGATCAGGGGCGCTGCGCAATTCGGCAATACCTCCCTGAACATCAACCGAAGCCGGCCGGCTCCTGCGACTTTGGCCGCGGTGACGTAGTCCTTCGACACTTCGCTGATCACGGCGGCGCGCGCGATCCGCACGTAGTGCGGCAGGAGCACGATCGCGACCGCCAGCATCGCATTCATCAGGCCCGGCCCGAGGATCGCAACGATCACGATGGCGAGCAAAAGGCTTGGCAGCGTCAATGTGATGTCCATCAGCCGCATGATCGCGATCTCGATCAGGCCGCGGAAAAAACCCGCGACCAGACCGAGAATCGTCCCGGCGACCACCGACAACGTCACCACCGCGATGCCAATCAGAAGCGAAAGCCGTGCTCCGTGGATGAGACGGGATAGAATATCGCGGCCGATCGCGTCGGTACCGAGCGGATAGACGGTCGATCCGCCCTGCTGCCAGAAGGGAGGCTTGAGAAAGGCGGTATTGTTGATGAGGATCGGGGAATGTGGCGCAACGAAATCGGCAAAGAGCGCGAGCAGAACCAGAACCACGATCACGACGAGGCCTGCCACGGCGCCGAAATTTGCTTTGAAATCTGACCAGAATTGCAACAGCGGATGCGGGGGCGCGTTTGCTTGCGCCACGACGACGGGAGTTTCGAGGACTTCGGCGGTCATCTTGTGTACCGGATGCGGGGATTGATCAGCCCATAGGCGACGTCAACCAGCAGATTGACGATCATGACGATCGCGCCGATCAAGAGCGTGCCGCCCTGCAGCACCGGATAGTCGCGGCGGTTGATGCCCTCGATCAGCCATTTGCCCACGCCCGGCCAGGAGAAGATGGTCTCCGTGAGGATCGCGCCGGTAAACAGGACGCCGACCTGCAGCCCAATCACCGTCACCACCGGGATCAGCGCATTGCGCAACGCATGGATCGCGATCACCCGGGAACGCGGCAACCCTTTGGCGCGTGCGGTGCGGATGTAATCTTCGCCCAGGACCTCCAGCATGGCGGACCGCGTCATACGGGCGATTACGGCGAGCGGCACCGTGCCGAGCACAATCATCGGCAGCACAAGGTGAGACAGGGCCGAGCGGAACGCGCCGAAATCACCAGCCAGCAGCGCATCGATCAGCAGGAAGCCGGTCACCGGTTCGATGTAGTATTGCACGGCGATCCGGCCCGACACCGGCGTCCATCCGAGCTGCACGGAAAAAAGCAGGATCAGCAGCAATCCCCACCAGAAGATCGGCATCGAATATCCGGTGAGCGAGATGCCCATCACGCCGTGATCGAAGATGGAGTTGCGCCGGACCGCCGCGATAATCCCGGCTGGTAACCCGAGGCCTAACGCAAACAGGATCGCGCAGACCGATAGTTCGATCGTCGCCGGGAACAACGTCCCAAATTCGGAAATCACCGGCTCATGGGTGACGATCGAGCGGCCGAGGTCGCCATGCACCAGCCGCGACAGATAGAGGCCGTATTGCACCAGCACCGGCTGATCGAAGCCGTAGTCCTTGCGCAGTTGCGCGTGCCGGGCCGGATCGATACCGCGTTCGCCCGCCATCGTCTCAATGGGATCGCCGGGGATCAGGCGGATCAGCACGAACACAAGCAACGTGATCCCGATGAAGGTCGGAACCACGAGACTCAGCCGGGTAAAGACGAACCGGAGCATGCCGTTTCCTGCCACCCTCCCGCAAGGGAAAGGGTAAAGAAAAATGGGCGGAGTAACAAAAAGCCACTCCGCCCTTGTCTTCTACTATTCCTTGACGTCGACGCCATAGAAATTGTGGCGTCCGAACGGCGACAGCTTGAAGTCAATCACTCTCTTGGTGACGGGCTTCAACTGCACCGCGTGCGCGATGGTGAACCAAGGCGCCTGCTCCTTGAAAATCACCTGCGCCTGCTCGTACAGCTTGGTCCGCTCGGCCTGATCACTGACCGTCTTGGCCTTCACGACCAGGTCGTCGAACGGCTTGTAGCAGAATTTGGCGATATTCGAGCCCGATGCCGTTTGCGCCGAGGCGCAGCCCAGCAATGTGTGCAGGAAGTTGTCAGGGTCGCCGTTGTCGCCGGTCCAGCCGAACATGCCCATCTGATGCTCGCCGGTCTGCAACCGCTTGCGGTATTCGCCCCATTCAAACGACTTGATCTCGGCCTTGACGCCGATCTTGGCGAGGTCGGCCTGCATCAACTCGGCAATGCGCTTGGCGTTCGGATTGTAGGGGCGCTGCACCGGCATGGCCCATAGATCGGTCTCGAAACCGTTCGGGTAGCCGGCGTCGGCCAGAAGCTTCTTGGCTTGCTCCGGATCAAAGGGATCGTCCTTGATGCTGTCGTTGTACGACCACATGGTGGGCGGGATCGGGTTCTTGGCCGCGATGCCGGTCGACAGATAGACGGCATCGATGATCGCCTTCCTGTCGATCGCCATGCTGATGGCCTTGCGCACGCGCACGTCATCGAAGGGCTTCTTCTGTGTCTGGAACGCGAGATAACCGATGTTGAGGCCGGGCTGCTCCAGCATCGTGACGTTCGGATCCTTCTTGATCGCGTCGATGTCGGCCGGGTTCGGATAGGGCATCACGTCGCATTCGCCCTTCTGGAGTTTGGCCCAGCGAACGGATGCATCCGGCGTGATCGCATAGACGAGGTCGTCGATCTTGGCCTTGCCGCCCCAGAATTCAGGGAATGCCTTGTAACGAATCACGGCGTCCTTCTGGTACTGCACCAGATAGAATGGGCCGGTGCCGATCGGATCCTGGTCGATCTTCTCAGGCGTGCCGGCCTTCAGCATGGCATCCGCATACTCCTTCGACTGGATGGCTGCGTAGGGCATCGCGAGATCGGCGAGGAAAGGCGCTTCCGGCTGGTTGAGCGTTATCTTGATGGTGTAGTCGTCGAGCTTCTCGACCGACTTCAACAATTTCGGCATGCCCATGTCGCCGAAATAGGAATGGTTCGGACTCGTTACCTTGAAATACGGATTGTCGTCCTTCCATTGCCGCTCGATTGAGAATAGGACGTCGTCAGCATTGAACTCCCGCGTCGGCTTGAACGACTTCGACGTCGCATGCCACTTCACGCCCTTGCGCAGGTTGAAAGTATAGGTGACGCCGTCAGGCGAGATCGTCCATTTTTCCGCGAGGCCCGGCACCACTTTCGTGCCGCCGCGCTCGAATTCGACAATGCGGTTGTAGATCGGCTCATTGCCGTCGAACGACGTGCCGGTGGTGTTGACGCCGGGATAGAAGTTCTCCGGGCTGCCTTCCGAGCAGTAAATCAAGGTTTTGGCAGACGCGGTCGAGGCCACCGCGAGCGCCGTAGCGCAGACGCCGGCGAGCAGGATTGATCTGTTCACTGTCGGAACTCCTGGTGAATTCTCTCGGCGCGGTTGACGCAGGCTGCGCCAAAGACGCCAGAAACGAGATTGCGATTGCGTATTGCAGCTGTCAATGCGTCCTGGGGTGACGGGATGACGTTTCGAAGAAAAGTCATCCGGCTCTCAAATCGTGCGCAGGTGGGGCAGCGGCGATTTTCTGCTTTAGTCCTGAAGGCGGACAAGAACCCGACCCGGTACGAAGTCGGTTGTGGGTCAAACTGAGAAGTCTGGGCGGGCGACCGGGAAGTCGGCTTTGCCCCCATGAACGGACATTCCTGCGAACGGCAGCTTTGCGCCAGAAGCTGTCCTTGGCGCGCTCGAAATCCAACTTTCGTTCTGCGAATCCCCTCCGCGGTCATGTGTTCAGTCCCGTCCAAGATCGTGGATTTCCGGTCGCATGCCCTCAGGCGTGACTTCGAGCGTCGCAAGCGTGATCGGCAGCTTGAAGCGTCGCCGTCCCGCGCTGCCCGGATTCAGGTAGAGAACGCCGCCGGCCGTGTCGATCTTCGGCACGTGGGAATGCCCGGAGACGATGACGTCGATGCCGGCGCCGGGATCGGCCTGAAGGGTCTTCAGGTCGTGCAGAACGTAGATCGACTTTCCCGCCAAGCGCACAAGGTTCGTGTCGGGGTATTCGCGAGCCCACTCGCCATTGTCCACGTTTCCACGGATGGCGGTGACAGGAGCGATCCGGCGAAGCGCGTCGATGATCTCGGGACGCCCGATGTCGCCGGCATGAATGATGTGTTCGACGCCCGTCAGGGCTCGTTCCGCCTCCGGCCTCAACAGGCCGTGCGTGTCCGAAATGATTCCAATCCTGAACATCACTTTCCGTCGCTCTAAGCTGCGATCGCCAAAAGACGATCGAGAAGTTCGACCTGAGCGGACAGCATCTTAGTCCGCGCGAACTCGATATCGAACCAATCCGCGCGGTCTACTTCAGGAAAACTCTGCCGTCGACCGCTTCGGGGGGCCATTCGATATCGAAGGTATTGCTGGTCAGCGCCGCCGGGTCAAAATGGGCCTCGCGCAATCAAACCGAAGCGACGTTTGGCACGATGTTGCATTGACGATGCCTCGGAACAAGCGATGTGCTGTCAGCGGCTGACGCTGGGCGATCCAGCCCCGTTTCCGATAGCGCTGAGCGGGCATAAACCAATGATTGCGAGAAAACCTCTGCAGATGATCCTCGTCGCTTCTTCCCGGTGCTTTGGCCGCCCCAGCTTAGGCTGGGCACACCTGCGCGTTTGTGGCAGAATCAGAGCTTAGGACAGTACCTCCTCACCCAGCATTGGGTCACTTGGAGGCTTCCGGTTGAACCCATCGTTTTTCGGTTCGACGCGCATGGACAACAGGTTCGAAGTGCTATGGGAGGACGATGCCCGCATCTTTTGCCGGGCTTTGTATCCTGATTCCGATGCCACCTGCAGAGCTGTATTGGCAGTACATCCCAAGGCGAAGCACGCTTCGTCCGGCATCCTCGATCGGCTCGCTCACGAGTTCGAACTGAAGGACCAGCTGGATGGCGCGTGGGCAATGCGGCCGCTCGGGCTGGAGTACGACGGTGGTCACCCTGTTCTGCTGCTTGAGTATCCTGGCGGCCAGCCACTCGAGCAGTTGCTTGGTGAGCCCATGGACATCGAACGCTTTTTGCGACTAGCAATCGAGATCGCGAGAGCCTTGAACAAGGTGCATCAGCGCGGCCTCGTTCACAAGGACCTGAAACCGGCGCATATACTGGTAAACTGCGACGACGAACGGATCCGGTTCACCGGTTTCGGTATCGCTTCGCGCCTGGTCCGGGAGCGACGCATGCCCGGGCCGCCCGAGTTCATCGTGGGCACGCTGCCCTACATGGCGCCCGAACAGACCGGGTGGATGAACCGCTCGATCGATTTCCGTAGCGACCTCTACTCGCTTGGTGTGACGCTCTATCAAATGCTGACTGGCTCGTTGCCGTTCACCGCGGCACATTCGATGGAGTGGGTACATTGCCATATCGCGAGAAAGCCGGTACCGCCCAGCGAGCGCGTGAGCACTGTACCGACTGCAATCTCGGCCGTAGTACTCAAGCTGCTCGCCAAGTCCGCCGAGGAACGTTATCAGGGCGCGACGGGCCTCGAGCATGATCTACGCCGCTGCCTGAATGAATGGGAAACCGGACGTCGGATCGAAGAGTTTGCACTCGGGCAATACGACACGCCCGACCGACTGCTGATCCCCGAAAAGCTCTATGGAAGAGACCGCGAGATTGAACTCTTGCTGGGCGCGTTCGACCGCATGCTCAAGAGCGGCGCGCCGGAATTGGTGCTGGTTTCCGGATATTCCGGCGTCGGCAAGTCCTCAGTGGTCAATGAGCTCCATCATCGGCTTGTTCCGTCGCACGGACTGTTCGCATCGGGCAAGTTCGATCAGTACAAACGCGATATTCCGTATTCGATTCTGGTCGAGGCCTTTCAGAGCCTCGTGAGGTCTCTTCTGAGCAAGAATGACGTCGAGCTCGCGAATTGGCGCCAAGCCCTTCAAGATGCGCTGGGCGCAAATGGGCGACTTGTTGTCGACCTGATTCCTGAATTGCGGCTGATCATGGGAGAGCTGCCACCCGTTCCTGATCTCCCGCCACCGCAGGCACAAAACCGCTTCCATCACGTACTCCGACGCTTCATAGGGGTATTCGCACGTTCCGAGCATCCGTTGGTACTTTTCCTCGACGATCTCCAATGGGTCGACGCCGCCACGTTGGACCTGGTTGAGGATCTGTTGACCCGGACCGATCTGCAATACCTGATGCTGATCGGGTCCTTTCGGGACAACGAGGTCACGGCCGCCCATCCGTTACGGCGTAGGCTTGAGGCCATAGAGAACGCTGGCACAAACGTGCAGCAGATCATCCTTGCGCCGCTTGCCGGCGAACACATTTCGCGCCTGATTTCTGATGCTCTAGGCTGCGATTTGCTGCATGCGGCGCCGCTCGCGCGTCTGATCCACGATAAAACGGCCGGCAATCCATTCTTCGTTAATCAGTTCCTCCACGTACTTGCCGCCGAAGGCCTCGTCCGCTTTGATCATGAGGCGGTGTGCTGGTGCTGGGATTTGGATCGCATTCACGCAAAAGGTCACACCGACAACGTCGTGGATTTGATGATCGCAAAGCTGGCACAGCTGCCGGCTGACACACAGGACACGCTGCGGGAGTTGGCCTGTCTCGGAAATTTCGTCGAAACCACGACACTCTCGATCGTCCTCGGGCGCTCCGAGCAGCAGGTTCATGCGGCGCTCTGGGAGGCGGTCCGCCAGGAATTGATCGAGCAACAGACCGGCGCCTACAGGTTTGTCCACGACCGCGTACAAGAAGCCTGCTATTCGCTGATCCCGGATCATCAACGCGCGGCGCTCCATCTACGAATCGGGCGGCAGTTGCTGGCGCAGACATTCGGGGAGAAGCGCGAGAAGGCGATCTTCGCAATCGTCAATCAGCTCAACCGCGGCGCGGCCTTGATCACCTCGCGAGATGAACGCGTGCAGCTTGCGGAGCTCAATCTGACAGCCAGCCTGCGCGCGAGGGCGTCGGCGGCCTACGCGGCATCGCTCAATTACGCCGCAACCGGTGCGGCATTGTTACCGCACGACTGTTGGGAGCGCTTCCAGCGGCTTGCTTTTTCGCTCGAGTTGCATCGCGCCGAATGCGAGTTCGTGACCGGCGCTGTCGTTGAGGCGGAACAGCGCTTACAGGAACTGACGACGCGAATCGCGAGTGCAACCGACCTTGCTGTTGTCGCACGCCGGCTGGTGGATTTGTATACGGCGCTCAGCAAGCCGGACCGCGCGGTTGACGCCGGTCTCAGCTGTCTAGAACAACTCGGGATTCGATGGCTGGCCCACCCAAGCGATGATCACGTCCGACAGGAATACGAGCGCGTCCGATCTCGCCTCGGAGACCGAGCGATCGAGGAGGTGTTGGATCTGCCGCTGATGACCGACCCGCTCGCACTGGCCATGTTGGATCTTTTGACGGCCCTCATGCCGCCTGCATTCTTCACCGATACGAACCTTCGCTCGCTGGTGGTCATCAAGGCGGTCGATTTCAGCCTGGAGTGGGGGAACAACGATGCTTCGTGCGTTCCCTACGTCATGTTCGGCGCCATTGCCGGCGCGCGCTTCGACGACTATGAGGCGGGGCTTCGATTGAGCCGTATCGGCACTGAGCTGGTCGAGCGGCGCGGATTTTCGCTCGTTCAAGCGCGGACCTACCTGAACTATGGCAACCTTGTCCTTTCATGGACAAAGCCCCTCCAGCACGCGCGAGACGCGTTTCGACGCGCATTCGAGGCGGCGAGCAACAGTGGCGATATCACGTTCGCGGCCTTCAGCTGCGCCAGCCTGAATACCAATTTCCTTGCGGCGGGCGATCCGCTTGCAGAAGCACAACGCGAAGCCGAGCACGGATTGCGGTTGACCGAGAAGGCGAAATTTGCGCTGATCGGCGACATCATAAAGCCGCAGCTTGGGCTGATCAGGATGCTGCGTGGCCTGACGCGGCGGTTCGGCGCCCTTCACGACAATCAGTCCGACGAGCTTCGGTTCGAGCGGCATTTGGCTGCTGATCCGGCACTCGCATTGCCTGAGAGCTGGTACTGGATCCGCAAGCTGCAAGCATGCTTCTTTGCCGGCGACTATGTGTCGGCCGTTGCCGCCGCGGCCAGGGCTCGGAGCCTACCGTGGTCACCACCTCAGCTATTCGAAACGGCGGAATACGAGTTCTATGCAGCACTGTCCCACGCGGCCTGCTGGGATTTGGCACCCCCTGAAGAACAGCAAGAGCACCTTGAAGCGCTGACGGCCCACCAGCAGCAGCTCGAACTGTGGGCGCAGAATTGCCCTGAGAGCTTCGCGAATCGCGCTCTCCTTGCCGGCGCAGAAATCGCCCGCCTCCAAGGCAGAGAACTTGAC
>Ga0207647_10004054_pt1 | contig 10913 bp, 18 predicted proteins | sample KBSCornC2_FD_184295 | JGI IMG/M metagenome (GOLD analysis project Ga0207647, IMG submission 184295) | Corn rhizosphere microbial communities from Kellogg Biological Station, Michigan, USA - C2 (SPAdes) (version 2) | ecosystem: Host-associated > Plants > Roots > Rhizosphere ...
GGCGCCAACGTTCGCCTGATCCGCGACAACGTCGTCGTGCATGAAGGCAAGCTCTCGACGCTGAAGCGCTTCAAGGACGAAGTGAAGGAAGTGCAGTCCGGCCAGGAATGCGGCATGGCGTTCGAGAATTATGGCGACATGCGTCCCGGCGACGTTATCGAGTGTTATCGTGTGGAGACCATCCAGCGCTCTCTGTAAGTCCAAACCCTGCGAAGAGCCTCGGATTTTATTGAAGCAAACCGTCATGCCCCGCCTTGTGCGCAATTGCGCACCGGGGCGGGTGACCCAGTATTCCAGAGACGTTGGTTGCTGAACCGCGAAGCCGCGGCGTACTGGATGCCCCGGTCAAGGCCGGGGCATGACGGCAGAGCTCGGGGCCGCAGCACAGGCAACTTCATGATGCCATTCTGCTCCTGTTTTGCCCGACGGAGCAACCGATTATTTTTCTTTTTCCGAACTGAAAAGACTCCAATGAATTCTGTTCGATCTCTACTGTGCATGGGGTTGTTTTCGCAGTTTTTGTTTTGCCCCCCTGCGCCGGCCCCCTGATGACGATTGCAAGTCCCCCGCATGTCGCTACGCTGATGCGCCCTGCACGACCCCCGAGGTGATCCCATGACGATCCAGCATTTCGCGCCCCCGCCGCATGTGAAGGCACCGCCGCTGTCCTTTGCGACGCGCGTCGGCGACCTCCTGTTCGTTTCCGGCATTCCCGGCTTCGACGGCAATGGCGCGCTGCCCGACGGCTTCGAGGCGCAGTTCGCCAACGTCGCCGTCAACATCAAGCGCGTGCTGGACGAAGCCGGTGCAACCGTCCGCGATCTCGTCAAGGTCAACGTGCTCCTGACCCGCGCCTCCGACGTTGCCGCCATGAACGCGCTCTATGCCGGCGCGTTCGGTCCGCCGCCCTATCCGGCACGCACCACCTGCGTGGTGCACGCGCTGCCCGATCCGAAGATGCTGATCGAGATCGAGGCGGTGGCGTCGCTTTCGAAGTGAGCAGTGTGACTTGCCGGGCACGCGGCCAAACCAAGTGCCCTGCATCGCCTGACATGTCCGTGAACGGCGGCTCCCCGGCTTGCAAAGGACCGGCTTTTACCGCACGAATTTTCGGGTCACACTTCCCCACAAGGAGATATTTCATGCGTCGCGTTCTCGCCCTCTGTGCCGTTGCCGGCATCGCTAGTTCCGTGTTCGCCATGCCCGCTTCGGCGGCAGTCGGCTATTACGTGATCCGCTGGGACAACACCGGCATCTGCCAGGTCTGGAACGAGGACCTGAAGTACAAGCCGTTCCAGTGGGGCGCTTCGACCTACAAGGTCGTCAGCAAGCCGCAGCCGACCTTCACGGCCGCCTCCGACCTCCAGATCAAGCTGCGCGCGGAGCGCCGCTGCACGCTCTAAGCCTGACGCGACAGACCGGATTTGAAGGGCGGATCGCGCGAGCGATCCGCCCTCTTCTTTTGGGCGGGCGGCCCTCGTTTTCCGGCCAAAATCCCGCGTTTCCAGCGCACGCGCTTTGAACCTGATCAGCAGGCGGAACTACTCACATCTTGTCCGGGGCGCGCTCCCCAAAAGCGTCCCGCACCACCCCTCCCGTGATTGTCGGGAGGCGCATCACATCTTTCATTTGAGGAGCTGATCATGCGTCGTATTTCCGTGCTGTGCGCTGCCGCCGGTCTTGCCGTCACTGCCTTCGTGGCCGCGAGCCCTGCCGAAGCCAGCTATCACCTGATCCGCTGGCAGGACACCGGCTTCTGCCAGATCTGGGACGAGAGCATCCCGACCGCGCCGTGGCCCTCCGACTACGCCCGCGTCAGCAGCACCGTGCCGACCTTCGTCGACGCGCTGGCGCTGAAGGATCACGCGCTGAAGAACGGCCGCTGCGCCTGGTAGGATTCGATCGGCGGACGACAAGGATCGGGCAAGGATGCGATGCTAGCATCCTTGCCCGTTCGCGTTTCTATCCAGCGTTTCTAATTAGTCCCCGCGGGATCAATCGATGCGCACGCTCACCACGACGGCAGCCATCTTCACCGTATCGCTCGCACTCGTCTCCGCTGGCCGCGCGCAGGCGCCGCAATCCTTCCGCGCGATCTCGCCGATCTTCGGCCAGCTCGTCAGCTTCGCGATGCCGTCGAACTTCGTCGCGGTGTTCGAGAACACCAAGGGCGGCCACTACATCCGCGAAGCCGTGCCGAAGGGCGAGACGCCGGAACGCTGGACGCAGATGATCACCGTCACCGGCGAGAAGGGCATGACGCTGACGCCGGGCGCCTCGCCCGAGACGTTCGCAGGCTCCATCGCCGGCGGCTTCAAATCGGCCTGCCCGGACAGCTTTGCGGCACGGCCGCTCGGCGCCACGAATTTCGGTCGCTTCGAGGGTTTCGTCGCGGTGATCGGCTGCGGCCGCGTCGACAGCGGCCCGACCCGGCACAGCGAGACCGCGCTGCTGGTCACGCTGAAGGGCACGACGGACTACTACACCATCCAATGGGCCGAGCGCGGCCCCGAGAGCGACGAGCCGCCGGTCAACGACGAACGCTGGCAGGCGCGCTTGCGCGAGCTCAGCCCGATCGAGCTCTGCCCGATCGTCGCAGGGGAAGCCGCGCCCTATCCAAGCTGCGTGAACAAGAGCTGAGGCGCTCTCACGCGTCCTTGTGCGCGCCGGGATGGATCAGCAGGTCGCGTGCGGCGGCGAGGTCGATGAAGGCTTCCGCGCTGCCGCCGCGGTCGGGATGCATGCCCTTGGCGGCGCGGCGATAGGCCTGGTTGATGTCCTCGCAGGTGAGCTGCACCGCGAGCGGCAGGCCGAGCACCTTGCGGGCGCGGTCCTCGCTCGAGAGTTTCTTCGGCATGGCGTTGCGGCGGCCGAAGCGCGGCGCGGTCAGACCATGCACGACATCGAGGACCACGCCGATGCGGCGCTGGGCCGCCAGCGTGACACCGTGATCGTCATTGTCCACGGCCTGGCGCAGCACCGGAAGCGCCTGCTCGGCGGCCTGTCGCAGCGTGACATCGGTGCTCATCCGCACGATCTCGGCCACCAGCCGGCCCGCCTCGGCCCAGTCGGCGGACTCCGGCGACCGCAGGCGCTCGAGCGCCAATTTCCAGGATTCAAGCCGTTCCATCATGCGCGCAACGTTTAGCAATGAAGATCAGTATGCCAAGGCCGCCGTTTCCGACCCCTTAATTTCGAGTTAGCCTTTCATGAAACTTAGAAACGAATCCGGGAGGAAAATGTCATGGCATTGCTTGCAAACCACATCGCCGTCGTCACGGGCGCCGGTTCCGGCATCGGCCGGGCGATCGCGGCCGGCTACGCGCGCGAAGGCGCGCAAGTGGTGCTGCTCGACGTCAACGCCGACACGGTCGCGGAAGCGGCGCAGGAGATCCGCAACGCCGGCGGCAGGGCCGAGAGCTTCGCGCTCGACGTGACCAGGCGCGAGGACTGCTTTGCACTGGCCAAGCAAGTCGCCGACAACGTCGGGCAGGTCTCGATCCTCGTCAACAATGCCGGCATCACCCGCCGCAACGCCTTCACCGCGGAGACGGAGACGGTGGCGAAGGACTGGAACGACATCATCTCGCTCAACCTCAACGGCGTCTTCAACATGACGCAAGCCTTCCTCGCTCCGTTGCGCGCAGCCAAGGGCCGCATCGTCAATATCGGCTCGATCCAGTCCTTCGTGCATCTGCGCACGCCGAGCTCGGTGGCCTACACCACCTCCAAACACGGCGTGCTCGGCTTCACCAAGGCGCTTGCGGCCGAACTCGGCAAGGAAGGCGTGCGCGTCAACGCGATCGGGCCCGGCTTCATCGAGACCAACATCAACGCCAATGTGCGCGCGACCAATCCGGCGCTGGTGCAAACCTTCGTCGATCGCACCCCGCTGGCGCGCACCGGCAAGCCCGAGGACATCGTAGGGCCCGCGATCTTCCTCGCCTCGGACCTGTCGGCCTACGTCACGGGAACGATCGTGATGGTCGACGGCGGGTACCGGACGGTGTGAGGAGGACGCGACGATCTATCGACACACAAGGTGTCATGCCCCGCCGCGGGGCGTGACAGCGTATGTGTGGCGCGAGATAAGCCCGCATCCGTGCGCATACGGCGCCAATCGCGGCGGCTTCGCGGCAATCCCAAGGTCAATTGGTGCGATCGCCGGCGATTAACCTTTCATTAACCAAACCCGACCACCGTGGATTTACGGCTTGGGGGTCGTTTGTTCTCGATCCGCTTCCAATGATGGAAGCGGGCGTTGGTCGGGAGGTGTATTGATGACCACTGTTCATGTTGCCGCGCCGCAGGGCGCAGAATTCCTTGCTCCAAACCAGATCGTTCCGCTGCTGATCGGTGCGACCGTCGACGAGGTCGAGCGCGAGCTCGTGCTCCAGACGCTCGCCCGCTGCGACGGCAACCGCACACGCGCCGCGCGCGTGCTCGGCCTGTCGGTGCGCACGCTGCGCAACAAGATCAGGCTCTATGCCGCCTCCGGCATCGACGTGCCGGCCTATCAGGACTAGCGCGTGGCCGCGCCAGGTCGATCAGTCGGCCTGCGACGCCCGGCGCGACGATGTGCTGCGAAACCGGCGGCGCAGCTCCTGCTGCAGGTACGCGCCGGCGAGAACCGCGAGCGCGATGATTGCGACTGCGGCCGCGATCAGCTCGATCGCGCGGAGCACGAAGGCCGTCATGACGGCCCATGGCGCCTGCGCCTCTTCGGCGAAAGCGACCGGCACGATATCGGGCACGAACTCGTGGGCAAGGCCGAGCGCAATGCCAAAAGTGACTGCAGCCAAGCAGAACATTTTCCACGCTTCGCGCATCGGTCGCTCCTCGTGAGGTTGTGGCCGCGCGCCCTCCAATGACACGCCGCCGCGTGCCGCCGGTTGATGTTGATCAAGCGTGGTGCGATGCGCGGACGGAATTGCTGCTGTCGTCAAACGACGCTAAGTAGCTTGCTTCCGGTCAAGGGAGCAGTGGCGTGGCAGACGAACAGAAACGGCAGGGACCCCAGGGTCCGCGCGGGCGGCAGGGCGAGCCGGGACGGCCGGGACCGCAGGGTCATCCGGGCCGGCGCGGCCCGGACGGCGCGCGCGGCAAGCCAGGACCGCAAGGCAAGCCGGGGCCGATCGGAAAGGCTGGGCCACTGGGCAAGGCCGGGCCGCAAGGCAAGCTGGGCGAGGCCGGTCCGCGTGGCGCTGCCGGAGCGCAGGGACCTGTCGGACCGCAAGGGCCGGCAGGGCCGCAGGGCCCGCGCGGCGAGGCCGGCCCACCTGGCCAACTGCCGTCGATCGAACAGGTGTTGCCCTGGCTCGAACAGCTCTTCGACGCCTGGGACGAGCGCCGCCGCCAGCGCGAGCGCGAAGCCGCCGAGCGCGAGGCGCTGGAAGCCGCCGTGCAGGAAACCGACGAGCCGATCGCCGATGACGAGAGCGACGACGGCGAAGGCGAAGGCGACGACCACAAGAAAAAGAAGAAAAAGAAGAAGCACGGCCACAGGGATTAGCCACGCGCTCTTGCCCCGGATCACGAAGCCCTTGAGGAATCATCCTTGTGTGGCAGCATGCCCATGCGCTCGAACTGCCAGCGCATGGCGCGATACCAGAGATAGCCGACTGCCGCGCCGCACACCGCCAGGATGGCGGCGTTCGCGCTCGAGAACGAGCCACTCCACCACATCATCCACGCGGTCCACAGCAGCGTGAAGATGATGGCACCTGCTCTGAGGGGAAGAAGTGGGCGGCTCATGATCGTGCTCCGGGTTGGCAAAACCCCGGCAGACATCATTGCAAGTCGCGGCGCCCCGCACCGTGAGCCAGATCACGGAACGGGTCTGCGGATCCGCTAGCCAAAGCGCAACCGCGAACGCTCCTTGGCCCTTTCCGCCTCGATCTCGCGGTCGCGCGTCGGCGCATGGGTGTGCAGCGAGGTGAGGAGCTTTCGCGCCGCCTCCGAGACCTCGGCAACCGCGCGGTCGAACGCCGCCTCGTTGGCCTGCGACGGCTTGTTGAAGCCCGACAATTTGCGGACGAACTGCAAGGCCGAGGCATGGATCTCGTCCTCCGTCGCCGGCGGCTCGAAGTTGAACAGCGTCTTGATGTTGCGGCACATGCAGTCTCTCCCGATGGTTTCCTCGAGGACGATCGGCGGAACCAAAATCCTACATTGTTCCGGAGAGTTTTGCTAAGATCCCCCGCAACGCGGCCGCCGGATATGAGCCGCATGGAGAGAGAAATATGAAGGCTTCTTGCGCGGCGCTGTCGGCCATCCTGCTGTCCATCTCAGCGTCGGCCATGGCCGCCGACTATCCTGCGCCGAAACAGGGCGACTGGATCGCCAGGGATTTCAAGTTCCACACTGGCGAGGTCATGCCGGAGCTGCGGCTGCATTACACCACCGTCGGAGAGCCGAGCGGGCAACCGGTGCTGGTGCTGCATGGCACGGGCGGCTCGGGCGCAAGCATGCTGACGCCAGGCTTTGCCGGCGAGCTGTTCGGCGCGGGCCAGCCGCTCGACGCCGCCAAATATTACATCATCATTCCCGACGGCATCGGCCACGGCAAATCGTCAAAGCCGTCCGACGGCATGAAGACGGACTTTCCGAAATACGACTACGACGACATGGTCGAGGCGCAGTACCGCCTGGTGACGGAAGGACTGGGCGTCAAGCATCTGCGGCTCGTCATCGGCAATTCGATGGGCGGCATGCACACCTGGCTGTGGGGCGAGAAATATCCGAAGGCGATGGACGCACTGATCCCGATGGCCTCGCAGCCGACCGAGATGGCATCGCGCAACTGGATGCTGCGGCGGATCATGCTCGACACCATCCGCAACGATCCCGACTACAATGGCGGCAACTACACCAGCCAGCCGCGCATGATGAAATACGCCGTCACCGCCTACGGCATCGCGAGCATCGGCGGAACGCTGGCCTATCAATCGCAGGCGCCGACGGCGGCCAAGGCCGACAAGATCGTCGACGAGCGGCTCGCGACGCCGATCACGGTCGATGCCAACGACTTCGTCTATCAGTGGGAGTCCTCGCACGACTACAATGCCGGGGAGAAGCTGGAGCAGATCGAAGCCTCGTTGCTGCTGATCAACTCCGCCGACGACGAGCGCAACCCGCCGGAGACCGGCCTCACCGACGCGGCGATGAAGCGGATCAAGAACAGCCGCCTGTATCTGATCCCCGCCAGCACCGAGACGCGCGGTCACGGCACCACCGGCAATGCGAAATTCTACGTCGAGCAGGTGCGGCAATTGCTGCAAACCGCGCCGCAGCGGACGATGTAAAACCGGCGACTGCAAATCGTCATATCGCAATGCATCATATGCGGCGCCTCTCGCGCCGCATATTATTTGAGCATGCAATGCGCCGGCAGCTCGGGCTTAATCGCGTCAACGATACGAATCGACGCGCGGGGCAATCGCGCGCCACTGGCACGACACGCGATGAGGAGGATCGCATGCGCAGGCTCGCACTGTGCGTTTGGCTGGCTGCGATGACGGCGCTGACGAGCGCGGCGTTTGCGTTCGACAACGGGCAATATGACCACGTCCCGCCCGACATCCGCGCCTGGTTCAAGAGCGTGATCGCGCCGAACGGCGTGCCCTGCTGCGACATCTCCGACGGCCATCGCACCGACTACGACGTGCGCAACGGCGCCTATTGGGTACCGATCGAGGGACAGTGGATGGCCGTGCCTGAGCGCGCCATCATCCGCGACCGCGGCAATCCGGTCGGCCAGGCCGTGGTGTGGTACGTCCACCATCGCGGCACCATCATCATCAGCTGCTTCGTGCCGGCCGATGCAGTCTAGCGGATCGCGATGAATTTCGTTGGCCGGGCGCGGCCCCATCGGGTAGTTTGCCGCCGAGCTCATACGGAGGCACACCGTTGACCGATCTTTGCGCCGAAGACCTCGCCACCATCTATGCCAGGCCGAGCCCACGCGTGATCGCGAAGGCACGTCCTGCGATCGATGCGCATGCCAAGAAATTCATCGAGATGTCGCCGTTCTGCGTGCTCGCGACCTCTGGCAGCGACGGCAGCGTCGACGCCTCGCCGCGCGGTGGTGGCATCGGCTTCGTCCACGTCGCCGGCCCCAACCAGTTGCTGATGCCCGACCGCTCCGGCAACAACCGGATCGACAGTTTTCGCAACGTCGTCGAAGGCTCGGGCTTCGTGCATCTGCTGTTCTTCGTCCCCGGCATCGACGAGACGCTGCGCGTCGGCGGGCGCGGCACGCTGTCGGCCGATCCGGACCTGCTCGCCTCGATGGTGGAATTCGGCAAGCCACCGCGCGCAGTGCTGAACGTTGCGGTCAGCGAAGTCTATTTCCACTGCGGCAAGGCGCTGATGCGCTCGAAGCTGTGGTCGCCGGAGAAGGTGCAGCGCTCGGTGATGCCGAGCATCGTCGAAGTCATTCACGACCAGACGGGCCTGGGCGAACCGGAGAGTCAGGAGATCGTGGAAGAGCGCTATAAGCAGCAGCTGTAGCTGGCGCAACCAGCCACAGTGTCGTCCCGGACAAGCGCAGCGCAGATCCGGGACCCATAACCACAGGAAGTGGTTTGACGAAGACTCGGAGTTGCCGGTCGCGCGCTTCAACCATTTCCTGCGGTTATGGGTCCCGGCTTTCGCCGGGACGACATCGGAGCAGGTAGCTGACGCCGAAGCCTAGTGCCCCTCGCCCTCGAGCCCGCCGACGTGCTTCTGGGTGTAGAGCTCGAGACCGATGCGGCCGATCAGGTCGAGCTGGGTTTCGAGGAAGTCGATGTGGTGCTCCTCGTCGCTCATCAGCTTCTCGAACAGGTCGCGCGTGACGTAGTCCTTGACGCCGTGGCAGTAGGTCGCCGCTTCCTGATAGAGCGCCCGCGCGCTCATCTCGGCGGCGAGATCGCACTCGATGATCTCCTTGACGTTCTGGCCGATGCGCAGGGGATCGAGCACCTGCATGTTCGGGAAGCCGTCGAAGAACAGGATGCGCGCGGTGAGCTTGTCGGCGTGCTCCATCTCCTCGATGGATTCCTTGCGCCAGACCTTGGCCATGTCCAGCAGGCCCCAATTGTCGAGGAAGCGGTAGTGCAGCCAATACTGGTTGATCGCAGTCAGCTCGTGACGCAGTGCCTTGTTGAGGTAGTCGATGACTTTTGCGTCGCCCTGCATGGTTCACTCCAGCTCTTGCAGTCCAAATCGGTCCTAAACCGAATTTAGAACGCTTCTAAATGAGTTTACGCACGGGAGCAACCGGCTACGGGGACGCAGCCGGGGAAAAGCTCAGCCGAGGTTACGGAAGATTTCAGCAGGCCGCGAGCGCGAACTGGGCGGACTCGGCCGTCTCGTCATTGGCGGCCACGGTGTGGCTGTGCGGGCAGCCGGAGCAGCAGGACTTGGCGCAGGGGCCAAGCGCTTCGTCGATGATGGTCTTGATCGTCCGCGCGCAGCGGCCGCACTCGGCGCTACAGCCGAGGCAGCCATAGACCTGCTTGGCATGGCGCACGGCGTCGTCGGACTCGGCGACAGCAGCGCGGATGTCGTCATCGCTCAGCACGTTACAGGAACAAACGATCATGGAAGCGGCAGGCCCTTCGGTGATGCGCCATCATCGATATTTAAGGGGCCGGCCGGATGCAAAAGGAAAAACCGGTATTTGAAGCTATTCCAAACTGGCCCGCAAACAGCCTAGAACGGCTCTAAAATAGGGTGTTGCGCTGGATCAAGATTGCGGCGGATCTAGTCACCGCCACCGCCTCCCCCACCGTCGCCACCACCTCCACAATCCCCGCCCCCGCCGCTATCGTTGCTGGAACAGCTGCCGCCATCGGTCGAGTTCCCCGAGCTGTCGCCCGAAAACCAGCTCCCCAGCGAGAAGCCGTCGCTCGTCCCCGAATAGCTGTCTCCGCCCCCACTGCCGCCATCGCTGCCGGCCCCTGCGCGGGAGCGGCGCTGGCCGCGGTTCTGGAGGTGGGCGATCCAGCCGTAGCCGATCACAGAGACGACCCCGGCAGCAATCAATGCATTGATCAGCGCGTTGCCCATCATCGCCTCCCTGGCGGAGCTGCGGTCCACACCAATTCGTCGCACCCGGCCAAGGTGCCGTTCATTGATCATTCAAGCGAAGTATGGAACTTTATCTCCCAAAGAGTTCCCGCGTGTTTGTGCGAAAGGTCAAACCCAATGAAGAAGTCGCTCCTGGCAGTCGCTGCCCTCGCCGCTGTGGCCCTGACGGCCGGGACGCCGGCCCATGCGCAGCGCGGCGTCGCTGCCGGCGTGGCGGCCGGGATCATCGGCGGTGCCATTGTCGGTGGCGCGCTCGCCTCTCCGTATTATTACGGACCGGGGCCCGGCTACGCCTATGGTCCGGGTTATGACCCCGGTTACTACCCGCCCCGCTACTACGCGCCGGGTCCGGGTTATGTCGCCGACGACTATTACGGCGGCTGCGCCTGGCAGAGGCAGCGCTTCTGGGACGGCTATGCCTGGCGCGTCCGCCGCGTCAGGGTCTGTGGCTGAGGCGCCAACCGGTTCACTACGGACGCGCCGTTCATCCCGGGGCCCGAAAAAGACCGCTTTTTCTCGTCACAGCTCTGTGTGCGTTTACCGTGGATTGACCATTTGCGCGCTTCCTAGCTGCAAGGCCAATTCCATCAGAGTGTGCGTGAACCTTTGAACCCCGGGCGCCTCTAACAAGGGGAACCCATCTCCCTGGAGAGCCAAGAGCATGAAGAAGACTTTAGTTGCCGCCCTCACGGTCGCGACGGTCGCCGGTTCGCTGGTGACCGCTGCTCCGTCCGCAAAGGCCCATGACGGCGTCGGCGCGGGCCTCGCGGCCGGCCTGATCGGCGGCGCCATCGTCGGCGGCGCGATCGCGTCGAGCCGTCCGGCCTATGGCGGCCCTG
>Ga0207647_10004055_pt1 | contig 10911 bp, 11 predicted proteins | sample KBSCornC2_FD_184295 | JGI IMG/M metagenome (GOLD analysis project Ga0207647, IMG submission 184295) | Corn rhizosphere microbial communities from Kellogg Biological Station, Michigan, USA - C2 (SPAdes) (version 2) | ecosystem: Host-associated > Plants > Roots > Rhizosphere ...
CGCGTGCCGACTCGCCGAGGTAACCCGCAGCTTCGCGCACGTTGATCAACTTCTCAATCGCGTCCGGAGGAAGATTCTTCGAACCGCCAAGCACGCGCGAGAGAATCGCGATCTTCGCCGTGTGTTCGAGGGTCTCGAGCCGATCCCATGCCTGCCAGAGATCCGCGCCGTAAGCGACTGCGCCGTGATTCGCCATGAGCAGGGCGTTGTGATGTTTCACGAACGGCTGCATCTCTATAGTCAACTCTTCGGTTGACGGAGTTCCGTAAGCTGCAAGCGGCACACAACCCAGTGTCAGAATTACTTCCGAAAGAATCGGTTGGTCTATAGCGAGCCCGGCGACTGCGAATGCGGTTCCGTGCGGCGGATGTGCGTGGCACACGGCCTTTACATCCGGACGCTCGCGATAGATCAGGAGATGCATAGCGAGCTCACTCGAAGCTTTACGCTCGTTGAGGGCTTTGCCATCGATATTGGTGATCGCGATCAGATCCTCGGTCATGCGACCCTTGCACGTCATCGTCGGCGTAGCAAGGATGCGACCGTCGTCAAGCCGCACGCTCACGTTGCCGTCGGACGAGACGACGTAGCTTCGCTCGTACATCAAGTGGCAAACGCGGATCAGATCTTGTTTGGCTGTTTGCTCATCCATGCTTGTTTGCTGGACGTTCTCCGTCGTGGTTGAGTGACAGTGCTGTTTGAAGGCTGAGATAGAAAATACGATAGCGACTCCAATGAAGTCGTCAGATCAACTGTCTTAACTTTTACTCCGCGTCGAGCAGTCAGTGAGACGGGAGCAAAGTTAAGCACTGCTTTAATGCCAGCGGACATCACCTGGTTGAGAACTCTTTGCGCCGCCTTTGCCGGAACTGCGATCACGATCACGTCGATCGCTTCGTCGCGAATCACGTTCGCGATCTCGTCGACGTCGTGAACGGCGAGCTTTCCGATATGTTGGCCAATCTTCTGGCGATCGTTATCAAACAACGCCACAACGGTGAAGTTTGATCTACCAAAGCCGTTGTAATTCGCGAGGGCGGTGCCCAGTCGTCCCGCGCCGACGATGCCGACGCGATGCGGACTGTCGAGACCAAGGATCTTCGTGATGTGGTCTCGCAGGTCGTCGACGTAGTAGCCGACTCCACGGACGCCAAACTCGCCGAAGTAACCGAGATCCTTTCTGATCTGCGCGGAATTCAGGTTGAACTGTTCGGCCAGCGCCTGCGACGAAATCGTTTTGATACCGGCCGTGTGAAGCGCATTCAGGCAACGCAGGTAAACACTCAGGCGGCTGGTTGTCAGTTCTGATATTTTCTCGGACTTCATGAACGCTGCAAGTATAGCGCTAATAGGTCGGGTAGGTCATATAGGCGGCGTTTTTGCTACAATCCCGCCCGAAATGATTGCGCATCTCAGCGGCACACTGCTCTCTAAAGAACCGAACCAGGTTGTTGTCGACGTCAGCGGCGTCGGCTATGAAGTCAACATACCGCTCTCGACGTTCTACGACCTCGATGATGAGAAAACAAACGTTCAACTGCTCATCTATACACACGTAAAAGAAGACGCATTGCAGCTCTACGGGTTTAAGACTGCTAACGAACGAAAGCTCTTCGTGAATTTCATTTCGGTCAGCGGCGTGGGTCCGAAACTGGGTATCGCGCTGCTTTCGCACATGAAAGCGGATGAACTAATCGAGTCGATCAAGTCCAACAACCTCGCGCGACTTACGCAGATTCCCGGCGTCGGCAGAAAAACCGCCGAGAGACTCGTCGTCGATCTCCGCGACAAGATGACTCAGTTGTCACAGCAGCAAGTTGCCGAGCAAACAGGCGTGAGACAGGAACCTGTGCACGTCTCGTCCGAAGACTCTGTTCGCTCCGACGCCTTGTCTGCTTTGGTCAATCTTGGATACCAAAGATCTGCTGCCGAAAAGGCTATCGATGCGGCGCTCAACGAAGGCGGTGATATAACTGTCGAATCGATCCTGAGACGCACTCTCAAGAAGTTAGCCAGAGTTTGAAAACACGATGCCTCCTGAGTCAATATCAGCGCGCATGAAAGACAGTCTCCCCAACGACGAGGATCGCCAGCTCGATCTGACTCTGCGCCCAACACGCATCGACGAATATATCGGTCAGCGCCAGGTCAAAGAGAATCTTCGCGTCTACATGAAGGCCGCGCGCAATCGTCGCGAAGCCCTCGACCACGTACTGCTTACTGGTCCGCCGGGCCTGGGCAAGACGACGCTCGCAAACATCATCGCGAACGAGATGGGCGCGGAGCTGAGATCGACCGCTGGTCCGGCAATCGAAAAAGCCGGTGATATCGCGGCCCTGCTGACCAACCTCCAGCAAGGCGACGTGCTTTTCATCGACGAGATTCACCGCCTGCTGCCGGCGCTCGAAGAAAAGCTCTACCCGGCGATGGAAGACTACCAACTCGATCTACTGATCGGTCAGGGCGCTGGCGCGCGCTCGATCAAACTCGAGCTTCCCAAGTTCACTTTGATCGGAGCGACGACTCGCGCCGGTCTGATCACTGCCCCGCTGCGTGGGCGCTTCGGCATCGTCTTTCATCTCGACTTTTATCCGCACGACGATCTTGAAATTATCTGCAAACGTTCGGCGAATCTTCTCGGCGTTGAGATCGACGACGACGGCGCGCGTGAGATCGCGCGCCGATCTCGCGGCACACCGCGCATCGTCAACCGCCTGCTTCGTCGCGTCCGCGACTACGCTGAAGTTGATTACGACGGCCGTATCAACCAGGCAGTCGCTAACGATGCGCTGAACCGAATGGAAGTAGATACGTATGGTCTTGATGAGATGGATCGCAAACTGCTGTTGACGATCATCGAGAAGTTCAACGGTGGGCCAGTGGGCCTGGGCACAATCTCGGCGTCGATTCACGAAGAGAAAGATTCAATTGAGGAGATTATCGAACCGTATTTGATTCAGATTGGATTTTTGGATCGCACACCGCGCGGACGTCTGGCAACGCCGCTCGCTTACGAACACTTCGGTATTAAGACCCCCGGCGCGAAGATACCCAACCTGTTCGACCCCCGCTGAAACGCGTTAGTCCGCGGCGAAATCAATGAAGCGTTTCACGTCATTCTCGCGTCACTCATTTGGCGTTCGTAACCGGTCGCCGTGGGGCTCGATGCTCGGACATTCGTTGCACCAATTTCACGAAAACGATCTGTTCACATCGGCAGCGGCGATGAGTTACTTCGGCTTGATGGCGCTCTTCCCTGCCCTGCTTCTAATGTTCGCACTCAGCAATAAGCTTGCAGCCGGAAGCCAACTGCTAACACACGCCGTCGACGTATATCCGGGCTCGGCAAAATTTCTGCGTGAGACGATTGAAGCGTTTTCAGACCTCGGGTTGGGAGCGATCATAACGTGCGTCGTGATTGTGTTCTGGGCCGGCTCGTGGGTATTTGCCGTAATCGAAAGGGCACTCAATCGTATCTGGGGCGCCGTGTCGAGAACGTTCTTGCACGGAAGAGCGCTCACGGTGGGAATGGTTGGACTGGTTGGTCTGCTGCTCGCATTCTCAGTTTTCGTGACGTCAATCCTGGTCGCGTTTCGCGAGATGGCCGCCGGTCTTTCACCGCGCCAACTCGAACGATATACGCTTGTCGCTTCGGTCGGGAGCGCTTTCTGGCAAGTCTTATTTGCAGTCGTCAGTTATCTGGTTACGGTGGTGCTGTTTGTCCTCGTCTACCGGTTCATGCCCAAGGCCGAGGTCACGTTACGCGACACTCTGCCCGGCGCGTTTCTGGCCGGACTCTTATGGGAAATCGCAAAGTACGTTTTTGCATCGAGTTTGAACTACTTTCACTACGACCAGATTTATGGCTCCGTTGGCGCCGTGGTTGCTGTGCTGACGTGGAGCTACGTTTCGAGTTTGATCCTGCTTTACGGCGCACAACTCACCGCAGTTTTCCATTACGAGCATCCTGCGGCGGCCACAGATAAACACGGATGAAAATCACGGATTTTGATTACGAGCTGCCGGGGGAATTGATTGCGCAGGAGCCGTTGGCAGAACGTGATGCTTCAAGAATGCTCGTACTGGACCGGCAAGAGCAGACGTGGTCCGATTCGAGTTTTACAGAGTTCACTCGATATCTCCGTCCTAACGACGTTGTTGTTGTGAATAACTCGCGCGTGATTCCGGCGCGTCTGATCGGGCAGCGCGAAGGATCGGGCGGACACGTCGAGATCTTTCTCGTGCGTGAGATTGAAGGTAACAACTGGGAAGCGCTCGTCCGGCCAGGCGCGAGATTGAAAAAGGGCTCACGGGCAAGCTTCGGCAATGGCCGTCTGGTTGCAGAAATGCTGGACGAACCTGGCGCTGAAATACGCCACGTGCGTTTCCAGTGCGAGGGTTCTTTTGACGACGTGCTTGCTACGATCGGTTCGACACCCCTTCCGCCTTACATCAAACGACCGTCCGGTGTTTCGAATACGGATCGCGAACGCTATCAAACCGTCTATTCCAAACAGCGTGGCGCCATCGCCGCGCCCACTGCCGGCTTGCATTTCACGCCCGAGGTGCTGGCGCAAGTTGCCGAGATTGCGTCGATCGCTGAGGTCACTTTGCACGTCGGTTATGGAACGTTCGAGCCAGTGCGTGTTGACGATGTGGAGCAACATTCAGTGAGCAGCGAACGTTTTGAAATCTCCGAATCCGCGGCGCAGATAATCAACGAAGCAAGTGGGCGTGGCGCCAGAATCATTGTCATAGGGACAACAACAATGAGAGCACTCGAATCTGCGGCATCGGAAGACGGCTATGTTGCCGCGGGAAAGGGTGTTGCGAGTCTGACAATCAAACCCGGTTACCGTTTCCGCATTGCCGATGCCCTGCTAACCAACTTTCACCTGCCGCAATCCTCGCTGCTGATCCTCGTCAGCGCCTTTGCAGGACGCGAGTTTATACTGCGCGCCTACGCTCGCGCAGTCGCGCTACGGTATCGTTTCTACAGCTATGGCGACTGCATGCTAATCCTGTAGCCGTTCGCCAAATGTCGATGGTAAACTAGGCTCGGTTTATCTCCCCCGAACGAACAAAGGTCATGGCAGTACTGAAGAAATTTCGTTCCCGCTGGTGGTCACAGTCGGAGCTTCAATACGACGGCGAAAAAAAGGAGAACACTCCGACGCCGTCGTGGAACACGAGCTACGACATCCGGCCGCTAACCATCTCGCAGCTCGATGAATGCTGGCGACTCGATCAACGCTGCTTCATTGACGGCGAAGCCTATAGCCGCGAAACGTTCGACTATCTTCTGACAGCACCTGAATCGGTGTCTTATCGCGCGGTGACGACTGGCGGAGTAATGGCGGGCTTTGTAATCGGACTCGTCGAACCGGACCACACCGGACACGTAACGACTGTCGGAGTCGCTCCGGAGCATCGGCGACGCAACCTGGCGAAACGTCTGATGGGACAGGTCGAGGAAGGCTTCCGTAAACGGAACGTGAGACTGGTGCGACTGGAAGTCCGAACGATGAACGTCGCCGCGCAGAAGCTCTACGAGAGTCTCGGCTACACCGTCACCCAGAAACTTCCCAAGTATTATTCCAACGGCGGCGACGGCCTCTTGATGTTAAAGTCCCTCGATTAAGATCCGCGTTTATCCGCGGCTAAAAACTAACCTTTACGCAACTCAGTTAGCACCTGCTTCGCAACGGCCTTGAGCGTATCGAACACGCCCTGACCCGTGGAGGCTACGGCCTCGACAACAGGTTCGCCTTTGCGTTGCAGTTCGGCCGCGAGATCATCAACCCCAACGATATTGTTCAAGTCGCGTTTGTTGAGTTGCAGCACGTAGGGGAGCTTCATCAAGTCGTAACCCTGTGACTGCAGATTCTCTTCGAGGTTGTATAACGACTCGATATTGGCGTCCATTCGCTCTTCCTGCGAATCAGCCACGAACACAACTCCGTCTACACCTTTCAAAATCAGTTTGCGCGATGCGTCGTAAAAGACCTGACCCGGAACCGTGTACAGGTGAAAGCGCGTCTTGAATCCGCGAACCGTTCCCAGTTCGAGCGGCATGAAGTCAAAGAACAACGTGCGGTCGGTCTCGGTCGCAAGGCTGATCAGCTTGCCGCGCGCCTGTGGCGCAGTCGAATCAAAGATGTACTGCAAGTTAGTCGTCTTACCACACAAACCTGGGCCGTAGTAGACGATCTTGCAGTTGATTTCTCGGGAAGCGTAATTAATAAAGGTCATAGCGCATGTTGTTAACCGAAAAGACTGTCGATGTCTTCGTCGGTGATGCCGGCGAAAGGCGAATCGAGGTCGTCATAGTCTGCGGCTGCAATCTCTTCGAACATTGCGGCCAGTTGATGAGAAATCTGCTTACTGCGGAGTTTCACCAGTCCGAGGCTGGAGCGCTCGTCAAAGACGACCACGAGCAGGAGCCTGCCGACTACGGAGATGTGAATGCTCTCTTTTTCCCCTTCGTGCGAGAGCGTCGGAAATTCCTTTTCTCCGATCAGTTCAGCCATGCCACCCGTCGCTGCGACGTTACCGGCAGCGAGAGATGCCAAACTGGTTGTGTCAAGATTTCCCACTTCGCCCTGGGATGCGATTTCCTGACCGTCCTTATCGACCAGAAAGACCACCTTGGCCGAGGCGTCCATTCGTAATCGCGCCAGGACAGCCTTTATCTGGTGGTATTGCTGTTCACGCAACAGGATTGGTGTGTCTGCCATTGTGCGACTCTTTATTGAAGGCCGGGGCGGGATGTTTCCTTGGAGAGTTAAGCTGAAACGCCTGTTCCGCGGATTGCAAATTCTGAAACTAAAAGAGGTTACTTATTCGGTTGGGGCTGTTTGCCGAGGTGGATTAAGCCTCCGTAAGCCGAAAGCACTTTAACATACGCAAACAATGACCATCAAGTGTTTTTCTTTGTTTGCGGTTTTCACGAAGATGCGTCTGGATTTTCGGTAGGTAAAGCACCCGCAAATACTTGTGCCGATTGATATAGAGGGGCATCTATGGTATTCTCCGGGCGATTCCACGGCTGCTCGCTTCAGGTGAGCAGCCTTTTGAGATCCGCACATGAGTAGCAGTCTCACAAAAGGGTTGAGACGGTCAGCATCGCGTTCAAAAGCTAAGCCAGCCGCGAAAAGCGCGAAGCGCGCTGTTAAAGCGAAGTCACCCTCCAAACCCAAAGCCAAGAGAGCCACCGCCAGTAAGACCACTGCAAGGAAGGCGGCTCGACCAACTGCGGCCAAAAAGGCAGCAGCCAAGTCGCGGCCAGCAGTGAAAGCGAAGAAGGCTGCACCCAAGACTGTCGCTCGCAAAACTGCTCCTAAGAAAGTCGCAACGGTATCAAGGGTCAAAACGACGCAGAAGCAAGCTGCAGTTCGCGCTATCAGACCCATACCGGCTCCGCCTCCAGCGCCACGTCCGCCGACGGTAGATGAGTCCGCAGCGCTTCTGGCTTTTGAACGCGCGCACAAGGAATTTGTACGAGGCCGGTTTGCTGAAGCGCGGAATCAGTTTCGAATTCTCCTCGACAAATACTCGCAGGTATCAGAAGTCGCAGCTCGCTCGCGCACGTATCTCGCGATCGCGGAGTCGCGGCTGCGCACGGAAAGTATTCTTCCACGCGATGCCGATTCGCTCTACGACCGCGGCGTGATCGAACTCAATCGAGGCGAGTATGTCGCGGCGCAGGAGATGTTTGAAAGAGCGCTGAAGCGTGAGCCGGAAGCGGCACACATTCATTACGGGCTGGCTGCGACTCGTGCGCGACTCGGCTCGATCGATCTGGCGCTGGAGTCACTTCAGAAAGCTCTCGACCTGAAGCCCAGCCTTCGCGTTCAGGCACAACACGACCACGATCTTTATCCGCTACGCAACGATCCCGACTTCGATCGTCTGATTAGTAATCCTTCTTAGTTTAATTGTGCACTCGGTACGTACTGTAGGGGCGGCCCTCCGTGGTGGCCCGTGGTTTTGATAGGTGTTCGCCAAATCAAGGCCGTCGCTATTCGAATCTCTTAGCTTAAGCCACGGGCGGCCACGGAGGGCCGCCCCTACAGTACGTGCTGCAACGTCCGTTCAATTCGCCATGTTATGATTCAAATGATGAATGCAGGTGGTCAAAAGCTGGTAGCCATTGGTGGTGGGACCGGTCTCTCAACTCTTCTCGCCGGCTTCAAACGGCTGGTCGGCAAAACCGAAGACGAGATGTGGATCGAGAGCCTGTCCGCCATCGTCACTGTTTCCGACGACGGTGGCAGTTCCGGACGCCTGCGCGACGAACTGCAGATGCTTCCGCCGGGCGACATCCGCAACTGCATGATCGCGCTCTCGGAAGACTCGACCCTGTTGTCGCGTCTCTTCCGTCATCGCTTTCGTGGTGACGGCGGACTAGGCGGACACAGTTTTGGAAATCTCTTTCTGGCAGCTTTGACCGAAGTTACCGGCGACTTTACCGAAGCGATCCGTCTCTCGTCCGAAGTACTCGCGAGCAAGGGTCACATCTTCCCGGCGACGATCAGCGACGTTCGTCTCGCAGCGGAATTGGAGGATGGAACAGTCGTTCGCGGCGAAACGCAGATCTCAGCGTCCAAGCTTCCGATTCGACAGCTCAGCCTCGAACCCGAGCAATGTCTTCCCTTGCCTGCTGCACTGAAAGCCATTCGCGCTGCGGACATCATCACCGTCGGTCCCGGTTCGCTTTACACAAGCATCCTGCCGAATCTTCTCGTGTCTCAGGTAGCTCGCGTAATCGGCCAAACACGCGCGACTAAGATCTTCGTCAACAATCTGATGACTCAGCCCGGCGAAACAGACGGATACAGCGCACGCAAACATCTCGAGACGATCAAGAAGTACGCCCCAGAGATCCATTTCGATTTTGTCGTCGTCAACAACCGGCGAATCAGTAAAGAGCAGGCTGATCTTTATGCTGCCGAAGGCGCTTATCAAATCGGTATCGACGATCCGATTGACGATGCGCTCGATCAGACGACGGAAGTCGTCCGCGCTGACTTGCTGTACGACGGCGAGAAAGTCAGACACAACTCGGATCGTCTCGCAGAAGTCGTCATGCATTGTCGCAAGCAGGCACTCGCCCCGGTCACTGTCTAAGATAAACCTCGATGTCGCAAAAACCACTCAATGTTCTAATCATGGCCGCCGGCCTCGGAACCAGAATGAAGTCGAACCGTGCCAAGGTTCTGCACGAGCTTGGCGGCTCGCCGTTGATCGCGCACGTCGTTAGAGCGGCAAAGGTGCTGGATCCACAGGCGATTCTGGTAGTGGTGGGTCATCAGGCAGAAGAAGTTGAGCGTGCCGCACTCGCCGAAGCCGGCGATCTTGTACGGCCCGTGTTGCAGGCGCAACAACGCGGAACCGGCGATGCCGTTGAGTCAGCGCGAAGCGAACTCGAAAACACTGACTCACTCGTCCTGATTCTGTCGGGCGACGTGCCAATGATTAAGACTGACACGCTTCGGAAGCTTATCGATCATCACAACAATGCCGGGGCAGCCTGCACGATCCTGAGTGTTCGTCTTGAAAACCCGACCGGCTACGGCCGCATCGTCCGCGACTCGAACGATTCGTTTCAGAAAATCGTCGAGCACCGCGATGCCACGGAAGAGCAGCGCCTCGTCAAAGAGATCAACTCCGGCATCTACTGCTTTGACGCGAAAGAGTTGTATCGCGCACTGCGCAAAGTCGAGCCGGCGAACGATCAGGGCGAGTATTATCTGACGGACGTCGCCGAGATCATTCTCGCGAGCGGTGGAACAGTCAGCGTTTATCTCCATGGCGACAGCCGCGAGGTTGCCGGAATCAACACGCGCGCCGAGCTCGCCGAGTTCGAAAACCTCATTCGCCGCTCCGCCATTCGAAAACTGATGATCGAAGACGGCGTGACATTTATCGATCCGTCGCACGCATACATCAGCGCCGAAGCTCAAATTGGCCGCGACACGATTATTTATCCCAACGTCACAATCGAAGGAAAAACAATCATCGGCGAAGGTTGCGTGATTCTTTCCGGCGCGCGCATCACAAACTCGCGTCTGGGTGACAACGTGGTCGTGAAGGATCACTCGATCGTGGTCGATTCGCTGCTCGAATCGAACTCCGCGGTCGGACCTTTTGCACACCTGCGCATGAACGCGGTGCTTGAAGAGAAAGCGACGGTCGGAAATTTTGTCGAGGTAAAGAAATCTCGCTTGAAACGCGGCACCAAGGCGATGCATCTGACGTATCTTGGCGATGCGACGATTGGTGAGCGTACAAACATCGGCGCCGGAACTGTGACGTGTAACTACGACGGCAAACACAAACACGAAACCATCATCGAAGATGACGTGAAAGTCGGTTCAGACACGATGCTGGTCGCTCCGGTTCGTGTCGGTGCTCGCTCGATGACAGCCGCCGGCTCGGTGGTGACGGAGGACGTCCCCCCGGACTCACTGGTCGCCGGCGTCCCGGCAAAGGTAAAAAAGAATCTGAAATAATCTGCGTAATCTGCGGATAAACAGGAGTAATCACAAAGCATGTGTGGAATAGTCGGATATGTAGGAAACAAGCAAGTAGTGCCGCTCATCATCGATGGGCTGCGTAAACTCGAATATCGCGGCTACGACTCAGCCGGTATCGCAGTCGTGAACGAAGAACACGACCTCGAGATTCGGCGCGCCGAGGGAAAACTGCGCAACCTCGAAGAGACCATTCGCCTAAGTCCACTCGACGGCACTTACGGCATCGGCCACACGCGCTGGGCCACACACGGCCGTCCCACTGAAGAAAATGCACACCCGCATCGCGACTGCACCGGCCGCGTCGTCGTCGTTCACAACGGCATCATCGAAAACTATCTCCAGTTAAAAGAACGACTACGCAAATCCGATCACC
>Ga0207647_10004058_pt1 | contig 10904 bp, 10 predicted proteins | sample KBSCornC2_FD_184295 | JGI IMG/M metagenome (GOLD analysis project Ga0207647, IMG submission 184295) | Corn rhizosphere microbial communities from Kellogg Biological Station, Michigan, USA - C2 (SPAdes) (version 2) | ecosystem: Host-associated > Plants > Roots > Rhizosphere ...
CGTCGAGCGGGTACGGCTCGACCGGTGCGTAGGCGGCAGCCTGCAGCGCGAGGAGCCCGACCTGCGGGCCGTTGCCATGCGCGATCACGAGTTCGTTGCCGGGGGCGATCCGGGCGATCTCGGCGGCGGCGATTCTCACGTTCTGTCGTTGCCGGGCCTCGGACATCGGCTGATTGCGTTGCAAGAGCGCGTTGCCGCCCAATGCGATGACGATGCGCATCGTGTTTCTCCTTGAAGTGCGGACGGTGCGATGCGACGCACCATCCGGTTGCGCGTGCGGGTCGTCAGATGCCGCCGAGTGTCGAGACGAGGACGGCCTTGATCGTGTGCATGCGGTTTTCGGCCTGTTCGAACGCAATGCAGCGCGGCGATTCGAACACCTCGTCGGTAACCTCGATGCCGTCTTTCAGGTGCGGATAGCGTTCGGCGATCTGCCGGCCGACTGTCGTGTCGCTGTTGTGGAAGGCCGGCAGGCAGTGCATGAACCGCGTGCGCGCGTTGCCCGTCGATTCGAGCAGCGTGCGATTGACCTGATACGGCAGCAGCGCCGCGATCCGCTCGTCCCATGCTTCGACCGGCTCGCCCATCGACACCCACACGTCGGTGTGAATGAAATCGACGCCCTCGACTGCCGCATGCGGATCTTCGGTCAAGAGGATCCGCGCGCCGCTTTCGGCCGCGAACGCCTCGCATTGCGCGATCAGCTCCGCGGCCGGCCACAGCGACTTCGGTGCGCCGATCCGCACATCCATCCCGAGCTTCGCGCCGATCAGGAGCAACGAATTGCCCATGTTGTTGCGCGCATCGCCGAGATAGGCGTAACTGATGTCGTGCAACGCCTTGTCGCTGTGCTCGCGCATCGTCATCACGTCGGCCAGCATCTGCGTCGGATGGTATTCGTCGGTGAGTCCGTTGAACACGGGCACGCCCGCGTAGCGCGCCAGGTCTTCGACGATCTCCTGGCGGAAACCGCGATACTCGATGGCGTCGTACATCCGGCCCAGCACGCGCGCCGTGTCCTTCATGCTTTCCTTGTGACCGATCTGCGACGACGTCGGATCGATATAGGTCACGTTGGCGCCCTGGTCGTATGCGGCGACCTCGAATGCGCAACGCGTGCGGGTCGAGGTCTTTTCGAAGATCAGCGCGATGTTCTTGCGCATCAGGCGCGGCTGTTCGGTGCCGCTGTACTTCGCACGCTTCAGGTCGCGGGCGAGATCGAGCAGGTAGCGCAGTTCGCGCGCGTTGTGGTGGATCAGGCTCAGCAGATTGCGGTTGTGCAGATTGAGGCTCATCGGGTTTCTCCGTGAAAAAGGGGGGCGGTGCGTCGCGGTGCGCGCCGTTTCAGAAATCGACCGGATCGCGCAGGACCGGACAGGTCATGCAATGGCCGCCGCCGCGCCCGCGGCCGAGCTCGCTGGAGCCGATCGTGATCACCTCGACCCCCGCCTTGCGCAACTGCGTGTTTGTATAGGTATTGCGGTCGTAGCCGACGACGGTGCCCGGTTCGAGGCAGATCATGTTGTTGCCGTCGTCCCATTGTTCGCGTTCGGCCGCGAAATCGTTGCCGCCCGTCTCGACGACGCGCAGCGATTTCAGACCCAGCGCCTGCGCGACGACGTCGACGAACGCCTTGTCTTCCCGCTCGATGTCGATGCCGTTGCGCGCGTCGCCGCGCGGGCGCAACGTGAACGGGACGATGCGGTTCACGACGTCGGGGAATACGGTCACGAGATCGCGATCGCAAAAACTGAACACGGTGTCGAGATGCATCGACGCACGCGAGTTCGGCAGACCCGCGACGATCACGCGTTCGGCCGCGCCCTTCGCGAACAGCGACTGCGCGAGCTGGCCGATCGCCTGGTGCGTGGTGCGTTCGCCCATCCCGACGAGCACGACGCCGCGACCGATCGGCATCACGTCGCCGCCTTCGAGCGTCGCCATCCCGTGGTCGCGGTCGGGATCGCCGTACCACACGTCGAATGTCTCGTCGGCGAACTGGGGATGGAACCGGTAGACCGCGGCGACGAGCAGCGTTTCCTGCCGGCGGGCCGGCCAGTGCATCGGATTCAGCGTGACGCCGCCGTAGATCCAGCACGACGTGTCGCGCGTAAACATCATGTTCGGCAGCGGCGGCAGCACGAACGACGACCGCCCGAGGTAGTCGCGAAACAACGTGAGCGCCTTCGACTGGCTGCCGCCCGGCACGTCGCTCGCCGCGACGCCGCCGATCAGGAATTCGGCGAGCGTGCGCGGTGCGAGGCCGTCGAGCCATGCGCGCACTTCGTCGACGAGACCGATGCCGACGGTGTCGGGCGTGATCTTGCGATCGAGAATCCACGTGCGTGCGGCCGGGTTCGCGACGGTGTCGGTCAGCAGATTGTGCATCTCGAGCACCTCGACGCCGCGCTCGCGCATCTTCGATACGAAGTCGAAATGGTCGCGCTTGGCCTGGTTCACCCACATCACGTCGTCGAACAGCAATTCGTTGCAATTGCTGGGCGTGAGGCGATGGTGGGCGAGCCCCGGCGAGCAGACGATCACCTTGCGCAGCTTGCCGACTTCGGAGTGGACACCGACTTGAGGCGTGACATGGGTCATGTTCGTTACCTGTTCGATCAAAGGGAGATGAGACCGCGATGGAGCGCATAGGCCGCGACGACGGCCGCGACGGCGGCCGCCGCAAAGACGATTTTTTCGGCGGTCGTGAACACCGGCTTGCCGAGTTCGCGCTTCGCCTTCGCGAACAGCAGCGCGCCCGGCACGTAGAGCAGGGCAGACAGCAGCAGGTACTTGACGCCTGCCGCGTAGAGCAGCCACACCGTGTACGTCACCGCGAGCGCGGCGATGCAGCCGTCCTTGCGGCGTGCGCGGGCGTCGGCTCCATAGGTTTCGCCGCGCACGACGAGCAGGAGCGCGTAGGCGGCCGACCAGAAGTACGGGATCAGGATCATCGACGTCGACAGATAGATCAGCGACAGATAGGTGCCTTGGGCGAACAGCGTGATGATGAGGAAAATCTGGACCATCACGTTCGTGAGCCACAGCGCGTTGGCCGGCACGTGGTTCGCGTTCTCCTTGCGCAGGAACGCGGGCATCGTGCGGTCCTTTGCGGCCGAGAACAGGATCTCCGCGCAGAGCAGCACCCACGACAACAGCGCGCCGACGAGCGACACCACGAGGCCGACGCCGATCACGACGGCGCCCCAATGTCCGACCACATGCTCGAGCACGGCGGCCATCGACGGGTTCTGAAGCTTCGCGAGCTGCGGCTGCGTCATGATGCCGAGCGACAACAGATTGACGAGCACGAGCGCGAGCAGCACGCCGGCGAAGCCGATCACGGTCGCACGGCCGACGTCGCTGCGCTTCTCGGCGCGCGCCGAGTAGATGCTGGCGCCCTCGATGCCGATGAACACCCAGACGGTGGCGAGCATCATGTTGCGGACCTGGTTCGTCACCGAGCCGAGCGACGGATTCGCGTGGCCCCATATGTCGGCTCGGAACACATCGAGCCGGAACGCGAAGAAGGCGATCACGATGAACACCACGAGCGGGACGATCTTCGCGACGGTCGTGACGAGGTTGACGAACGCCGCTTCCCGGATGCCGCGCAATACGAGGAAATGGACGGCCCACAGCAGCACCGAAGCGGCCGCGATCGCGGCGCGCGTGTTGCCTTCGCCGAACATCGGGAAGAAGTAGCCGAGCGTCGAGAACAACAGCACGAAGTAGCCGACGTTACCGACCCACGCGCTGATCCAGTAGCCCCATGCGGACGAGAAGCCCATGTAATCGCCGAACCCGGCCTGCGCATACGCGTAGACACCGCCGTCGAGCAGCGGCTTGCGGTTCGCGAGTGTCTGGAAGACGAACGCGAGGGCAAGCATGCCGACCGCGGTGATGCCCCATCCGATCAGGATCGCGCCGGCGTCGGCTGCGGCAGCCATGTTCTGCGGCAGCGAGAAGATGCCGCCGCCGATCATCGAGCCGACGACGAGGGCGGTCAGCGCGCCGAGCTGCAGCTTGCGCGTGGCGGGTCGCGCAGTATCGGTGTGAATCAGTTCAGCCATGAGGCTTCCTTGTAATCGACGAGCGTGCGTGAAGTCGTCGCGCGCACGTGGCCGCCGCGCGTACGGCGCGGGGATGCGTTTTTACTGCTGGGGGCGACCGTTATCGGTGCAGCGTGATGGCCGGCGTTTCGCGTGACGGCTCGTTCCGGCTTTCCCGTTGACGCCGGGCTTCGGCGGCGTCGCTGTGATCCCAGAATGAAAAGGTCCAGATGCGGATCCGGCGGCGCTTCCAGTACATGCCGTTCAGGCGTCTGCGGATTTCCCCGAGCGCACCGCGGTTGGCGCCTTCGACGTTGATCAGCGCACCCGGCCTCGAGCTCGCTTGCCCGATGAACAGGATGTGCGTGAAAGTCTCTCCGGTGTATTTGTGAAGAAAACCCTGAAGCTCGTTCCGCGTGGTGTCCGGATTGAGATTGTCGACGAGCATTCTCATTGTTTCTCCAGGGTTGGTGCTTGAAACCGAAGTGAGTCGATTTCGATCATCGGGTGTCAAACCGGACATCGGAAAATCGAAATGAAAATCGCGCGAATCCATTGAGCGGCGGTACGCGGCAGGTCCGGCGTTTTTCCCTTGGTTCTCTCTTTTCGGTATTGCTCGAACGAATTGAATTCAAGCGCAATTGTCCGTCATGCGCTGCAATCGATTTTGATCGACGTCAATGGGTAATTTTCGGGATAAGACGCAGGTGATTGACGGCAGGAGGCAGGCGGCAGCAGGCAGGCCGACGGGCTTGCCGATGTGGCGGGGAAGCGGGGAGAGCGGGCGGGGCTGGGACGCGTTGCGTCCCGTCAAGCGGTGGATTCGAACGGTTCGCGGCAGCGGCTTATTCGCGCTCGCTCCACAGCTTCCCGGCCGTCGCCCAGTTCTCCTTCTTCACGTCGGCGAGGATGATGTCGACCGAGCCCGGGTCGCAGCCGAGCGTTTCGCATGTGACGCGCGTGATCGCTTCGACGAATGCACGCTTCTGCTCGACCGTGCGGCCTTCGAACAACTGGATATTGAAAGTCGGCATGATTGGATGCTCCGATGGTTGGGGTGAATCGGTTCGCGTTCGTCGGGACGCCGGCGGCGTCAGTCGCGATACGACGGATCGATGCGGTCGAGGCGGCGCAGCAGCGCCGGCCATTCCAGGTCGCCTTCGATCGCGCCGCCGTCGCGCAGTTGCTCGGCGGTGCGCGCGGCCACGGCCGGCTCGGGCAGCACGAGCGGCCCGCCGCCTGCCTGCGCGCGCACCTGGATGGCGCACGCCTTGATCAGCGTATCCATCAGCACATACGCTTCGGCGACGGTCCGGCCGACCGTCAGCGTGCCGTGGTTGCGCAGCAGCATCGCTGATTTCGCGCCGAGACTGGCGGTCAGCCGCGCGCCTTCGGCCGGCGAGAAGGCGAGCGCCTCGTAGTCGTGATACGCGAGGTCGCCGTGAAACCGCAGCGCGTGCTGCGATGCCGGCAGCAGCCCGTCGCGCTGGATCGACACGGCGATGCCGGCCGTATTGTGCAGATGCATCACGCAGACGGCGTCCGCCCGCGCGGCATGGACGGCCGCATGCAGTGCGAAGCCCGTCACGTTGACCGGATGCTCGCTGTCGCCGATCCGGTTGCCGGCCAGGTCGATCTTCACGAGATTCGATGCACGGACTTCGTCGAACGTGAGGCCGAACGGATTGATCAGGAAATGGCCGGGCTCGCCCGGCACCGTCGCGGAAAGATGCGTGTAGATCAGGTCGTCCCAGCCGTTCAGCGCGACGAGGCGATACGCGGCGGCGAGATCGACGCGCAGCCGGCGCTCGGCGTCCGAGACCGGGCCGCCGGGCTTCACGGCGTCAGGACGGTGTGCGAATGACGACATCGGGTTCTCCGAGGGTAAAGCGGCGGGCGACGGCCACCGTGATCCACGACGCCAGAGCGAACGGCGCCGTGAGCGCCGGGACGTCCGCGTGCATCGCGAGCCACTGGATCAGCGCGGCCAGTGCGGCCGCCGCGAGCGCCGCGCGCGTGCCGCGCGACATCAGCGCAAGCGCGGTGAGCGCGCCGTTGAAGCCGAGCAGGCCGTCGGTGAATCCGGTATCGCCTGCGCCGAGTGCGACCAGCAGCACGGTCGACACGATCGCGCCGCCGAGGGCGAACGCGGCCGCGCGACGCGATGCGACCGCGATGCCGGCAACGATCAGCATACCGGCCCATGCGCCTTGTGCGAAGGCGGTTTGCGCGACGCTCGACAGCAGTGCGGCGGCGACCGAGGAAAGCGTTGGTGCCGCATCCGTCGCGGCACCGCTCGCATGCTGCATCGCGACAAACGGCAGCCACAGCGCGGTGGCGGCCAGGCACGGACTCGAATACACGCATTGACGCCATTTCGCGAGCGGGGTGCGCATCGCGCGCTGCACGAGCGCGGCGCCGATCGCGGCGAGCGGCGTGAGCACGAGCGCCAGCGGGGCGGGCGCAAAGACGACGGCAACCAGCGCGGCGAGCGCGCCGTTGAAGCCGTGCAGACCCTGTTCGACGGCGCGGCGTTCCGCGCCGGTCAGCACCGCGGTCACATTCGCGGCGGCCGCGCCGACCAGCGCCGCGCACGCGAGCCGCAGGTCGGTCAGCGCGAGTGCGGCGACCAGCATCGCGCCGGTGAACGCGTTCGCCTGCAGCACGATCTGTCCGATGCTGCGCAGCAGGATGCGCAGGTCGATCGACGGCGAGGCAGGGCGGGCGGTAGGCATGGCGGCGGTGGAGCAGGACGAGCCGCGAGCATAGGACACTATCCTGTGCACCGGAATAGGGAATTCTGGATACTCGGGATTTGAGGGGGATGCCCTGAATTGGGGCGGAGACAGGGGCCCGGCAGCCTATTTGTAGCGGCCGTTAACATTTTCGCGCGATGTGCCCGGTTTGGTAGTAAATTTGGGCGGCTGTTATCATTTTCGCGCGGAGGCTGCGTCGTTAGCGTTTTCGGACAGAATCGCGGAATCGTTAGTGTTTTTAGAGCTTCGGTAGGAGATTCGTCCATGCAAGTCGGGTTCAAGGCGCTGGCTGATCGCTACGGTATTACGCTGGCGCAACCGTTGCGCGTCGATTCGAGCATCGCCAGCAGACGCGCGAGCCGGGAAAACGACGATCAGGTGGAAAACCAGTATCCCCCCAGTTATCGGCCCACCGATGATTTTGCAGGGCATTTTGAGTTCGGCCTGAAGTATGAAGAGCTTCACTTCGAGTTTTTTGCCCGCCTGTTTGCTGTCGTCGGACCAGAACCAATCGAAAGTTGGTGCCGGAACGCTCCGTTCGGCCAATACGCTCGGCGCGCGGGTTTTTTGTATGAGTGGCTGACCGGCCTGCGTCTGGACGTACCTGATGTGGCGAACGGTGGCTATGTCAATGCGATTTCTGCAACTGAATACCTGACCCGCACACAGCCGCTTCGCAATCGTCGTTGGCGGTTGTACGACAACTTGCCCGGCACCCCTGCGTTCTGTCCGCTGGTTCGCCGAACTGCGGGGGTGCAGGAAGCCCTGCGGTTCGATTTGAGCACGGCGTTGAGCGAGTTGGATCGCGTCTTCGGGGCGGACATCTTGATGCGGACAGCCAGTTGGCTGACATTCAAGGAATCGCGTGCGAGCTTTCTCATCGAGAAAGAGGCGGACCAGGTGGACCGCATCCAGCGATTTGCGCACGCCATCGCACAGTACTGCGGCCGCATCGATGCTCCACTAAGCGCGCCAAGCCTGCATACGCTGCAGGCCGCCATTCTGGGCCACGATGCGTTTGGTTTGGGAGTGCGTCGTTCACCCGTCTTCGTGGGGCAGGCTACGATGCGCGAAAACATCGTGCATTACATTGCCCCGGCGTTCGAGGACGTGATGCCGATGCTGGCGGGGCTTGAAGAATTCGAGGCAGCGACCCGAGGCGCCGAGCCGCTGGCACGTGCTGCAACGTTGGCGTTCGGCTTCGTTTATATCCACCCCATGCGTGACGGCAACGGCCGGATTCATCGCTTCCTGATCAATGACTCACTGGTGCGGGACAAGGCGGTGCCGGATGGCGTGATATTGCCGATTTCGGCGACCATCATGAGTTCCACGGAGTTTCGTGCCGGCTACGATCGCACGCTCGAGGTGTTTTCTCGCTCTGTCATGCGGCGCTACGCAACGTCCTATCGGTTCGGAAACCTCGTGACCTATGACGACGGAACGCGCAGCAACTTCGATTTTGACAGCTACGACGATGCACGTTTCGTCTGGCGCTATCCAGATCTGACGGCTCACGTCCTGTATACCGCGCGAGTCGTCGAGCACACGATTCGCACCGAGATGGCCGATGAGGCCAGAACGCTGCTTATCTTTCAGCTTGCCCAGGAGCGACTCAAGGAGGTTGTGGAGATGCCAAATCTGGACGCAGACCGGATCATTCGCTCCGTTAGGGAAAACGGCTGGCAAATCTCCCGCAAGCTCAAACAGCAATATCCGCAGCTGGAGGACGAGCATAGAGCGGCGCGAGTCGTGGAAGCTGTCCGATCAGCGTTTGAGAGGCCGGACATCGATATCGAGCACGGATGATGCGCGCTGGACTCGTCGACGGCGGCATTCTGGCTAGTCGGGATTTGCGGGACGATACCCGGGTATTGGGCAGCGAGGAGCGAAATGATGCGAGAAGTCCGCTGGGCGTCGCTCGAGGGCGACGGAATCGAGCACCTGACGTTCGACCGTGCTGAAACCGGCATCGTCGTCGAAAGCGCCGTGGTCGGCCAGCGGTACGGCCGCGCGTACGGGCTTGCGTACCGGGTCGAGTGCGATCCGCGGTGGCGGGTCAGATATGCGGTGCTCAAGGTGATGGGCGGCGGCACGCTCGAACTGCACGGCGACGGCGCCGGCCACTGGCGCGACGGTTCGGGCAGCGCGCTGCCGGAACTGGATGGCTGCGTCGACATCGACATCGCGGCGACGCCGTTCACGAATTCGCTGCCGATCGGCCGCCTCCGTCTCGCGCGCGGCGAGCGACGGCCGATCGACGTCGCGTACATCTCGACGCCGGATCTGACCGTCGCGCCGGTCAAGCAGGCCTACACCTGCATCGAGCCCGGCCGGCGCTACCGCTACGAAGGGATCTTCCGGAATTTCACGGCGGAGATGGACATCGATGCCGACGGGCTCGTGATCGACTACGAAACGCTGTTCAAGCGCCTGCCGGCATTGCGCTGAACAGGGGCGCTCGCCGTCGCGAGTGTCGCTACGCCCGGTCTTTCATGCGCCGCGGCAAACCGGTCGATCCGCGCGGCGATCAGCTCCGGATCGCGCACCACGATCCAGTGCGCGCCGTCGATTTCCTCGCGCACGTGCTTGCCGATCCAGCGCTCGAGATCGACCGACATCTCGGGCGTCACGTAGCGGTCGCGCACCGGCACGAGAATCTGGACCGGCGCCTGCGCATACCGCTCGCGCGGCCGTCTCGCCCGTGCGAGAAAATTCGCGCGGTAAAGCTGCAAGCCGTTCAGCGCGTTCCTCAACTGCGCGGGATCGCGCTCGGGCCGCACGCGCTCGGTCAACTGCAACCAGCGCGGCCACAGCGCGGCGCCGCCGAGCCGCCACACCAGCGACGGCACGACCGGCAGATGGAAGAACGCGATGTACCACGACTTCAGGCTCTGCTTGAGCCGCATCTTCGCGCGGAACACGTGGTCGAGGCACGGCCCGGAGATCGACGTGTACGACGCGATCCGGCCGCGGAACGCGGGATCGGTCACGGCCTCCCAGCACTGGATCGACCCCCAGTCGTGGCCGACCAGATGAAACGGCCGGTTGCCGCAGGTCGCGTCGGCGACGGCCTTCAGGTCCTCCGCGAGCCGCGCGAGCGCGTAATCCGCGCGGCGGCGCGGCGCATCGGACGCCCCGGCGCCGCGCACGTCGTAGGCGATCACGCGGTAGCGCTTCGCGAGCCGCGCGCGCACCGGCGCCCACACGGCCGCCGAATCGGGATAGCCGTGCACGAGGATCAGCGGCGGCGCGCGCCGCGGGCCGCTGACATACACGGCGAGTTTCACGTCGCCGGAGCGGACGGTCAGCATCTCGTGCGCGTGCGCCATGACGTCATGCCTGCGCGACCGGATGCAGCGGCACGCGTCGCGGGGCGGCCTGCGCCGCGTAGCGCGCATTGGTCGCGTCGATGTTCGCGAGCAGCGTGTCGAGGCCCTCCAGATACTGATGGTTGTCGTGGTCCCACGGATGGAAGCCCGGGCGGAAGTAGTCGAGCCATTCGCCGGCGATGCTCGGCAACACGCCGTTCTTCGGGCTGTACAGATACTTCACGAGGCGCCACATGCCGCCGAACCTGCCGTGCTTGCGACGGTGCGCGAGCATCAGCCGCACGTGGAAGTCGAACACGATCGTCCAGAACATCACGGTCGTCAGCAGCATCGTGCCGGTGCGCAGCAGATAGCTGCCGAGGCCCGGCTTCATCACGGCGTTCCATACGTCGTAGGACACCGCCTTGTGCTCGGTTTCCTCCATCGCGTGCCACATCCACATCTGCCGATAGCCTTCGACCGAGCCGTCGATCCGGTGCTCGAGGCCCGACAGCAGCTGGTTCGCGAGGATCGCCGTGTAGTGCTCGAGCGCGATGGTCGCCGCGAGCTGCATCGAATGCGGCATCGTCTTCCTGAAGAAGCCGAGGATCGTCCACAGCCGCTTGTCGAGCTTGTGCGCGGGCAGGCCGGCCGATTGCAGCAGGTCGTTGTACTCGATGTGCTCGCGCGTGTGCATCGCTTCCTGACCGATGAAGCCGAGCACCTGCTTTTTCAACTCAGGATCCTCGATCCGGTCGCGGTAGTAGCGCACCGAATCCATGAAG
>Ga0207647_10004061_pt1 | contig 10894 bp, 7 predicted proteins | sample KBSCornC2_FD_184295 | JGI IMG/M metagenome (GOLD analysis project Ga0207647, IMG submission 184295) | Corn rhizosphere microbial communities from Kellogg Biological Station, Michigan, USA - C2 (SPAdes) (version 2) | ecosystem: Host-associated > Plants > Roots > Rhizosphere ...
TTCCGCGCCTCGTCGGCGACGAGCCGCGCCGTGCCCGGCGCCGGCCTGGGCCTGACGATCGTCAAGACCATCGTCGAGGCGCACGGCGGCAGCGTCGGCCTGACCAGCACGGAGCACGAGGGCACGACCGTGCGCGTCGAGCTGCCCTACGAGCGCGTCGAGGCCGCGGCGTCATGAGCCCGCTCGTCCTGGTCGCCGACGACGACGAGGACATCCTCGCGCTCGTCGGCCTGCGCCTCGAGCGCGCCGGCTACGAGGTCCTCACGGCCAAGGACGGGATCGAGGCGCTCGTCCGCAAACGCAAGCTCATCGAGCCGCGGTCGGTCTACACCGTCGGGCGCGTGTCGCGAAACGTGCTCGGCGACACGTCGAACCTCGGTGACGGCTCGGACGACGTCGGCGACGTCGAAGGCGTCCCCGTCGGCGCGCCCGAACCTCAGCATGTGCTCGAGGTGAGCAAGCTCCGTCAGAGTCGCACTGCGCAGGCTGTCCGTGGTGGCCGGGTTGAGGTCGTCGGCCTGCCTGGCGAGTGTCTGCATCGCGGCGCGGATCCCTGCCAGGGTTCCGCGTGCATCGTGCGCCAGATCGGCGCGCCAGGTGTCTCGATCGCAGATCGCGCTGCGGGCGACGGTGAGCTCGTGCGTGAGGTCCTGGGCGAAAGCGTGCTCGTCCTGTGCGGTGCGGACCAGGTCAGCCAGGGCTGAAGCCGCCGCAAGGGAGCCCACCGCGGCGGTGATGGCAGGGGCCAACAGAGTGGTCAACGGTTGGTCGAGGAGTCGACACACCTCCGCTGATGCCAGTCCTGCGAACAACGGAGCGGCGGATCTCGCCCAGGCCGTGCGTCGGGCCTCGGCCAGGACCACGGCCGTGAGCGTGAGCCAAGCCGACGCCAGGATGATCGCCGCACCGTGCGTCACCAGCACCTGGGACGGCGCCTCGAGCGGCAGTCGGTGACGCCCGAGGAGCAGCGCCACGGCCACGGCCACGACCGTGGCCGTGGGCAGACCGGCCTTGCGTCGCAGCGCCGTACGGTGAGCGGCGTCGTCGACCAGAGCGACGGTGACCAAGGCGAGGATCGCACCGACTGACAACGCATGGACCCCGACGACGAGAGCGAACCCCTCGCCCAGCCCCGACACCTGGTGAGCCAACGCGGCTGACGGCAGGCAGACACCCCCCATGAGAAGCAGCGCGCAACCGCGAAACACGCAGTGGGACTCCTCGGTGAGGTGCCAGCGAGCCAGCCGTAGCGCTCCTGCCGCGAGGAAGGCGGGCGTCGCCAGGGCCTGGATCACGGCCGTCGCCTCGGGGAGAGACGTGGACGAGGTCAGCTCCCAGACACCGAGACCGCACACGACTGCGGCCGCCAGCGCCATCGCGATCAGCCCACGGGCGATCGGGCGCGAGTGACTTACCCCATAGGCCATGGACCCGACCATCTCCCCCCGGCGATGCCCCCGCATCATCGAGCACTGACCGTCTCTCTTGTGGGTGGCTCCGATCAAGGCACGGCAGTGCAGGAGAAGTAGTCATTCGGGGCCAAGGGACGGCTCGGGATGCGCCGTGGCGTCGACGCCTAGGGGATGAGGGCGTCGATCCTTCCGACGTCCTCGTAGTCTTCGTCGGGATCGCCGGGGGGCTGGTCGTCGCGTGGATTCTCTGGTCTCAGCAGTACGACGGCCGCCGCGATCAGCAACAAGATGCCGAGTCCGATCGCGAGAAGGCCGTGGTGTCCTCCCGAGAGCCACACGGCCGGATACCCCACAAGAGGCACGATCCGAGCGACGCGGTAGGCAGTGGCCCCGTGGAGAGCGGTGACCGCAGGGTCGTTGACGGTGTTGGCATCCCCACGGGTCGTGATGACCGTCGTCCCGTCCTTGACCTTGAGCTTCACGATGCGGTGGACGGTCTGCCGGTCGCCCTCGTTCGGGGGGTGGAAGACGATCACGTCGCGGACGTGCAGGTCAGTGACCGGAACTCGCTGGGTGACGACGATGTCTCCGGGCTGGATGCCGGGCCGCATGCTGCCGGACAACACGGGCGTGGCGTGCCAGCGGCCGGTGCCCGTCTGGTAGCCGCACCAGGCAAGTGCGCACACAGCGAGCAGGATCACCAGACTGCTGACCCCGCCCCGAGCAGCCCGATTCTCCCTCATGCCGCCCGGGCGGCTCCGTGGTGAAGGCCTGTCAGGCATGTCAGAAGTCCGTTCCGGTGAAGACGACACGTACGGACGTGTGACAGTCCAGCGCGTCGGCAGAGAGCCCCTCAACGGCGTCGCTCGGCCTGAGCACGAGCTCGTAGAGGTCTGAGCCGCCCGCAGCGAGCGGATGGGGCAGCTGCTCGTCAGCGGCCGAGCAGAGGGCACCGTCGTACACCTGGCGGGAGTGCGTCACGTCCGTCACCGTGATGCGGAGCGATCGGGCCAGGGGCGCGCCGTCGCCGCCGTTGCACCCGGTGGCGGTGACGTCGAGATCGGTCGAGAGAAGGTCGAGAGAACCCGTGTTTCCCAGGCGCAGCTCCTCGCTGATGGGATCGAAGTGCGGACTGAGGTTGCGGCCATCGACCTCGAGCTGCAGGTCGTGGCCCGTCCTGCCGTTGAGTGACAACCCGACCTCCCCGGTCGTGATCGTGGTGTTTCCCGCGACCTGGGTGGTGAAGGTGGCGCCGGCACCGGCACCGATCAACCCCAGGCCGGCAACGGCGATGCCGAAACTCATCATCAGCTTGGGGGAGGTGACCATGCCTCGGCTCCTTGTCTCGTGAAGCGGGTCGGATGAAGGCGGACGTCGTACGGGTGTTGCGGGGACCGCCTGAAAGCGATCCCCGCAACGCCCTTCGACGGTCAGCCGGTGAGCGTGAAGGTCAGAGTGGGCGTGATCGTGCCGCCCTGCGCGGCGTTGGTCAGGCTGGCGGGCGTGTGATAGGGCCCACCGAGGTAGCCCTGCCAGATCGCAGCGGTGCTCGGGCCGTCGCTGTAGGTCGTGCCACAGATCGAGTCCTTGCCGGCGTAGAAGTCGACTGAGAACGTCATGGTCTCGCCGGGGTGCAGCACCACGGGGTTCTCCTTGACGGTCGGGTTCAGCGTCACGGCCGCGGAGAGTGGCCCGTTGCCCTCGGTCCAGGTGCCTCCGTCGACGACACTGGCGGGGTCGGTGGTCCGGATGCAGACATTCGTCTGCGCGAACAAAGCGTTGTCGTTGGCGTTGCCGCTGGGCGTTGCGCTCATCTGGAACGAGTCGAAGGTCGCCGGGATGTTGCCCTTGTTCTTCACGGTGACAAGCTGCTGGGTCGACTCGAACGTCGACCCGGTGGGCCCGACGGCGGGCATGGTGACGGACTTGCCGTCGGCCGAGACATTGCCTCCGGCCGTGATCTGGACGTTCATCGTGCCGGCGGTGACGGTGCGGTTCGCATGCACGGCATCGGTGAAGGTGGCGCCTGCACCCGTTCCGATCAGCGCCAGCGCTGCGACGCCGACAGCGCCTGCAGTCAGGATCTTGCGGGAGTTGCCCATGGATGTGGCCTTTCACGAGTGTGCTGATTGCGACTTCGGGTCGCCGCCGCCGAGGGGGTGACGGTCCCTCTCGCAGGCCACGCCGAGCATCGGCAATCTTGTTGAAACGCGGGGCCGATTCCGAGACGAGGAGGTTCCGGGTCTGCAGCCCGCGGATCACGCGCTCCTCGAGACGGGGCCGCGTCCGGGGGGCCTGGCGGTGAGCCACCCACAATTCTCGGCGGGGGAGTGTGGCTGACTCACCGCGCTGCGCAGCGCCTCGGTGCCTCGGCCGCCCTGGCGGTGAGCCACCTACATCTTCTGGCGGCGGGAGTGTGGCTGACTCACCGCCCTGGACGAGCCGCCGGTGGAAGAAGATTCAGTCCTGGCGGAACCAGACCGTGGCCAACGGGGGTACGACGAGCGTGGCATGGGCGGGCTGTCCGCTCTCCCCGCCCTCGTGGGCGGTGACGGTGCCGAGGTTGCCCACCCCCGAGCCCGAGTAGATCGCGGCGTCGGTGTTCAGCACCTCGTGCCAGGTCCCTGCAGCCGGGAGTCCGAGCCGGAAGTCCTCATGCGGCACCGCGGCGAAGTTGCACACGCAGGCGAGCGTCGAGGGCCGTCCGGAGGCATCGACCCCGCGCCGCAGGAACGAGAACACGTTGCGCCCGGCGTCGTTGGCGTCGATCCACTGGAACGAGTCGGGCTCGTGGTCGCGGGACCAGATCGCGGGGGAGTCGGCGTACGCGCGGTTGAGGTCCTTCATCATCCGGTGGACGCCGAGGTGCTCGGGGTGGTCGAGCAGCCACCAGTCCAGCTCGCGCGACTCGGCCCACTCCGACTCCTGGCCGATCTCCCCGCCCATGAAGAGCAGCTGCTTGCCCGGATGGGCCCACATGAACGCGAGGTAGGCACGCAGCGTGGCCAGCTGCTGCCAGCGGTCCCCGGGCATCTTGCGGAGCAGGGAGCCCTTCCCGTGGACCACCTCGTCGTGGGAGAGCGGGAGGACGTAGTTCTCGCTGAAGGCGTAGGTCAACCCGAATGTCAGCTCGTTGTGGTGCCAGGACCGGTGCACCGGCTCGCGCTTGAGGTAGTCGAGCGTGTCGTGCATCCACCCCATGTTCCACTTGAAGCCGAACCCGAGGCCGTCGCTGTCGGTGGTGCGGGTGACGCCCGGCCAGGAGGTGGACTCCTCGGCGATGGTGGTCGCCCCCGGCACCCGCTTGTAGACGGTGGCGTTCATCTCCTGGAGGAACTGCACGGCCTCGAGGTTCTCGTTGCCGCCGAACCGGTTGGGAGTCCACTCGCCCTCGGGCCGGGCGTAGTCCAGGTAGAGCATCGAGGCGACGCCGTCGACCCGCAGGCCGTCGGCGTGGAACTCCTCGAGCCAGTACAGCGCGTTGGCGTAGAGGAAGTTGCGCACCTCGCGACGTCCGAAGTTGAAGATGTGGGAGCCCCACTCCTTGTGCCAGCCGCGCTGCGGGTTGGGGTCCTCGTACAGCGGCGTGCCGTCGAACCGTGCGAGCGCCCATGCGTCGGTCGCGAAGTGGCCGGGCACCCAGTCGAGCAGGACGCCGATCCCGTGCTGGTGGAAGGCATCGACCAGGCGGCGGAACCCGTCGGGGTCGCCGAAGCGTGAGTCGGGGGCGAAGTACGACGTCACGTGGTAGCCCCACGATCCGCCGAACGGGTGCTGCATGACCGGCATCAGCTCGACGTGGCTGAAGCCGAGGTCCGCGACGTACGGCACGAGCTCGTCGATCAGCTGGTCCCAGGTGAGCACCTGCCCGTGACGCTTCCGCCACGACGCGAGGTGCACCTCGTAGATCGACATCGGCTGCGACACGGCCTGCCGCTCGGGCCGGGCACGCATCCACGCCTCGTCCCCCCACGCATGGGTGGACTCGTAGACCCGGCTCGCCGTCTCGGGCGGCAGCTCGGCCCAGTACGCCATGGGGTCTGCCTTCTCGCGCCACTCGCCGTCGGCACCGAGGATCACGAACTTGTACGCCGCGCCGGCCGAGACGCCCGGCACGAACAGCTCCCACACGCCCGACTCGCCGAGCTCCCGCATGGGGAACTCCCGGCCGTCCCAGCGGTTGAAGTCGCCCTCGAGGCGTACGCCGCGCGCGCTCGGCGCCCATACCGCGAACGACGTGCCCGAGATGTCGCCGGTGGCCGCGCGGTAGTGGTGCACCCGCGCCCCGAGGACGGTCCACAGCAGCTCGTGCCGCCCCTCGTTGACCAAGTGGAGGTCCACCTCGCCCAGGGTCGGCAGGAAGCGGTAGGGGTCGTCCAGGGTGATCGCGCCCTCGCCGTACTCGACCTCGAGCCGGTAGTCCGGGACGTCGGCCTCAGAGCTCGTCCCGTCCGGGCCCGTCGTCAGCTCGCCGACCCACACCCCGTCGTGCTCGTGCTCCATCCGGACCCGGGTGCCGTCGGAGGTCACCGCCGCGACCGACCGCGCCAGCGGCTTGAAGGCGCGGAACGTGACCCCGTCGCCGTCCGGGTGGGGTCCGAGGATCGCGTGGGGCTGGCCGTGCTCGCCCCGGGTGAGCTGCTCGATCTCGGTCTGCGGTACCTGCTTCATCACGCTCCGTCGATCTCTGGCTGGGCGGCTGGCTGGGTCGTGGGCTGGGTCGTGGGGTTGGTCGTGGGGTTGGTCGTGGTGTGTGGGAGCGGGCTGGTGAGCGCCGCCATCGGGATCGACAGCCAGGTCGGGCGGTTGCGCGCCTCGTAGACGCACTCGTAGACGGCCTTGTCCGCGACGTACGCCGCGAGCAGGGTCTGCTCGTCTCCGGTCAGCTCCCTGCCGGCGTACGCCTCGAGGAACGCCGCCTGGTTGCGCGCGGACCACTCCGCCGCCCGGTAGGCGCGTTGCTCGGCTCCGTCGTCGCCGGTCGCGGCGGCGGTCATCGCGGCCACCCGCGGCGCGTAGTCGAAGGAGCGGAGCATCCCCGCGACGTCGCGCCACGGGGAGTCGGGCAGCACCCGCTCGGCCAGTGGCTTGGCCGGCTCACCCTCGAAGTCGACGATCTTCCAGCCCTTCGCGGTCCGCAGCGTCTGCCCCAGGTGCAGGTCGCCGTGCACGCGCTGGATGGCTCCGGTGTCGATCGCCCCGACGGCCGCGAACAGCTCGCGCAGTCCCGGCGCCGCGCCTGCGAGCTCGGGGACCACGTCGACCGCAGAGTCGAGACGCTCGGTCATCGCCTTCGCGAGCTCCGCGTGGTCGGAGGCGGTCCGCTCGGAGGTGGGGAAGTGCTCCGCCAGCAGCCGGTGGATCTCACCGACCGCCTCACCGAGTCGTTGGGCCTCGGCGGCGAAGTCCCCGCCCACCTCGTCGGCGTAGAGGTCGGCCTCGGCGAACAGGTTGCGCACCGAGGTCAGCGCCAGCTCCCACCCGTCGCTCGCGGTCCGCAGGAACTGCTGCAGCATGCCGAGCTGGAGGTCGTCCTCGCCGTTCGAGCCGGTCGAGCCGGTGGAGCCGGTCGGGACCCCGACCCAGCCCAGGAGCGCTGCGACGTTGCCGGAGCCCGCCAGCGTCAGCTGCTCGTGGATCTCGATGTCCGGGTTGACCCCGGGCGTCATCCGACGGAACAGCTTGAGCAGGGCCTCCTCCCCGAACATCACCGAGGAGTTGGACTGCTCGGCGCTCAGCGGGGTCGACGGGGAGGTCGGGTCGAGGTGCACCCCGGGCAGCGTGTGGAACGCGATCGGACCGTCGGGCGGGAACGCGAAGGCACGGAGGTACGCCGCCATCGCCTCCCGGTCGTGCACCGCGTCGTAGGCGTGGGTCCACCCGACCTCCGGGTCTTCCCACCAGCCCACGAACGCGTGGTCGAGCCGGTGCTCGGGCTCGGTGTAGAGCGACAGCGGCAGCTGGTAGAGGTCACCACCACCGTCGTCGTAGGCGACCTCGACCAGCTCCACGACGACGCGCGGACCCTCGTCGGAAAGCACGCCCAGCCGGCGTACGTCGGTCACTCGCACACCACGACCCTTGCCGCCGAACCACCGCGCGCCCTCGAGGTACTCGGCGAGCTGGCGCAGCGCGTCGGAGGTCACGCCGTCGGCCGACGACGTCGGCGCCGTCTGGTCGGTGGTGCTGGTGGTCTCGTCCGTCACGGGGCGGTGGCCTCCTCGGGTGGGGCGGTCAGCCGGAACCAATAGAACCCGTACCCACCCAACGTCAGGAGATACGGGAGCTCGCCGATCGCCGGGAAGGGCACGCCGCCGAGCAGCTCGACCGGCACGAATCCCTCCCAGCGGCGCAGGTCCAGCTCCACCGGCTGGGCGAAGCGGGAGAGGTTGTTGACGCACACGATGACGTCGGACCCCTCCTGGCCGTCCTCGTCGGCGAACGGGTGCTCGCGTGCGTAGGACAGCACCGACGGGTTGGTCCCGCCGAGGTCGAAGAACGACCCGAGACCGAACGCCGGGTGGCCGCGGCGCGCGTGGATCATCCGCCGGGTCCACTGCAGCAGGGAGGAGGTGTCCTCGAGCTGCGCCTCGACGTTCACGCTCTGGTAGCCGTAGACGGGGTCCTGGATGGCCGGCAGGTGCAGCTTGCCCGGCGTGGCGGAGGAGAACCCGGCGTTGCGGTCGGGCGTCCACTGCATCGGTGTGCGTACGCCGTCGCGGTCACCGAGCCAGATGTTGTCGCCCATGCCGATCTCGTCGCCGTAGTAGAGCACCGGGCTCCCGGGAAGCGACAGGAGGAGCGCGGTGAACAGCTCCATCCGGTTGACGTCGTTGTCGAGGAGCGGGGCCAGCCGGCGGCGGATGCCGATGTTGGCCTTCATGCGGGGGTCCTTGGCGTACTCGTCCCACATGTAGTCGCGGTCCTCGTCGGTGACCATCTCCAGGGTCAGCTCGTCGTGGTTGCGCAGGAAGATGCCCCACTGACAGTTGCCCGGGATCGGCGGCGTCAGCTCCATGATCTCCGAGATCGGGAAGCGCGACTCCCGGCGTACGGCCATGAAGATGCGCGGCATCACCGGGAAGTGGAAGCACATGTGGCACTCGTCGCCGTCACCGAGGTAGTCGCCGGTCTCCTCGTCGCGCTTGCCACCGAAGTAGTCGACGACGTCGGCGGGCCACTGGTTGGCCTCGGCGAGCAGCACGCGACCGGGATAGCGCTCGTCGATGAACGAGCGCACCTGGCGCAGGGCCTCGTGGGTCTCGGGGAGGTTCTCGCCGTTGGTGCCCGGGCGCTCGAACAGGTAGGGGACGGCGTCGAGGCGGAAGCCGTCCAGACCCATGTCGAGCCAGAACGACATCCCCTCGAGCATCGCCTCGAGGACCCGGGGGTTGTCGAAGTTGAGATCGGGCTGGTGGGAGAAGAACCGGTGCCAGAAGTACTGCTGGCGCACCGGGTCCCAGGTCCAGTTGGAGGGCTCGGTGTCCACGAAGATGACGCGCGCCTCCTCGTAGAGCTCGTCGGTGTCGGACCAGACGTAGAAGTCGCCGTAGGGACCGTCCGGGTCGCTGCGCGAGGCCTGGAACCACGGATGCGCGTCACTCGTGTGGTTCATGACGAAGTCGATGATCACCCGGATGCCGCGGTCGTGGGCCTCCGCGACGAAGTCGCGGAAGTCGTCGACTGTGCCGCACTCGGGGAGGATCGAGGTGTAGTCGGCCACGTCGTACCCGCCGTCGCGCAGCGGCGAGGTGAAGAACGGCGGCACCCACAGGCAGTCGACCCCGAGCCACTGCAGGTAGTCGAGCTTCTCGATCAGCCCGCGGAAGTCCCCGGTCCCGTCCGCGTTGGAGTCGCGGAACGACCGCACCAGCACCTCGTAGAAGACGGCGGTCTTGTACCAGTCGGGTGGGCCCTCGATCGGTGCGAGCACCTTCGCCTCCCCGGTCACGACGTCCTCCTGACCGTCAGCAGGTGGGCGGGCTCGACATAGGGATCCAGCCGCACGTAGTTGTGCTGACCCCAGTGCCAGTCGGCCCCGGTGACCTCGTCGTGGACCGCGACGCTGTCGTGCCAGTCGAGACCGAGCGCCGGCAGGTCGAGGTGCACCATCGTCTCCCGCGCGGCGTGGGGGTCGAGGTTGATCACCACGATCACCAGGTCACCGGTCGCCGGATCGCTCTTGCTGAAGCACAGCACGTTCTCGTCGTCGCTGGAGTGCACGACCAGGTGCCGCAGCTGCTGCAGCGCCGGGTGGGTGCGGCGTACCTCGTTGAGCATCGTGAGGTACGGCGCGAGAGTGCGGCCCTCCTTCTCGGCCGCCGCCCAGTCGCGCACACGGATCTGGTACTTCTCCGAGTCGAGGTACTCCTCGCTGCCGGGTCGCACGGCCACGTGCTCGAACAGCTCGTACCCGGCGTACACGCCCCAGCTGGGCGACCCGGTCGCCGCCAGCATCGCGCGGATCTTGAACGCCGGGGGGCCGCCGTACTGCAGGAAGGCGTGCAGGATGTCGGGGGTGTTGACGAAGAAGTTGGGCCGCATCAGGTGGTCGGTCTGCGACGACACCTCGCGGAGGTAGTCCTCGATCTCCCACTTGGCGGTCCGCCAGGTGAAGTACGTGTAGCTCTGGTGGAAGCCGATCGCACCGAGCCCGGACATCATCGCCGGCCGGGTGAAGGCCTCGGCGAGGAACAGCACGTCGGGATCGGTACGCCGCACCTCGCGGAGCAGCCACTCCCAGAACGCGACGGGCTTGGTGTGGGGGTTGTCGACCCGGAAGATCCGTACGCCGTGGGACATCCAGTGCCGGACGACGCGCAGCACCTCCTTGCAGATGCCCTTGGGATCGTTGTCGAAGTTGAGCGGATAGATGTCCTGGTACTTCTTCGGTGGGTTCTCGGCGTAGGCGATCGTGCCGTCGGCCTGCGTGGTGAACCACTCCGGGTGGCTGGTGACCCACGGGTGGTCGGGGGCGCACTGCAGGGCCAGGTCGAGCGCCACCTCCAGGCCCACCCGATGCGCCTCGGCGACGAAGGCGTCGAAGTCGTCGATCGTTCCGAGGTCGGGGTGGACGGCGTCGTGCCCGCCGTCCTTGCTCCCGATCGCCCACGGCGACCCCGGGTCGTCCGGGCCTGGATCGAGGGTGTTGTTGGGCCCCTTGCGGTTGACCTCGCCGATCGGGTGGACGGGGGGCAGGTAGATCACGTCGAAGCCCATGGCGGCCACGGCCTCTAGCCGCTCGGCCGCGGTGCGGAACGTGCCGCTGGTCACCTGCTCGGTCTTCTCGTCGTACGTCGCGCCCTCGGACCGCGGGAAGAACTCGTACCAGCCGCCGAACAGGGCGCGCTGCCGGTCGGCGTACAAGGGATAGGGGCCCTCGACGGTGACCAATCGGCGAACCGGGTGCGCCGCCAGCGTGGCGACCAGATCGGGGGACTGCAGCGCGGCGAGCCGTGCCTCGACCGGCCGCGACGTGTCGC
>Ga0207647_10004070_pt1 | contig 10872 bp, 8 predicted proteins | sample KBSCornC2_FD_184295 | JGI IMG/M metagenome (GOLD analysis project Ga0207647, IMG submission 184295) | Corn rhizosphere microbial communities from Kellogg Biological Station, Michigan, USA - C2 (SPAdes) (version 2) | ecosystem: Host-associated > Plants > Roots > Rhizosphere ...
CGGGCGATCCCCGCCTCCTCCGCCTCCGCGATGCGCTCTTCGAGCCACAGGTAAACCTCGACGACCACATCGTCGTAGCGGGGGTCCTTCTGCATCGTTTCGGGCTTGCCCTTATGATGCATGAGGACGACCGGAACGCCCGCCCCGGCGACGACTTCGGCCGAGCGCAGGTCGTAGGTCAGCGCCGAGACGTCGTTGACCATGCGAGCGCCGGCGGCGAGCGCTGCCGTCATGACGTCGGCCTTGCGCGTGTCGACCGAGATTGCCCCGCCACCGGAGGCAAGCTGACGGATCACCGGATCGATTCGGGCGATCTCGTCGCCTTCCCACACCGGCTTCGCGCCAGGGCGCGTCGATTCGCCGCCAATATCGATGATTGCGGCCCCCGCTTCGCTCATCCGGGCACCAGCGGCCGCGGCATCGGACGGTTGCTCGAGCTGGCCTGCATCCGAGAAGCTATCGGGGGTGACGTTGACGATTCCCATCACCTGCGGCTGGTCGAGCCTGACGGTGCGATCGCCGAGCCGGAGCGGTGCCCGCGGGCTCGTCAGCCGCTCCCACTGTATTGAGAGAGCATCATCAAGTCTCGCCTCAAGCCGTTCGACTGCAACGAGTTCTGTCGAAACTCGCTTGCTTGCGTCGACTTGCAGCAGTTCGACCGAAGCGAACCAGTTAAGGCCGCCCGCAAGTCGTGCAACCTGCCCGTCGTAACCGAAGGGGGAATCGATAAAGCCGGTAGGGCGGATGAGGGTGCGCATGCCGCGCTATAGCGCGGACAGGTGCCGTTGGCGCAAGGCGTCCAGCGGCGCCAGCGCCCCGCCCTCCTCCACGTGCCAGAAGGTCCAGCCGTTGCACGAAGGCGCGCCCTGGAGCGCGGCGCCGACCTTGTGGATCGAGCCGCTGTGCGCCCCCGACTCGATCGAGCCGTCGGCGCGCACCCGTGCCGAGAACCGCCGCTTCGGGTCGGTGAGCTCGGTTCCTGCCGGGCAAACTCCGCTTTCGACCAGCAGACCGAAGGCGACCCGCGGCGCCGTCCGTTTGTCGGCCATGACCGCCATCGCGCTTTCGTCGAGCGGCAAGGTCGAGCGGATCCGCTCCTTCGCGACTTTCACATAAGCGGTTTCGCGCTCGATCCCGACCCAGTGGCGGCCGAGGCGGCGAGCGACGGCTCCGGTCGTGCCGGTGCCGAAGAACGGATCGAGGATGACGTCACCCGGCTTCGTGCAGGCGAGCAGGATCCGGTATAGCAACGCCTCGGGCTTCTGCGTCGGGTGCGCCTTGGCTCCGTCGTCGCCCTTCACCCGTTCCGCGCCGCTGCAGATCGGAAGCACCCAGTCGGAGCGCATTTGCAGGTCGTCGTTGAGCGCCTTCATCGCCCGATAATTGAAGGTGTAGCGCGCCTTTTCGTCCTTGGCGCACCAGAGCAAGGTCTCGTGGGCATTGGTGAACCGGGTTCCGCGAAAGTTCGGCATCGGGTTCGACTTGCGCCAGACGATGTCGTTCAGAATCCAGAATTCCGCGTCCTGCAGGAGCGAGCCCACGCGGTAGATGTTGTGATAGCTGCCGATCACCCAGATCGTGCCATCGTCCTTCAGGATTCGGCGCGCCTCGAACAGCCACTCGCGGGTGAAGTCGTCATAGACGGCGAGGCTGTCGAACTTGTCCCAATCGTCGTCGACCGCATCGACCCGGCCGCCTTCGGGGCGGAACAGGTCGCCGCCGAGCTGCAGGTTATAGGGAGGATCGGCGAAGATCATGTCGACGCACTTGTCCGGAAGCCGCGCCATCTCGGCGATGCAGTCGCCCTGGAGGATGATGTCGAGCGGCAGCTTGCGGCTGTCGGTGCGTCGCCCACGGGCGCGCGGCCCATGCTCCGTTACTCGAGCAAGCAGATTCATCCGACCTACGCCCCCTGGTTAGGAGCGAAGGGTGAGTCAGCGCCGACTCGCGGTCAACAGAAGAGAGGTTAACGCGACCCCGAATTTGGCAATTTCTATGCGGCGGAGCGCGGTTCCACCACAAGATGTTGAGTCATCTCCGCAGGCGCGGACTCAACTGCTGGTGGGTGTGACTCAAAGGACTCGCTGGCGTGGATTTCGACCATTTCCAGCTCCGGCCGAGCATGGCCGGCCTCGATCGCCCGAACTGGAGCGAAGCTTCGCCGATGCAGCGGAGTGAGGCCGAGCGTCTTCAGCGCCCGATAATGTTCGGGCGTTCCGTAGCCGCGGTTGGTCTCCCAGCCGTAGCCGGGATAATCGGACGCCCATTCGGCCATCATTCGATCGCGGGTGACCTTGGCGATGATCGATGCCGCGGCGATCGAGCGGCACTTGGCGTCGCCCTCGACGATGGCCTTCGACGGGCGCTGCCAGCGCGGCGTGGCATTGCCGTCGACGAGTACCCAGGCCGGTTCCACGCCCAGCGCCTCGACCGCTCGGGTCATCGCCAGCATCCGGGCCCAGTAGATGTTGATCCGGTCGATCTCCTCGACGCTCGCGACACCCACGCCCCAGGCAGCGCATTTGGTGATGCGCGCGTAGAGGGACTCGCGCTTGTCGATCGGCAGGTTCTTCGAATCGTCGATCCCGCGCGGGAAATTGTCGCGATCGAGGATACAGGCGGCGGCGACGACGGGCCCGGCGAGCGGCGCGCAACCGGCTTCGTCCACGCCGGCCAGCGGCTGCGGGAAATCCAGCTCGAGCTTGAAGGAGCAACGCCGCGGCATCGAGTCGCATGCTAACCGCATGAATTGCCGTCATTCCAGCGAAAGCTGGGATCCCGGCGCGATTATCCACAATTTCCGTGAAACCCCGGCTTTCACCGGGTGGCGATCATTCTTCCCCCCGCCACGGCGGGAAGCGGCGGGCTTCGCCGGCCTTGTAGAGGAAGACGATATTGCCGGACGGGTCGCGAAGCCGCGCCTCGCGCCACATCCACGGCTGGTTGCGGGGGCCGTGCTCGAAAGTGAGGCCGCTGCGCGCGAGCCGCTCGACCCGTTCGTCGAGATCGTCGCACTCCAGATAGACGGCGGTCGTCGCCGAGATCGTCTCGTCTGGATCGATCTGGACCGACAGGGTCGCACCGCCTTCGGTTTCGAAGCGGGCGTAGCCGTTCTCCGGGCTATCGACGATCTGCTTCAAGCCGAGAGTCCGGTAGAATTCGACCGACTTGCGGTAACTGGTTCCGGTGACCGTCACCTGGTTGAGCCGCGGGCCGGCACCGACGTCGAGCCGGACTCGCCCCTGGCCGATGGGGCCGGCGCCGTCGCCCAGGTTGGGAGCGTCCTGAAGCGCAATGCGGACGAAGGTCCGCGCCCGTTCCACCGCCGAGATGAGGCTGTCTCCCTGGCCGAGGAAGCAGGCGATTGCGCTGGCGAGCGTGCAGCCGGTCCCGTGTGTGTTGCCGGTATCGATCCGCTGGCCCTGCCAACTGGTCATATTGTCGGTTTCGATGAGGGCGTCCGCGAGCGCCTCGCCTTCCTCGTGCCCGCCCTTGATCAGGACCGCGCAGCCGTGCTTGCCGACGAGGTGAAGCGCGGCGGCGACTGGATCGTCCTCGCTCGTCAGCCGGTGAAGCTCGGGAAGGTTCGGAGTGACGAGAGTCGCGATGTTCATCAGCTCGCCAAAAGCCGCGACCGTGGAATCGTCGGCAAGCGGAGCACCGCTGGTGGCGACCATCACTGGGTCGAACACAATCGGCACGTCCCCGAGCCTGCCGAGCCGTTCGGCTATCGCCCGGGCGGCAAAGGGTCCGGGCACCATCCCCACCTTGACCGCATCGACGCCGATGTCGGCGGCAATGGCATCGATCTGGGCGAGGATCATCTCGGCCGGGACCGGGTGAACGGAATAGACCCCGAGCGTGTTCTGAGCCGTGATCGCGGTGATCGACGTCATCGCATGGCCGCCGAGCATGGTAATGGTCTTGATGTCCGCCTGAATCCCCGCCCCGCCCCCGGAATCGGAGCCTGCGATGACAAGGATTCGTGCCGTCGGCGTCACGTTGATCGCCTTCGACCCGCTTCCTGGGGCGAAGTTCTCCATGTGCACGGGAGCGGCCATAGCCCGACAATCCCAAAGAAAGGGTTCACGCCGCCGCCTGAACGGCCTCGCAGATGTCGTCGACGACTTTCTCGACCAGCGCGGGATCATCGCCTTCGGCCATCACCCGGATCAGGGGCTCGGTGCCCGATTTGCGGATGAGAATCCGCCCGCGGCCTTCGATCTCGCGCTCCGCCTGCGCGATGCGCTGCTTGACCTGGCTGTTATCGAGAGGCGCTCCGCCGTTGAACCGGACGTTCTTGAGCAGTTGCGGAAGCGGTTCGAACTGGCGCAGGATCTCGCTTGCGGGCTTGCCGCCGTCGACCAGCGCCGCGAGGACCTGCAGCCCCGCGACCAGCCCGTCGCCGGTTGTCGAATAATCGGTGAGGATGATGTGCCCCGACTGCTCGCCGCCGACATTGCAGCCGCTCTTGCGCATTTCCTCGAGCACATAGCGGTCGCCGACCTGCGTTCGGACCATTCCTATGCCGAGATCGCCGAGGCGCCGTTCCAGCCCCAGGTTCGACATGACGGTCGCGACGACCGGGCCCTTGAGCTGCTCGCGCTTCAGGCGGTCGAATGCGATCAGCGCCATCATCTGGTCGCCATCGACGAGATCGCCTTTTTCGTCGACGACAACCAGCCGGTCAGCGTCGCCGTCGAGCGCGAGGCCGATGTCGGCGCCCTCGGCGATCACTCGGTCGCGAAGGGCTTCGGGATGGGTCGAACCACAGCCGTCGTTGATGTTCGTGCCGTTCGGCGAGACGCCCATTGCGATCACCTCGGCGCCGAGCTCCCAAAGCGCCTCGGGAGCGACCTGATAGGCGGCACCGTTGGCGCAATCGAGGACGACCTTCATCCCGTCGAGGCGGAGCCGTTCGGCCAAAGTCGACTTGGCGTGGTGGACATAGCGGCCGCGGGCGTCGTCGATCCTCTTGGCGCGGCCGATCAGCTCCGGTTTCGCAAGCTTCGATGGCTTTTCGATGCGCCGCTCGATCGCCTGCTCGTCCTGGTCGCTCAGCTTGTACCCGTCGGGGCCGAACAGCTTGATCCCGTTGTCGCAGAAAGGATTGTGCGACGCGGAGATCATGACGCCAAGGTCGGCGCGCATAGACGTCGTCAGCATCGCCACGGCCGGGGTCGGCAGCGGCCCCAGCAGCACGACGTCCATGCCGACGCTGGTGAAGCCGGCAACCAGCGCCGATTCCATCATGTAGCCGCTAAGGCGCGTGTCCTTGCCGATCACTACCCGGTGGCGATGATCGCCGCGGACGAAGTGGGTTCCGGCCGCCTGGCCGATGCAAAGCGCCGTCTGCGCCGTCATCGGCTCGCTGTTGGTCAGGCCGCGGATTCCGTCGGTCCCGAAGAATTTGCGCGTCATTCGCCAGTCATAGCCGCCATTTGGGTCACCGCCAAAGCGACTTAATACCGGTACGCCTCGGGCAAGTCGCGGCGCGGGAGATAGCGGTAGCGTTCGAGAAGCCGGGTCTGATGGGTCTCGAGCGGCTGCCGGACGCCGTCGATGAAGACCGCTTCGGCCGCGCTCCTGGTGTCGAGCGGGTCGCCGGACCAGATGACGACGTCGCCATGCGCGCCCGGGGTCAGGCTTCCGATCTGGCCGCCCATCCCGATCGCCTTCGCCGGCCCAGACGTGATCGCGGCAAGCGCTTCGCCCCAGCTCAGGCCCGTTGCACCCGGCACTTTCGTCAGGCCGACCAAATTGCCTGCATATTGCCGCTCGTTGAACAGCTGGCGCGTGTCGTTGTCGTCGATCATTCCGATCGAGACCTTGACCCCCGCCGCGAGCATTCGCCCGACGTTCGACTGCGTCGCCGCGATCTGCTCGAAGCTGGCTGGAAGGTCGTTCACCGCCGAAGCGATCACCGGGATCCCGGAGCGCGCAATCCTGTCGGCGACGAGCCAGCCTTCGCTGGCACCGACGAGGACGATCCGGAGCGACGAGAACTCGCGGGCAAGGTCGAGCACCTGCAGGATGTCGCTGGCGCGCTCGACGTGGACCAGGAGATATTGGCGGCCCTGGAGCACGGGTACCAGCGCCGCGGCATCGAAGCGGGTCAGCAGGACGTCTTCGCTCCGGCGCGCTTCGGGCCCGTAGACTCGTGACTCGTTCGGGTTGCGGACGACCGGAAGGCTGCGCTCGTCGGGCGTCCCCTCGCGCGCCGATCGGACCGGCTGCGCATAGCGCGAAAGCTCGCGCGCTTCGCGAAGGGCGTTGCGGAACAGGATGTGCGCCGAGGCGCGCGAGCCGCCGGCATCGTTGGCGCCGGTCTCTCCGAGCTCGACGAACTGGAAGGCGCGTGCCTTGGTGACCGCGTCCATGTCTGCACCAGTGTCGATCACCGCGCCCTGTCCGGCGAAGATGCTTTTGGCCGTCGCCGGAGCGACAAGCGCCCGGGTGACTCCGTCGGCCCGGTTCACCGCGATCGGCGTGTAGAGCGGGTTGATTGCCGGAGCGACGTCGATTGCGGCGCTGAACGGACCGTTGCGGGCGCTCGTGTCGTCGGCTCCGTTGGCGCCGAGGTCGACGTCGGCAAGACCGAGTCGGGAAAATCCTGCGACGATTCCGGGCGTCACCCATTTGCCCGACGCGTCGATCACCTGCGCGTCCGGCGGCACTCGAACCCCCTGCCCCGCGGCAACCACGCGGCCGTCGCGGAGAAGCACGGTCGCGCCCTGGACCGGGCCGGAGCCGTCGCCGGTCGCCACCAGGCCGTTGACGATTGCGATCGTCTGCGCAGCAGCGGGTGTGGCCGCGGCGACCAGGAGCGCGGAAACGACGGCGCGGATCACTTCACGTCTCCTTCGCCGGGCTGGCCGAGCTCGAAATCGCTGACCGGCCGCCGCTTCGGATCGTTGGCATCGTACATCAGCGCACCGTCGATCCAGACCCGCTCGGGCCGCGCGTAGGTGCTGAACGGGTCGGCGTTCCACAAGACGACGTCGGCCATCTTGCCGGGCTTGAGGCTTCCCGTCCGCTCGGCGATCCCGAGCGCTTTCGCCGGATTGTAGCTCAGCCATTGCCAGGCGACGGCTTCGCTGAGGTTGGGGATGCCGGCGCGCTGGCCGTCGGCGAGCGCCTTGGCCGCTTCCTGGTTCAGGCGCTGGATGTAATTGGGATCGTCGGAGTGAACGATGGCGCAGGCGCCGGCGTTGTGGACCAGTGGGATGTTCTCCTTGATCCCGTCATAGGCTTCCATCTTGAAGCCGTACCAGTCGGCCCACATGACCGCGCAAATCCCGTTGTCGCGCAGGAGATCGGCGATCTTGTACGCCTCGACCGCGTGGTGAAACGCCGTGATGTGATAGCCGAACTCCTTCGACATATCGATCATGTTGGCCATTTCGTCGGCGCGGTAGCAGTGGTTGTGGACCAGGATCTTGCCCTCGAGCACGCCCTTGAGCGTGTCCATGGCCAGGTCGCGCTCGGGCATGTCGCCGCCCTTGGCGTAATATTTGTCCCATTTGCGCTTGTAGGCGACCGCCTTGATCCACGTCTCGCGGGCCAGCGCGATATTGCCCATCCTGGTCTGCGGCATGTTGCCCTTCGAGCCATAGACCCGCTTGGGGTTTTCGCCGCAGGCCATCTTCAGGCCGTAAGGCGCGCCGGGGAACTTCATGCCCTGAACCGTCCGCGCCGGGACGTTCTTGAGGACCACCGAGCGGCCGCCGAACAGGTTCGCCGACCCGGGAAGGATTTGCAGGGTCGTGACCCCGCCGTTCACCAGGGCGCGGCTGAATCCGGGGTCCTGGGGCCACACGCTATGCTCGGCCCACACTTCCGGCCTGACCGGAGAGGTCGCCTCGTTGCCGTCCGAAAGCGACTCCACCCCCGGCGAGGGATAGTCGCCAAGGTGGCTGTGAACGTCGATGACGCCCGGGCTCACGAACTTGCCGGTCCCGTCGATGACCTGCACGCCGGCCGGCACCGGCAGGTCGGGCCCGCCGATCGCCTGCACCTTGCCGTCGGCGAGGATGACGGTGCCGTTGGCGATCTGCCCGCCTTCGCCGTCGAACACAGTCGCTCCGCGGATCGCCGTCGGCACGCCGGGATAAGCGACATAGGTCGAGGGATAGGGATCCTCGTTGATGTGGATCGCCGGCGCATTCTTCTTGGGCGGCGCGAACGCAGCGCAGGAGGCAAGCGAGAATGCCGCAAGAGCGGCGGCCGATAATTTCCTATTTAACACCATGCATCCACTTCTGCAGAGGCCAGGACAGAAGGAACAGGAGGACTCCCGCGCCGATGGCGATCCAGGCAATGGTCGTGAAGGTCGCGAGATAGGTGTCGAGGCTGACCTTCAAATTGGTGACCTGCCCGCCGACGGTCTCGACGCTGGCGAACTGGGCGACGATCCCGGCGAAATATTGAGCGACCGAAATCGACAGGAACCAGACGCCCATCATCAGGCCGACCACTCGGGCGATCGACAGCTTGGTGATCATGCTCAGCCCTACCGGCGAGATCATCAGCTCGGCGATGGAATGGATGACGTAGAGCCCGGCCAGCCACCACAGGGTGACCTTGAAATCCGGTCCGGCGAATTGGGCGCCGAACACAAGGAACAGGAAGCCGGCGCCGACTCCGACCAGTGCGAGCGCGAACTTGATCGGAATCGACGGCTCGAGATTGCGTTTGGCGAGCGCTCCCCAAAGGATGCTCATAAGCGGCGCCAGGATGACGATCGCTATCGGGTTGAAATTCTGGGTCTGCGGCGCCGAGATCTGGAAGAGGCCGAATACCGACCGGTCGGTGTTGCGATCGGCGAAGAGGGTCAGCGACGATCCGGCTTGCTCGAACAGGGTCCAGAAAACGACGTTGAAGACGATCAGGACCATCGCGGCGACCATCATCTGGAACTCGGCGAGGCTGCCCTTGACGTAGGACCAGACGAGGATTCCCGGCACTCCGAAAAGGAAGGTTCCGAACAGCAGCTTTCCCATCAGCGAAAGCGACAGGATATAGCCGACGATTCCGGAACCCGGCTCGGGCTCGGGCGAGTTCATCAAATTCATGAACAGGAAAACGAACACCGGAATCGCGACGATGGCGAGAGCGTAGATGATGATCGCCTTGTCGCCGCCTTCACGGGCGGGCGTTTCGCCGTATCCAGCGAGGCGGCCGCCGTCGAACTGGATCAACAGATAGCTGACCAGCATTCCGAGCCCCGCGAGCGAGAATCCGGCCCACCAGCCGAGCCAATCCGCAAGGATCGGGCAGAAGAATTGCCCAAGGATCGAGCCCATGTTGATGCCCATGTAAAAGATGGTGAAACCGGCGTCGCGCCGGCGGTCGCCCTGGTCGTAGAGCGCCCCGACCATCGTCGAGATGTTGGGCTTGAAGAATCCGTTGCCGACCGAGATCGTCGACAGGGCAATCAGCAGGATGGCGATCAGAAGCGGGCTTTTTTCGCTTTCGTCCTGCATTCCGCCCTTGGCCACGGTGCGGGCGACGTGGCCGTCGGTGGCAAGCAGGCTGATGCTGCCGTCGTCGTTGCCCTGGACCTTGAGCCGTTCGCCGCCAGGCTGGACGATATAACGGGCCTCGTTGGCCGCGCTGCTTGGCCGGTCACGAAAATTGTCGATCTGCACTTCGTAGCGATGACCGTCGATGATCGCGTACGGCTTCGACGGCTGGCCGCCAAAGGCGAGCGTCAAATAGCCGATCGCCATCAGGATCGCGCCGAACTTCACGGACCGCTTGGACCCGAGATACTGGTCGGCGATGAACCCGCCGATGAGCGGGGTCAGATAGACGAGCGCGGTATAGCCGCCGTACAGCCCCGTCGCCGCGTGATCCCCCAGAACGAAGTGCTTGGTCAGGTAGAGCGTCAGCAGCGCCCGCATGCCGTAATAGCCGAACCGCTCCCACATCTCGGTGGTGAACAGCCGCGCGAGCTGTCGCGGATGGCCGAACCAGGTGCGCTTGTCTTCCGGATGCATCCGGTCCGACGGGACCGAAAACGGTTCTTCCACGGCCGGAGTATCGACCATAACCACTCTCCCCAGCGCAGCCAGCGCGAAACGCCGCGACCCTAGCGGGCAAATTCGGCTTGTGAAGCCGATTGTTGCGGCAATTCGCGGCGGCTATCGCGCGCTCCCATGCTCAACGATTGCTCCTCGCTCCGTTCGCTCCTCGAGACGCGCCGATCCGCCAAGCCACGCGATCTGATCGGACCGGGCCCGACACCGGCCGAGCTCGAGCGCATCCTGACGATTGCGGCGCGCACGCCCGATCACGGCACGCTGACTCCGTGGCGCTTCGTCACCGTCGGCGACGACCAGCGCGACGCGCTTGCGGACCTGCTGCTGAAAGCACTCGCCGAAGAGAATCCGGGGGCCACCGAAAAGCACCGCGAAAAGGAGCTCAATTTCGCGCACTACCAGGGCCAGCTCGTCGTGCTGGTCTCGGCCACCGTGCCGGATCACAAGATCCCGCTTTGGGAACAGCAATTGTCGTGCGGAGCGGCGGGAATGAACCTGCTGCTCGGGGCGAGCGCACTGGGTTTTGTCGCCGGCTGGGTAACCGGCTGGCGGGCTTATTCGCCGCGCGTGCTTGCCGCCTTCTGCGCGCCCGGGGAGCGCATCGCCGGCTTCGTCTTCATCGGCCACGCCGCCGGCGAACTGGTCGACCGCGAACGGCCCGACCTTGCTCAGCTGTCGCATTCGTGGACGGCGCCCGGCTGATTTAGCGATTGAATTCAGCGCGCCACGGTGTATTATAACAGCATGACGCTTCGCACGCAGCACGACAAGCCCGTCTACGTCCGCCTGCGCGAGACGATCGCGGACGCGATCCTCGCCGGAAAATATG